>Ga0335075_10013737_pt1 | contig 12187 bp, 11 predicted proteins | sample Lox_Sample_24_FD_206723 | JGI IMG/M metagenome (GOLD analysis project Ga0335075, IMG submission 206723) | Soil microbial communities from Loxahatchee National Wildlife Refuge, Florida, United States - Lox_Sample_2.4 | ecosystem: Environmental > Terrestrial > Soil > Wetlands | place: USA... | reverse complement strand
TCCGGCCAGGTCGCGGTCGGCCCGATCATCGACGAACGGCAGCGGGACAAGGTGCACAGCCTGGTGACCGACAGCGTCCAGGCCGGGGCCACGCTCGCCGCGGGCGGCAGTTATGAGGGCCTGTTCTACCGGCCCACGGTGCTGACCGAGGTCGCGCCCGCGATGCCCGCGTACGCGAGCGAGGTGTTCGGGCCGGTCGCTCCCGTCATCCGCTTCAGCACTGCCGACGAGGTGGCCAAGCTTGCCGCCGACTCTGAATACGGCCTGTCGCTCGGCATCCTGACTTCGGACGTGATGCACGGCCTTGAGCTAGCCCGCCAGATCCCCACCGGGATCGTGCATATCAACGATCAGACGGTCGACGACGCGCCGAACACCCCGTTCGGCGGCATCCGCGCATCGGGCACCGGAGCACGTTTCGGCGGAACCGCCAACCTGGACGCCTTCACCGACACGCGCTGGGTGACGATCCGCGGCGACATCGCGCCCTACCCGTTCTGAGCGGCTCGGCCGGGCGGCTGACGAAGATGCGAACGCGCACGCAGGTAGGCATCGTCGGTGCCGGTCCTGCCGGACTTCTGCTCTCGCACCTGCTTGCGCAGCGCGGCATCGATTCCGTCCTCGTCGAGCTCCGCAGCCGCGCGTACTGCGAGGCGCGGCAGCGGGCTGGCGTGCTCGAGGATGGCAGCGTTGCCCTGCTGCACGAGGCCGGCCTCGCCGACCGGCTGGACCGTCAAGGTCTCCAGCATGGCGGGATCTACCTGCAATTTGACGGAGAGCGCCACCACATCAACTTCCGCGAGCTGACCGGCGGCCGGACGGTCACCGTGTACGCGCAGACCGAGGTGGTCAAAGACCTGATCGCGCGCAGGCTTGCCGACACCGGCGATGACGCGATTGAGTTCAGCGTCACCGACACGGCGGTCAGCGGCCTCGCCACAGACAAGCCCAGGCTCAGCTACACCGATGCGAGCGGCGTCCGGCACGAGGTCGAGTGCGACGCCATCGCGGGCTGCGACGGATTCCACGGAATCTGCCGCCCGGCGATCCCGGCCGGCCTGCTGACCACCTGGGAGCGTGACTACCCGTACGCCTGGCTTGGCATTCTCGCTGACGTACCGCCGTCGACAGATGAGCTGATCTACGCACACCATCGCGATGGCTTCGCCCTGCATAGCCTGCGCAGTCCGTCGATCAGCCGCCTGTATTTGCAGGTCGCGCCGGAGACCGAGCTCCGGGACTGGCCCGACGATCGCATCTGGGCGGAGCTCAGCCGCCGGTTCGAGCTGCCCGGCTGGACGCTCGGCCGCGGCCCGGTCCTGGACAAGGGCATCACGCCAATGCGCAGCTTCGTCAGCGCGCCGATGCGCTTCGGCCGCATGTTCCTGGCCGGCGACGCGGCACACATAGTGCCGCCGACCGGCGCGAAGGGACTCAACCTCGCACTCGCCGACGTGGCCGTACTCGCGCCGGCGCTGGATGCCCTGCTGCACGGCGACGACAAGCCCGCCGCCGCGTACTCGGCCACCTGCCTGGAGCGCGTCTGGCGCTCCACGCACTTCTCCTGGTGGATGACGACGATGCTGCACCGCTCGCCGGATGTCGACGAGATGGGGGGGCAGCTGCAACTCTCGCAGCTGCGTTACGTGGTGAGCTCGACTGCGGCGGCCACGTCGCTGGCAGAGAACTACACTGGCTTCCCGGTTCAGCCAGCCATTCCCGGGCACGTGCACTGAACCTGATCAGAAAGAGGATGCTTACCCCATGCGCACCACGCCGCCGTTCCGCGCCGACCACGTCGGCAGCTTGCTCCGCCCCGCTGAGCTACTGGCCGCCCGCGACGACTTCGCGGCCGGCCGGATCGATGCCGCGCAGTTGCGCACGATCGAGGACGCGGCGATCGCGGATGCAGTCACGATGCAGTCTGACGTCGGCCTGCAGTCGGCCACCGACGGCGAGTTCCGCCGCGCGTCCTGGCACATGGACTTCATTTACCAGCTTGGCGGAATCGGCAAGGCACCGGGCAACCTGGCGGTTCATTTCCGCAACGCGAACGGCGAGATCGAGTTCACCCCTGCCGCCCTGCACGTGGACAGCAAGATCCACCTGAACTACACGATCTTCGAGGATGACTTCCGGTACCTGGACGCTACCGCGAGCGGTGTCACCCCCAAGCTCACCATTCCGTCGCCGAACATGGTGCATTACCGCGGCGGTCCCGCCTCGATCGACCAGGACGTCTACCCGGACATGGAGGAGTTCTGGGCAGACCTGTCCGCCGCTTACGCAGACGAGGTCCAGCGCCTGGCCAGGCTCGGCTGCACCTACCTGCAGCTGGACGACACCAGCCTCGCCTACCTCAATGACCCGGCGCAGCGCGCCGAGATCGCCGAACGCGGCGAGGATGCCGAGCACTTGCACCTGCGCTACATCCGGCAGGTCAATGACGCGATCGCCGGCCGTCCCGCGGCCATGAAAGTCACCACGCACATGTGCCGCGGCAACTTCCGCTCGTCCTGGGCAGCCGAGGGCGGTTACGACTTCGTGGCCGAAGCATTGTTCAGCGAGCTCAACGTCGACGGGTTCTTCCTAGAGTTCGACGACGAGCGATCCGGCGGGTTCGAGCCACTGCGGTACGTGCCCAACGGCAAGATGGTCGTCCTCGGCCTGGTCACGACCAAGCGCGGAGAGCTTGAGAACACCGATGCGATTAAGCGCCGGATCGACGAGGCCGCCAAGTATGTGCCGCTCGACCAGCTATGCCTGTCACCCCAGTGCGGCTTCTCCTCCACGGTCGAGGGCAACGTGCTCACCCAGGAAGAGCAGCGCGCGAAGCTGCGTCTCGTCGTGCAGACCGCGCACGAGGTGTGGGGCGAAGGTTAAAACCGCAACCACAACCATCAACCCGGGAACGAGCTACTACCGCGCCAGCGAATCCGCCGCGCGCGGTCTGCGCCATCGCCGAGCCGCAGCCAGTAGCCGACAGGGAACAGCCGGACGTTAAGGTGCTCATCCGCCAGCCCCCACAGCCCTCGGCGGGCAAACAGCGCGACGAGGATCGCCACGAGGCCGAGGACAATCAGATACCAGGCGTTGTAGGAGGCCAGCGTCTGCTGAAGGATCATATACACAGCCGTGCCGATGATCGGTCCTTCGATGGTGCCAAGCCCGCCGATGATCGTGGCGAAGGCCATTTCCGCGGTCCACTGCACGCTGAAATCCGCGCTCGGCTGCACCTGGAGCTGGCTGATCGCAAGCACGGCGCCAGCCGCGCCGCAGCCGACTCCAGCTACCACGAACACCAGCATCCGGGCCAGGCCGACGCGCGCTCCCGAGCTCCGCGCTGCCACCTCGTCATCGCGGATGGCAGTGAGCACGAGGCCGAGCCTGCTGCGCAGGATCAGGTAGATGCCGACCATCGCCAGCACAGTGACGGCCAGTCCGGCCCAGTAGGTGTACGCGGTCAGCAGCACAGAGCTGTACCCGGTGAATCCCGGCAGCGGCATCCCGCTGCCGCCGCCGATCGAGGAGAACCGCTCGATGAAGAGCATGATGGTCGCGGCGAGCACCCAGGTGGCGATCGCAAAGTACCCGCTGCGCAGGCGGGAGACCAGCCACCACAGCGGCAGCGCAGCCACGCCGCAGGCGATCGCGGCGAACGGCAGCGCTGCGAACGGCGAGATGCCGTGCAGGCCAAGGATGACAACGAAGTACGCGCCTAGGCCGACGAACGCCTGCTGGCCCACGGACACCAGGCCCGCGTAACCGGCAAGCAGGTTCCACATGCTCGCCAGCGTGAGCACGATGAACGCTTGCACCAGGATCGCGGTAGTGCCCGAGTAGACGATGTAAGGGAAGAGCGCAAGCACAGCGACGACGACCAGCGCGCCGATACCGGTCCAGGCAACGTTTCGCCGTGACCGGGTGACGCGGAAAGCTGCCGCTGGCTGCGTGCTGGCTTCGGCGACCAGGCTCACGACTGTGCCCTCCGGGAAGTAAGCCCCTGCGGGCGCAGCACAAGCACAACGAGGAACACGATGAACCCGGCGAGCAGCTCGTCGGAGATGTTGATCTGAGCGCCGATCTGCTGTGCCACCCCCAGCACAATGCCGCCGAGCAGCGTGCCCCACAGTGAGCCGAGACCGCCGATCACGACGGCCGCGAACGCGAAGAGCAGGATGGTGTCGGTGCCGGCCGTGGGATCAAGGTCGGAGTACATCCCGTACGCGATGCCGCCGAGTGCCACCGTGGCCAGCGCGAGCGCAGCCGCGATGCCGAAGACGTGCCGGTAATCGGCGCCCGCGAGTTGTGCGGCTTCCTGGTCGTCGGCCACTGCCCGGATCAGACGTCCGTACCTTGACCTGGACAGGAAATACTGCAGCCCGAGCAGTGCCGCCACGGCCACGGCGAAGAAGACCACGAGCAGCCAGGCAACCTGGATCTGTGAGCCGATGCTGAAGGAGTCCTGCACCAGGGCCAGGCCGGTGCCTATCCCCCTGGTGTTGGCCGTGAAGAACTGCAGCAGGCCGTTCTCGATCACCAGGGACAGGCCCAGAGTAACGATGAGCGTGGTCAGAACGCCGCGGTCGAGCGCGCTCTGGATGAGGGTGCGCTGAAGCGCGTAGCCGAGCACCGCCATCACCGGCACGACTATCACGAACGACCACAGCACGGGGACGTGCGTGGCGGCGATGATGCCGATGGCGATGTAGCCCGCAACTACTGCCAGGTCGCCATGTGCGAGGTTCACTACCTTCATCACGCCGAACATCAGCGAGAGTCCGCAAGCGAAGAGCGCGTAGAGACCGCCGGTCAGCACGCCCTGGATGATCGCGTTCACCCAGGCCATAACGAGTTGCTCCCTTCACCCGGCTGTCCCGCCGAAGCCGTGCTTGCCAGTCCGAAGTACGCCGCCTCGACCTGTTCAGCGGTCACGTCGGCGGGCTTGCCTTCCAGCGTGGTCCGGCCCTCCAGCAGGCACTGGATATGCGATGCGACCCGGAGCGCCTGGCTCACGTCTTGCTCCACCAGCAGCACAGTCAGCCCGGTGGCCAGGATCCGGGGCAGCATGCTGTAGATCCGCTGGACGACTACTGGTGCCAGGCCGAGCGACAGCTCGTCGAGCAGCAGCACGCGCGGGTTGGCCACCAGCGCACGCCCGATGGCGACCGCCTGCTGCTCGCCACCGGACAACTGGGCGGTGCGCTGATGGCGCCGCTCGCGCATCCAGTCGAACATGCCGTACACAGCGTCGATCGTCCACGAGCCTCCTGGCCGCGCGTACGTGGCGCCAACCTGCAGGTTCTCCTCGACCGACAGCGAGCCGAACAGCCGCCTGCCTTCGGGCACCATGACGATCCCCTGCCTGGCCCGGCGCTCCGGCCGTAGCTGGGTCACGTCCTTCCCGTCGAGCAGCACCGAGCCCTCCGTCGGCTGGTGCAAGCCTGCGATGGTCCGAAGCAGGGTGGACTTTCCCGCGCCGTTCGCGCCGATGATCGCGTAGACCTCACCAGGGAATACCCGCAGCGAGATCGCGTACAGGGCTTGGAGCTGGCCGTGGTGCACGACCAGGTCGCGCACTTCGAGCAACGGGACTCCGGAGACCGGCCTCCCGCCAGTGGCCGCCATGGTCATGGCTCGCTCCGCTCGCCGCTTGCGGAGGCAGCGTCCAGCGTTCCGCCGGCCAGCGCCGCGGTGACGTCGGTACCGAGAAATACCTCGCGGACTGCGGGATCAGCGAGGACGACAGCGGGTTCTCCATCACCCACGAAGGTGCCGCCGGACAGGCACATCAGCCGGTCCACCAGCGCGGTGAGCGCGCGCACGACGTGCTCGATCCAGATCACCGCGATCCCCTCGGCATTCACCGCGCGGACGATCTCGACAAGCTGGGCGACCTCCGGGTCGGTCAGCCCGCCAGCTACCTCGTCCAGCAGCAGCAGCCTGGGCCCGGTGGCGAGCGCTCTGGCCAGCTCGAGTCGCTTGCGCTGGAGCAGGCCGAGGCGCTCGGCAGGCACGTTGGCCTGTTCGGACATGGCGGTGCGGTCCAGCGCCCCGACCGCTGCCGCGTAACTGGCGCGCCGCCCTAGCCCGCCGCCCTGCTGCGCCGCGACGAGCACGTTCTCGAACACCGTCATGTCACCGAACGGCCGTGGCACCTGGTAAGTACGGCCGACACCGAGCCGGCAGCGCGCGGCCGAGTCCAGCCTGGTGACGCCGCGCCCGGCGAATCGGACTTCGCCCGCGTCCGGCGCAAGGTCGCCGGAGATGAGGCCGAACAGGCTGGTTTTGCCTGCACCGTTCGGCCCCACGATCCCGACTACGTCGCCCGCGCCGACGCAGAACGACAGGTCATCGGCGATCACGACCCGCCCGAACCGCTTCGTCACGTGCTCGAGCGCCAGCAGCGCTTCTGTCGTCATGCGGTCACGAGTTGGTCGGCAGCAGATCGGCGGTGATCTTTGCCTCGGGCAGCAGCGAGTTGTCCACGACCTGCAATTCCAGCGGGTACTTGGTGCCCTTCTGCCACTGCACGCCGGCCGGCGGGGTGATCGCCACGCCCGGCGCGGGGCCGAAGGGCTTTAGCCAGCCACCGCCATGCCCGGTGAAGTCAAGTGGCCCCGCGAGCGCGTGGATGTTGACGTTGTGGATCGCGTCGGCAACTTCCTCCTTGTCATGCGGGTCGCTGACCGAGGTGAAGGCAGCGTGCGCAGCCTCGAACAGGCTGTAGTTGCTGATGTTGGCGTTCCACTGACCGCCGGTAGCTGCTTCGAACTCGTTGGCCATGTGCTGGCAGGTCTCGCCGGTGAACGAGGACGTCCAGGGCAGCGTAGGCACCCACCACGTATCGGTGGCCACGTTGTACACCGACGAACCCATCGAGTAGGCGTCGGTCGGGAACAGCAGCACCTTTGCCACCGTCGCCAGCTTCGGGCGGAAGCCCTGCTGGATCGACTGCTTCCACATAGCGGCGAAGTCGGGCGGCAGCGGCACATTCGTGAAGAAGTCGGCCTTGTCCGTCTTGAATTGCGAGATCATCGAGGAGTAGTTGGTGGTCCCGTCCGGGTACGCGGACGACATGTCGAAGGTGTAGCCCCCGGCCTTGACGATTGCCGGGAACACTGCGCGGAACGCGTCGCCGTCGGGGTCGTTGGGGAACGCCGCCGCGACGACCTTGTCGGTGTGCAGCTGGGAGTGGATGCGGTTCCACATCGGGATGAAGCAGGCAGCCAGGTGCTCAGCGCCGAGGAAGTACATGACCACGTACTTGGCCCGCTCGGTGGCTGCGGTCGGATTGCCCTTCGGGAACAGGTTCAGGTACCACGACTCCCACGGGATGTTCGAGCAGATGAGCGGCGTGCCCAGCGACTCGGCCTGGCTGGACACCGCGTTGACGGTCTCGGGCGTCGATGATGCGAACAGCATGTCGACGTTGTCACTCAGGATGGCCGTCCTGGCCAGGTCTCCGGCGCGGGTGACGCTGGATTGCGAGTCGTAGGACTTGATGGTGACGGGGTAGGTCTTGCCGCCGATCTTGAACCCGTTCTTGAACGGCGTGGTCTGCTTGATCTTGGAGATCACCCAGTTGTCAGCGGCCCCGAACCCGGCCAGGTCGCCGGTGAGCGGGTGAATCCAGCCAATCGTGATCGCCTTAGTGCTGCCCGAGCCGGAGCCCTTGATGGCGGAACTGCACGCCTGAAGCAATCCACCGGTCCCCACAACCGCTGCGCCGGCTCCGACCGCTCGCAGCAGGCTCCGCCGGCTCATACCGTCGGCCGGCCCGACCCTGCCCGAGTGTTCAGTCTGGTCACTCATCTGTCATCGGTCTCCTCTATGAGGTCGTGTCTCGAAGCGACGGGACCGCGCGCGGCCACCGTGCCGCCGATCCTTCGTCCGCGGGTAGCGGTGCGTGAACCGGCGGCGCTTGATAGCTACGCCGCTCGCTCCCTGAGGTCATTTCCGTCTCCGCAAACGTCAGCTTCTGCCGCGCACGAGCGTTCCGGGCCCGGCTGCGAACCAACTGTCAGCGCCGGATCAGGCACTTGGGGATGAAGCATAGCCAGTGTGCGCTTCGCGTACGGCTATGCGCAATGCATAACTTTCGATTTTCCGGGCGGTGGCAGCCGGGCGGTGGCTATCGTGCAGCTCCGCCCTTCCGCCGAAGAGCTGCGATACGCGATTTGCCCGGTCGGCCTTGCCGCGAAGCTAGACGTCGCCGCCATTAATGTCAACAATCTTGCTGCCTCTTTTATCGCTCCGAGATCTCTACGTAACGCGGCTGCGCTCTGTGCACTGCACTCTCTCCACACCTAGCTTGGATTGTTGACAATCTCGCTGGCAGCCATTAGCTTCCGGAACTGGGCAACCGCCGATGGGAAGAGACAGATGAGCGCGAATGACGAGTCGTCCGCTGGCCCTCTGCTAGTCATCAGTGCACATGCCGGGGATTTCGTCTGGCGGGCAGGCGGCGCTATCGCCGCGGCGGCCAGCCGTGGTGCCGCCGCCACCGTTCTGTGCCTCAGCTACGGCGAGCGCGGCGAGTCGGCGAAGGCCTGGCGCGAGGGCAAGAACCTCGAGGAGATCAAGGCCATCAGACGGTCGGAGGCTAGCCGGGCGGCAGACGTCCTGGGCGCTTCGATCGAGTTCCTCGACGCCGGCGATTACCCGCTGCGCGAGTCGGACGAACTGGTCGATGCGATCGTGCGCTGCTACCGCCGCGTCGATCCAGCGCTTGTCATCACCCATCCGCTGGCCGATCCGTACAACCCTGACCACCCGGCCGCGGGCCGCATGGCCCTGCAGGCGCGGGTGCTGGCGCAGGCCATCGGGTACGACGCCCCCGGTGAGCCGCTCGGTGCGCCGCCCGTCTTCTTGTTCGAGCCGCACCAGCCAGAACAATGCGGGTTTACCCCCCAGGTACTGCTCGACATCACCGAGGTCTTCGACACCAAGCGCGCGGCCATGGAATGCCTCGCGGCGCAGCAGCACATGTGGGATTACTACACCGACCTCGCCCGGCGCAGGGGTACTCAGCTGCAACGCAACGCCGGGCCCAACCTTGGCCTCGCCCACTCGACGCTGGCCGAGGCCTACATGCGGCTCTACCCGCAGGTCACCCGGGTGCTGCAGTGAGGAACGTAGTCGTCACCGGCTGGCCGCGGGCGGACGCTGCCGATGTCGCGGCACTCGCCCGGCTCGGCGTCGCAACAGTGCACGAGGCGATCGGCCGCACCGGTTACCTCGGGCCGGCGATCCGCCCGGCGTTCCGCGGTGCCCGCACCGGCGGCACTGCAGTCACGGCGATCTGCTGGCCGGGTGACAACCTGATGATTCATGCGGCCGTCGAGCAGTGCCAGCCTGGCGACATCCTCGTGGTCACGACGACGTCGCCATCCAGCGACGGGGCCTTCGGCGAACTCCTGGCCACCTCACTGCAGCACCGCGGCGTGCGCGGCCTCGTCACCACCGGCGGGGTACGCGACGTCGCCGAACTCGAGGCGATGAACTTCCCGGTGTTCTGCGCGGCTGTCTCGGCGCAGGGCACGGTCAAGGCGACGGCGGGCGCGGTCAACGTGCCTGTCGGCATCGCCGGTCAGCGGATCTCCCCAGGTGACGCTGTTATCGCCGACGACGACGGCGTGGTGGTGGTACCCCGCGGCGACGTTCGCCAGGCACTGTCGGCCGCCAGCGGGCGGGCAGAGAAGGAGGCGGCGGCGCGCGCGGCGTTCCGCCGCGGCGAACTCGGCCTTGACCGCTACGGCCTCCGCGATACGCTCGCCGACCTCGGCGTCGAGTACCTCGACTACCGCTCGTATCAGGAAACGCTGTGACACACGCCGTCAACCCGTCAGCTCCGCCGGGCATCCGCTGCATGATGATGCGCGGCGGCACGTCCCGCGGCTTGTACTTCCTGGCTACCGACCTGCCGCCGGATCCGGCCGAGCGGGACCAGTTGCTGCTGCGCGTCATGGGTAGCGGCGACCCGCTGCAGATCGACGGCGTGGGCGGCGGTCATCCGCTCACCTCGAAGGTCGCCGTCGTCTCCCGCTCGGCCCGTGATGACGCCGACGTGGACTACCTCTTCCTCCAGCTTGGCGTCGAGCAGGCGACGATCACCGACCAGCAGAACTGCGGCAACATCCTGGCCGGCGTCGGCCCGTTCGCTGTGGAGCGCGGCCTCATCGCGGCTGGCGCCGAATCGATTACTGTGCGTATCCGGATGATGAACTCCGGCAGCACCGTCACCGCGGTCTTCGGCACGCCGGACGGCGTGCCGCAGTACGCAGGCCACGCTGCCATCGCCGGCGCGCCCGGCACTGCCGCGCCAATCTCCCTGCGGTTCGCGGACACCGCGGGCTCCGTTACCGGAAGCCTGCTACCGACCGGCAACGTCCGCGACGTCATCGACGGGATCGAGGTGACCTGCGTCGACAATGGCATGCCTGTCGTCGTCGCCCGCGCTGCCGACCTCGGCATCAGCGGGCACGAGACCGTCGACGAACTCGGCAGTAATACCAGCCTGATCGCACGCGTCCGCTCGCTGCGCCTGGCGGCCGGGAAGTTCATGGGGCTCGGCGACGTCAGCGGCTTGTCGGTCCCTAAGACCACCCTGGTCAGCCGGCCGTGCGACGGCGGCGCGATCTGCACCCGTACCTTCATCCCTGAGCGCCTGCACACCTCGATCGGAGTGCTCGGAGCAGTGACTGTGGCGACGGCACTGCGCTTGCCCGGCGGCACCGGTGCCGAGCTCGCCAGATTCCCAGCCGAGGCATCCATCGTGGGCATCGAACATCCGACTGGCCAGCTTGAGGTGGAAGTGGAACTCGACTCATCGGTGCAGCCCCCCCGGGTGCTCAGCGCAGGCGTTATCAGGACCGCTCGCAAGCTCTTCGACGGGACCGTATTCCCGGCCAGCGCCCCCAGCGCGGCCGGTGCCACTGGAACGGAGCGCTGATGGCACACCTGCTGCACGAGATAGCTCATCTCGGCCATGCTGAGCTGCTGACCCCCGAACCGGACAAGAGCCTGTGGTTCTTCACCGAGGTGCTGGGCCTCACCGAGAACGGCACCAGCGGCGACTCGGTGTATTTGCGCACCTGGGACGACTACGAGCACCACAGCCTGAAGCTGACTGCGGCAGCCACATCCGGCATCCGCCGGACCGGACTCCGCGCGGCGAGCGCAGCGGCGCTGAAGCGCCGGGTCGCCGAGATCGAAGCACGCGGCCTCGGCGTGGGGTGGCAAGACGGCGACACCGGGATCGGGCCCACCTACCTCTTCCGCGACCCGGACGGCCACGAGTTCGAGCTCTACTGGGAGACCGAACGGTATCAGCCTCCCGGTGACCTGAAACCGGCCCTGAAGAATCAGGCACAGGCCTACCCCGCTCGCGGCGTGTGCGTTCGCCGGCTCGACCACGTGAACTTCCTGGCCGCCCGGAGCGAGCCAAACGGCAAGTTCATCTGCTCGGCGCTTGGCGGGCGGGTGACCGAGCAGATCGTGCTCGATGACGGGACCATCTCGGCCCAGTGGACGCACTTCGCGCAGAAATCCTACGATCTCGTCTACACCAACGACTGGACCGGCGCGAACGGGCGACTGCATCACATCGCATTCGCCACCGACACCAGGGAAGACGTGCTGCGGGCCGCCGACATCTGCCTCGACAAGCAGGTCTTCATCGAGACTGGCCCGCACAAGCACGCCATCCAGCAGACGTTCTTCCTGTACGTCTACGAGCCGGGCGGCAACCGGATCGAGTTGTGCAACCCGTGCGCCAGGCTCGTCTTCGCGCCGGACTGGGAACCCATCTCGTGGTCTCAGGCAGAGCGCGCGAAGGGACAGGCCTGGGGCCTGCAGACCATTCCGTCTTTCCACACGCATGGCACGCCCCCGGTGCCCTGATGTTCGCCGCCGCCACCAGCAGCACGGCACTTGAAAGGACACCCGCGATGCCGGAGGATGCCAGGCCGGCCGTGACCGATGCGCTACGCGCCGCGATCTTGAGGGGCGAGTACGCGCCGCGGCAGCGCCTGGTCGAGATCGACCTCTGTGAACGGTTCGGCACTTCCCGGTTCATCCTCCGGTCCGCGCTGCAGGAGTTGTCGGCGCAAGGGCTGGTCGAGTTCCAGCGGAACAGAGGCGCGCGCGTTCGCGACATCTCCCTGGACGAGGCCATCGAGATCAC
>Ga0335075_10013736_pt1 | contig 12188 bp, 9 predicted proteins | sample Lox_Sample_24_FD_206723 | JGI IMG/M metagenome (GOLD analysis project Ga0335075, IMG submission 206723) | Soil microbial communities from Loxahatchee National Wildlife Refuge, Florida, United States - Lox_Sample_2.4 | ecosystem: Environmental > Terrestrial > Soil > Wetlands | place: USA: Florida... | reverse complement strand
ATACTCGGCTTGTGACTGGGGGAGATATATCAGAACGAACGGTGGCCGATCCCGTCCTGATCGCCGAACGCGACCAATTGCGGCGGTCGCGTGAATATCTCCGGCTGATGCGCGAGGACGTACTCGGGTTGCGTGCGATGGGCGGCGACCCGGTTTCCGAGGAATACCTCAAAGCGACGCTCTACCACCGGGCAGAGGCGCTCAAGGACATCCCCGACGCACCTCTTTTTTTCGGGCGGCTGGACTACGGCGGTGAGCCGGATCTTGACGGTGTCACCGGGCACAGCTACCACATCGGACGTCGGCACGTGCACGCGCCGGACGGCACGCCGGCCGTGATCGACTGGCGGGCACCGGTGTCGGTGCCCTTCTACCGCGCCAGCGCCACCGAGCCGATGGGGCTCGAACTGCGGCGGCGATTCGGTTTCGCCGGGGGCGAGCTCACCGCGTACGAAGATGAGGCCTTCGGTACGAGCACCACGGCCAGTTATGAAAAAAAGAAGACAAGCAAGATCCTGATCGACGAGATCGAACGACCCCGGTCCGGTCCCATGCGGGACATCGTGGCCACGATCCAGCCGGACCAGGACGACATCGTCCGCGCGAGCGCCGGGGAGACCGTGTGCGTGCAAGGTGCGCCGGGTACCGGGAAGACGGCGGTGGGTCTGCACCGGGTGGCTTACCTGCTGTACGCGCACCGAGAGCAGGTGCTGCGCCGCGGCGTCATCGTGGTCGGGCCGAACCGAGCCTTCCTCTCCTACATCCGCAACGTCTTGCCTGCCCTTGGGGAACTGGACGTCAAGCAGACGACGGTGGGCGACTTGGTGGCAGTGGTACCGGAGCGTGGTACGGACAGTGAGGCCGCGGCCGTGGTCAAGGGCGACGCGCGGATGGCCGAGGTGCTGAAGCGTGCTCTTTGGGCGGCCCTGCGGCCGCCGAGGGAGCCCGTGGTGGTGCCGCGTGGCGCTAGGCGCTTTCGCGTATCCGTCCTCGAACTGGACGAGCTGATCTTGGAACTGCGAGTGCGCGGCGTCCGCTACGGATCGGGCCGGGAGATGCTGGAGAACCGCATCGCGCACGTCGTGCTGACCCGTATGGAGGAGGCGGGCGAGGCCTGCGACGACCGGACGCACGACTCGGTGCGGCGGTCCCGGCCGGTCCGCGCGGCGGCGGAGGCGGTGTGGCCCAAGGTCGACGCGGTCAAACTCGTGTTCGGGCTCTTGTCCGACAGCGCTGCGCTGGCGGCTGCCGCCGCCGGGATACTGACGCCGGACGAGCAAGAGGCAATATTGTGGCGGCCCGTGCCTGGCTCCCGTCAGCGCGCGAGGTGGTCCGCCGCGGATCAGGTGCTGATCGACGAGGCGCGAGACCTGCTGGAGCGGACGCCGAGCCTGGCGCACGTGGTGGTGGACGAGGCGCAGGATCTGTCACCGATGGAGGTGCGGGCGCTGGGGCGGCGCTGCACCACGGGTGCGGCCACCGTGCTCGGCGACCTCGCGCAGGGGACGACCGCGTGGGCGACAAGGACGTGGGGTGCGCTTCTTGACCACCTGGGCAAGCCCGGCGTGGCGGTGCGCGAGCTGTCTGTGGGTTACCGCGTGCCCAGGCAGATCCTTGACTACGCGTCCAGCCTGCTCCGGTTCATCGCGCCTGAACTGTCGCCCGCCTCGTCGCTGCGCACCGACCCGGGGTCACTTGAGGTGGTTCAGGTGTCCAGTCAGGAGGAGCTCGCCGACCTGATCCGGCTGGCGTGCGAGGAGGCGCTCCTCGGTGAAGGCTCGATCGCGGTGATCGCGGCCGATTCCGCCGTGGAGGAGATCGCGGACGTACTCACCTCGGGCGGCGTGCGGCACGGTCTGCCGGGAGAGGACTCGCGGCTGACGCTGGTGCCGGTAACGCTGGTGAAGGGCCTGGAGTTCGACCACGTCATCGTCGTGGAGCCGGCCCGCATCGTGACGGCGGAGGCACGCGGGCTCCAGCGGCTGTACGTCGCGCTGACCCGCGCCGTGTCACGACTTACCGTGCTGCACTGCGATCCGCTGCCGGATGCACTAACATCCGTGCAGATGTAACGGGGTGGGATTCTTCAGGGTGAACCAATCACCGGCTGGATGCGTCCCTCCTTTTGTAAGGGCTCGCCTAATTCCGCGATGTACGTTGCACGATCTCGCATGCGGCGTCATGCTGGAAGGGGCGGCAACATTTAGTCTTCGGGTGACTCCAATCTGTAACTGGTGATGAAGGTGGAAGCCGAGCGGACGGCAGCGTATCTGGAAAAACTGGCCGATGAATTGTCTCATCGCGGATTTGAAGCATGGCTGATGGCGCCGCCGGGGCGCGTCCCCAGCCTCTACGTGGTGAATCCGGCCGCCAGAGCGCTTGAGGAGAACGTGTATGCGGGCTGCGGCAAGGATGGCCTGTGGTGGTTTTGGTGGTCGTGGGCCGAGCGGATTGCCGTCTGCGACGACGTTGACGAGGCGGCGAGCACGATTGTCCGCGTCCTAGCCTCAGTGCGCCGCGACGGCTAGCCACGAGGCGCCGGCCGCGCCAGCGACTGCCCGCACCACCAGGCACGCACATCACGGTGGCAACAGCGGGTAACCCCGCGGGGAGGCCGGGGAACGGGATCGTGCTGCCGCGCCAGTGCGCGGCTCGTCCCGCGGCATTCTGCGTCGCCAACGCGCCGAACGTCCGCAGGCTCGCGTCACTGACCGCGACTAGGTCCAGGTACGCCGCGGTGACCCCGTCCTCTAGGTGCGCGGCGAGCGCCTCGGCGCTGGCCACGCTGGTCACTGGAAACGGCAGGTCGTAGTAGGCCAGCGCCGCTACCGGTGTGGCGCCGCGCGCCGTGATCATCGCGGTGAGCGTGTCGCGTGCCTTACGGTGCGCGGTCCAGTACTGCTGCGCGGTCGCCTGGCTAGCGCCGCTGAGGTGGGCGCCCGCCACCCCGTAGCCGTAGACGGCCGCCTGCTCGGCAGCCAGCGCCGCCTGGAGCGCCACCACCGCGGTCGCCATCTAGGTGCCTCCTAGCGCGTCCGCATGGGTGACGTCCGACGCGGCGATGCTCGCGAATAGCTGGGCCAGTGAGGGGCCCACCGAGACGAGCCGTCCGGTGAGCGACGCTGCCGAGGCCAGCTCCGCGTCGCGAAGCCAGGCGGAGGGGCGGGTCGGCGGAGCCGGTTCCGGCATGTGGGTAGGCGAGTCCGTCGGCTGGGTGCCCGGGGGAGTGATCAGCCGTGCCTTGAGTCGGCTGAGGTGCTGCTGATGCTGCGCGAGCAGCGCGGGAAAGAGAGCATTGCCGCTCGTACTCACGGCCGATTTATAGCGGTATATCAGGTCTAGCTCGGCCGCGATGACGGCCCGGAGCACGATCGTGTCGTGCGCCAGCGGCGGTCTGCTGCCCAGCGGGTCGGGTCCGGCGAACAGGTCAGCGGAACCACAGCCGGCGACTATGAGCGCCAGCGGGACCGCGGCAAGCAGCAAGCGGCGCCTCGGGTCCGGGATCACATTGGGCACTGGATCTGCCACGAGGGCAAGCTACCACGTGGCGCCGGCCGGTCCTATCCGCTAAACGGCCCGGTGGCGGATAGGCTAGTCCCCAAATCCCGCAGGTCGCAGACGAGGAGGTTGTGATGCCGAGCCAGCATGGTTCGCGCCCTGCTCGTTCCGCGAGCGCGGAGGAGGCCAGGATCGCCGATACCATCCGGCCCGTGGTTACAGCCTCGGGGATGGATCTGGAGTCGGTGCGGGTGTCCGCGGCCGGCAGGCGCAGGCTGCTGCGCGTAGTGGTGGACAGCGACCGGGGAGTGAGCCTCGACGACGCGGCGGCGGTCAGCCGTGAGCTGTCCTCGATGCTGGACAGGCTTGAGGTGATGGGCGATTTCCCCTACACACTGGAAGTGTCTTCGCCAGGAGTCGACCGGCCGCTGACCGAGCCAAGGCACTGGCGGCGGGCCACGGGCCGCCTGGTCACGGTGACGCTTACCCACCGGGACCTCCATGGGGAGACACTCACCGGCAGGGTCGTGCAGGCGGATGCCGAAGGCGTGATCTTGGATACCGAGGGTGTGCACAGCCGCTTCTCTTACGATGTGCTCGGGCCGGGCGCGATCCAGGTGGAGTTCGGGCGGTTCGCTGACCCAGCGGAGCGGCTGGAGGAGCCAGATGGACATTGACCTGAGCGTGCTGAAGAGCCTGGAGAGCGAGAAAGACATCTCACTCGACCAGGCGATCAAGGCCATCGAGGACGCCTTGCTGGTCGCGTATCACAAGACCGACGGCGCCTCCGCCGCCGCTCGTGTCGAAATCGACCGCAACAGCGGCCACGTCACCGTCTGGGCCGCGCAGACCGACGCCGACGGCGGAATCGCGGGCGAGTATGACGACACGCCGGCCGGGTTCGGGCGTATCGCGGCCACCACGGCACGCCAGGTGATCCTGCAGCGACTGCGTGATGTCGAGGATGAGCTGACGTTCGGCGAGTACGCGGGCCGCGAAGGTGACATCGTCGCCGGGGTCATCCAGCAGGGCAAGGACCCAAGGACGGTGCTCGTCGACCTCGGCAAGCTGGAGGCCATCCTTCCCGCCGCCGAGCAGGTGCCAGGAGAACGGTACGTGCACGGGGAGCGTATCCGCTGTTACGTACTGCACGTGCGCAAGGGGCACCGGGGGCCCTCGGTCACGCTGTCACGCACTCACCCGAACCTAGTCAAGAAGCTGTTCTCGCTGGAAGTGCCCGAAATAGCCGAAGGCGCGGTGGAGATCGTCGCGATCGCGCGGGAGGCGGGTCACCGGACCAAGATCGCGGTACGCTCGCACCAGCCTGGCGTGAACGCCAAAGGTGCCTGCATCGGCCCTATGGGCAGCAGGGTGCGGAACGTGATGAACGAATTGCACGGCGAGAAGATCGACATCATCGACTACTCAGACGATCCAGCGGGCTTCGTGGCGAACGCGCTGTCCCCAGCCCGGGTAAGCCGGGTCCAGGTGATCGACGCGGCGGGCCGCGAGGCGCAGGTCATCGTGCCTGACTATCAGCTGTCGCTGGCGATCGGCAAGGAAGGCCAGAACGCCAGGCTCGCGGCCCGGCTCACCGGCTGGCGGATCGACATCAGATCCGACGCCGCCCCCGACGAGGCCGGACCGGCCGCCGGCGTGCCCGAGTGAGGAGGACCCGGGGCCGCGGCTGTTCCAGTGATGTCGGAGCGCGGTAGACTGGTGGGCGGAATGGCCGTCCAGACCGAGCAGCAGCTGCCGGCAAGAACCTGTGTAGGCTGTAAGGAACGTGCGGTCAAATCCAGTCTGCTGCGTCTCGTAGCGGCTGGGGATGACGTCCAGCCTGACCCACAAGCCCGGCTGCCCGGCCGGGGTGCGTACCTGCACCCTAGCCCGGAATGCTTTGAGCTTGCGCGCCGGAGACGGGCGTTCCCCCGGGCGCTGCGGGCGGCGGGACCGCTCAGCCTGGCTGCGCTGGCCGAGTACCTGGCGGATAGAGACGAAGCAGCGCGGTAAGGCAAGGCAGTATCACCAAGTAAGGCATACCTGTCGGAAAGCAGGTCGAGAAGCTGATGAGCGCTCGATGAGCACGCGGCGATGATCACCATAGGCTAAGGCCGGCCCGGAGCACGCTCTGCCCGGGCCAGGGTCCGGTAGAGGGTCCGGTAGGGAAACCGGGCCGAGACAGGAGCGTAGTGGCGAAGGTCCGGGTTTACGAACTCGCGAAGGAGTTCGGTGTAGAGAGCAAGGCCGTGATGGTCAAGCTCCAGGAAATGGGTGAGTTCGTACGGTCAGCGTCCTCGACAATCGAGGCACCCGTGGTGCGGCGGCTCAAGGAAGCGTTCGCGACCAAGGATCAAGGGCAGGCACAGGTGAGGCCGAAGCCCGATAGTGCTCGCCCGCAGCCGCCTCGGCCGGTCGCGCCCGTGCAGACAACTCAGGCGGCACAGGCTCTGGCTGCGCAGGTAGCGCCCGCGCAGGCAGCATCCGCACAAGCATCAGCGCCTCCGCAGGCTGCGCCCGCACAGGCATCGGCGCCCGCACAAGCAGCCCCCGCGCAGGCAGCATCGGCACAAGCATCAGCGCCTCCGCAGGCAGCGCCCGCACAGGCATCAGCGCCCGCACAGGCATCGCCCGCACAGGCATCAACGCCCGCACAGGCATCGGCGCCGGCGGCCAATGCCGACAGGTCCCTGGAGACGGCGGCGCGCCAGAGCCGTGAGGCAGGCGCGGCGACGGCGGAGAGCCCGGCGCAGGAGACTGCGCGCAGGCTGCCGCCTATCCCGTCCTCGCCCGCGTCCACCTCTGGCGTGCCGAGGGCCGCCGATGCCCCGGCGGCGGCACCGCGTGCGCCAGTGACGCCCGCTGACTTCAGGAGCCCGCAGGCTCGTCCCGGAACACCTCGTCCCGGAGGAGCGCCGCGTCAAGGCGGACAAGGCGGACAAGGCGGTCAGGGAGCGCGTGGCGGGCAATCTGGTCCCGGACAGGGGCAAGGACAAGCACGGCAGGTGCCGCAGGTCCCGCAGGCATCACCAGGCGGTCAGGGCCAGCCGGCCCAGGGCACGCGTCCGGGTCCCGGTGCGGCCCGGCCTGGTGCGCCGCGGCAGGGTGCGCCCCGTCCGGGTGCGCCGCGGCCTGGTGCGCCCCGTCCCGGCCCGAGGCCGGGCAACAACCCGTTCAGCTCTACCGCTACCGGTATGGGCTCCACGCCGTCTGCGCGTCCCGGCGCTCCGGGCCAGCGCGGTCCCGGCGGACGCCCTGGCGGGCCCGGTGGGGCGGGTCGAACCGATGGTGGTTCGCGTCCTGGCGGTGACGGAGGGCCGCGGCCTGGTGGCCCGCGGCCTGGTGGCCCGCGCCCGAGCCCGATGAACATGCCGTCCCGGCCGAGCCCGTCTGGCGTCGGCCGTCCTGGCGGCGGTCCTGGTGGCGGTGCCGGCGCTCGTGGCGCGGGCACCCGGCCCGGTGGAGGCGGTGGTGGCCGCGGTCCCGCCACGGGTGCGCGTCCTGGCGGCTTCGGCGGAGGCGGCGGCGCTCGTCCCGGCGGTGGCGGGGCTGGCACCAGCGGTCCCGGCGGGGGCAGTGGGGGCGGCGGCGGCGGAGGCGGACGCCCGGGTGGCGCCGGCGGCCGTGGCCGCAGCGGCACCCAAGGTGCCTTCGGCCGCCCTGGCGGGAAGCCACCCCGTGGCCGCAGGTCCAGGAAGCAGAAGCGTCAAGAGTTCGACAACATGCAGGCCCCGACGATCGGCGGCGTGCAGGTCCCGCACGGCAGCGGCCAGGTCATCCGGCTGAGCAGGGGCGCGTCTCTGTCCGACTTCGCGGACAAGATCGGCGCCAACCCTGCCAGCCTGGTGCAGGTGCTGTTCCACCTCGGCGAGATGGTGACAGCCACCCAGTCGGTGAACGATGAGACCTTGCAGCTGCTCGGGGCCGAGCTGAACTACAACGTGCAGGTCGTCTCGCCGGAGGAAGAGGACCGCGAGCTGCTCGAGTCCTTCGACATCGAGTTCGGCGAGGATGAGGGCGAGGACGAAGATCTGGTCGCGAGGCCGCCGGTGGTCACCGTCATGGGTCACGTCGACCACGGCAAGACCAAGCTGCTCGACGCGATCAGGCGGACCAACGTCGTGGCCCGCGAGGCCGGCGGCATCACCCAGCACATCGGTGCGTACCAGGTGACTACCGAGGTGGACGGCGACGAGCGGAAGATCACCTTCATCGACACCCCAGGTCACGAGGCGTTCACCGCCATGCGAGCCCGCGGTGCCGAGACCACCGACCTTGTGGTGCTCGTCGTGGCGGCCGACGACGGCGTGAAGCCGCAGACCACAGAGGCGCTCAACCACGCGCAGGCGGCCGGCGTGCCGATCGTCGTCGCGGTCAACAAGATCGACAAGGAAGGCGCCGACCCGAACCGCGTCCGCGCTCAGCTCACTGAGTATGGCCTGGTAGCTGAGGAGTTCGGCGGCCAGACCCAGTTCGTGGACGTGTCCGCTACCAAGGGCACCGGCATAGACAGCCTGCTGGAAGCGATCATCTTGACCGCCGACGCCGAGCTTGACCTGCGCGCGAACCCGAACCAGGACGCCCAGGGCGTCGCGATCGAGGCTCAGCTGGACAAGGGCCGCGGCCCGGTGGCGACCGTGCTAGTGCAGCGCGGTACCCTGCACGTCGGCGACTCGATCGTGGCCGGTGACGCCTACGGCCGTGTCCGGGCCATGATGGACGAGAACGGCAAGAACCTCGCTGAGGCTCCGCCGTCGCGCCCCGTTCAGGTGCTCGGGCTCACCGCGGTACCGGACGCGGGCGACAACTTCCTGGTGGTCTCCGACGACCGGATCGCACGCCAGATCGCCGAACGGCGCGAGGCCCGCGAGCGTACGGCGCAGTTCGCTCAGCGCAGGCGCCGGGTCACGCTGGAAGACCTCGACTCCGCGCTGAAGGCGGGCGAACGTGAGGAACTTCTGCTGATCATCAAGGGCGACGTGTCCGGTTCGGTGGAAGCCTTGGAGGACGCGCTGCTCAAGATCGACGTCGGCGAGGAGGTCATCTTGCGGGTGATCGGTCGCGGCGTCGGCGCGATCACGCAGGACGACGTCAACCTGGCCATCGCGTCCGACGCGGTGATCATCGGTTTCAATGTCCGGCCGGCCGGGCGCGCGGGCGAACTGGCCCAGCGCGAGGGTGTCGACATCCGCTACTACTCGATCATCTACCAGGCGATCGAAGAGGTCGAAGCCGCGCTCAAGGGCATGCTCAAGCCCGAGTTCGAGGAAGTTCAGCTCGGTACCGCCGAAGTCCGCGAGGTCTTCCGGGTGCCGCGTGTCGGCAACATCGCCGGCTGCATCGTCCGCTCCGGCGCGATCCACCGCAACAGCAAGGCGCGGCTGATCAGGGACGGCGTAGTGATCTCCGAGAACCTCACGGTGGAGTCGCTGAAGCGATTCAAGGACGACGCGACCGAGGTCCGCGAGGGTTACGAGTGCGGTATCGGTGTCGGCTACAACGACATCAAGGTCGAAGACGTGATCGAGACCTATGAGATGCGGGAGAAGCCCCGGGTTTAATAAGCATGGTCGTAGCCGTTCTCACCTTGGACGTGCTGCTGGGCGACGTGCGCTCGCTGAAACAGAAGCGCGCCGTCGTCCGGCCGCTCGTCGCGGAGCTTCGTCGGCGCTTCCCCGGCGTAGCGGTGGCCGAGGCCGGTCACCTTGACCTGCATCGCAGGGCCGAGATTGGCGTGGCGGTGGTTTCGTCGGCTGCTGCCAACGCGGTTGAGGTGCTGGCCGACTGTGAGCGGATCGTCGCGGGACATCCCGAGATCGAGCTGCTCTCGGCCCGAACACGTCTATTCAACGACACCGAAGAGGGATAACAGACAATGACGGACGCTGCCAGAGCGCGCAAGCTGGCCGACCGGATCACTCAGATCGTCGCGGAGATGCTGGAGCGGCGGATCAAGGACCCGCGGCTCGGCTTCGTCACGATCACCGAATCCCGGCTGACCAACGACCTGCGCGAGGCCACCGTCTACTACACGGTGTTCGGCGATGAGACCGAACACTTGGCGACCTCCGCCGCGCTCGACAGCGCGACCGGCATCATCAGGTCGGAGGTCGGCAAGCAGACCGGCCTACGCCACACGCCCTCGATCACGTTCGTGGCGGACCTGCTGCCAGACAGCGCCAAGCGGATCGAGGGCCTTGTCGACCAGGTCAGGGAGGCGGACGCGGAGCTTGCTCGCGTGCGTGAGGGCGCGCAGTACGCCGGCGACCCGGACCCGTACCGCAAGACGCCAGAGCCTGATGAAGACGACGAGTAGCGTGGCTAGCGGGGAGGAGGTGCAGGGGGGCCGCCCCTCCCGGGAACAGCGCAACGGGCTGGTGATCATCGACAAGCCGGCCGGTCTCACCTCGCATGACGTGGTGGCCAGGATCCGGCGCATCGCGGGCAGCAGGAAGGTCGGTCACGCGGGCACGCTGGATCCGATGGCCACCGGCGTTCTTGTTGTCGGCCTGGAGAAGGCGACGAAGATCCTCGGTTACCTGACGCTGACCGAGAAGGAGTACCGGGCGACGATCCGCCTCGGCCAGTCCACGAGCACGGACGACGCCGAAGGCGAAGTAGTCCTTGCCGCGCCTCGCCCAGTGGGCGAGACGGAGCTCCGCGCCGCGGTTGCTGCCCTCACCGGCAAGATCCAGCAGGTCCCGCCGCGGGTGAGTGCTGTCAAGGTGGACGGCCAGCGGGCCTACAAGCTGACCAGAGCCGGTGCCGCCCCCGAACTCGCGGCCCGCCCGGTCACCGTCTATCTGTTCGCTATCGGCGACGTTCGCATGGCCGGTGACTACACCGACGTCGATGCCACGATCCGCTGCTCAAGCGGCACCTACATCCGGTCACTCGCCCGTGACCTAGGTGCAAGCCTAGGCACCGGCGGGCACCTGACCGCCCTGCGCCGTACCCGGGTGGGCCCGTACTCCATTGCCCAAGCCCATTCTCCGGATGAACAACTCGTGGTGCTTCCCCTGGAACACGTCGTCGAGCAGGCGTTCGGACGCCGCGATCTCACCGAGGCCGAGGCGAAGGTGCTTGCCCACGGCGGGCGCCTCACCCCGCGTGGCGTTCCCGGGATAGCCGCCGCGTTCGCGCCTAACGGAGCGCTGGTCGCCCTCGTCGACGAGGACCAGTCCCGCGCCCGGCCCGTCGTGGTCTTCGCCTAGGCTTAGGCTTCGCAGGCGTTCTACCACTGAACTAGGGGAGGACCGTGTACCGCTGGAACGGCCTGGCCGACGTCCCGTCCGACTGGGGTGAGTGTATCGCGACGATCGGTGCGTTCGACGGCGTGCACCGAGGCCACCAGCGCATCATCGGCCGCGTGGTTGAGATCGCGCGCGAGCGTGGGCTGCCGGCCGTCGTAATCACCTTCGATCCGCACCCGGACGAGGTCATCAGGCCCGGATTGCACCCGCCGTACCTGACTAGCTACCGGCGTCAGGCCCAGTTGCTTTCCGGCCTCGGCGTGGCGGCCATGTGCGTGCTGCGGTTCACCCTGGAGTTTTCCCGCCTGACCCCGGACGAGTTCGTCCATGCCGTCCTGTCCGAGCGACTGCACGCGGCGGCTGTTGTGGTCGGCGAGGACTTCCGGTTCGGCCACAAGGCGGCCGGCGACGTGGCGACGCTAGCAGAGCTGGGCGAGAAGTACGACTTTACCGCCGAGGGCGTGCCGCTGCTCGTCGCCGACGGCGTGACGATCAGCTCGACGTACATCAGGCAGCAGCTGAGCCTCGGCGAGGTCGGTGCCGCGACCGCCGCGCTCGGCCGGCCACACCGGGTCGAGGGCGTCGTGGTCCGCGGCCACCAGCGCGGTCGCGCGCTCGGCTTCCCGACCGCGAACGTGGAGAGCCCGGCCCGTGCCGCCACCCCTGCCGATGGCGTGTACGCCGGCTGGCTGTTCACGCTCGACCTAGACGGCACCGAGACCGACCGTTGGCCGGCCGCGATTTCGGTCGGTACCAATCCCACCTTCGGCGAGGGGGCGCGGACCGTCGAGGCCTACGCTCTCGACCGCGACGACCTGGACCTGTACGGTACCCACGCCGCGATCGACTTCACTGCCCGCCTGCGCGGCACCGTCCGCTTCGACAGCATCGACGACCTGATCACCCAGATGTACGTCGATGTCGCACAAGCCCGCACCCTGACCGCCCCCTTACCGCACCCTGACCGCCCCGTCGCCCCCGCGCCCGGCCCGCCCGCCGTCGCGCCGCCCGGCCCGCCCGCCGTCCCGCGCCCGGCCCGCCCGCCGTCGCGCCGCGCAGGCGGAACGGGGCATAACCCCCGCACACGATCATTCGATTAACAGCCCCAGCCGGTTAGAGGGCACAGAAGCACCTTTCGGGCGGCCACGGTCGGCAACCGGTCTCCCCGTAAGTGGGCCAGAGCCGTTTAACGGGCTCTGATGCACTTCATGGGAAGCTGCCGACCACCTGTGCGCTCCCGGCTGGTGACGTACAGGCAAGGAAGTTTCTCGCGTTCCGCAAGGTGCCCTTGTGACTCACGGGATGGCCCGGTTCTCCATTTAACGTGGAACTCTGCCGCAACGTGGAAGTTTAACCGTCGTATACGTATGACAGACTTCCACGAAGCGGTAAAGTTCCACGTTGTTTTCACGCTGCGCCACCCTGGGCCAGCACGAG
>Ga0335075_10013734_pt1 | contig 12189 bp, 7 predicted proteins | sample Lox_Sample_24_FD_206723 | JGI IMG/M metagenome (GOLD analysis project Ga0335075, IMG submission 206723) | Soil microbial communities from Loxahatchee National Wildlife Refuge, Florida, United States - Lox_Sample_2.4 | ecosystem: Environmental > Terrestrial > Soil > Wetlands | place: USA: Florida... | reverse complement strand
AGTGCCCAAATGGATGTCTGAGATCCAGATCGTTCGGAAATGATAGTGATCGTCTGCTGCGGACACCGCGGGGCGGCTCGCTCACTGTAACCGCGCGGAGTAGACCATGGTTGCATGACACGTTGATGACAACCCGGGCTTTTGAGCCTTTTGCTGCAGATAGGCGACCTATGCCGCAGGCCATGAGCCTGGCGCCTGCCCCGGCCCTACGCTTGCGCGACCGCTCGGCCTGGCTCATGCTGAGCATCGATGTACGTATCCACTCTCGGGAGCGTCCAGTACGCGTTCCCGGACCTCAAGGCGGTGATGGCTGCGGCCTCGCCGCCCCGCTCCGGCGATCGGCTCGCCGGTCTCGAGGCAGGCAGCATGGAAGAGCGCGTCGCTGCCCGGTACATCCTGGCCGAGCTACCACTCACCAGGTTCCTCGAGGAGGCGGTGGTCCCCTACGAGACGGACGAGGTGACCCGCCTCATCATCGACAGCCACGATCGGGCCGCGTTCGGACGGGTCTCCGGAATGACCGTCGGAAGCTTCCGGGAGTGGCTGCTGTCGGATGAGGCCGATACCGCATCGCTCAGGGCGCTCTCTGCCGGGGTGACACCGGAGATGGCAGCCGCCGTCTGCAAGTTGATGCGCAACCAGGACCTGATCGCAGTGGCCCGCAAATGCGAGGTGATTTCGGGTTTTCGCAACACGATCGGATTGAGCGGGCGGCTCTCCGTGCGCATCCAGCCGAACCACCCGACGGACGATCCGGTAGGTATCGCCACCGCGGTGCTCGATGGACTGCTGCTCGGCTGCGGCGATGCCGTCATAGGCATCAACCCTGCGGCGGACAGCATCGAGAGCCAAGTCACGCTCCTGCAGCTCCTCGATGAGCTGCGCGACCGCTGCGGGATTCCCACTCAGAACTGCGTGCTTTCGCACATCACCAATACGCTGGCCGCAATCGAGAGGCGAGCGCCTGTCGACCTCGTCTTTCAATCGATCGCCGGCACCGAGGCGGCCAACCGCAGTTTCGGCGTTGACCTGGCAATGCTGCGCGAGGGATGGGATGCGGGACTCTCCCTCGGGCGTCACACGGCCGGCAACAACGTAATGTACTTCGAGACCGGTCAGGGCTCCGCTCTTTCGGCGCAGGCTCACCACGGTGTCGATCAGCAGACGCTCGAAGCGCGTGCCTATGGGGTGGCGCGCGCTTTCCGGCCCCTGCTGGTCAATTCCGTGGTGGGGTTCATCGGACCGGAGTATCTGTTCGACGGCAAGCAGATCGCACGCGCCGCCCTCGAGGATCATTTCTGCGGCAAGCTGCTCGGCCTGCCGATGGGAGTCGACGTCTGCTACACCAACCACGCCGAGGCGGACCAGGACGACGCGGACTCGATCCTGACGCTGCTGGGCGTTGCGGGCGTCACCTTCATCATGGGCGTGCCCGGCGCGGATGATGTGATGCTCAACTACCAGAGCACGAGTTACCATGATGCCCTCTATCTGCGCCAGGCGCTCAACCTGAGGCCGGCGCCTGAATTCGAAGCGTGGCTGGTGAGCCTGGGCGTGCTCGGTCCGGACGGCCGGATCCAGGGGCCGGCCGATGCGCGCCTGGCTTCCGAGCGGTTGCTCAGGCTCTCCGGCGAGCGACTCACAGCCGCCATCGGAGAGCCACGTTGACCGATCGCCCCAAAGCGGGAGGCGCGGTCATGACTCCCGTCGAGCACCAGGAGGAGGCAGATCCATTCGAGCGCCTGCGCGCGTGCACCCCGGCCCGCGTTTTCCTTGGACGAAGCGGCGCGGCTTTGCCCACCCGCGCGATGCTCGAGTTCCAGTTGGCCCACGCACGGGCGCGGGACGCCGTGTACCATGAATTCGAGCCCGAGCGCGTGGCTGCCGCCCTCCCGAGTCATGACGTCCGCATCGTCCACAGCCGTGCGTTCGACCGGCAGACGTACCTTCAGCGCCCCGATCTCGGGCGGAGATTGGACGATGCGTCCGCAGCCTCGCTGCGGCGGGGAAACTACGAAGCCGTCTTCGTCATTGCGGACGGTCTGTCGGCACATGCGGTCCATGAGCATGCCGCTGCAACGCTTGCCGGGACGCTCCCGAGGATCGCGGGATGGCGACTGAGCCCCTTCATAGTGTCGTGCCACGCCCGCGTCGCGCTGGGCGACGAGATCGGTGAGCGCCTGGGAGCGCAACTGGTCGTTGTCCTGATAGGCGAGCGCCCGGGACTCTCCGCGCCTGACAGCCTGGGTGTGTATCTCACCTGGCAGCCGTGCGTCGGGCGGCTCGACAGCGAGCGCAACTGCATCTCCAACATCCGTCCCCCCGCCGGCCTCTCTTACGAGCAGGCGGCGATCCGGGTGGCATGGCTCATGAACACAGCGCGCCGGCTGCGTGTGACCGGCGTCGCCCTCAAGGAAGGGTCCGGTCCCCTGACCCTGCCGCGTCCGTCGGAATGACCAGCGGCCGACGGGACGCTAAGTGACTGAAATCACAAAGATTTAATTGCGGCGGTGCGTTTCGACCGAAATTGCGATTAAATGAACGCGCGAAGGGGATTGCCGTGGTGCTGGAATGCCGATAAGCGCCGCCGCGCGCCAGTGGCCGCGGCACACTGAAGAAAAACATATGAACCCCCCGAAGACAACTGCTCGACCAACGGTCGACCTCGATGCAACCGATGAACTTCCCGTTTTGGACCCCGCTGCATACGAGGCAGAAGTCCTTGCCCGGGAATCGGCTGGACCGTCCGATGACCGGGCAACCACGGAGTCCGATCCCCCTGCAGCGGAATCCCCTACACCCGAGCGTGGCGTGCCGAACACCCCCCAGGCAGCCCACCCGGATGTCATGTCGGCCGTCGAGCACTGGATCGCGGAAAAGACCGAGGAGCTTCGCGCTCATCACGACGCCCTGAGTATCGCACAACGCGAACGCAGCGCTGCCGTGGCGCGCGCCGGTGCGCTGAGTCGCGAACTCGCCGAGAAGAGCGCGAATTTCGAGGCGCTGAACGGCCGCGAGCGAGCGCTTGCGGAAGCGCTGGCCAAGGAGCAGGAGGCGGCACAGCATCGCGCCGCCGAGTTGGATGCGGCGCGGCGCGAGGCCGTCGAGCTCGCGCAGCAACTGGCCGAGGCGCGTGCCGTTGAAATACGGCAGAACGCCGCGCTGGCGGCCTCCGGGGCACTTCTCGAACAACGTGCCGGCGAGCTGCAGACGCTGCAGCGTACGCACGAGACTCTGATCGCGGATCAGCAGCGTATTACGCGCGAGCTTTCCGAGCTCGAAACACGGCTTCGCGACAGCGAAGCTCGCGAGCGCAATACACAGCGCACCATCGATGCGCAGAATCTCACTCACACCGAACTGACGCAACGCGCGCTACACGAGACCCGCGCCCGCGAGCGGCTTGCCACAGAAGTCAAAGCCCTGCAAGGCCAGCTCGCGAACTGCGTCGAGAGCCTGCACACTCGCGAGTCGTACCGCACGATCTACGAGAGCACCGTCCAGCAGTTGGATGCCGAGCTCGCCGCCGCAAAGCTCCAGACAGCCGAACAGGAGGCGCGAGCCAATCAGCTGAATGCTGAGCTCCAGTCACGGGATCGGGGGCTTCAGGATGCGGTCCGGGAGCGCGACGAGGCGCGGCATCTGCATGACACAGAAATCACGCAGCGCGCCACCGAACGAAGCGAAGGCGAGCGACGGCTGAGCTCGCTGGAATCACGACTTGCCGAATTGACCGCCGAACATGCCGATGCGCGTGCGCAACGCCTAGCGATGGAGGCGTCGCTGGCAGCCGCGCTGCAGCGCGCGGAGACCGAGGCCGTCACGAGCGCGGCCGCCGCGGAGCGGCTGCGCGAGCTGGAATCCGCGATTGCCTCGCGCCAGGCAGAGTTGACCAACGCGCGGCTCGAGATCGAGCGCAACCGCGCATTGCTCGCGGACCTGACAGCGGCGCTACTGAAGAGCCAGACCATGTTCTCCGACCAGGGTCGCCTGCTCGAGGAACGAGAGGCCGCGGCCAGCGCCATGGCGGCGAGTCATGCGGAGCAGACCGCGCAAATGACCATATTGCGCGGACAGGTCGAGGAGCTGACCGCCCGACTGGCGACGCCGGACGCGGAACGCCGTGCTCTCGAGGAGCGGGTCGCCGCGCTGACGAAGGAACTGGCGGAGAGCGATTCACGTGGTGTCCGTCTCGAGTCGATGGTCTCGCAACTGCGCGCCACGATCGGGCAGCTGGATACGTTGCTGGCCGAGCGCGACGCGGAACTCCAGCGCGCCACGCAAATGGCCTCAATGAACGCCTACGCGCTCGGGCGGGTACAAACGAGCATCGATGAGCTCGGCCGCACCCTGACTGCCTCAGAGGCCGCATCTGCCCAGGCTCAGGTAAGCATCCTGACACGGGTCGACAACGGCCAGAACCACAGCGTGGTGCTGCGCGGGCGGACGACCATCGGTCGCGATCGTGACAACGACCTTTCGCTCGCAATGCGGTCGATCAGCCGTCATCATGCCGTGCTGATCCCCGGCTTCCGAACTGCTTTCATCCAGGATCTGAGCAGCACAAACGGCGTGCTCGTCAATCAACGCCGCGTCCGCTGCGCGCGGCTCGAGCACGGCGATATGATCAGCTTGGGCGAGGCGCAATTCCGCTACACGGTCACGCCGGCACCCGCCGGCGCGGTGTCTACCGGGTCAAGCGGGCCGACCGCGACACGCGCATCCTTGAAGCACGCGCCCTGAGCCGCAGTGCATTCAGCAGTGTCATAGATTGCTCATGCCACCATCGATCACGAGCTCGCTACCGACGGTGAATCCCGAAGCGTCCGACGCAAAGTAGACTACGGCTTCGGCGATCTCCGCTGGCGACCCAAGCCGGCCGGCCGGAATCTGCTTCTCCAGCCCCAGAAGCTCCGTCTCGCCCATTCCCAACTTACCGTACAGTGGTGTCGCGATCGGGCCGCCCGATACGGCATTGACTCGAATCCCACGCCCGATCAGTTCCCCCGAGAAGGTGCGAGCGAGGGACAGCAGAGCGCCCTTGGTGGCGGCATAAACGCTGGAGTTCGGCATGCCGATGTGTGAGTTGATCGACGTCATGAGCACAATCGAGGCGCGGTCGTTGAAGACTTGCAGGAGCGCCTGGACCAGGAAAAAGGGCCCCTTGAGATTGACCGCGAACGAACGGTCGAAGCCCGCTTCATCCCAATTCTCCAGCGGTCGCATGTCGACGATCCCTGCGTTCAGGAAGAGGATATCGAGTGCCCCAAATGCCTGTCGTATCGCCTCGGCAACTCTTTTCTGTCCGGGGATGTCGCTGATGTCGGACGCGAGGACGAGCACCTCACCGCCGAGTGCTTTGCATGCTGCCTCGAGGGTATCAGGCTTTGTCCCTGTGATGGCCACGCGGGCTCCCTCGTTGAGAAACGCGCGGGCCGTCTCCAATCCAATGCCGGTGGTGCCGCCCGTGATGAGCGCACGTTTGCCCTTCAGTCTCTCCACGTGACCTCCCACTTGCACATTCGGGGAACCTGCTGATGCACGAGGCGAGTATCTGCGCCCGCCGGCAAGCAGGCAACCGTGGATTCGAGCCTGGTACCAATCCGTGCGCAGTGGTGGGCCAGGCGCTTCGAGGAATGGAACACGAGGCAGGAGTCGAACCTGCGGCAAGATTCGAACTTGCACGACTGTTACACCATCACGGGGTTCAGGCCCGATAAGCACGCCAATGCGCGCCTCCAAGGTGGCGGAGAGCAGATGACTCGAACATCACACCCTTGCGGATGCCCTTTGTTTAGCAAACAAGTGCCAGCCCTGCTGACTTTACTCTCCAAATTGGTGCCGCCTGGAGGATTCGAACCCCCGTCTGCTCGCTTAAAGGGCGTCGCTCTGCCCATTGAGTTAAGGCGGCAAAATGGTGCCAGGTGATGGACTCGAGCCATCTTCTCACCCTTACGAGGGGCGCGAATCACCATCAATTCTTACCCGGCGAATTCGAGCCCATCGAGCGACTTGCGCGCTCCTTTCCGACTTACAAGGTCGACGCCTCGCTTTCTAGGCGTGAAGGGCAATTGGAGCTCAACCTGGGACTCGCACCCAGCATCTCGCCCGTACCAAGGGCGCGCAGCGCTGTCTCTGCTTGATGAGCATGTATGGCCTCCCGAGCAGGAGTCGAGCCTGCGCAACAAGCCTTCGGAGGGCTCGTGCCGAAGTCCCTCGGCCGGGAGAATATGGTCGTCCGTTACGGACTCGAACCGTACCGTTCCTCTGATCTGGAGGTTTCCAGGGCTTATAAGGCCCCGCCGCACACCCGTGCTACGGACATCATCTGGTGCGTTCGGTGGGAGTCGAACCCACAAAGCCGACGCCCTCAACGTCGTGCGTATGCCTGTTCCGCCACGAACGCATGTCTGGCCTCCCCGAGAGGATTCGAACCTCTGATGCTGCGCATAGGAGGCGCAGCTGTGTCCGCCACCAGGGAGAATCTGGTGCCCCGAGTAGGATTCGAACCTACAGTCGTCGGCTTAGAAGGCCGTCTACCGTCCTTCGGCCGGGGCTTTTTCTGGAGCGGACATCGGGAGGCGAACCCGACAGCGGCGTCGTAGGCAACGATACCTCACACCATGTGCATCCGCGTATTGGTCAGGGTGGCAGGAATTGCACCTGCGGCCTCCGCCTTCCGAGGGCGGTCGTCTCACTGCTGACTTACACCCTGGAGCTGGTCCGTCCCGCAAGATTTGCACTTGCTACCTCTCGCTTATCAGGCGAGTGCACGTCTAGATGTGCTCCGGACGGAAATTGGTCTGAGTGACACGAGTCGAACGTGCCTGAACCTGCTCCCAAGGCAGGTGGACAACCGCTATCCCACACTCAGACATCTGGACGCTCGGACTGGACTTGCACCAGCGACTTTACCGCTTTGCAGGCGGGTGCCTTTGCTACTCGGCCACCGAGCGAATTGGGGTGACGGGATGGAATCGAACCATCTACAGCAGGGTCACAACCTGCGGGCTATGCCATTCGCTTTCCGCCACGTGATTGCCCCCCCCCGACCAGGCATCGAACCTGGATCTCGCCGGTTAAGAGCCGGGACTCTAGCCATTTGAGTTATCGAGGGATGGTGCTCCTGACAGGATTCGAACCTGTAACCCGGTGCTTTTGAGACACCCGCATCTGCCGATTGTGCTACAGGAGCGAATTGGCCTCGCTGGTAGGAGTCGCTGTTCACGTTCGTAGCGTGACACCCGAAGTCCCTCGGGCCAGCGAGAATTGGTAGCGGGTACACGAATTGCACGTGTGACATCAAGGTTATGAGCCTCGCGTTCTGCTACTGAACTAACCCGCTAATTTGGTACCTCTGGAGGGATTCGAACCCCCACCGCACGCGTTCTAGGCGCGTCGTCTCTGCCAGTTGGACTACAGAGGCATTGATTGGTGAAGCTGTCGGGACTCGAACCCGATAGGATCTGCTTGAAAGGCAGAGCGCGCGGACCACTTTGCATTCAGCTTCGAATTGGCGATGCTGCGGAGACTCGAACTCCGTAGGTTCCGATTGAGAATCGGAGTGCGCGAGCCGCTTTGCATTCAGCATCATTTGGTGCAGCAGCTTGGAGTCGAACCAAGCAGGCCCCTTTCGAGGCTCCAGGGTTACAGCCTGGCCGGGGTCCGTCCCCGTCTACTGCTACATATGGTCCCGCCAGTTGGATTCGAACCAACCTACTCCGGTGCTTCAAACCGGCGCTGATCCGCCTCAGCTACAGCGGGAGAAATGGTGGAGCTGCAGGGAGTTGAACCCTGTGGATACTGCTTGCAAGGCAGGCCCCGTTCCCGAACGACAACCCCCATGAATTGGTACCCCGTGCAGATTGAGTGCCTGCGACGTCCGATTTGTAGGATCGGTGCTCTTCGCGTCTGAGCTAACGGGGTAGAGACGTCGGGGTGTCGCCGCGTTGACAGCGCATACATCGTCCAGACCCTCACGGTAACTGGCACCCTGACATTGGCGATCCCAGACGGACTCGAACCGTCTCTGCAGCATAGACAGTGCTGCGCCAGACCTTCTGTGGGACCGAATTGGCTGCCGACCTGCGACTCGAACGCAGCACATCCGGATTAACAGTCCGGTTCCCACGCCCGGTGGGACTGTCGGCAAGAATAGAATGGAGCGGTACGCGGGATTCGAACCCGCACCTTACGGTTTGGAAGACCGACGTGCTAGCCGTTGAACACCAGCACCGCTCAATTGGAGGCTTTGTGTATCGCTTTACGGCTCCCCGTCTCCCATGCGACGGATCGTAGCGTGCGCCGGACTTCGGACGGGGGTTTTTGGGTGGTGCCAGAGGGGGGGCCCCACTCTCGCCGCCTGTCTGCCCCCGGCCTTGCGCCGGAGGCAAGGCCGATCAGAACTCGATCGTGTTCGGTCGGGCTTCAAATTGCCCGACCAAGGAATGCGGCCACGACGGGCTATAGGGGCCCATCGCGACGCAGGAATCGAGTGGTTTTCTGAACGCGGTAATCATCTCGCGGGCATTCTTACTCGACTCGGATTCTGAAGTCAAGCGTCATCTCAATACTCCACGTAATACATAACACTCGACATGAGAAGAGTGTCGGTCGCATCTGCCGCTGTCACCAGCGGCGCTCAGACCCGGTGGTGCCGTAATTTCAATTACTTAGGAGCTGAGCACCCGTTGCCGTCGGCGGATACGCTGCGTGCGCATTCACGTCGTTAGAGGAAGTCAGGTATCGACGTCAACGCAACGTGCAGCCCCTGACGCCTCGGGCGATCGTCGCAACCTCTGGTCCTAGTCGTCGAGGCCCAGCCCTTGGAGCGAACATGGACGCGAGCGACCCGCCGAATGGCTTCCACGAAAACACACTTGGAACGGTTCTGGGTCGGAAGCCACATTCCCTTCGCGTGCTCATCAATGGCAAGAGAGTGGCCGCCTCCACATGACGGAGGCCAGGATTGCGGGGCGGAACCAGAGATGCTAGAAATCGTCCAAACGTCCTCGCGGAAATCCCAATGCAGGTGACGCCATGAGTGAGCCACGCTTCCTGCCGCTGTCGACGTATCAGGAGCTGCCCCCTGCCGTCATGGAGGAACGGGTAGCGGCATTTGAGGCGAGCTTGCAGCGCCGTCGGACCGTCCGCCAGTTTTCCGATCGGCCGGTGCCGCGATCGATCATCGAGAAGTGTCTGCTGAGTGCAGGCACCGCCCCGAGCGGCGCGCACCAGCAGCCTTGGCATTTCGTGGCCATTTCCGATCCGACCGTCAAGGCGAGGATCCGAGTGGCGGCGGAGCGGGAGGAGTACGACTTTTATCACCACAGGGCGCCGCCGGAGTGGCTGGAGGCTCTGCGGCCACTCGGGACGGACGCGCACAAGCCGTATCTGGAAGTCGCACCGTGGGTGATTGCCATATTCCTGAAACGGTTCACCCGCCTCCCTGACGGACGCAAGCTGAAGCACTACTACACGGACGAGTCGGTTGGCATCGCCACCGGCCTTCTCATTGCCGCGGTTCACTCCGCAGGGCTCGTCTCGCTGACGCACACCCCGAATCCAATGAAGTTTCTGAATGAGATTCTGGGGCGGCCCGCAGACGTGGAACGGCCTTACATGCTATTGGTGGTAGGATTCCCGGCGCAGGATGCGAAGGTGCCCGACATCGTGCGCAAGCCGCTCGGGGACATTGCAACCTTCCTCCCCGGCTGACTCGGGCGGCTCCTACACAAAAGCGGGTCCTGGATATCGATACGACTAGCCTTCCCGATCGCCACGAACCGCGGAGCGACGCTGCGGCGGCGGTAGCGCAACTGTTCGGCGACTTCCTCGAAGCGCTGTGCCATTCGGAGGGCGGGGCGGCACTGCACCGAATGCATGCAACGGACGCGGTGGTGCGCCATGCCGACGGGTTGGCACCGGCTGCCGGGATCGATCCGGTCGAGTTCGCCCGCGCTCACCGCGACATCAGCGTTCGTGGCGCGGATCGGCTCCCCCACTTCTCGGACCCCGTACTCCTGCAGACGACGGCGAGCACGGCTAGTGCTGAATCCGTGAGCTGGTTCGAGGTGCGCGAGACCGTAGAGGCACGCCGGCTCGTGGTCGCCGTGGGTGCACGAACGACCGAGGGGGTCCCGCGGATCGTGTGGTGCACGCTGGCCGAGCGCGTGGAGTCGTGGTCATTCGAGGACGGCTTGTTGCAGGCGCTGGCAGACTACCCCTGGATGGGTAAAGCTGATCCGGCAGTGCCGCGTGCGTTGCTCGATGCCGGCTGCTTCCGCCGCTACTGGCGCCCGCCGGTCCAGTTCAATTCACTGCCAGACGCACGCTTCAGCTGCCAAATGAGCACAGCGTGCTGCAGGCACGACTACGAAATCACTTTGCCGCCGGAAGCGCAGCTACTGATCGACGCGATGCCGTGGCACCGGCTCAACCCCACACTGACCGGTACGCGCTTGCCGCAGCGGCCAGACGGCAAACTGCAGCTCAAGAGGCCCGAGGAGACCTGCCGATTTCTCGGTCCCCTCAACCTGTGCCTGATTCATCAGGCCCTGGGACAACAATCGCGGTCGGCCTGAGTCCGATCTGCGCCAGCGTGCGCATGGGCTTGGGGATCAGTCCGCACGAGCGCAAAGAGGATCTGCGCGAGCGGCTGGTCCATGTCGAGCCAAGATCCGCGGACGCCTATCGCCTCGCGCCGGGGATGGAAATCTCCTGGGAGCGCTTCCGCGATATCGAGAAGGCACTGTGCGATTGCCTGGCGGCCGGCGATGTTCCGATGCGACGCCGGTTGTACGTAGGCGCTCGGCTGCTCGGCGCGCTGAAGGAAAACCAGCCAATCGACCTGAAGGCCTGGCTCGCAGACCGCCCCAGCGAGATCACGGCGGAGCTGCGCGAGGCAATCCGCGGCATGCTCGCGCGGATCGTCGGATGGGAGCGCGCCGCACTGCGCGGGCTACCGCGGGAGATCCCGGCCGATCTGTTCAGTCTCGAAGTGCACGAGGCGGCCGTCTTGTCCCAGATTCTGCGGAACACCCTGTTCTGCAAGGTGTACTCGTATCCTTTCGACCTGACGACGGCGCACAACCATCTGATCGTGCTCTATCTGCTGGCGCTCATCATGCAGCGGGCCGCCGCTCCACTCTCGGACGAGATGTGGCGCGAGCTCGGCTCGATGGGCGTTCATGGGCTTCTCAAGTCCATGCTTCATGATGGCATGCCGGATGGCTTCCGCGCGCTCCTGGGCACCGCGGATTTCGGAGCCTGGATGCTGGCCGCCTAAGTATCGAATCGATCCAAAAGCAGCGCGACCGTCGCACCAGAGCTCACGCAGGCGGAGTTGCCGTCATGTCTTCAGGCGTTCGCGGCCGCCTTCATCTCAGTGACTTCGGCGATCACTTCCTCCGCCACATTCTTCGGCACCGGTTCGTAGTGCGAGAACTCCATGGTGTACGAGGCGCGCCCGCTGGTCATCGAGCGTAGCTGGCCGATGTAGCCGAACATTTCCGACAGCGGGACGACGGCCACGACTGCGATGTTGGCGCCGCGTTCGAGCTGATCCTGAATCGTGCCGCGGCGACGGTTCAGATCGCCGATGACATCGCCCAGGTAGTCGCCCGGCGTCACGGTCTCGACCTTCATCACTGGCTCGAGCAGGATGGGGGCAGCCTTGCGCATGGCTTCGCGGAAGCATGCCTTGGCGGCGATTTCGAACGTCAGCGCGTTCGAGTCGACGTCATGGTAGCTCCCGTCCGTCAATGTGGCGCGGAAGTCCACGGTCGGGAAGTGCGCCAGCACGCCATCTTCCTTCTGGACCTTGAGCCCCTTCTCCACGGACGGCACGTACTCGCGCGGCACGGAGCCGCCGGAGGTCGCATCGACGAATTCGAAACCCTTGCTGCGCTCGAGTGGCTCGAACGTGATCCACACTTCGGCGAACTGACCGGAGCCGCCAGTCTGTTTCTTGTGCACGTACTGCTCGTCGATCTTGCGCGTGATGGTCTCGCGATAGGCGACCTGGGGCTCGCCCATGATGCCTTCGACGTTGAACTCCGTGCGCATGCGATCCAGCGTCACTTCGAGGTGCAGCTCCCCCATGCCGCGCAGAATCGTCTGACCTGTTTCGCGATCCGTCTCCAGATGGAGCGAAGGATCGGCACGAACCATCTTCGCGAGAGCGGCGCC
>Ga0335075_10013733_pt1 | contig 12189 bp, 11 predicted proteins | sample Lox_Sample_24_FD_206723 | JGI IMG/M metagenome (GOLD analysis project Ga0335075, IMG submission 206723) | Soil microbial communities from Loxahatchee National Wildlife Refuge, Florida, United States - Lox_Sample_2.4 | ecosystem: Environmental > Terrestrial > Soil > Wetlands | place: USA... | reverse complement strand
CGGGTTGTGCCCAGCAGCCACTAGCTTGCGTTCCTGCAGGTCAGACTAGCGGACTTCCAGTCCCGTCACCGCGCGGCCGACGAGCATCCGCTGGATCTCGCTCGTCCCCTCGAAGATCGTGAAGATCTTGGAGATGGGAGCAGAGTCATCGGAATGCCTTGCAGCTGATCTGACCTGTGCAAACACCGATATGAAGGGCTTCCGGTCGCCCCTGCGCCTGGGGGTACCGCCGCCCATTCTGATGCCACGCATGGGTTCCGGCCGCAAGGCCGTCCGCTACGCATGCTGGAGCGCCGATAATAATCGCGACGCCGGGCACTGGGTCGATACTCAGTGCCAAGGACCTGCGCTAGGCGGAATGTGAGGGTTGGGGGCACCGGTGGGGCGTTCAGCTGACTATCTGAGCGTGACGCAGTTCGACTTGCTGAGCTGGGTGTCAGGTGGCTGCAAGGGCGGGACCTATGAGGGAACCTCCTACCGTGTTTCCGCGCGGGCCTTGCACAATCGCGGCCTAATCCGGGTTGAGGGCCGCGGCTCGGCCTGGACGGCGAAAATCACCGCTGAGGGCACGCACCTGCTGAAGGAGCAGGCCCGCCGGGTCGAGGCCGAGCGTGAGCGGGAGCGCCGTGAGCAGGAGGCTCGTGCCGAGCGGGAGCGTGAGGCGCAGCGACTGCGGGCACGCGCGCTTGAGGTGCTTGAGGCCGTCACAGCGGCAGGCGGACGCCTTGCCCTCACGGCCGACTACAGCGAGGGCGAGGTCACCCAGATCATGAACTGCCTGGCAAGAGAGGGCCTGCTACCCGATGGGCAGCGGCTCGCCCACGAGCCGACCCGGATGGACCTCGTCCTCGGCGTCACCGCCTACCTGGAGCCTGACTTCGCGGCGCTGACACCGCTGCGGGCTTTCAAGGTTCCTCATCAGCTTCGTGGAGCTCATCCGGCGGTGACCGCATTCCAGGAAAAGCGCGAGCACGTCTCCCGAGCGCAGATCCCCCGTGCCGCCCGTTACCTCCAGGGACTGGTGAACGCCGTGGCCGAGATGGGCTGGTCGGCTCCGGCGAAGGTCCAGGCCGGCTATGCGGGCCGTGGCGAGCCAGGTCCCGATCTGTCGATCAAACTTCCTTCTCGTGAGTTTCAGGTCGCCATCCGCGAACTGGACGAGCGTGGGCGCCCAGGCCGCGCCTTCATCACCCAGACCGATTACCTGACCCGGACGGAGCGCACGACCGTGAACAAGAGCTTCACGGCCTCCGGCAGGCTGGAGGTGACGCTGACACGGGGATGGGAGCAGCACCCGGTCTTCAGCCAGCGCGATACCGGCAAATCCACCCTGGAGGACCAGTTGCCCGCCCTCATCCGGTTGCTCGAGATCGACAGGGCCGAGGCCGGCTGGGCGCGGCAAGAGGAAGGACGCCGCTCGGAAATCCGCGAGGAACGCTGGAAAGAGGTCAAGAAGGAGGCCTTCGCCCGAGTGGCCTATGAGCGCAACGCCAAGCGACTCCTCGCCGAGATCGACAGCCGCGGTGCCGCAGCGACCATGCGCGCGTACGCCGACGAGATCGACGCGCGTGCCTTGACCCTGGCGGCCCCAGCCGCGCAGGCCGCACACGGATGGGCCGAGTGGATCCGCGAACATGCCGAGCGCACGGACCCGCTAAACGGGCCACTGCGCCTAGAGGAGATCACCTCCTGCAGTCACGAGGAACTCCAGCCGCACATGAATGGCTGGAGCACCCACGGGCCGTACCGGCGCTAGCTGCAGCCTGCAGCGATGGCGCGGCGTGATTTTGGTAGCAGCGAGGGGTACCCGATGGCGATAGTCGGTGCGGGTGAATGCGCTAGCGTGAAGGCTATGAGCGATCGCGAGCGCCGTCCCGCCTACGAGCCACTGACCGTGGCCCGCCTGGGGGCGCTGATGGGCGACGCGGATGAGTCTCGTCGGTGGCGGCTCGTTGCCGAGTTCCTGGAGGACTACCGGTGGGAGCCCCCGGAAGCACGGCCCGCCCTGCTGTCAGATGCGCCCCCACCGACTGGTGACGAGCATTGGGACGTCTTCCTCGCAGCGCTGGCCGAGCACGTTGCGGCCCGCGACGGGCACCCGGCCCCAGCCTGGACCGAGGAACGGGTGCTGCGGCAGTTCTGGTTCCCATTCAACACCCGCTCCGCCCGGGCCGACGCCATCGTGCACGCCCCCGCGGCCTTCCGTCGCCGCGGCGTCTACGTCTCCCCCCAAGAGCTGGAGGTCGCGTGAGCGAGGCCGACCCGCTCCTCGACCGCGCCGCCATCCAGGACGCCTTCCGCCGCCTCGGCGAGCGACTCGCCCGCCGGGGCATAGTCGCCGATATTTATGTCATAGGCGGCGCCGCCATGACCCTCGCCTACGACGCCCGCCGCTCCACCCGCGACATCGACGCCGTCTTCCAGCCCCACGGCGCGGTCCTCGAAGAAGCCTGGGCAGTCGCCGACGAACTCGGCCTGCCCCGCTGGTGGCTCAACGAGCAGGCCAGCTCCTACACCGCCCGGGGCGGCGACCAGAACGCCCCGCACGTCTTCGACCACCCAGGCCTCCGCGTCTCCGCCGCCTCCCCCGAGCACCTCCTCGCCATGAAGGTCCTCGCTGGCCGTCGGCGCGACGCCGACGACATCACCTACCTCGTCAAGCACCTCGGACTCACCAGCGTGGCCGACGTGCTGGCCGTCTGCACGGCCGTATTCCCCGACGAGCCCGTCCCTGACCGGTCCCGGCTCATCCTGGACGACCTCTTCGACGAAGGCTAGCCATGCCGGAACGGCCCTGCTCGGGACCCACTTCACGCCACGTTTCCTGTTACTAAGCTTGCATTCCGGCATCGTTGCGGCGGATTGCTCAGGCCAGGACGCGGAGTGGCCGCCGAATGTCCTACCCTCCCCGTACCATGACGCCATGCCCGGGGACATCAGCATCGACGAGATCGCCTGGCTGCGGGCCAACAGCCCAGCCTGGCGACTGCTACGTGCCGAGAACGCCCCGCTCGTGCTCGGCTTCCTGCACCGGGTCTTCGTGCAGGGCAACGCTCGGGCCGTGTCCGCAGCCGACCTAGAGGCCCTGCTCGATGACGAGCTGTACGCGATCCGCCAGCGCAATCCAGATAGCTTTCCCAAGAGCGCCCGTGCCTACCTGGACGACTGGGCCCGCCCGGAGGCCGGCTGGCTGCGCAAGTACTACCCCGACGGCATTGACGAGCCGCATTTCGACGTCACCCCCGCCGTGGAGAAGGCGCTGGCGTGGGTGCGCACGCTGGGCGAGCGCGAGTTCGTTGGCACAGAGTCGCGGCTGAACACCATCTTCGAGTTGCTGCGGCAAATCGTCCATGGCACCGAGGCCGACCCGGCCGCTCGGATCGAGGAGCTGACCCGCCGCCGGCAAGAGATCGATGATGAGATCGAAAGGGTGCTCGCCGGTGAAATCCCGCTGCTGGACCGCAGTGCCGTCCGCGACCGGTACCAGCAGCTGACCGCGACCGCGTGGGAGCTGCTGTCGGACTTCCGGCAGGTCGAGGAGAACTTCCGCCGGCTGGACCGGCAGTTGCGGGAGAAGATCGCCGGGTGGCAGGGGGGCAAGGGGGAGCTCCTCGATGACGTGCTCGGCAGCCGCGAGTCCATCGCCGGATCCGACCAGGGCCGCTCTTTTCAAGCCTTCTACGACTTCCTGCTCAGCCAGGCCCGGCAGGAGGAACTGGCCGGGCTGCTGGACCGCGTCAATGAGCTAAGCGACCTAGCCGAGCGCGACCCCCGGCTACGGCGAGTTCACTACGACTGGCTGGACGCGGCCGGGCGCACTCAGGCGGTCGTCGCGCAGCTGTCCGAGCAGCTCCGCCGCTTCCTCGATGACCAGGCCTGGTTCGAGAATCGGCGGGTCATCGACATTCTGCGTGAGATCGAGGGAAGCGCGCTGCGGCTGCGCGATACCCCGCCGACCGGCCTCACGATCGAGATCGACGCCGCCGCGCCCGTGCTCTCACTGCCATTCGAGCGCCCCCTGTACGCGCCGGTCCGCAAACCCCGCCTCGACAGCCAGGACATCCGGCCCGCTGGGAGCGACGAAGAGACCGACCCCACGGCCCTGTTCGAGCAGGCCCACGTCGATCCGGGACCGCTTCGCGATGCCGTCCGGGCGGCGCTGCGCCGCTCCACGCAGGCGACCCTGGCCGAGATCGTCACCGCCATGCCGCTGCGTCAAGGTCTCGCCGAGCTGGTCGCCTACCTAGCGCTGCGCGACGACGCCTTCACCGCTGTCTTCGACGACACCTGCCAGGAGCGGGTCACCTGGACAGACGCTGACGGCCTTGGCCGCACCGCCACCTTGCCGCGCGTCACCTTCACCCGTGCCGGAGCCGCTCGATGACCGACCCCAGCCTGTCTCTCGCCGTCATCCCGCTGATGAAGGGCGTCGTATACCGTGACGGCAACGAGGCCGCATGGCAGCAGGTCCGGCAGCTTCAGGCCCAGGTCCGCGACTACGTGGATGTGCTCGGCCTGCAGGTCGTCATCGATGAGGCCGAGGGCTACGCGTACCTGCGCCAGCGCCCAGCCGAAGACGACGAGGCCGGGCAGTTGCCCCGGCTGGTCCCGCGCCGGTCACTGTCGTTCCCTGTCAGCCTGCTGCTGGCGCTGCTGCGCAAGAAGCTTGCCGAGTTCGACGCCCAGGGCAGCGACACCCGGCTTATGCTCACCCGCGCGCAGATCGTGGAGATGCTGCGCGTCTTTCTCCCGGAGACAAGCAACGAGGCGCGGCTCGTCGACCAGATCGACGCCCACATCGGCAAGGCGGCCGACCTGGGGTTCCTGCGCCCGGTGAAGAACGCCGAGCAGTTGTATGAGGTCCGCCGCATTCTGAAGGCCTACATCGACGGGCAGTGGCTGGCAGACTTCAGCGGCAGGCTCGCTGAGTACGCGCGCCTGCCGGCGGGCGGGGAGGCGGAGCAGTGACTGATCATCGCAGCGGCTTCCGGCTGGCCCGCCTGGAGCTTTACAACTGGGGCACCTTCGACCAGCGGGTCTGGACGCTCTCCCCGGACGGCCGCAACGCCCTGGTTACCGGCGACATCGGATCCGGGAAGTCCACGATCGTCGACGCCGTCACAACGCTGCTGCTGCCTGCCCACAAGATCGCCTACAACAAGGCAGCCGGCGCAGAGATCCGCGAGCGTTCGCTGCGCTCCTATGTCCTCGGCCACTACAAGTCCGAGCGGAACGAGATCACTGGCGGAACCCGCCCCATCGCGCTGCGGGACGCCACGAAATTCAGCGTTCTGCTCGGTGTCTTCGCCAACGAGGGCTACGACGAGACCGTCACCCTCGCCCAAGTCTTCTACATGAAGAACGGTGACGTCGGCGGCCAGCCGGACCGGTTCTACGTCACTGCCGACTCTGCACTGTCGGTCAGCGACCAGTTCGCCGGGTTCGGCACGGACATGAACGCGCTCCGGCGGAAGCTGCGGGCACTGCCAGGGGCGCGGCTCCACGACGGGTTCCCAGAGTACGGCCGGGACTTCCGCCGCCGCCTCGGCATCGAGTCCGAGCAGGCCATGGAGTTGTTCCACCAGACCGTGTCGATGAAGGCGGTCGGCAACCTGACCGACTTCGTCCGCGAGCACATGCTCGAGCCGTTCGACGCTGCCGGGGCTGTAGCCGACATCATCGCCCACTTCGAGGACCTCACCAAAGCCCACGAGGCGGTCCAGCGCGCCCAGGCCCAGCTTGCGCTGCTCGACCCGCTGCTGAAGGAACTCGACGCCCACGACGCCGTCGACGCCGAGCTTGGCACTCTCGCCGCCCGGCAGGGTGCGCTGCCGTACTACTTCGCTGACATTAAGGCCGGCCTCCTCGGCGCGTCACTCGATGCCCTTCAATCTCAGCGGGTCAATCTTGCCGCCCAGCAGGACGACCTGGCCATGGCCCTGAATGGGCTCCGGCAGCAGGCGACTGACCTGGAGGTCCAGCGGGCTGGGCACGGCGGAAACCGGCTCGCCTTCATAGAGCAGCAGATCCGTGACAGCGAAGCGGACCGTGATGCCCGGCGCTCGCGCGCGGGTGCTTTCGCCGTCCTGCTGAAGCAAGCGAGCCTGGACCCAGTCGAGACCAGGGAGCACTTCGCGGCCCGCCAGCTCCAGATCACCGCGGAGGCCAGTGCCACCAAGCAGGCCCTGGCCGACAGCCAGAACGCCCTGACCGAGGCCAGCGTCGCTAAGCGTGACCTCGACGAGCAGGCCATTGAGATCAACAAGGAGCTGCGCAGCCTGCAGTCCCGCAAGAGCAACATCCCGGCCCGAGACCTCGCCCTGCGCCAGCGCCTTTGCACCGAGCTGAAGATCGGCGAGGACGACCTTCCGTTCGCCGGCGAGCTCATCATGGTCCGCGAGGGGGAAGCGGACTGGGAGGGCGCCGCTGAGCGGCTGCTCCGCGGCTTCGCCCTGTCCATCCTGGTCCCGGATGCGCACTATCCCGCCGTCTCCGACTGGATCAACCGCAACCACCTCGGCGGCAAGCTTGTCTACTACCGGGTCCCGCCGGCCACCGCCCTCGGCCCGCTGCCCGATGCTCCAAGCAGCGGCACGCTGGCCGCCAAGCTCGAAATCAAGCACTCCCCGTTCGCCGCCTGGCTGGACCGCGAGCTCGCCCGTCGCGCCGACGTCGAGTGCGTCGAGACCATGAGGCAGTTCCAGCGGGCCGCCAAGGCAATCACGAAGGCCGGGCAGATCAAGAGGAGCGGCGGCTACCACGAGAAGGACGACCGAACCCGCATCGGCGACCGCAGCCACTATGTCCTCGGCTGGGCCAACCAGCGCAAGATCGACGCTTTGCTGGGTCGGGCCACGGCTCTCGCCGCCGATATCGGGAAGGCATCCGATGAGATCAACCAGCACACCGCGGCCCGGGACGCCGCCGTCAAGCGGGGCAACATCCTGTCCGGCCTGGCGCAAACGGCCGAGTTCGCTGATGTCGACTGGCAGTCCATCGTCACCAAGATCACGGGCCTAGCGGCCGAACGGAAGCAACTGACCGCCGCCTCCGCAACTCTGGCCAAGATCGACGAGGACCTGAAGGGCGTACGGCAACTCATTGAGGACGCCGAGAACGAGAGCAAGGAGCTCGCAGGCACTCTCGGCGGCATCCACCGGGACATCTCCGCCGCACAAGACGAACAGCGCGACGCGCAGGCCATCCTTGCCACCCCGGAGTGCACAGCCGCCCGGGAGCACTTCACCGCTCTTGGCCCCCTGCTGGAAAAGAACGGCCAGCAGTCCCCGCAGCGCCCCCAGGCCTGCGACAAGGCCGAGGCCGAGGCCGCCCGCGTGCTCGCAGGCGTCGCGGAGCGGCGCGGCAGGCGCCGGTCCGAGCTGGCGAACAAGGCCACCGCGATGATGACTGCCTTCCGCGGCCAGTACACAGCTGAGACCGCCGAACTCGACGCCAGTATTGCCGCGGCTGCGGGTTTCCGCGAGTTGCACGCCCGGCTCGCCAACGACGACCTGCCCCGGTTCCAGCAGCAGTTCAAGGACTACCTCAACACGAACACGATCCGCGACATCGCCACCTTCCAGTCCCGGCTCAACCGCGAGGCCGACCTCATCAAGGAACGCATCGCGACCATCAACGCCTCCCTCGTCGACATCGATTACAACCCCGGCCGGTACATCCGGTTGGAACCCGAGCAGACGCCCAACACTGACATCCGGGAGTTTCGCTCCGACCTGCGGGCCTGCACCGAGGGCACTGTTTCTCCGAGCGGCGCCGGTGACGACCAGTACTCCGAACAGAAGTTCCTGCAGGTCAAACAGATCATCGAGCGGTTCCGCGGTAGGGAGGGCCAGACTGAGGCCGACCGCCGGTGGACGGCTCTGGTCACTGATGTCCGGAACTGGTTCCTGTTCTCTGCCTCCGAGCGGTTCCGCGAGGACGGCGCCGAGTACGAGCGGTATGCCGATTCCGCCGGCAAGTCCGGCGGGCAGAAGGAGAAGCTCGCTTACACCGTCCTTGCGGCGTCCCTGGCGTACCAGTTCAAGCTTGAATGGGGCGCCGCGAAGTCCCGCACCTTCCGCTTTGCCGTTATCGATGAGGCGTTCGGCCGGGGTTCGGATGAGTCCACCCGGTTCGCCCTAGAGCTCTTCGGCACGCTGGGCCTGCAACTGCTGATCGTCACCCCACTGCAGAAGATCCACGTCATCGAGCCCTATGTCGCCGCCGTCGGCTTCGTCGACAACCCAACTAGCATGTTCTCCCGGCTGCAGACCCTCACCATCGAGGAGTACCGGGCCAGGCGGGCAGCCCACGCCCTTGCCGCCGTGACCAGCACCCAGCCTGCCGCCTGAAATGGCCGCCCCCTGGACCACCCCGGCCGCCGTCCGGGAAAGCGCGGGCAAGAAGGTAGCCGGATGGCTGTCCGGCTACGTCGCCGGCGCGGAGTTCGACCCGGTTCGCTTCCCTATCAGGGGACCCGCCGCGGCGGAGCTCGGCGACCGGTACGACGAGGCCCGCCGCTGGGCCGCCGACTGGGACCGCGCCGCGCGGGGGCCGCTGCGAGTGGAGTACAAGACGGTTGGTGGGCGCGCCTTCGGCGCCAACGACATTCCCGCGGCCGCCTGGCTCGACAGCTACGATCACGCCTGGGAGGCGACCGGCAGCCGCGCCCGCGCCCGCGCCTTGGCCGCGCTGGCGGAACGCACCCGGTCCGCCCATCCGGCCTTGTTGCCCTGGCTGGCCCGCCGACCGCTGAAGGCCCTGGACCTGGCGGGCAGCTGGGACCGGCTCCTAGCGGTTATCGGCTGGGTCCTCGCCCGCGACACCGCCGGCCTCTACTTGCGCCAGGTCGACATTCCCGGCGTCGACACCAAGTTCATCAGCAGGCACCGCGGGGTCCTCGCCGAGTTGCTGGACCTGGTGCTGCCGCCGGAGCGCGTGAACGCCACAGGTGACGGGTTCGAGGAGCGCTACGGGTTCCTCCGCAAGCCCGGCTATGTCCGGTTCCGCTGCTCCACCCCTGTCACGGGCTTCACCGAGCTTTCCGTCCGGGCCGGCGAGCTGACCGCGCCGCCGCCCGGCACGCGCCGAGCGTTCATCATCGAGAACGAAATCACCTACCTGGCGTTCCCGCTCCCGCCAGAGTCCATCGTCATCTACGGCAGCGGCTACGCCGCCGGGCTACTCGGCCCGCTCTCCTGGCTAGCTGGCCTAGACCTCGTCTACTGGGGAGATATCGATACCCACGGCCTCGCCATCCTCAACCGCGTGCGCCGCCGATTCCCCCACGCCCGGTCCATCCTGATGGACGAGACCACCCTCCTCGCCCACCGCACCCAGTGGGGCATTGAGCCAGACCCGACGTCCGCCGCGCTCACCCACCTGACAGCGGCCGAGCAGTCCCTCTACCAGTCCCTCCTGAACGGCACGTTCGGCGAGCGCCTCCGCCTTGAACAGGAGTTCATCAGCTTCGCCTCTGTCGTCGCCGCCGCACGGGTGATCAGCAACGACGACTTCCGAGAAGACTGGACGACTGGCAGGCCCGGCCCCACTGCCTTCGCAGCTCGTATGCTCGAAACATGAGCGTGATGCGTGAAGAGTTGCATCACTTGGTGGACGAGCTTACCGAGGCGGAAATCCCGCCGGTCATTGAGCTGATCCGGGGTCGGACGGACGCCACTCACAGTGTGAGGGACCTGCCATTCTTCGCGTCCTTCGAGTCCGATCCGGATTTGTCGGAGAGGTCAGAGGAAATCCTGCGGGCCAAGTTCGACCGCTGACATGCTGCTCTGCGACACAGGCAACATAAAGGATAGGTATGTCCGCAGGTCAGACTACCTAACATCCAATCCAGTCACAGCCCTGCCAATGATCATCCGCTGGATCTCCGACGTGCCCTCGAAGATCGTGAAGATCTTCGCGTCGCGGTGCCAGCGCTCGACCGGGTAGTCGCGGGTGTAGCCGTTGCCGCCGAGGATCTGGATCGCCTGCTCGGTCACCCGGACGGCGGTCTCCCCCGCCACCAGCTTGGACATCGACCCCTCGGCGTGGGTGAACGGCTTGCCCTGCCGCGCCATCCAGGCCGCGCGCCAGGTCAGCAGCCGCGCCGCGTCGACGGCCGCCTGCATGTCGGCGAGCTGGAACGCGACACCCTGGTTCTGCCCGATCGGCTGGCCGAACTGCACGCGCGTCCGCGAATACTCCGCCGCGAACTCCACCGCCGCGCGCCCGACGCCGACCGCCATGGCCGCCACCGACGGGCGGGACGCCTCGAACGTCTTCATCGCGTCCTGCTCGCCGCCGCGGCCCCCCTCCCGGATCCGGGCCAGCCGCGTGTCCAGCTTGTCCTTGCCGCCCACCAGGCACCGGCCGGGCACGCGGACGTCGTCCAGCACGACCTCGGCCGTGTGCGACGCCCGGATGCCGTGCTTGCGGAACTTCTGCCCCATGGAAAGACCCGGCGTCCCCGGCGGGACGATAAACGAGGCCTGGCCGCGTGACCCCAGGTCCGGGTCGACCGCGGCGACCACGACGTGCACGTTGGCGATCCCGCCGTTGGTCGCCCAGGTCTTCACCCCGTTGAGGACCCACTCGTCGGACGCCTCGTCGTACACCGCCCGGGTCCGGATCGCGCCCACGTCACTGCCGGCGTCCGGCTCGCTGGAGCAGAAGGCGCCAAGCTTAACGTCCCCCGCCTCGCCGAACATCTGCGGCAGCCACTCCCCGATCTGCTCCGGCGTCCCGTTCGACACGACCGCCACCGCGGCCAGGCTGCTGCCCACGAGCGACAGCCCGATGCCCGCGTCTCCCCAGAACAGCTCCTCGAACGCCACCGGAATGCCCAGGCCCGACGCCTCGAAGAACTGCGTCGCGAAGAAGTCCAGGGAGTACAGCCCGATCTTCGCCGCCTCTTCGAGGACCGGCCAGGGAGTTTCTTCCCGCTCGTCCCACTCGGCCGCCGCGGGCCGGATCACCGACGCCGCGAACTCGTGCACCCAGTCGCGCATCTCGCGCAGGTCACCGCTCAGTTCCAGCGAGAACATCGCCGCATCATCACTCATGTTACTGGACAGTAACATAGGAGCCCCGGCAGGGAAAGCGCCTCCCGAAGGCATTTACACAAATTTATCCTGAACGTACGCCGGCGTCTCCCCACCGCCACGCCGCCTGCGGCGCCAGCCTCGGCCGCACATCATGACATGCGATGACTTGTCCAGTACATCGAAGGTAAAGCAGTAGTTAAGAGGCCCCCCGGATTATCAGCGCAGGGACCAACTCAGTGGGGGGACATCGAAATGAACGCACACATCCACGCCCAGCTCGCCAACGCCGCCGTCGCCGACCGCCTGCGGTCGGCCGAACACGCGCGGACCGTCCGGGAGGCTCGCGGCACCCGGGACGGGGCGGCATGGCTCTGGCGCCGCCAGCCGGGAACCCGCCGGCGCGCGATCGTCACCCGCCGCCTCCGCGTGCTGGCATGGCCGAGGACGGCCTAGCGGTCCGGCAATCCGCCGGGAAATGCGCAGAGTGGATACCTAGCAAGACACAAAAGGGGGCCCGCTTCGATAAAGCGGGCCGGGGGGAGAGAGAAACAATGACTGCCGAATTCCTGTGGATCAACATTCCGTTCATGGTGCTGTTCTTCGCGCTATGGGCCGGGATACCGATGTGGATGATCGTCAAGCGCCCGGACCGGCACCCGCGCGAGACCCGTACCGTGCCGGCCTACCTGCGGCAGTGCATGCCTGCCGACCTGTCCGCGCAGCGGCCGGCGCCCGCTCGCTCCTTGGCTGAGAGCCGCGAACTGGCGTCTGCGCGTTAGGTAAGAAACTGGCCGTTCCGGCAAGCGAGAATTAGTCCGCTCGCCGGAACGGCCCTTTTATACGCTTCTCCAGACAGCGCCAAATCTCGACGAGTGGGATACTTGTGGCCCCCATGGGGGCTATTTATATCCCCGCTCTTCGCGAACAGCCCGAGGCCGCCAAGACCCGGTTCCCCAGGGCCGCTTGAGCCGGCAGCGTGACCGCTTCTTGCTGTTATCAGGGTTCCGCAGCTTGCTTGCCTTGGGCCTTAACTCGCGGGACTTATGGCCATATCCCCAGGGGCCGCGGCGGCACAGCATATGACTGTAGTGCCGCTTAGTGCGGGGAGGGCATCGTGATAGTGCGTCCTACAGACCGCGCCGGCCTC
>Ga0335075_10013732_pt1 | contig 12190 bp, 14 predicted proteins | sample Lox_Sample_24_FD_206723 | JGI IMG/M metagenome (GOLD analysis project Ga0335075, IMG submission 206723) | Soil microbial communities from Loxahatchee National Wildlife Refuge, Florida, United States - Lox_Sample_2.4 | ecosystem: Environmental > Terrestrial > Soil > Wetlands | place: USA... | reverse complement strand
AGTACTAGATGGGTGCCGTGACGGACCACGCCATCGTCGTCGCAGACACAGCCGGGACCATCACGTGGTGGAGCCCCGGTGCCGAGTTGCTGTTCGGGCACAGCGCCACGGCGGCGGTCGGCCAGAGCCTAGACCTCATCGTCCCGCAAGGACTCCGAGCGCGTCACTGGACTGGCTTCCGCCGGGCGATGCAGGCGCCCCAGGTAAAGGACTTGGCTGCTGACCTGCCCGTGCTGTGCGCGGACGGACAGGTGAAAGAGTTCGCAGGGCGCTTGCTGGTGCTGAGCGACGGGCTTGGTGCTGCGCTTGGCGCGATGGCAATCTTCGCGGCATCCGGAACCACCGGCCTTACGCCCTTCAGATGATGCACCGCCGGATATGGACAATGTGCTGGGCGCGGCATGAGCGCCTATCGGCGACGACCGGGCGCGCGGGAATGGTGTCACAGTTCGTGTTTGATCTGCCGGGCCAGTTCTGCCAGTGTGTCGAGGGCGAGAAGATGCTGTTCAGAACCGAAAGAGCTGCCCCAGTGCAGGTCTTCGAAGGTGTCTCCGTGCCATGTTCGCGTGCTCTGGTAGCGAGGAATGACGTGGAGGTGAACCTGGGCATCTTGGTTCATCAAGAAGGCGAGGTTCATCTGGTTAAGGGCGAAGCATCGTTGCAGAGCAGGCACCAGCACCTGTAGCTGAGCGTGCAGGTCGGCCCACTCAGATGGCCAGATGTCGACGACGGCCGAGCAGGGCCGTTCCGGGACCAGCATTGTCTTTCCGAGGAGGTTCTGGTAGCGGTTGACGGCCATAGTCCAGGTCGCGCCTCGCCGGATGACCGTCGCCGGCGTCAAGGTCAGGCCCGCCACAGGCCGAGTGTCGCACACAGTCTCGGGCGCAGCCGGGTCCGTACTCCAGGCGGCCGGAGCCGAACGCACCGCGGCAGATGCGTATGTCCGTGGCCGGGCTCCTGCGGAGGTATGAGACTGAGCAGGTGACCAACAGAATCGACCTCGACGCAGCCGCTGCGCAGATCGCCTCGCGCCGTACTGAATGGCGTCGCCGTGGCATCTTCGCGGGCGAGACGACCTGGCGTGACCAAGCAGAGGGGTGGCCGCCGGTCCTGAAGATCGATCGCCGTGCGGTCGTCGACGCGGACTCGATCGGCGTTTCGCTCAGCAAAGGCACTCAGGAGGGCAGCGTGGTCCTGTTCGCCGGCGGCTGGGCCGACCTGCGCTTCTGGGACGGCTGTTCGAACCAAGCAGTAGATGAGGCGCCTGGATGGGAGGACTGGCTAGACCAAGAGCGGTTCGGTCAACTGCTAGATCGCCTAACCGGATACTTCACGTGAGGTCGCTGGCTCGCCACGCGGCATCTGCGTAAGTGCGCGGGAATGGGGCGCGGCGGCCGGCCCGGTCGATGTATCCGGGCTCCCGATCGGACGAACAGGTCGGGCTGCCTAGTCGGCGGCTGGGACGGCGACGGGGACGACGGTCAGCCCGTCGATTTTGCTGAAGTCGTCGGGGTTGCAGGTGTAGACGGGCAGCTGCTGTGACAGTGCGGTGGCGGCGATCATGGCGTCGTAGGCGCGGGCGGCGGGCTTGCGGCCAGCGCGGCGCAAGGAGGCGGCCACCTGTCCGAATGTACGGGCGGCGGCGGCGTCGAATGGGAGCGGGTCAAAGTCGGCTTCGGCCTGCTGGACGTGCGCCTGGCGGGCGGCGCGTTCGGTGTCGTCGGCTGCGACGAGCGGGCCGACTGTTAGCTCGGCGAGCGTGACGGCGGTGATCAGCGGCTCGGAGGGCAGGGCGCCCGGGTCGGTGATCTTCGGCAGCATGATGACGGTGCTGGTGTCCAGGACTCCGCGCAGATGCCGCGGCGGCTCTGTCACAGACCCGGGTCCAGGAGGTCGTCGATGTCGGCGCGGAGCTTGGCTGGGCTGATCGCGGGCAGGGCGTGCCACCGTTCTAGCAGGAGCCTGGCCTGGAGCGGTCGGCGGGGCAGTGGCCGCAGCTCGGCGACGGGGTCGCCGTCGCGGGTGACCGTGAGCGTCTCGCCGCCGGCCACGCGGTTGAGTATCTCGCCGCCGTGGTTGCGGAGATCCCGGACTGCCACTTCTGCTGCCATGACCGCAGTGTATCACGCGTGAGACACCAGGTCCGGTGGTTCTCCGTGCCGCGGCGTTCGGCCCTCTCACTGAGACTGACGGTCAGATAGGCAACTCAACGCCGCGCGCGATAGGCGGCAAGAGCGGATGCATCGTCGATGCGTCAGCGTTAGTCCCGGCGTCGTCTGAGCGCTGCTGCAGCGGCCAGGTGCAGGTCCTCGGTCCGCTCGCTGGGTGTCGAGTGATCGGCGAATCGAACAAGCAGCGGGATGAGTTCCTCGGCTGGTTCGTCCGGCGCCTCAGCCAGCACACCGCTGATCACCCAGTACTTCCATATCTCGTCGTCGCCTTCGAGGATCGGACGCAGGTAGGGAGGGAGCGGCCTGCCGATGCTCGCGAAAAACGGAGCTAGAATGCGGGCTACCGGCCAGTTGCAGTCGCGGATCCACTCCAGCAACTCGGGGATCACCGGCTCGACGCCAGGCCAGCCAAGTGCGACCGCCCGCTCGGCAGCCGTGGTATCAAACTTGTCCGCGGGGACCACTCCGGCCCGGTTCACGCCCCAAACCTACGCTGGCAGGTGCACTTCCACGAAGAGGTCCTGCCCGGCAGGCCAGCTGCGAGGCCGCGGACGGCGCGAGTCGACCGCTATTCCCAGCCGTGCTCGGCGTGCGTGCGTCGGTCCCACTCCTAATCGCTCGTGTAGGTGCCCCAGCCCACGTGCTCGTAGTACAGCGTCATCGCCTGGAAATGGCAATCAGCCTCCACTGTCCGCGCCAGATGGTCGGACAGCGAGAGCGCCGAACGCGCCGGGTCTCCCCAGGGCCCGGCAAGACAGAATATGTACCGGCTATCTCCCTCGGGGTCGTCCCACAACTCGTGAAGCACCCGCGGATCCTACGGAGAACTGACGCCGCGCATCGCCAAGATCGCCGATCTCGACACCATGCACCGCCAGCGGCAGATGAGGACTTACGGCGTACGTGGCTCGGCGAGGCCGCCAACGTAATCTGGCTAATGCGCACGGAGGACTTAACTTCGATCATGGCTGAGAAGACACTCGGGTCAGAGATTCCGTGGCTTCTTCGCGAACTATGCGTCGAGATGGGTTTCTGCCTGCCAGCGGCTGTTCAAGGTGAGCTGGCTAGTTCACCTCCGCGGGACGTGGACGCCTTCACCGATGCGGTGTTCGCTGCGGAAGGGCTCGACCCCAGTCTCTACAAGCATTTGCGCTTGAGTGTGCGAGCCAAGGTCGAGCGTCGGATCGGGCGCTTTCTTGCGGCGGACCGGTAGCGGCTGACCGTCTGACAGCGACCGGCTCAAGCCGTCAGTGTCGGACGTCGCGGCAGAAGCAGCATTCTCAGTGACCAGTCATGGCAGCCTCTCTTCCCATGTCAGGCAACAAGGAGACCGTCATCGAGGTGCTACACGGGCTCTCAGCTGAGTGGATCTCTGGCGCAGCCGGACGCTGGGAGAATGTGACGATCCCTGCCTACCTTGAGGCCATGGCCGCCTGGCTGTCGGCGATCACGAAATTGAGCGGTGAGGGGCGTGCTGTGATCACGTAATTGACCATCCTGATCACGTTATTGACCATGGTCAGGACGTGCGTGTCGGGGTGGACCTGGTCGTCGGGAAGTCAGGAAGATTCCTCCGTCGAGGGACGGGGGTCCGATGGCGAGGAGGACGTTCGACGTGATCGATATCTGCGAGATCTTCACGCACTGGCATGCGGGCCGGTCGAAGAACGAGATCGCGGGCAGCCTGGGGCTGTCGCGGAACACTGTCCGCAAGTACGTGGCCGCGGCCGAGGCGGCGGGCATGAGGCCGGGCGGCCCGGCGGTGCCGCAGGAGGAGTGGGCCGGGCTGGCGCGGGCGTGGTTCCCGGGGCTGGCGGATACCCGGCTGCGGGAGGTGACCTGGCCGGCGATCGGGGAGCACCGGGACTACATCGCGGAGCAGCTGGCGGCCGGGGTGACGATGGCAACGATCCACCAGCGGCTTCGTGATGAGCGGGGGCTGGCGGTATCGGTCGCTAGCCTGCGCCGGTATGTGGCGGCGAACCTGCCGGAGGAGGCCCGCCGGTCGCAGGTCACGGTGCTGCGGCTGACCCCGGCCGAGCCGGGCGCCGAGGCGCAGATCGATTACGGGCAGCTGGGCCGGCGGCTGGATCCGGCGACCGGGCGCCGGCACACGGTGAACGCGTTCGCGATGGTGCTGTGCTGCTCGCGGCACATGTTCGTCCGGCCGGTCATCAGCATGGACCAGCACGCGTGGACCGAGTGTCATGTCGCGGCGTTTCAGTTCTTCGGCGGCGTGCCGGCCCGGCTGGTGCCCGACAACCTGAAGACCGGGGTGGACCGGCCGGACCTGTATGACCCGAAGATCAACCGCGCCTATGCCGAGCTGGCCGCCCATTACGGCTGCCTGGTCGACCCGGCCCGGTCCCGGAAACCTCGTGACAAGGCGCAGGTCGAGCGGCCGATGCCGTATATCCGGGACTCGTTCTGGCGCGGCCGGGAATGGTCGTCACTGCAGCAGATGCAGGCCGAGGCTGAGAGGTGGTGCACCGGGGTGGCCGGGCAGCGGCACTGCCGTCCGCTGGACGGCGCTGCCCCGGCCGCGGTGTTCGCCGCCGCCGAGCAAGACAGTCTCCGTCCGCTGCCGGCCTCGCCGTTCGTGCTGGCGGACTGGTCGCGGTGCAAGGCCGGCCCCGACATCCATGTCAGGGTCGGCAAGACCCTGTACTCGGTGCCGTGGCGTCACATCGGCAAGACTCTCGATGCCCGGTCGACCGCCACGATGGTGCAGCTGTTCGACCGCGGGGACCTGGTCAAGACCCACGCCCGCAAGCCTGCCGGGAAGCAGACCGACCTGGCTGACTACCCGCCGGAGAAGATCGCGTTCCATATGCGCACCCCGGCGTGGTGCCGCAGGAAAGCCGCCGAGATCGGCCCGGCCTGCGCCGAGCTGATCACCGGCCTGCTGGAAGACAACGCCCTCTGCCGGCTCCGCGCGGCGCAGGGCGTCCTGGGCCTGGCCGACAAGCACCAGGCCGGCCGCCTGGAAGCAGCCTGCGCGAAGGCGGTCGCTGCCGGCGACCCGTCTTACCGCACCGTCAAGGGCATCCTGGCCGCCGGCACCGAGGACACCCCGGTGACCGCGCCAGCCGGGGACGGCGGCGCGGCCGCGTTCCTGCACGGCCCCGACGCCCTGTTCGCCGACGGCAACGTCGTCGCGCTGCGGCCCGGCACCAGCGGAACCGAGGCAGCGTCATGACCGCCCTCACCACGAGCCCGCCGGCCGCGGCGGCCATGACCACCACGATCGAGACCGGCGCCCTGGCCAGAACCCTGCGGGTCCTGAAGCTGTCCGGGATGCTCGACACCCTCGACGCCCGCCTGGCCCAGGCCCGCGCCGGCGAACTCGGCCACATCGAGTTCCTCCAGGTCCTGTGCGAAGACGAGATCTCCCGCCGCCAGACCACCGCCATCCGGCGGCGGCTGCGCAGCGCCCGGTTCGACGAGCAAGCCACTGTCGAGGGCTTCGACTTCACCGCCTCCCCGAAACTGCCCGCCGCGCAGATCCGCGACCTGGCCGCCCTGCGGTGGCTGCAGGCCGGCGAGTCCGTCATCCTCTACGGGCCGGTCGGCGTCGGGAAAAGCCACATCGCCCAGGCCCTGGGCCACCTCGCCGTCCGCCACGGCGCCGAGGTCCGGTTCCTCAAGACCAGCCGGGCACTGGCCCACCTGGCCGGCGGCCGCGCCGACGGCACCTGGCACAAACGACTCGGCGAGCTCGCCCGCCCCGCCGTGCTGATCCTCGACGACTTCGCCATGCGCGAGCTCACCCCCGCCCACGCCGACGACCTCTACGAGCTCATCACCGAACGGGCCGGCTCATCGCTCATCCTGACCAGCAACAGGGCACCCCAGGACTGGTACCCGCTGTTCCCCAACCCCGTCGTCGCCGAGTCACTGCTCGACCGGCTCATCAACAACAGCCACCAGCTCTTCATGAACGGGCCCAGCTACCGGCCGAACAAGCGACCCGGCCAGCGTGGCACCACGACAGCAAGGCAACCCAGCCAGTAAAACAGGAACAGGCCAGGCCCCGGTCAATTACGTGAGCAACACCCCTGGTCAATAACGTGATCGCCGACACCTGGCTTCAGAGCTTCGAGCAGACGTACGTCAACACCGGCCGCACGGTTCCGAGTGACGGCTGGACAGTGTTCGCCGCTGCTCTGCAGACGGCTGCTATCTACGAGTAGATGTCTCTAGTGCGATTTGATAGGCGACTGCACTGCGGCTTGACAGTACGTCGGGCTAGGCGAGATTCGATGTTGGAGTTCCGCGCCTGGTCGCCTCGATGAACATGTTGGGAGGCATGTACTCGTGTGCATCGACATAGTGTGCGATCAAGACTGGCGCAGCGAAATTCACGCCGTCGGGAGACGTGAGCCAGATTTCGCCGTTCCCGCGGGGAACGTCGGGCGCTTCGCAGAGCCGCCTGTCTTCGCGCAATGGCTGAGGCGGTGCAGCCTTGCAGAACTGACAGTAGTGGTACCCGCGCATCAAACGGACCGGGTGATGGGCGAGCTGCGCGAGCCGAACTCGCACATCCTCAGGGCATCGTCCGGCTGTGAACGGTTCGCTTATGTCGAGCCATCCAACCGCGAAGGCATCGGGGGCTCCGACCGCATAGTCGTACGGCGCCAGGTCACGAATGTGCGTCACTCGCTGATCGTCTCATCGCGTGGCCGAAGCTCCATCGCGGCCAGGCGGCCGCACTGTCACCGGCAAGATGCCTAGGGCCGTCGCCTGTGCGCCGCCAGCGGCACGAGCGGTCGCTGTCTGCTCAGGCTATCTTGAGCTGCTCGTCGCCGAAGTCAGCGATGAGTTTGAGCGTGCCTCCAAGCGCGGTGACGTACCTGTTGAGAACGTCCTGCGTCGACACGTCGCCGCTTTCGATCTGCGAGATCCTCGCGACGGACACGCCCATGCGCTGAGCGACCTGCTCCTGGGTCATATCGCGCCGTTTGCGCATCTCGGCCAGGCGCCAGCCGCGTGCCTCGTCCAGCATCGCGCTGACGGCGGTGTCGAAGGCCCGGCGGCCGCCCGCAGTCTCGACCGCGCGCTCCAGGTGCCCGGAGTCCCGCCAGCGGGACACGCTAGTCATTGCCCATCTCCTTCTGCTTCTCTTCCTCTATTTCCTTTTTGCGCTCGGCGATGTATTCCTCGTACAGCTTCTCGGCGCGCGGTATCGCGGTCTGGTACCAGCTGTTCCACTGACCCGACTTATCCCCGGCGACCAGCAGGATCACCGACCTCCAGGGGTCGAACACCAGGAGGATCCGGACGGCGGACTTGCCGGCCGACGGCGGACGGAGTTCCTTCATGTTGGCGATCTTCGACGCCGCGATCGTGTCCACCAGCGGGCGGCCCTCGGCCGGGCCGTTGGCTTCCAGGACCAGGATGGCCTGGTTCACCAGCTGGTGAGTTGTCCGGTCGGAGTCGTAGAGGTCGTCAAGGAAGCCCTCGACCTCAGTCGTCATCAGGATCTCCCAGGCCACGCTGCTCCTTCCTGCAGCCTCAGGTTACTTAAGAATATTCTTAACCTGCTGGCCGCGCAACCGGGGCCTTGTTAAGCGCACGAGGAGGAGTCGTCACCGCCCGATCCGTAACGGCCGAACGACGGCTAGCGACGATCGCTCGTCGGCATGAGCGGTAAGCCTGGCGTCCAAACGCTCGGCCAGTCACGTGAGCCGCCGCCAGGTCGTCTGGAGTGCTGGTGGTTCGACTCTGCTCGGTCAAGACGGTCCGAGTTTAGGGTTGACGCGCTTTCATAGCTCCCACAAGGCGGAGATGGGGGCGGCGAGTAGGCGGTCGCCGAAGGACAGGACGTCGTTGCCAGCGTAGAGGGCGATTCCGGCGATGAACTTTCCGCCGAGGGCGTCGCGCATCTGGGTGAGCCAGCGGAACCATTCCGGTTTCGCGGTCTGATGGCTTTTGACTTCCACGCCGACGACACGCCCGTCGGCGGATTCCAGGACGATGTCGACCTCTGCGCCGGACCGGTCCCGCCAGTGGAACATGGCGACGTCGGTGGCCGCCCAGGTGAGTTGCCGGCGGAGTTCGGCGAAGACGAAGGTTTCGACGAGCTGACCTATCGCGGGGTCTTCGGGGTCAGCCAGCGCCGCAGGGATCTTGCCGAGCAGCCATGCGGCGAGCCCCGGATCGGTCAGGAAAACCTTGGGGTGTCTTTTGACGCGGCGGGTGAGGTTGCGTGACCAGGCCGGCAAGGTGGTGAGCAGGTGGATGGTCTCCAGCCACGCGCGATGGTCGTAGACGGCCTGCCGCTCTAGCGGTGCGTCGTCGATGATGCCCTGCATGACCAGCTCGCAGCCGGTGCGCGCGGCGAACAGCCGAAGGAGCTGGCCCATTTCGGCGACCTTGCGGATGCCCGATAGCTCGACCACGTCGCGTTCGATCGTGGTGCGCACGTAGTCCCGGAACCATCCCGGCCGCTGGCGGGCGGCGAGGCGCTGGACCTCCGGGTAACCGCCGGAGCATACCCGCTCGAGCAGGTCGTGCCGGCTGAAGCGGCGGGGTTGGTGGGTGCTGAACGCGGCTGGCCCCTCGAACACGGCGTCGATGAACTGGTCGGGGTTGCCGTTGATCTCGCCCTGGGTGAAGGGCCATACCTCGACGAAGCCAGCCCTGCCCGCGAGCGACTCGGAGATGGTGGGTACGGTCAGGAAGTTCGAGGAGCCGGTCAGCACGAACTGGCCAGGGGCGGGATCGTGGTCGACAGCAAGCTTGATTGCGCGTACCAGCGGTTCGCCCGCTCGCTGAACCTCATCAATCACGAGCGGCCGCTGGCCGAGCGCCAGGAAACCGACTGGATCGGTGAGCGCGGAGTCCATGGTGCCCTGATCATCCAGGCTCCGCAGCGTCCCCCCGCCAAGCTGGCTTTGGACTAGCGTGGTCTTGCCCGCCTGCCGCGGCCCGGTCACCACGGTCACCCGGCGGGCTGAGACCATGTCCTGGTAGCGGCCCGCGACAGCTCGTTCGAGCATCGGTGACATGCTTGCTATCATACAGAACGCCGACATCGAATCATACAGAACGCCGTTTGCCCGGCCATCCGGTTCGCCACCTGAAGACGGGCGGTTCCGGCAGAGACGGGCGTGAGGATGCCCGCACGGTGACGGGACATGTGAGAGCCAAACTGGGAGCCAAAGCACCTGCAATGGCTGAACGCCGGACCCTTCGAACTCGCCGGACAGCGGCAGGGGGCGCGGACGTCCGGCCGCATGGCCTGCTTGCGCTTCGTCCTGGTGAACCCGTGCCGGTCAGCCGGAATGCTTCAGCCCGTACACCGCTGCCGCCGACCGTGATCGGAGCCCCTCGCTCGCCGCGCCCACCACCGGGACGGCCGAGCCCTTGGGTGTTACCTGCTGCGCAAATGACGTGTCAGAGGATCGGCCGTGGAACGCGGCGCCTAGGCAGCCCGGCGGCTGTTTATCGCAGCCCGCGCATCCGCCAGGCAGGCGAGCGTCGTTACTGATGTCGGGCGGCGGCTCGCGAGCGCCGCAGGAACAGGGCCTTCCGCGCCGCTTTGGCTACTGGCCTGACCGGGTGGTGGGCGCCGATCGCCTCAAGCACGGTCTCGGCTGACGGCGCTGGCGACCGGCCGAGCTCAGTGGCCAGCCGGGCCTGCCGGCCATCGTCACCGGCCATCGCCAGAGTATCCAGCATCCCTGCCGGCTCAGTGGTGACAAGCCGGTGGAACAGCACCTGCGCGAAGCTGTCCGGGTCACTCGCCTCGTACAGCGCCTGCACGTCGAGTATCCCGTGGTCGGCAAGCCAGCACAGCGCGAAGCCGCGCGACGCCGGCTTCTCGGCGAGCCGCCGTACCTGCGGCACGGCCAGCTCTGGCCCGAGATCGGTCAGCATTGCCAGCGCGAGGTACTGCAGTGCTGGCTCGGCCAGCTCGGCAACGGCCGCGGCAAGCTCGGCCGCAGCCTGCTCAGGGCTACGGCAGTCGAGCCAGGCATCGACCTCAGCGGCCAGGGTGTCTGGGTCCGCGTTGTCCAGGCCGGCCACCAGCTCGGCGGCCGCGGCCGTGGCGAGCAGGCCGGACACCGGAACGTCATACCCGAGGGCGGGCAGCCGTTTCTGCATGGCGGCTACCCCGGCCGGGGTGAGTTCTACATCGCCCCATGGCCGGACCGGATGTTCCGCCTCGGATTCCTGCCCGGCCGCGCCGCTGCGACGCAGCACCCCGGCCAGCTCAAGCGCGTCCGCGATTCTGGCCACGTCCCAGCCGATCCGACCGGCAACATGCTCGTCAGCGAGCCGGCCGAACACGAACGTGCCGAGCACCACCTCGGTGGCCATTTCGGCCAGCTTCGCGATGGGCACCGGCTGCCGGCCTGCGTACGGCGGAACGAGCAGATGCAGCACGATGCTGTCCAGCAGCTCGTCAACCTCCGGCCAGCCCAGCCACGCTCCGGGAACGCGCCCTGCAGTCAGCGGCCCCGCAGCCAGCAGTGCATCCAGGACCCGGTCGAACTCCGCGGCCGGGTGCCCGGCCAGTGCCAGGCCGCGCTTGGTCGCGAGCACCTTGCCATGCCGGACGCGCACAATGCCGGCCTTCTTTGCCCAGGTGAACACCAGATGCAGCACCGGCAGCTCAGCCGAACTGCGCGTCGTGAACGTGCGGTCGCCGATGCGCTCGTCCAGCACATCGCCGCTACCGAGCAGCGGAACCAGCGCCCGGGCGTCGGCCATGGTGAGGTTCCCCCGCTGCGTCAGCCGGCGACCGGCACCGGCGAACCTGGCCAGCTCCGCGAACATTCTCAGCACCGGCGCCGCCGCCTCGGAAGCCTGGATCGCTTCCGGTGACGGCAATGGCACGGGAGGCAGCGCCATCGAGGACGGCGCGTTCCTGCCCGCAGCGCCGCCGGCACCAAAGGCGCTGTCGGGCAGGATCGCCTGCCGCTCCTCGTCGCTGAGCGAGTTGAACCTGGTCACCCACTCCTCAATCTGGGCCGGATCGCTCGGGTCGGCCCCGTCCGCGAGCGCACCCGAGAAGATGGACTTAGCCAACCCGAAGTTGGCCGGGTCTCCCATCGCGGCTACGAACTCGTCGGTCGCGCCAGTAGCGGCAGCCCGCAGCCGCGCCGCAGACGCCGATCCGGGCGCGAGGAGACGCTCGGCCGCCAGGTAGTCGGTGAACGCCGCGATGCTGCCAGGGATAGTCACGCTGTCCGCTTGCGACACGCTGAGCTTGCGCGGGCACCAGCTCAGCAGGAACTCCGCAATGTCGCCGGTGGTCCAGCGGCCGAGGTTGCCATCACCGTAACCGAACTTCCAGTCCAGCGCGATGCCGGCATCGACGGTCGCCTCGTGCGCCGCCGCTTCATCGAACCTGCGCTGCGCCCTCAGCCAGCCGCCGAACCCGTCCAGGAGGCGGCCCTGGACCCGACCGAATCCAGCCTCGTCGCCCTGACTAAGTTCCAGTTGCACCAGTCCAGCATTCCACGGCAGCGGCGCGCAGCCGCCAGATCGCGACCGGCCGGCTAACAACCGCGATAGGAGCGGCAACGAAGCCGTTTGCGCCTCCGGCCAGGATCAGCGCACACCCGCCACATGCTTCGGCCGACGCGTACCATTTGCGATCGCGACCGTTCCGCCGGCTGGACGGCACCGGTTCCGCGCCCTCGCACAACGGCCAGCCAGTCACATCGTCAAGATCTCCCGGCGGGACATCGCGCCCCGGCACGAGCGGGCGCAGTCTGCTCAGGCTATCTTGAGCTGCTCGTCGCCGAAGTCAGCGATGAGTTTGAGCGTGCCTCCAAGCGCGGTGACGTACCTGACGCATGAGGGGGTCAGGGGCGTGCTGATCAGAGACGGGTCCAGCGGCGTGCGTTGCGGTCCCACGAGCCCGTCGCCGTGCCGTCCAGTATCGGGTCGATGAACGGGCGGACCACGGCTAGTGCGTCGTCAAGCGTGCGCGCGCTATCGAGCAGGGAACGGCGGGCCTCGGCTGCGTACCCGCGTTCCCATAGTGCTGGGTCAGGGACGTCGAA
>Ga0335075_10013731_pt1 | contig 12190 bp, 7 predicted proteins | sample Lox_Sample_24_FD_206723 | JGI IMG/M metagenome (GOLD analysis project Ga0335075, IMG submission 206723) | Soil microbial communities from Loxahatchee National Wildlife Refuge, Florida, United States - Lox_Sample_2.4 | ecosystem: Environmental > Terrestrial > Soil > Wetlands | place: USA: Florida... | reverse complement strand
AAGGCAGAGATGTTCTGGCGTACCCAGCGGAGGGCGGCAAGCTGATCGAGCAGGCCGTAATTGCCGGAGGTGTGGTGCGGCGAGGCGGCGGTGAGGTCGGGATGGGCGAAGAATCCAAAGACACCGAGGCGGTAATTGATGGTGACGACGACGGCGCCACGCACAGCGAGGTTTGCGCCGTCGTAGAGGGGTTGCGAGCCGGATCCGGCGACAAAGGCTCCGCCGTGGATGAAGACGAGAACCGGAGCGGGATCAGTGGGATGCAGGTCGGAGGTCCAGATGTTGAGGTAGAGGCAATCCTCGCTCATGGACGACAGCGGGACGGGATGCAACAGAGAGACCTTATGGACACAGGCGGGTCCGAAGCTGGTTGCATCACGAACGCCCTGCCAGGATGCGGGGGGTTGCGGGTCATGCCAGCGCAGCGCGCCGACGGGCGGAGCGGCATAGGGGATGCCTTTGAAGACATAAGGACCCATGCTCGTGACTCCACCGACAAGTTCTCCCTGAGCAATGCGGACGTGGGGCGGGGCGGGTTGCGCCGATAGAAGATTCGGCATGAACGCGAGCACGAGGCAGAGGAGGAGTGAAGGTCTCATAGGCGGGTGTGGATCGCGCACTTAGGGTAACTCCATCGGCGCTGATAAAGTAGCCTTAACTTTATGTTTGCGAAGGCGCAGCGGATCCACTTTATCGGAATTGGGGGCATCGGCATGAGCGGGATTGCCGAGATTGTGCTGAATCTTGGCAATACAGTCAGCGGGTCGGACCTGCGGCGGACTCCGGTGACGGAGCGGCTGGCAGCACTGGGCGCGACGATTTTTGAGGGCCATGCGGCGGCGAATGTGATTGCCGCGGACGTTGTAGTGACGAGCTCGGCGGTGAACGAGCGCAATCCCGAGGTGATCGAGGCGCGGCGGCGAAAGCTTCCGGTGATTCAGCGGGCGGAGATGCTGGCGGAGCTGATGCGGCTGAAGTACGGTATTGCGGTGGCGGGAATGCACGGTAAAACGACGACGACCTCGATGATTGCATCGGTGCTCGCGGCGGGCGGCCTTGATCCGACAGTGGTTGTGGGTGGCCGTGTGGCTGCGATGGGATCGAATGCCCGGCTGGGCAAGTCACAGTATCTGGTGGCGGAGGCGGATGAGAGCGACCGCTCGTTCTTGAAGCTGTCGCCAATTCTGGCGGTGGTGACGAATCTCGATCGCGAGCACATGGACTGCTATCGCGATATGGCCGATGTGGAGAACGCGTTTGTGGAGTTCATGGACCGGGTGCCGTTTTATGGCGCGTGTATAGCGTGCTGCGACGATGCGCTGCTGGCGGGGATTCTGTCGCGGATTCGGCGCAAGGTGTTTACCTATGGCGCGAGTTCGCGCGCGGATTTTGCGGTGCGGATGCTTCCGGCTGGGGGTGAGGCGCGGTCGCGGTTTGAGGTTGCGGCGGGTGGTACTGTGCTGGGTCCATTTGAATTGCATGTTCCAGGGCAACACAATGTTTTGAATGCGACGGCTGCGGTAGCGATTGCTCTACAACTGGAGATAAAGCCGGAGGCGATTGCGGAGGGCCTGAATCATTTTCGAGGGGTTGACCGGCGCTTTGAGGTGAAGGGCTGCGTGCGCGGCGTGACGGTGGTGGACGATTACGGGCACCATCCGACGGAGATTCGCGCAACGCTGCGAGCGGCGCGTGACTGCGGCTACAAGCGCATTCATGTTATTTTCCAGCCGCATCGCTACACGCGGACTCGCGATTCGCTGGTTGAGTTTGCGACTTCTTTTGGAGATGCTTCGACGGTGGAGATTCTGGATATTTATGCGGCGAGCGAAGAGCCGATTGAGGGAATCACGGCTGAGGCCCTGGTTCGCGCTATCGGGCACGACTGCGTGGAGTATGCGGCGTCGACCGATGAGGCGGTGGAGCGCGTGGTGCGCCGGGCTGAGGCGGGGGACGTGATTTTGACGCAGGGAGCGGGGAGCGTTTCGGGGATAGCTCCTCGGGTGTTGGAAAAGCTCAGCGGAGAGGCGGGCAGCTAAGAAGCGGTTCGCGGATTCGTTGCAGGCTCGTTCTGGTCATTATTCAATATTCGACAGAATCCAAGAACAGACCTCTGGCGGGTGCTGTAGCTCCAGCGGCTTTGCGGGACCGCTGTTCGAGGATGGTGGTGATCTTGTTTGGCGCGACCTGTTCCCGGCCAGCGTCGAGGAAGGTTCCGACGAGATTGCGGACCATGTGGTGGAGGAAGCCGTTTCCGCGAACTTTATAGATGAGGAGATCTTCCTCCTGACTCCATGAGGAGGAAAAGATGGTGCGGATGTTATCGGGCGGGGCGGCCAGGCCGGATTGGCGCCGAGTGAGATCGGGATCGGTTGCGGCGAAGGAGGTAAAGTCGTGCTCGCCGATGACGAGCGTGGCGGCCTGCTGCATGTTTTCCACATGGAGCGGCCAGTTGAGTGGGTAGACATAGCGGGCGAGCCAGGGAGGGCAAGTTTCACCGCGAAAGATGCGGTATTCGTAGGTTTTGGCGCGGACACTGTGGCGGGCGTGGAACTCAGGACTGGCGTGTTCGGCTGTCAGGACGCGGATGGACGGGGGGAGGGTGCGGTTGAGGGCGCGGAGGAGGTTTTGGGGTGGAATGGGAGCGGCAACCTCAAAGGAGGCCACCTGGGCGTGGGCGTGGACTCCGGTGTCGGTGCGTCCGCTGCCCTGGGGAAGCACCCATTCGCTGGTGACGCGCTGTATGGCGGCGGCCAACTCACCCTGGATGGTGATGAGGCCGGGTTGGACCTGCCAGCCGTGGAAATTGGTTCCGTCGTAGGCGAGAGTGAGCTTCCAGTTCATGCTGCTTGTTCGCATCTTCTCAAATTTTCAAGAAGTTCTGGGTCGTTTTGAGCGGCTGGATCATCAGATTGCCTACGATATACTTTGGGAGCTTTCTCTTAGCCGGGGGTTCCAGGGAACGAAGCTGGAGCGAATCGCGTATAGAAAATTGGCCGCGAAGGGTTCCAGAGACGGAGAATGCCTGGACCTGCGGAGACCGGGAAGGCGTTCGAAGACAGAGTCGTTAAGAAAAAAAGCGCGGCGAGAAGAGCGCGCAGGTTGCATTGTGGAGAGGTCGAATGGATTTGATTGGTGGGCGCAGGCAGGCGACAGGTGGAGACCAGGGTTATGGTTCGAGCCTGTTTCAGACATTGAAGGCAGCGGCTGTGATCTGTCTGGTAGTGGCGAGCACACTGCCCGGATATGGGCAGCAGGCTGCACCGCAGGCCAATCCTGCTGCGGTACAGCCGAATGTGCAGGGACTGCCCCAGGAGCCAGAGCCCAACTCCACGCAGCCGTTGTTCATGCGGCCAGGCACAATTGACTTCACCAAGCCCAGGAACTACTGGCCGAATCCCCTCGCGCCGTATTTGCCAATGACTGCTCCAGCGGGCAATTTTCTGAATTCGCCGCGTTTGGGGGACCTGATCAAGGATGGGAAGATTTACCTGAGCCTGAGCGACGCGATTGTGCTGGCGCTTGAGAATAACTACGACATCGCGATTCAGCGCTATAACCTCAATATCGCGGATACGGACATTTTGCGCTCGAAAGCCGGGGCCAACCTGCTGGGCGTGAATAGCGGCCTGGTAACGGGAACACTGGGCGGCTCGGGAACGACCGTATCCAGCGGCGGAGGTCCGGGTGGAACGAGCGTAGCGTCAGGCGGCGCGGGAGCAGGCGCGGGCGGCCTTGCTCTGACGACGAATGGCCTCGGTCCTCTTCCGGAGAATATGGATCCGGTGTTTACGGGGAATCTGCTGTTCAACCGTGCGACGACGGCGGAGCAGAACATCCTGTTTTATCCTACCGGGTCGCTGACCCAGAACAGCAACACTTACAACTTCGAGTACACGCAGGGATTCATCACCGGCACGCAGCTGCAGGTGGGATTCAACAACAACTACACAACCTCGACCAGCTTTTTCAACTCCTACAGCCCTTCGTACACGACCAGTTTTAACGCGCAACTGACGCAGCACATCCTGCAGGGGTTTGGATGGGGGATTAACGGCCGCTTTATTGTGCAGGCGAAGAACGACCGGCGCATCGCCGACTCGGCTTTTCGGCAGCAACTGCTCTACACCATCAACCAGGTGGAGGATATTTACTGGGGCCTGGTGAGCGCCTATGAAGACTTGCAGGCGAAACAGCGCGCTGTACAGCAATCTTCGCAGCTTCTAAAAGATGATCAGAAACAGTTGCAGGTTGGAACCCTGGCGCCACTGGATGTGGTGAGCGCGAGAAGCGGGCTGGAGACGGACAGGCAGGCGCTGATCGCGTCAGAGAGCAACCTCGAGTATCAGCAGCTTTTGATGAAGCAGGCGATTGCGCGCAGCCTGGATGATCCTACGCTGGCCAATGCTCCGGTGATTCCGACCGACCGCGTGAGCCTGATTGAGATGCCGGAAGAACGGCAGTCTGTGGATGGTCTGGTGCGACAGGCGGATGCGAACAGCCCGTCGATCGAACAGGCGATTCTGACGCTCAAGAACGACCAGATTACGCTGAAGGGCGTGAAGAATGGTTTGCTGCCGACGCTGGATGTAACAGCCTTCTACGGAGCATCAGGGCTGGGCGGTATCCAGAGCCCGGATTGCGTGAACTTTGAAACAGATGCGCCGTGCGGCCCGACGGATTATCCGCCTGTGACCTATGGCACGGCGGTATCGAACTTGTTCAACAGCAGCAGTCCGAACAAGGGAATCGGGTTCAATTTGAGCGTTCCGATTCGCAACCGCCAAGCGCAGTCTGTTCAGGCGCGCTCGATGCTTGAGTATCGCCAGGCGCAGATGCGGCTACAGCAGCTATATGTCCAGACCCGGATGAACGTGATTAATGCGCAGTATGCGCTGACTAACGATCGCGCCGCAGTGCAGTCGGCCACGGTGACACGCGACTACGACAAGCAGAGCCTGGCTGCGGAGGTTACAAAGCTGCATCTTGGTGCATCGACAACGCAGAATGTGCTGGCCCAGGAGCGCGCGCTGGCGATTGCGGAAGGTACGCTGATTTCGGCGACGGCCAAGTATGCGATCGATCGCGCCTCGCTGGAGGAGATTCTGGCGAGCACGCTGGACCGCTACAACATCAACATTGTGGATGCGGCGGCGGGCAGGGTGAGCACGATGCCTACGATTCCGGGAATTGTGCCGGCGAAGCAGGGGCCCGAGGTGACGGTTCCGAACCAGCAGCAGAACCTGGAACAGCAGGAAGAGAAGCAGCCGGTTGCTCCTCCAGCCAGCCCGCAGCAATAATACGCAGATGGAAAAGAACATAGCCCCGGTGTGATGATGCCGGGGCTTTTTCTTTGCGACTTTTGCAGGCGGTTTGTGGGCACACAGGTGCTTGCCCTGATAGAATCTATTGAATCCACTCATTGGAGAAGCGATGCAGGCGATCCTTGCGCTCGAAGACGGGCGCATCTTCCGCGGTGAGGGCCACGGCGCCAAGGGCGAGTGTTATGGCGAAGTCGTTTTCAATACATCCCTGACGGGATACCAGGAAATATTCACCGACCCGTCGTATGCGGGACAGATCGTCGTTCTTACCAATCCTCAGATCGGCAACTATGGAACGAATGTTGCCGATAATGAAGCCAATAAACCCTACATTGAAGGCCTGGTGACGCGGGAGTTTTCTCCTATTTCGTCGAACTGGCGTTCGCAGCAGGTGGCGGACGAGTATCTGGAGCGGTTTCAGGTTCCGGTGATCTCTGAGATTGACACGCGGGCGCTGGTGCGGCATCTGCGGACGCACGGCGTGATGCGTGGCGTGATCTCGTCGATTGAGACGAACACCGATGCGCTGGTTGAGAAGGCACGGTCAATTCGCAAGATGGATGGGACGGACCTGGCGAAGGTTGTTTCCACCAAAGCGCGGTACGAATGGGAGGCAGATGGGCCTGATCCGCTGAGCCAGCCCGAGGTGGATGAAGAGGGTAAGCCGGCTTCAGAGCCGCAGCCGCATCTCCATGTTGTGGCTTACGATTTCGGCATCAAGAAGAATATTCTGCGCATGCTGTCGAAGGAGGGCTGCCGAGTGACGGTGGTTCCGGCAGAGACTTCGGCGGAGGATGTGCTTTCGCTGAATCCGGATGGGGTGTTCCTCTCAAACGGGCCAGGCGATCCGGAGCCTGTGACGTACGCGCAGGAAAATCTTCGCAAGCTTGCGGGGCGTACTCCGATCTTTGGGATTTGCCTGGGGCATCAGCTGCTTGGGCTGGCGCTGGGCGGCAAGACGTACAAGCTGAAGTTCGGGCACCACGGCGGGAATCATCCTGTAAAGCAGATGGACTCGGGCAAGGTGGAGATTACCTGCCACAACCATAACTTTGCGGTCGATCCGGAGTCGATGAACGTGAGCGAAGTGGACCTGACGCATATCGACCTGAATGACAATACGCTGGAGGGAATGCGGCACCGGACGATGCCGATCTTCAGCGTGCAATATCACCCGGAGGCGAGCCCGGGCCCCCACGACTCCAACTATCTGTTCCGGGATTTCAGGAATTTGATGGAGGAGTGGAAGAGGTGACGCGCTCGATGAAATTCCATCGAATTGTTGTGAAGCGGCGGGCTTTGAATCCCGCCATTTTTCTGATTGCTGCAAAATAGATCTGAGTAAAGGGCAGAAGAACTGAATGCCACGCAGGAATGACATCGCGAAGATTCTGGTGATCGGCTCGGGGCCGATTGTGATTGGGCAGTCGGCGGAGTTTGATTACTCGGGCACGCAGGCGTGCAAGGCGCTGAAGGCCGAGGGGTATGAGGTGGTGCTGGTGAATTCGAACCCGGCTACGATCATGACCGATCCGGAGCTTGCCGATCGCACCTATATTGAGCCTTTGACCGTGCAGTATGTCGAAGAGATTCTGCGGATCGAGTCGGAGATGCTGCGACAGGACGGACGGGGTGGCAAGTTCGCTCTGCTGCCTACGGTCGGCGGGCAGACGGCGCTGAATCTGGCGGTGGATCTGGCCGATGCGGGGATTCTGGATAAGTACGAAGTTGAGTTGATTGGCGCGAAGCTGGAGGCGATTAAGAAGGCCGAGGACAGGCTTCTGTTCAAGGACGCGATGACGCGCATCGGCCTGGACATGCCGCGGTCGGCGCTGGTGAACAACATTCGCGACGGCGTGGAGTTTGCGGGGAAGATTGGTTTTCCGGTGATAATCCGGCCTTCGTTTACGCTGGGCGGTTCTGGCGGAGGCATTGCCTATAACCGCGAAGAGCTGATGGAGACGCTCTCGCGCGGGCTCGATCTTTCGCCGGTTCATGAGTGTTTGATTGAAGAGTCGGTGCTGGGCTGGAAGGAATATGAGCTGGAGGTGATGCGGGACCTCGCGGACAACGTCATCATTATCTGCTCCATCGAGAACATGGACCCGATGGGGGTTCATACGGGCGACTCAATTACGGTGGCTCCGGCGCAGACCCTGACCGACCGTGAGTATCAGGCGATGCGGGATGCGGCGATTCGTGTGATGCGCGAGATCGGCGTGGAGACGGGCGGATCGAACGTGCAGTTTGCCGTGCATCCGAACACCGGGCGGATGACGGTGATTGAGATGAATCCGCGTGTCTCGCGGTCTTCAGCGCTGGCGTCGAAGGCTACGGGCTTTCCGATTGCGAAGATAGCGGCGAAGCTGGCGGTGGGCTACACGCTGGATGAGATTCCGAACGATATTACGAAGATGACCCCGGCGTGCTTTGAGCCGACGATCGATTATGTGGTGACTAAGATTCCAAAGTGGCAGTTCGAGAAGTTTCCGGGCGCGGATGAGAACCTTGGGCCGCAGATGAAGTCGGTGGGCGAGGTGATGGCAATTGGGCGGACCTTCAAGGAATCGCTGATGAAGGCGTTGCGTTCGCTCGAAACTGGAAAAAAGATTGGCGCGGAGGTTCTGGAGCCGCGGAGGCTTACGCAGCGGCTGGTGACTCCGCAGCCGGAGCGGCTGAGCTATGTCCGGTTTGCCTTCCGGCAGGGACTTTCGGTGCGCGAAGTAGCGCGCATGACGGCGATGGACCCTTGGTTTCTCTACCACATCAAGGAGATTACTGAGACGATTGCGAAGGTCGGCGAGCAGACGGCCGAGACGATTTCGCCTGAGACGTTGCGCAAGGCGAAGCGGCAAGGCGTGTCGGACGAGCGGATCGCCGAGGTATGGGGCAAGCCTACGAATGAGGGCGTAGCCGAGGTGCGGGAGTTGCGGCAGCGACTTGGGCTTAAGCCGGTGTTCAAGCTGGTGGATACTTGCGCGGCGGAGTTTGAGAGCATGACGCCTTACCTCTACTCGACGTATGACGAGGAGGATGAGGCGGCACCGACGGCGAAGCGCAAGGTGATTATTCTGGGCAGCGGTCCGAACCGGATTGGGCAGGGCATTGAGTTCGATTACTGCTGCTGCCATGCGGCGTTTGCGCTGAAGGAAGACGATTACGAGACGATTATGGTGAATTGCAACCCAGAGACCGTCTCTACCGATTACGACACGAGCGACCGGCTGTACTTTGAGCCGTTGACGCTGGAAGATGTGCTGGCGATTTATGAGCACGAGGCTTCGAGCGGCGCGGAGATCGGGATGATTGTGCAGTTTGGCGGGCAGACTCCGTTGAACCTGGCGCTGCGGCTGAAGGCGGCGGGCGTGCCGATTCTGGGAACTTCGCCGGAGTCGATTGATCTGGCAGAAGACCGCAAGCGGTTTGGGACGCTGCTTGAGGAGTTGGAGATTCCGCAGCCTCCGGGCGTGATTGCTACGAGCGTGGAAGAGGCGCTGGCGGGTGCGGAGCGGATTGGGTATCCGGTGCTGGTGCGGCCTTCGTATGTGCTGGGCGGGCGGGCGATGGTGATTGCCTATGACGGCGAGGCGGTCTCGCGCTACATGAAGGAGGCCGTGGAGTATTCGCAGGAACGGCCGATTCTAGTGGACCACTTCCTGGAAGATGCGGTGGAAGTGGACGTGGACGCGCTTTGCGACACGAAGGATGTGGTGATCGCCGGGATCATGCAGCATATCGAAGAGGCCGGGATCCACTCGGGCGATTCGTCGTGCGTGTTGCCTGCGGTTGATCTTTCTGCGGCGACGCTGGAGACCATTCGCACCTACACGCGCAAGCTGGCGCTGGCATTGAACGTGGTTGGGCTGGTGAACCTGCAGTTTGCGATCCAGCGCAGGCCGGGGCAGACGGACAAGGTGTTTGTGATCGAGGTCAACCCGCGGGCTTCGCGGACAGTTCCGTATGTGTCGAAGGCGACGGGGATTCCGCTGGCGAAGATTGCGTCGCGGCTGATGATGGGGCGGACGCTGCGCGAGCTGCTGCCGGAGCAGACGGCTGCGGGACGCGATCTAGAGACGGGCACGCACTTCTTTGTGAAGTCGCCGGTGTTTCCGTGGAATAAGTTTCCGGGCGTGGATACAGTGCTCGGGCCGGAGATGAAGTCGACGGGCGAAGTGATGGGCGTGGCGGACAACTTTGGTGAGGCATTTGCCAAGGCTCAGCTTTCGGCCGGGCAGCGGTTGCCGCTGAAAGGAACCGTGTTCTTCAGCGTGAACGACCGCGACAAGTTGCAGCTGGTGGAGCTGGCGCGGCAGTATGTGGAGCTTGGTTTCCACATTGTGGCTACCGAAGGGACGGCAAACACGCTGACGCAGGCGGGGATGGTTGTGGAGCGCGTTTACAAGGTCAAGGAAGGCCGTCCGAATGTGGTGGACTTGATCAAGGGCGAGCGGATTCAACTGATTGTGAACACGCCACATGGGCAGGATCCGTTCTTCGATGAGAAGGCGATTCGCCGGGCGGCGGTGTTGCAGCGAATTCCGACGATTACGACGATCGCCGCGGCGCGCGCGGCTGCGGAGGGTATCGAGGCGTTGCAGCAGCACCAGACTACGGTGTACCCGCTGCAGCATTTACATGCGGCGCGGGCTGCGTTGAAGCAGGCAGCAGATTTATAGGACAAACGGGACCAGGGCGCGGACTTTTTGCCGGTAGTGCACGTACTGGTCTCCGAACTGCTGGACCATGAATCGCTCTTCGATCTTCAATTTCAACCACAATGAGACGGTGATGATAAACACACCGATGAAGCAGCGCGCATATCCATAAACGATCGCGCTGCCCAGCATGCCGGTTAGCAACCCGGTGTAGATGGGATGGCGTACGAATCGGTATGGACCGCGCATAATCAGCTCATGATTCTGCTTGATGGTGACTGTGCCGCTCCAGTTTCTGCCGAGGATGGCGCGGCCCCAGAAGCAGATGAGGATTCCTGCTACCGTGAGAGCCGCTCCAAACAGAACCCAGGATTGGGTTTCAGGGATGAGGCGAGTTTCCAGCCAGCCTTGATGAAACCAATCGAACAAATTGAAGATGAACAGCACGCCGATCAGGATGAGAGACGACTGCAGGACGCGTGAGCCGTAACTCTGCCGCTGCGTGCTCCTCTTGGAGGTAAATGCGGCGGCCAGCCACACGATGCTGAAGACAAACCACAGCATCCCAAGCCAGTTCTCAATAAACAGGATCATCTTTCTTCCTCACGGCTGTTGTGATCTTCTACGAGCGGAGAGAGGAAGAAGTTCACGTTTTTTCTGAGGCGAGGAGAATGCGGAGGTCGCGGAGGTTGTTTCCGGTTGGGCCGGTGACGATGGTGTCTCCGAGGGCGGTGAAGAGGGTGCAGGCGTCGAAGCGGGCCACAGTGGCATCGGGATCGAAGTGATAGGTGCGGGCGCGGGCGAGGGTGGTGGGATCGACGATGGCTCCGGCTGCGGGGCTGTTTCCGTCGATGCCGTCGGAGCCGGCGCTGAGGACAGCTACAGCGTCCTCAGGGTTTTTCTCAAGGTCGAAGGCGGCGGCTAACGCGAACTGCTGGTTGCGTCCTCCGCAGCCAGTGCTGCCGTCGAGTTTTACGGTGACTTCTCCGCTGGAGAGCAGGCAGAGACGGGGGAATTCGGGGCGGAGCTCTTTGAAACGTTTGAGCAGGTAGGTGGAGGCGTCCCGATAATCCCAGTCGTCGCAGGTGTTGTCGATGATGACGTGGTAGCCGAGCGACTGGGCGTGGTCGCGGGCGGCGTTGAGGAAGTCGTGATTGGAGAGCAGGGTATCGAACTGGCTGTGCTCGATGGCCTGCGGGGCGGTTTGTTCTGAGGCGGCATTGAGGTTGAGGCTTTCGAAGTATTCGCGCACGGTTTTCGGGAACTTCTCGAGGAGATGGAAGCGGTTGAGGATTTCGAGACACTGTTGCGGCGTGGAGTGGTCGGGGAGGGTTGGCGATGAGGCTACGGCTGCGAGGTCTTTGAGGGGCACGTCGGCGATGAGGAGGGAGAGTTTTTCGGCTTCGGGCGCGGCGAGGGCGAGGCGTCCTGCTTTGACGGCGGAGAAGTATTTGCGGATGGTGTTGATCTCGGTGATGGTTGCGCCGGAGGCGATGAGAGTTTCGTGGAAGGCGATGGTGTCTTCGAGCTTGATGGCGGGGTCGAGGGGGAGCTCGAGCATGGCGGAGCCTCCGCCGCTGATGAGGAAGAAGACGAAAGTGTCTTTGCGGGCGCGCTTGAGCAGGCGGAGCGCTTCGCGGGCGGCTTTGAAGGACTCGGCGTTGGGGAGCGGATGGCCTCCGGCGTAGTAGCGGATGCGCCAGGTGTATTTCGTTGGGACTTCGGGCGCGGAGCAGATTCCGCGGATGTGGGTTTTGGGCGGAAGGCGGTCGAGAAGCGCGTTGGACATGGTGAGCGCGGCCTTGCCGAAGGCGATGATGAGTATTTTTTTGTATTTGTCGAGCGGGATGGCGATGGACTCGCCGTCCGGCGAGCGCTGGCGGATAAGGGTTTTGCCTTCGAAGCGGAGGTGGCGGTCGAAGGCTGCGGGGATTTCGCAGGCGGCGAGAGCGTGGGTGAAGATGGCGGTGGCGTCGGCGTGGAGTTGATCGAGATTTGCTGCGGGCTTGCTCATAGGAAGCGGGTTTGGACCCAGCGGCGGATGGCCTGCTGAACCTCTACCAGCTTACCTGCAAAAAAATGATCCGCGTCATTGATCCAGACCATTTCGGAGGGCGGCGCGGCGAAGGCGACGGCGGCTTCGACCTGTGCGCGAGGGCCGAACTGGTCGCGGGTTCCGCTGATGAAGAGCTTGGGCATCGCGCACTGGGC
>Ga0335075_10013730_pt1 | contig 12191 bp, 11 predicted proteins | sample Lox_Sample_24_FD_206723 | JGI IMG/M metagenome (GOLD analysis project Ga0335075, IMG submission 206723) | Soil microbial communities from Loxahatchee National Wildlife Refuge, Florida, United States - Lox_Sample_2.4 | ecosystem: Environmental > Terrestrial > Soil > Wetlands | place: USA... | reverse complement strand
GTTGCGAGGGTCACTGGCCCGACGAGCAGCACGCACGCCCGCGGGGGTCTGCAGTTGGCCGTCGAGCAAGGTCATCTCGAACGTGTCACCCGGCCGCAGCGGGGTGACGCGCGGCTGGACGACGATGCCTATCTGTTTGCCATCGCGGGTCAACCGCTCCGCCCACACGTGCGCGTCAGCGAGGTCCATCGTGAAGGCGGGTGTCCCGGGTCGCTCGGCGCGAAGCGCGGGCACGAACCAGACGCCGATGAGCGCGAGCACGCTGCCGAGCACCCCTGCTGCAAACCGATGGCGTTCACCGGGGCCGCGGTATCCGATGAAGAACAGGCCGGTCACCGCGACGGCGATGACCACCAGGTCGGCCCAGAACGCGAGTTGTGGATCGGCCATCAGGCCGCGCTCGATCACCCACGGAAGCCGACCAAGGCGCTCGATCGCGCTGATCAGCAGCATGAACGTGGCGACCACGAAGACAGCGCCGAGCAGCAACGTGGGCAACACCCGTGTGCGTGTCGCCACGGTCAGCACGAGTCCGACGGCGGCGGCCTCGGTGACCACCACCTGCACCAACAGGGCTGGCCAGTCCGACAACGGAATCCCGAAATACCATGCGGCGGCTGTCACGAGTGCGGCCGGAGCCAGCACGAAGGCGCCCCCCGCCACGAGGGCCTTGCTAGCGGCGAGGAGCGGTGCCGGTACCGGTCGTGTACGCCAGAACGCGCGCTCGTCGATGGGACTGTCGCCGTGAACCATGCCGGCGACAATCACGGCCATCACCAGGACACGCGCCAGCGGCAGCAGCATCACCATCAGTGCGCCACGAGGCCCCGACGGTCCGAACCAGTTCATCGAGGCCACCAACGGGTGCGCCGCCGCGATGAGGACCCACGCGAACAGGAGTCGACGGTGCACCCGCACTTCATGGAGGCAGAGATGCCACAACGTCGTGGCGGCTCGCGGGGCGGTGAGTGGCATCGTCATCGAATCCCTCCCGGAAGGCCAGGCATCGGCAGCGTGGCGGTGACCGGCAGCACGCTGGTCTCGCGCTCGGGCGCCACCACTTCGATTCGCGCGGTGGCGTCGAATCCGCGCAGATCGGTGCCTTGCGCTCGGAGGGACTGGTGGCGCCGTTCGAAGGGACGGGCCAGAATCGGGAGTCGCAGGAAAGAGCGGAGGTCATCGCCGTCGTTCGGCACTCGCAGGAGCTGTCGCCGCCGGCCGGACTGCCGGTCGGTGACGATGGCACTCCAGGTGATCGGCTCGAAGGCGAGCCCGGTGCCGCGCAGGAAGGTCGCCGTGACGTCGGCCACCGTGAGCGCCTCGTCGGTCGGCTGGTAGACGCGATCGATCGTCCCCACGAGGTTCGCGCTGTCGACCCGTGCGTCGACCGCCAACGGCAGGGTGGCGATCAGGCGGTGTCGAGTAATCGCGCCGACGACGTGTGCCGTGACCGTGACCGGCGCTCCCTGCAGCTTCGCAACGGCCGATGGCGACAGATCGAGCAACGAGAACAGTCGCTCGGACGACGAGAGAGACCGCCCCAACGGCCATGTATCCACGACCTGCTCATGGCTCCCGACGGTCACCAAGCCGCGGCTCAACGAGACGGCGGCATCACCGCCGAAGGGGTGGGTGATGGCTGCACCCAGCTTGACCCCGTGCCCGACCTGCCACACGTCGAGACGCGTCACCGTCGGCTGCGGACCGTCGGGCGCACCTGCTGATGCGTACGTGGCCGGCAGCAGCCACAGGAAGAACACACCGATGACACTGGCACCGCTGGCGATCGCGGCGGCGGGCCGGCCGGTCGCTCGCCACCACACCGCGATGGCCGCGCCGAACAGCCAGGTCCCCACCCAGGCGGCCATCCACGTGAAGTCCGCGGACGTCTCCGCAAGCCTGAGCCAGGGTCGGTAGTGAATGACCGCGTCCAGCAGCGACGTCTCCACTATGGCCAGCACGCCTGCCGCGGCCGTCAGCGCGACCACGGCGGTGGACATCCGGCGTGTCAGGGCCGCCGCGATGACCGCGGCCAGCACCAGCGGCGCCTCGCCGAGCACCACGCCTGCGCTGCTGGCCGGCCAGTGCGACACCCGTACGTCCAGCGCGAGCGCTACGCTCAGCACGACGATGAGTGGAATGCCGACGAACACTGCCAGCGCCACCGAGAGCTTGGCGGCGGCCATCGTCGCCGGGCGGATGGGACGCGTGCGCCAGAAGGCGCTGTCGTCGTTCGGGCTGTCGGCCTGCACGAGCCCTGCCACCAGCATCACGGTCAGCAGAATCCGCGCCGCCACCAGCGCGGCGGCGAGCACCCAGCCGAACGCGACGGCATCCTCGTGCCAGGGCAGTATCGCGACGAGTGGATGTGCGACGACGATCCCTGCCCACGCCGCGAACAGCGGGCCGTGGACGCGCAGGTCGTGCGCGATCAGGTGCGGCAGCACCGTCACGCGGCGCCCCGCGTCGACGCCGGCCCGCGGAGCGTCCGCGCGTGCGCGATGAAGGCCTCGCGCAGGGCCGGTCGAGCGATGCGGAAGGTCGCACCAGGGAAGGTCGCGCCGAGGGTGACCTCCGTGTCGCTGCCGAAGCTGGTCGTGAGGAACGAGATGCCGTCGGGCATCGGGCGCACGTCGAGGCTGCCGGCCGGAAGAAGGGTGGCGTCGATAGCCGGGCCCGTGAGTTCGACGAGCCGATAGCGCGCCTGCAACGTCTCGAGCGGTTCCTGGAACACGAGACGTGCGTCGTGCAGCATCGCCACTTGATCGAGCAGCCGTTCGAGCACGTCCAGATCGTGCGACGCGAGGAGCACGGTGGTGCCTTCCGCGCTCACGAGTTCGAGCAGACCGTCGACGACCTGCTCCCGCGTCAGCGGGTCGAGTCCTTCGAGGGGTTCATCGAGCACCAGGACTTCCGGGTGGAAGGCGAGCGTTGCCACCAATGCCGCTTTCATGCGGGTGCCGCGTGAGGCGCGTGGAAGTGGCGTGCCCGGCGGCAGGTCGAGCGTCGCCATCAATCGCGTGGCCAGCGCATCGTCCCACCGCGTGTAGAACGGTCGGCAGTAGTCGAGCAGGGCGCGTACGTCAGGCACGCGAGGCAGATGCTGACCCTCGGCCATGTAGCCGACCCGCTCGAAGATCGAGGCGCGCAGCCGCCGCGAGTCGACGCCACAGAGCTCGGCCCGCCCGCTCGTCGGCGGAAGGAGATTCACCAGGATCTTGAGCAGCGTCGACTTGCCGGCACCATTCGATCCGATCAGGCCAACCGCCTGTCCGGTCGGCACGTGCAGGCCGACGTCGTCGAGCGCCACCACCTTGCCGAAGGTCCGGCCAAGTCCCTGCGTGACGATGAGATCAGCCACGTCGTGTTCCTCGCGTGCTGGGCTCGAGCCGACGCCATTCGGCCTCGAGCAGATCTTGAATGTCCTGCAAGTCATGGCCGCGACGCCGCGCCTCGAGCGCGAGGGCCGACACCTGGTCGCGCATCTCGGCGAGGCTGGCGCTGCGCGGCGCCGCCGCCGGTTGCGCCACCCGCGTCCCAACACCCGGGTGGACCTGAAGCAGGCCGAGCGTGGTCAGGTGCGCGACCGCCTTCTGGGCGGTGTTCGGATTGATCCGCAACGCCTGGCTGAGCGTGCGGACGGACGGGAACGGATCGCCCGGCCGGAGGACGCCGGCCACGACGGCCCTGGTCACGGCGGTGACGAGTTGTTCGTAGACCGGTACGCCCGGGACGAGGTCGATGCGGAACGACAACACTAAGTGTACTAGTACGACTAATACAGTAGGTGTGTCAAGCGCCGGCAATCGGCAGTCGGCAGTCGGGACAGTCGGCAGTAGGGCAGACGCAGCCTGCTGCCTGCAGCCTACGAGCCTACCCGTAGGCTGTAGGCCATCGGCCGTAGGCACGTCCGTCGTGTCCTATCGGCGCTTCGTACGGCTCATGGCCGGATCGTCGGCGACCGCGCGGGTCGTGGCGTAGATCGTCTGCACGATGCGTCGCATCTTGCCGAAGTCGATGCGGTCGATCTCGTCGTCGAGCCCGTGGTAGTCGGCGTGGACACCGGTGAAGAAGAAGGCGATCGGGATTCCCTGCTTGGCGTAGAGGTAGTGATCGCTGCGCTGGTAGATCTGTGCGGGATCGCTCGGTTCGTCGAGCGCGTAGTCGAAACGCATCCCGAGGTAGCGCGCATTGGTGTGTTCGACGAGCGTGCCCAGGGCCGGCGAAATGCGTCGCGATCCCACCACGTACACGCTGTCGAGATCCGTCAGGGCCAGCGGTCCGGTGGCGGTCTCGCCGTCACGCCGTCCGCGCCCGATCATGTCGACGTTGAGTTGCGCGACGATCGCGTCGATGGGCACGGTGGGGTGCTCGGTGAAGTAGCGCGCACCCCACAGTCCCTGTTCCTCGCCGGTGTGCCACACGAAGACGACCGAGCGGCGCGGGCGTGGCTGTGTCCGCGACAGCGCTTCGGCGATTGCCAGAATCCCGGTCGTGCCGGAGCCATCATCGTCGGCGCCGTTGTAGATCCGATCGCCCTGCGCATTGGGTTGCGTCGCGATACCGAGATGGTCGTAATGCGCACCCACGGCCACGTATTCCGCCTTCAGCGTCGGATCGCTGCCTTCGAGGATGGCGACGACGTTGTTCGTCGTGTCGTGCTCGTCGTCGGCGGCGATGGTCAGCGTGACAGTGGTGTCGGCCGACAACTGGAACGGCGCCGCCGGCTCGCGGGTGATGCCGCGCTGGAAGATGTCCTGAGGGGCGACGGCCTGTCCGGTAAACAGCGTATTGATGGCGCGCCCCCCAAGGGTCGCCGACGGCAGCGCCGGGCCGGCATCGCCGGCGAAGGCATCAACGGTGAGCGTCGCCCTGGTTCGACGGCGTTCGCGCGTCGCGGCCCAGCGTGAGAGGGTCGAGTATTCCGGCAGGTAGAGGATCGCGACCGCACCCCGCGCTCGCGCGGCGGTCGCGGTCGATTCCCAGTCCTCGCCTTCCCGTCCCTTCAGATCACCCTGACCAATGCCCGCCGGCAGGCCGGCGTGGGAGACGACAATGCGTCCCGTCACGTCCAAGTCCTTGTACGGGTCCATGCCGCGCGAGCGGATGACGGTGCCATTGCCGACGTACACCACGCCACCCGTGGCGGTGCCGTGGTCGTCGCCCGGCAGGAAGTCGTCGCCGAACGCGAGCGTGTGTTTGCCGATCGCGAGCGTCGTCTTGCCCACGTCGAGTCGTCGACGGGTCAGCGCGATCGACTGAAGGTACGTGCCGTTGTCGCCGGCCGGGCGCAGTCCCATCCGGCCCAGATGCGACGCCAGGAACGCGGCTGCGGTGTCGAGACCACGCGACGGCGTGGCCCGGCCCTCCAGCAGGTCCGACGAGATGAACGACAGGTAGTCGCGCAGTTGCCCTTCCGTGATCAGATCGGCGCCGGGAGGTGCCGTCGTCCGGGCACGCCGCGCCGCCGGCGCCTGCGCCACGAGCAGGGCGGGCGCGAGGTTCGTTGCGGCGGCGGCACCGGCGAGCAGCACCACGAGCGGCAATGCACGGAATGTGGTCACGCGGGCCCGATTGTACCGGCAGGCCGCCCGGGTGCGTCGTAGACTGTGCCGGGCCCCTCGCGCCGCGGCCACACTCGTGCGCATCGCCGTCATCGGATCGGGAATCTCTGGCCTCGGGGCCGCCTACGTGCTGTCGCGTGCGCACCACGTCGAGTTGTTCGAAGCCGACGGACGACTCGGTGGCCACGCCCATACCCACGACATCGACACCGGCCACGGTCTCCGGTCGCTCGACACCGGGTTCCTGGTGTTCAACGAGCGGACCTATCCGAACTTCATCCGGTTGCTCGGGCAGTTGGGCGTCGAGTCGCATGCCACCGACATGTGCTTCGGCGTCCGCTGCCGTCGCTGTGGCCTCGAATACGCCAGCCAGTCCATCTCCTCGCTCGTGGCCCAGCGTCGTCGCCTCCTCGATCCGGGCCACATGCGGATGCTCGTCGAAATCGTCCGCTACTTCCGCCGCGCGCATGCCTTCCTGCGCTCGCCTGAGGGGTACGACCTCACGCTCGGCGCGTTTCTCGAACGCGAGCGATTCTCGGCGCGCCTGCGGCGCCATTTCGTCCTGCCGATGGGCGGCGCCATCTGGTCGGCCTCGTTTGCCGACATGCTCGACGCCCCGGCCCGCACGATTCTGCAGTTCTACGACAACCACGGCTTGCTGGCCGCCGATGGCGCGCCACCCTGGCGGACCGTCTCGGGCGGGAGCCGGACGTATGTGGACGCGGTCGCCAGGACCGTGTCCGGTCCCGTGCATCTGGCCACGCCCGTGCGGCGAATCGTCCGCCACCCCGACGGCGTCCAACTGCAGACGACGATGGGGGAGGCGCGCTTCGACCGGGTGGTGATCGCCACGCACGCCGATACGGCGCTGGAACTGCTGGGGGATGCCTCCGAGGCGGAACGCTCGGCGCTGGGCGCGTTCCGCTATTCCCGCAACCGCACCGTGCTGCACACCGACGCGTCGGTGCTGCCGCGGACGCAGCGGGCCTGGGCATCCTGGAACTGCGACATCCACGATTGTCGTGACGCGGCCGCGCCGGTGTCGCTGACGTACCACCTCAATCGGCTGCAGGGCATCTCCGGGGATACGCAGTACTGCGTCACGCTGAATGCGCGCGAAGCGCCGCGCGTCGAGCCGCTTGCGGTGATGGACTACATGCACCCGGTCCTGGATCGCGCGGCGGTGACCGCACAGGCGCGCGTCGAGGCGATCAACGGCCAGCGGCACACGTTCTTCTGCGGCGCCCACCTGCGTTTCGGCTTCCACGAGGACGGCCTGGTGTCGGCGCTGCGCGTGACCGAGCGGCTCGGAGCGACGTTGTGAGCGCCACCGCCCCATCAGAGCACGCGCTGTACGTCGGCCAGGTATGGCATCGACGGGCGACGCCACAGCACGCGTTCCGGTACCGCACGTACCTGCATGCGTTCGACCTCGATGCGCTCGATACACTGCCCGCGTCGAGCCGCCTCGTCCGCTACAACCGCCGCGGGATCGTCGGTCTGCACGACGCCGATCACTTCGACGGGCGACCGCTGCGACAGGGCGTCGAGCACGCCGTGGTCAGTCGGGGGCACGTGTGGCCGGGCGGCCGCGTCGTGCTGCTGACGCATTGCCGCGTGCTCGGATACGTCTTCAATCCGGTCAGCTTCTTCTACTGTCACGACGGCGATGGGCAACTGGCGCTCGTCGTCGCCGAAGTCAACAACACGTATGGCGAGCGGCACGTCTACGTGCTGCCGGTGCCGGAGGGGCACGGCGTCACGTGCGAGAAGAAGGCGTTTCACGTCTCGCCGTTCTTCGGCCTCGACGGCACCTATCGCTTCACGCTGGAGCCGCCCGACGCGCATTGCCGTGTGGGCATCGCGCTGACGGTGGCCAGGCAGCCGGTGTTCTCGGCGCACCTCGATCTCACGAGGACGCCTCTCACCGATGCCGCATTGCTCGGCGTGCTGGCGCGCTATCCCCTGGTGACCGCGCAGGTGATTGCGGCGATTCACTTCGAGGCGCTGCGCCTGTGGTGGAAGGGCGTGCGATTCCGCGACAAGCCGGCGTACGCACCGGAATCCGCCCGGCAGACCGAGCCGTAAGACTGGAAGCTGACGACCCGTTCGCGACGCTTGTCGCGACGATGATGGCGATGCGAGGAGGACGCTGCAGCGTGAGTGACCACGTCGACGGAGAGAGCCCCAGAGGGTCGTTCGACGCCGCCCTGTCGGTTCCCGAGGGGCGGACCGGGAGGGACGTTCCTGCCGGATGGTTGACGCGTCTCGCCAGGGATCGGGCGTTGGCGATGCTGCCGCGGCTCACGCACGGGCGCCTGACGGTGCACCTGCCGGACGGGTCCATCCACAGGGGTGGTGAGCCCGAGTCGCCGCTGCATGCGGCGATGTGGGTGGACGACGAGCGCTTCTTCGAGGCGTTCATTCGTCGTGGCGACATCGGTTTCGCCGAGTCGTACATGGCCGGCCATTTCCGGACGGACGATCTGCCGCGGCTCCTCGAGATCGGCATGCGTAACGAGTCGACGCTGCCACACGTGGCGTGGCTGTCGCGGCTCCTCAACCTGCCGCACGACATCCGGCACCGGCTTCGCCGCAACTCACGCGAAGGCAGCCGCGAGAACATCCACGCCCACTACGACCTGAGCAACGCGCTGTTCGCCGTGTTCCTCGACGAGGCGCTCGTGTACTCGTCGGCGGTGTACGGTGAGCCTGGCGAGTCACTGGAGCAGGCGCAGCGCCGCAAGTTCGCACGTCTCGCCGAGTCGATCGGCCTCGACGCGGGTGCCCACGTCCTCGAGATCGGCTGCGGCTGGGGCGGGTTCGCGATCTACGCCGCGCTGACCCACGGCTGCCGCGTCACCGGCATCACCATCTCGGCCGAGCAGCATGCGCTCGCAACGGCGCGCGTCCGCGAGGCCGGCCTGTCGGACCGCGTCGACCTCCGCCTCTGCGACTATCGCGACGTCGATGGCACCTACACGCACATCGTGTCGATCGAGATGCTCGAAGCGGTCGGCCGTGAACACTGGCCGCGATTCTTCGAGGTGTGCCACGAGCGGCTGGCGCCCGGCGGCCAACTCGCGCTGCAGACGATCGGCATGCCAGACCACCGCTTCGAGACCTATGCGAAGCAGGCCGACTGGATTCAGTCCTACATCTTCCCTGGCGGCATGTTGCCCAGCCTCGGTGCCCTGGTGACGGCAGCGGCGCAGCGCACGCCACTGACCGTGCGCTCGATGGACGACATCGCGCCGCATTACGCGCGGACGCTGGAGACGTGGCGCGGGCGGTTCATGGATCGTCTCGACGACGTGCGCCGACTCGGCTTCGACGAGCGCTTCATCCGGACGTGGGAGTACTACCTGGCGTCGTGCGAGGTGCTGTTCCGTCTGCGGCAGCTGTCGACGCTGCAACTGGTGATGGCGCGCGCGGGCGAGTAGCGCTCTTCACCCACGGTCTAGCCGTCGGACTCCGTCCGACGGTCAGTGATGCTCGACGGCCGGACGAAGTCCGGCCGCTACAGCTGTCCTTGCTCGACGCCTACGATGCGTTCACTCCGGCATGCGGACGTCGGCGACCAGCGGCAGGTGATCGCTGGCAACGAGCGTGAGGCGGTTGCGCGGCAGTGACACCTTCTCGACGACGAGCCCGCCCGCCACGTAGATGTGATCGAGGTGCAGGATCGGCAGCACACCCGGATACGTGCGTCGCCGGCGCAGGTGCTGCGTGAGGTCGATACCCTCGAGCATCTCGCTCAACGTCTTGGACGCCAGCCCCTTCACCCACTCGTTGAAGTCGCCGAGCAGGACCTTCGGCCCCTTGACGTGCTTGTCGGCGACGAATTCGGCCAGGCGCGGCGCCTGTTGCCGACGTTCGCCGACCGCCGTCCCGAGGTGGACGTTGAACACGTGCAGGATGTCGCCCTGGACGTCGACGTCGATGCGATGACAGGCACGCGGCTCGCGCTTGTCGCACGAGAGGTCGCACCGGTGCGTTTCGGCAATCGGCAGCCGGCTCAGCACGACGTTACCGTAGCTCTTCCCCCGCAGCAGGCGCACCGAATCCATCACCCAGCCCATGCCGAGTCGCGCCCCCAGCTCGGCAGCCTGGCCATCCTCGTCGGGCCCGCTGCCCACCACTTCCTGCAATGCAATGACGTCGGCGTCGAGCGAGGCGAGGACGTCGGCGATGCGATCGACCCGCGTCCGCCCGTCCATGCCACGGCACTTGTGGATGTTGTAGGTGGCCAGCCGCAGGCGGCGGGGAGTCTGGACGCGGGGCTGGCCGGGGTGTGTCATGATCGCGCGGGTCGTCAGGTCCAGCCTACGCAACCCGCGTCGCGAAAGGGAAGGGTAATGAATCGTCTCGCCTCCGAACTCACCGTGCAGTGCCCCTGCTGTCGCGCTGAGCTCGTGGTCGACGTCAACCTCAAGCGCGTCGTCTCGCACAAGGAGGCACGCACCGGCCCGGTGCGGGAGCTCGACGATGCGCAGCGGTTGCTGGCCGAGGAAGCCGCCGCCCGCGAGCGCGCGTTCGAGGCGTCGTTCCAGGCCGAGAAGAATCGCGAAAGTGACCTGGACCGTCGCTTCCGCGAGGCACTCGAGCAGGCGCAGAAGGAGCCGATCACACGGCCCGAGCGCGCGTTCGATCTCGACTGAGCCGCCGCTCCAGCCGACGCGACGCCGCAAAGACCGCCGGCAGCGGATGCCAGCGGGCCTGCCCCTGGAAGTAGAGCGGCTTGAAGCCGGGATGGGCTGCCATGAAGGCGTGATACCGCGCGCGCAGCGCATCGATGCGGCGGTCCGACGAGCGGATGGCGCGGTGCGGCAGGTCGATCAACGTGTTCTCTACGTGCCACAGGTTCCGCGGCGAGCAGCGCCAGTCGTACGGGTCGAGGCTGCGCAGATCGAGGACGCCGTACCCCGTGATGCGTCCCGTGGAATCGATGTACGGGTCGATGTAGCTGCACGCCAGCGCACGGAGCGTCGGGAAGACCGGCCGTCGTCCATGCAGGCCCGGGTCGCGCGACCGGCCGATGCTGCCCCAGCCACCAGGCCCGCGATACACGAAGATCACGTGATCGAGCTTGTCCTCGGACTCGAGGCTCATCACCAGTGGCGGCCAGCCATGCGCCTCGAGGATGGTCGCGGCACTGACGGCGGCTTCCATGCAGTGAGCCGTGCCGAGCCTGACGACGCGGCGGAACGATCGCTGGGTGTCGCCCTCGGGCTCGGTGTTGTAGGGCAGCGCGTTGAGCCAGCGTTGCACCTGCAGCGGCGTACGCAGGCGATCGATGAGGCGCCGCTCGCGCGGCGTGAAGCGGCAGGACGGCATCAGGCGGACGGGGACGGCAGATGATTCATGTGGGCACCTCCGGCTACAACTATCCCGAGTGGAAGGGCCGGTTCTACCCGGAGAAGATCGCGGCCAAGGCGATGCTGCCGTACTACGCCGGCACCTTCGACACGGTCGAGATCAATTACACGTTCTACCGCATGCCGACCGCGGCCCTGGTCGAAGGCTGGGCGGCGCAGGTGCCGGACGGTTTCACCTTCACGCTGAAGACACCCAAGCGCATCACGCACGACCGCCGGTTGCAGGACGTGGCCGACTCGGTGCGGGCCTTCTGCACTGCAGGCGCGGCGCTCGGCAATCGCCTCGGCTGCGTCCTCGTGCAACTCGGGCCGACCTTCAAGGCCGACGTGCCGCGCCTGCGCGCGTTCATCGACGAACTGCCACCCGGCCTGCGCGCCGCCTTCGAGTTTCGCCACGAGTCGTGGTGGAGCGACGAGGTGTACGACGTGCTTCGCCAGCGCAACCTGGCGCTGTGTCTCGCCGACAGTCCCGATCGCCACACGCCGCTGGTGGCCACCGCCGACTACGGCTACCTCCGGCTGCGCGACGAGGGGTACACCGACGACGACCTCGCGCGCTGGGCGGGATGGGTCGACGAGCAGCAGGCGACCTGGCGCGACACCTTCGTCTACTTCAAGCACGAAGACGAAGGGAAGGGGCCGGAATTCGCGCAGCGGTTCCGGGCCCGCCTCGCCGGGGGGCCGCCGCTCCCGGCTACGGCCGACCAGTAGGGTTGCTCGCCGCCCAACTCCGTCCGTCGACGGCGGGATCCCTGTCATCGTGGACTTACGCGTCACGCGTGTGGGCGAGCGCCCACTGGACCACCGCATGCTCGGCCCAATAACCGTCGTGTGACGGGTCGGGTTCGCTGACGAACGCGCAGTGACCGCCATCGGGCGTGACCACGACCTGCACGTGCGGGTTGTTCGCGATGTCGGGACCTGCGAACTGGTCGGGCGGCACGAACGGATCGTTGGCGGCGGTGATCACCAGGGCCGGCACGCGGATGCGGCCGACCACGCGCAGGCTCGACGCCTCGTGGTAGTACCGCGACGCGGTGCCGAACCCATTCAACGGGGCGGTGTACGCATCGTCGAAGCCACGCACCGTCCACACGCCTCTCAGCCGCGCGAGATCGTACAGATCGGGGAACAACGCGGCCTTGCGCTTCATGCGAGCTCGCAGGTTCCGCATGAAGTTGAACTGGTAGAGCACGTTGGCGCGGCGTTCGAGCGCATCGATGCAGCGCGCCAGATCCATCGTCGGCGA
>Ga0335075_10013729_pt1 | contig 12191 bp, 7 predicted proteins | sample Lox_Sample_24_FD_206723 | JGI IMG/M metagenome (GOLD analysis project Ga0335075, IMG submission 206723) | Soil microbial communities from Loxahatchee National Wildlife Refuge, Florida, United States - Lox_Sample_2.4 | ecosystem: Environmental > Terrestrial > Soil > Wetlands | place: USA: Florida... | reverse complement strand
CGGGAAACTGATCGTGGGTCGAAGCGGTATGCTCCTGAATTCCAGAAAGGGCGGCAGATGAAAGAGCCGGAGACTCTGCGCGTGGCGGCGGCGGACGACCTGCAGCGCATCGCAGCGTTCAACTCCACGGACGCGGAATTTCTCCGCCTCGCAACGCTCGGCGAGCTGATCGCGGCGCGCGCCGCGCGACAACCGGACTCAACTGCCGTGCACTGCGAGCACGATCGCACCTTCGGCAAGCCGTCCCTGACCTATACCGAGCTCAGCGAGAAGGCCAATCAGCTCGCCCGCCGACTGCAGGACGCCGGAGTTCGCCCGGGAGACGTCGTCGCTCTCATGGTGGAGCGCTCGTTCGCCATGTCGATCGGCATCCTGGCGATTATCCAGGCGGGAGCCGCGTACCTGCCGCTCTCGCCCGAGAACCCGCAGGAGCGCACCGAATACATGCTGCGAGAAGCCGCGGCCGCGATGCTACTGGTCCACGGTAGGACCGCCGCCCGCGCCGCGTTCAAAGGCACCGTGATCGATCTCGACGATCTGAGCCTGTATAGCGGCTCGGGCGCTCCTCTCGAGAGACTCAATGGTCCGCAGGACCTCGCCTACGTGATCTATACCTCGGGATCGACGGGACGTCCGAAGGGCGTGATGATCGAGCATCGTGCGGTGGTGAACCGCCTGCACTGGATGCAGCGCGCGTATCCGATCGGCGCCGACGACGTAATCCTCCAGAAGACGCCATACTACTTTGACGTCTCGGTGTGGGAGCTCTTCTGGTGGGCGTTGGAAGGGGCGCAGTTGTGCTTTCTGGCGCCCGGAGCCGAGAGAAATCCCAACGCGATCCTGAGCACAATCCGGAAGAACAGCGTGAGCGTGCTGCACTTCGTGCCGTCGATGCTCAGCGTCTTCCTCGAGTACCTGGAGAGCAAGGGGGATGCGACCGCATCGAGCCTCGCCTCGGTGCGACACGTATTTGCAAGCGGTGAACCGCTCTCTCCAGAGCACGTCAATCGCTTCAATCGGTTCTGGGGCCGTTACACCGGTGCGCGCCTCACCAATCTGTACGGCCCGACCGAAGCCACCGTAGACGTGACGTACTATGACTGTCCGACCGAGGGCCCTATCGATACCGTTCCTATCGGCCGACCCATCGACAATACGAAACTCTACATCGTTCGCGATGGCCGGCAAGTCGCCATAGGCGCGACCGGCGAGCTCTGCATCGCGGGAGTGGGCCTCGCGCGCGGCTATATCAACAGCGAAGCGCTCACCGCTGAACGATTCACCGACAATCCCGTCAACCCCGGCGAGCGCATCTACCACACTGGCGACATCGCTCGCTGGCTCCCCGATGGCAACGTCGAATATCTCGGCCGCGAGGATCATCAAGTCAAAATCCGTGGATTACGCATCGAGCTCGGCGAGATCGAGAACTCGATCCGCCAGGCTCCAGGCGTCGTCGATTGCGTTGCGGCGGTGAAAAAGTACTCGGAGACGGTGATTCTGATCGTCGCTTACGTCGTCTGCAAGGAGAGTCTACAGGTCGATCAACTCAAGTCACTCCTCAAGGCTCGGCTACCTGACTACATGATTCCGAGCCAATTCCAGCAGATTCCCGAGATTCCCCTCACGCCGAGCGGAAAGGCCGATCGCAAAGCACTGCCCGAGCTCATCATAAAGCCGAGAAACTCTTAGATGACCATTGAGGCAAGTCCGAGCCCTCAGCTGCTACTCCTGTCTGCGGACACCCAAGAGGGACTCGCACAAGAAAGGGTCGGATTGCAAGAACGGCTACTGCAAAGTCAGACCAATCTCTCCGCATTCGCCTCAGCGCTACAGTTCGCCCAGAAGGACGCCGTAGAGAGATGGATGTTGGTCTGTCGCGACCGCGACGATGCGCTGGCCGCCTTGGCGGAGCAGCGCTCGAATCGGATAATCACTGGTCGCGTCGAGAACAGTCATCGGCCGCTGGCTCTGCTGCTTGGGGGAATCGGCGACCACTACGTAGGCATGGGGTACGGCCTCTACAATACCCGAGTCGTCTTCAAGGAAGAGGTTGACCGGTGCGCACGGATTTTGATGGACCACTTGGGAGTGGATATTCGAAACGTGCTTTACCCTCCCGGGGATGCATGGAAGAGGTCGGCTTCGGGGCCGGGGATCGATCTCAAGAAAATGCTCGGGCAGACCACTGACGAGCCCCAAGATGCTGACTCCGCGCGATTAAACACCACTTTCTTTGCGCAACCCGCGCTTTTCACTATCGAATACGCAATGGCGCGCCTGTGGTTATCGCTTGGCGTGACGCCTCATGCGCTTCTCGGACACAGCATGGGTGAGTACGTGGCCGCGTGCCTGGCTGGTGTATTCTCTCTTGGCGACGGGCTCAGACTGATAGCCACCCGCGCGAAACTCGTCACCGAACTACCGAAAGCGGTGATGCTCGCGGTGATGATGCCGGAGGGGGAGCTGCGCGCGGTCCTTCCCGACGACCTGGATGTCTCCTTGATCAACGGCCCGAGTCACTGCGTGGTGGCGGGCGCCCCGAAACCGATGACCGAATTCGAAAAGACGCTCGCCGCGCAGGGAGTTATTTGCCGGCGAGTACAGAACGGCCACGCGTTCCATACGAAGCAGATGGAGCCGATCTTTAAGCCATTTCTGGCGGAGCTTGCAGCGGTCAAATTCCGGGAACCCACCATCCCTTTCCTCTCGAACGTGACCGGCGACTGGATTACGCAATCGCAAGCGACGGACCCCGACTACTGGTTGATGCATGCGGGTCGCACCGCGCGAGTGAATGATGCCCTAGGTCGGCTCTGGCGCCTCGACAGCCCGATTCTCGTCGAATGCGGACCGGGACGCACTTTAACGATGCTCGCCGTCCAGCATCCCGACCGCAAGGCTACCCTGCAGAGTGCGATCTGGTCGATTCGGCAGAGATATGAGAACGAACCGGACGAGCAGGTCCTGCAGAAGGCCATCGGAAAGGTTTGGCTGTCGGGGTTCCCCATTTTGCGCAGCCGCATCCAGCCTGACAGCGCCTGTGAGCCAACTTCAGCGATAAGTCGCTTTGAGGAGCAGATGCACTCTGCGCCGCCCCCAAAAGGCGATGACGCGAAGAGTACCGAGCCCGCTCCTGCCGGTCTGCCGGGCACCGGCGCTCCCGATTCGGACGACCCCGCGACTCCTCGCGAGCAGCAACTGGTCGAGGTGTGGCGAGGCGCGCTCGGCTGTCAGTACGTAGGCGTTAACGACAGCTTTGGCGCCCTTGGCGGCGATTCACTCAGCTCGATTGCTGCCATAATGGAAATGCACCGGGTCGGCGTGCCTGACAGTGTGGCGAGGGGACTCTACCGTGGACTCACCATTCGTCAGATGGCTCTCCAAGAAGTCGAGAGCTCTTCGAACAGAGCAGAAACTCTTTCCTCGGTCGAAACGGCGGTTCTCGTCAGGGCTCTCGCAATTTATATCGTCGTGGCGGGCCATTTCGGCATTTCAGACTGGATTGGCAACACCTCCCTCATGGTGGTCTCCGGGTCGAGCTTTGCCAAGTTTCAGGTGAGGGCGATAGGAAAGTCAGGCAACATCCGGCCTGTCCTTCGGTTGATGCTTAAGCTCGCGATTCCATGCTTTCTCTTTACGGTGCTGCATCAGGCCGTGCACGGCGTCGCGCAAGTCAAATCCTGGTTCTTCATCGATAACTGGTTGGACCCTGCCCCATTCGAGAAATTTGAGTCGCCATACTTCATCGACCTCCTATTGCAAACTTGGCTGCTCGCGGCATTACCGCTGGCATTCGCAAGTGTCCGGCGATTCGCGTTTACAAAGCCTTTTTGGTACGCCGTTGGTCTCTTGGGGACGGCTTGGCTCGGAAGCGTAGTCATTCCGCTCATGTGGGATCCCACGCGAACATGGCGGGCCGTGCCGTACATGTATCTCTGGCTTTTCGCCGTTGGCTGGTGCGCGGCGCAGAGTGTCACAAAGATGCAAAGGCTGGTAACGAGCGTCGCGCTCGTGGCACTGAATGCCATTGACTATTACTGCCAGGTGGGACTTCCCGTCTTTTGGTATGTCGTTCTCGCCGGCCTGGCAATCACATGGTTCGACGAGGTTCCAGCACGCCTCCCGCGCACCCTGGTCGAAATCATCATCGGTGCCGCCGCGGCGTCTCTGTTCATTTACTTGACACATTTTCAATTTCGCGAATTGCTGCAGCTGGTGTTATCGCCAGTGGGAATCGCCCCGCCACCACTCGCCTCAGTCGTCGCTGGGATGCTAGGAGGCTTCATAGTATGGAAAGGGTGGAATCGGCTCACACAATTCGTGATGGTGTTGGTGAGCAAGGCTAGCGGCAGATCCGTCGATCTGCATTTGAGCGAAAGAGACGTTTAAGGCCTTTCGCCGGAGGAGTCAGAGCGCCTCACGATCCGCCTGTTACGCCTATCGATTGCATGCGGTCTGGTTGTGGCATCCTTTCCGGATTTACTCCCTGAGACGTCATCGACAAGAGCAAATGCGATCAGGCAATTCCCTGAAGCGACCATGATGTATTGCTGCCCATCTATCTCGTAGGAGGTCGGCGAAGCGACGATGTCGGCCCCGGTCGGAAACCTCCAGAGGAGTTGTCCTGTGCGGGAATCCAGTGCGTAAAACTCTGACCCTTGGGACGTGAATAGGACCCCGCCTGCGGTGGACAGAATTCCGCCGCGATGCCACTCGTGATCGTAGGTGACTTCACGCCTGTAGCGCCAAGCAGTGCTGCCATCCGCGGCATTGATAGCAATCACAGACGAGTACGGCTGATCGCGCCGGTACGGTGACGGTGACATCTCCTCGATACCGGGTGCCGAACGGAAAAAAATGCTTCCCGCCGAAATAGCAGGCACGAAGAACAGGTCCAGTCGAGGATCATAGCTCGCAGACCACCAGTTAGTGGCGCCCACATTGCCGGGATAGACGACAGTTCCGCCCTGCGAGGGCGTGGCCTGAGGATTCGGGATCGGACGGCCGGATTCTGCCAGACCTTTTGCCCAAGTTTGACGTACGAAGGGCTTACCAAAGAGAAAGCGGCCATCCGTCCTGTCAAGCGCGTAAAAGAACCCGTTGCGCTCTGCCACGAGCAACTCCTTCGACCCGGAGGGCCCCGGCCGATCGACCAGCTCGGGTATCTCGACCGCGTCATAGTCGTGGTCATCATCCGGTATGAATTGAAAATGCCACAAGAGCTTCCCGGTCGTGCCCGAAAGCGCAACTATGGAATCGGTGTACAAATCGTCGCCCTGACGGGTCGAGCTATCGAAGTCTGGATTTGGATTTCCAACGCCCCAGTAAAGAACATCGCTGTCGGGGTCATAGGTCCCGGTCATCCAGGTCCCTCCGCCGCCTTCTTGCCAAGCGTCGTTCGCTGGCCACGTCTCGCTTCCTGGCTGGCGGGGCGCCGGAACCGTCCAAAACCGCCAGAGTTGCTTGCCTGTCGCTGAGTCGTAGGCGGCGATGAACCCACGCATCGGGTACTCTCCGCCCCCGACCCCGGTAACAACGAAATGCCGGTAAGCCAAGGGAGCGCCCGTGATGCTATACCCCTTGCTGTAGTCGGCGATTGGCACGTCCCAGAGCTTCGCTCCCGTTGCTGCCGATAACGCAATCAGCCTGGCATCGTAGGTCGCGAAGTAGAGCCGCACCCCGAGCATGGCCAACCCCCGGCTGTGTACGCCACAGCATGCGCGCACAGGCGGTGGTAGTTTTCGGTCGAACTCCCAGAGCATTTTTCCCGTACTCGCATCGAGCGCCACGACGGAGTCCGGTGCGTTCGCAAACACGATGCCGTGATCTTCGAGCGGAGAGTCTTCAATGTCATATGTTTCGCGGGGAAACTGAAAAATCCAGCGCGGCGCGAGACGATGCACGTTTTCGCCGGTTATCTGCATTAGCTCGCTATGACGCGTACCTGAGTAGGACCCGGAGTACGTAAGCCAATCTTTGGTCGGATTTTGGGTCTTCTCAAGCTCCTGGTATGCGACTGCGGTCACCCGATTCGCCATTTCGGACTGTGCTTCGTCTGCCCCCTGTATCGAGACAGATCCTAGATACGCGATGGTCTGCCATATCCGCTTTTCCGTCCAAGGATGCGGAGGCATAGCGGTACCACTGATTCCGCTGCGAATCGTCTGATACAGCTCCCAGTCGCTATCGCCGAAACGTAGCGAAGCGCGGTCTACGAGCGAGGGCGCAAAGGCGCCGCCGCGCGCGTCGGAGCCGTGGCAGCTTGCGCAATTGGATTGAAAAATCACGTCGCCAGCCGAGATGTCCCTCGGGCTGACGTACGGATTAGTGATCGAGTGGTACGCATTTCGGCTCAATGCTATCAGTTGCAGATTGTAGGGAGAGCGTAGGCGCACGACGGAGCGTGCCTCCTGGAAACTCAGCCCGGAGATTTCGCCCTGAGAAGCCAGGTAGAGAATTTCGACCCGTTCTCGAGTTCTGCTCGTGCGGTCTTGTAATGTTGGCACGTGCAGTATCAATGCTGCGGCCGTGATGATGACCGCCAGCACCGCAAGGAATTTATAGAGTGAGGCACTGAGGCGCACGCGTAATCTATTGGTCATTACACACCGAACCGCCCCGTGGGCTCGTAGACTGCTCGTAGCCGACCCGAGACCCCCGTCGGGGTCAGCGCGCAAAGCCTAGCAGAACTCGTTTTCGCCGCAAGCGACCGCCTCGCGCGCGGCGCATAACGAGGGGACCACGTAGGGGGAGGCGGAACCGGTCGAGATAGATGTAGACGACGAGTTCGTGAAATACGTCAGGATGGGCTGATGGCGAGTGCGCCCTCAAGCGCAAGGCCACGGGCTGGCGGATCTCGGCGCGCTGTGCGGCAATGTTCGCTAGCGGCCTGGGGCGGACAGTCGCGGCGCTCGTCGCCACCATGATCGGACGGAAGCGCAGCAGGCAGGCTTCGCAGACAGCCCGCTTGCCATCGTGCTCTCGCTCCTTTCTTGAGCACAATGCCGGAGGCTCCTATATGCCGATCGCGCGCAGGCTCCAATGTCCCGGTCGGCGAAAGCCGTCGCATTCCACGCTCTCCTGGCGCGGCTGCCCTGACTTCACACTTTGCGACGGCTTGGCTTGACAAGAGCGGGACGGTTACTTGAGACTTTGGCTTGCTAGGCAAGCGCCCGGCCCAAGTCGTGAGGAATGGCCGGCCCCGTCGTGGGCTGCCGCAATGGCGGCATACGACGCGATCTCTCGAAGCAATGGAAAAAATCAGATCCGGGCGTCAAGCCTCTCCGAGGCGTCGTTGAGGTCTCCGATGCGGCAGCCCGGGTCACTGACGGGATTCGGGGAGAAAGTCATCCGTCAGCTCGATGACTTGGATGTGCTGCAGACTCTTCGCCTCGCGGCTACCTTTGACCCCCGCCGACAAGCGTCCGTTGTCACGCCGAATCTCGAACTTAATTCGATGCCTAGAAGCTTCCCCCTGCCGTGCACTTTAGCAAGCCCCGGACTATGCGCCGCTCGACGGCCGGTTTCCCGCGTATCTGCTGCACACCGTCCGCGGCCTGAAGCTGCGGGCTTGCCCCCGGTCGGACCCGCTGCGGGGGCTGCGCAGGAAGGTCGCCGAGCCAAGGCGCGCATGCCATGTGAGCTCAAGTTGCGCGGGAAGGCCCCTCGCAAGGTAAGCTGCGCGCTAGACCGGCCGAGCGCAACTGGACAGAGTTCTACGGGTTCCTGCCGCGCCATCGGCTGGCACCGGCGGCATTCAAGCAGAGGTACTCTCATTCCCACGCGTCCGTACCGAGCGCGGCGAATGCGGAAGCCGCCGGCTGAGGTAGCGCCGTTGGGAGCACCGGCGCCAGTGCGTCTAATTGCGCGTCAATATGGCAACTGAGAACCAATCGATGGGCGTTCCGGCGGGAACGGTCGTGCCGACGTATCGCACCTAAGCGCATGTCTGCCAATATCAAAGGGCTCATAATCGTCCTCGCTTTCAGCATTCCGCTTTTCGCGGCGGCGAAGTCCACCGCGCTCCTCTTTACCGCCCCCGCCGATTTCGCACGCCGCCGAAATATCTGGCTCATTCTGACGACAGCAGCTTTTCTCAGTCCGAATTTCTGGATTTTCGCGGCAGTTGCAGGTCCGCTGCTCTATTGGGGAGGAAAGAAGGACACAAATACCTTTGGCTTTTATCTGCTGCTGTTTACCGTTGTCCCCGCGCTTTCGTTCCCGATCCCCACCGTCATGGTAAACAAACTCTTCGATCTGAACATCTTACGGTTGCTGTCACTCTGCGTTCTCGTCCCATGCGCCTTTCGGCTTCGAAAATTCAAGGAGTTGCGTGAACTTCAAGGGTTGAAGACGACGGATTTCGTTTTGCTCAGCTTCGGGCTGGTGCAGGTGCTTTTGTTCGTACCTCCCGATTTGAGAAATCACGTCCTGCTGCAAAATTCGATCACGAACATCTTACGAACTGCGCTTCTTTTTCTAATCGACGTATACGCGCTGTATTACGTAGCCAGCCGCTCGTGCCAGGACCGGGCGAAGCTTTTGGATGCGCTCTCGGCGTTCTGCCTTTCCTGTTGTCTGATGGCAACGATCGCCATATTTGAATCCGTGAAACACTGGTTGCTCTATGCGGATTTTGCCGCTCGCTGGGGCGCCAACGCATTGCTTAGCGAATATTACCTTCGCGGCGCCTTGGTTCGCGCACAAGCCTCCTCGGGCGGGCCTCTTGCCCTGTCATCCTTCCTGGTAATTGCTCTCGGACTCTGGCTATACCTTCGCTCACACGTGAAACAGGCCACTACGAGATTCGCTGTTGAGTTCCTCTTCTGCGCCGGACTACTCGTCACCTTCTCTCGAGGACCCTGGCTTGCAGGCGTGGTAACGTATTTTGTCTTCCTTGTCCTCGACTCCCGCGGAGATTCCAACGTTTTCAGGTCCGTCCTGATCTTCGGGCTGATCTGTGGCGTGCTGCTCGCCTCACCGCTTGGAACACAGGTCTCTGATATGATTCCTTTCATGGGGGGTCACGTCGGCACAAACGACCTCACGTATCGGGAGCTTCTCCTCCAGCAGTCATGGCAGGTTATTAAGTCGCATCCGATCCTCGGTGACCAACTCGCTTGGATGAAACTGCAGGACTTACGTCAAGGCGAGGGAATCATCGATATCGTAAATACATATCTCTCCATTATGTTATTCTACGGCGCCGTAGGCCTGTCCCTCTTTCTAACCTTCCAGTTCGCACCTCTCGCAAGAATCAGACGTCTGTCCAAGGCCAGGCGGGATCTCGACCCTGACTTGGCGCGCCTCGGCGCGAGTTTCATCGCGGTTATGATTGGAATGACTATATTGCTGTTCAACAGTAGCTTGGTCTCGTCACCCGAGTGCGCCTTTTACGCAGTAGTCGGCGCCGCGTGCGCGTATCCGGCTTACTTTCGTCTTGATAGTTCGCGACAACTCCCTCTCCGAACGGACAAACTCGTCTCCACCTCCTAAGCTACCGGGAATCATTTCGCCGCAGGAGTTCAGTACTCAGCTGTCGATGCACCGTGGCTCTGCCAAAGCTGGCCAATCGAAGAAATTAGCAGGACCACATTAGTCATTCCCAGCAACCACCGATGTGCACTTCCCATCCAACATCGAAGAGCGGGTCCCTGCCATGCCCACGGGTGAGCGTTCTAATGCCCGTATTCAATCCGGGGCGATGCCTGCCTGCCGCATTGGCTAGCATTATCGGTCAGACATTTACCGACTTCGAGCTACTTGTCATAGACGACGGGTCAACTGATGGATCGACAAGGATTCTTGAATCGTTCGCGCGCAGGGAGCCGCGGCTGAGGCTTATCACGAGACAAAATCTCGGCGTCATTGCCTCAAGAAATCAACTGCTCCAAATCGCCCGCGGCGAACTGATTGCCTGGATGGATGCTGACGACATCTCGTTACCCGATCGGCTCGCGAAGCAAGTCACTGTCTTCTCCGCCGATCCTACGCTCGTATGTCTGGGTACAGCCGTACGATGCATAGATCCCAAAGGCCGTGATCTCTGCCTTGAACAGTACCACACGTCTCACGAAGAAATAGTTGCTGCGCAGCATGCGGCGGGGGGAGGCATACGATTCGCAACGACGATGATGCGACGGCACGTCGCAAATGCCATCGGAGGATTTAGAGAGCCATTCAAGATCGGCGAGGATTTGGATTTCCTCATGCGACTGGGAGAAGCGGGACGTCTCGCCAATCTCCGCGACGTTCTCTATCTTTATCGTCAGAACGTGTCCAGCGTTTGTTACACCCTGGGCCCATATTGGCGCACCTATCGAGACCTGATCTTGGAGCTGGCACGTCAAAGGCAGAGCTACGGTCGCGATCAGCTGCAAGCGGGAATTCCGCTGAGCATACCTGCTCCGCCTCCCGGGAATCGGGGATTGAGCCGCCACCTGGTATATGCACAATGGTCACGCCAGGCGCTCGCCAATCAGGACTGGCTACTAGCCGCGAAGTACTCGTGCGCCGCCGTGTTGAACAACCCGTTACAGGCGCAAGGATGGAAAACCGCTGCACGAGTAGCCTTTTCGATGGCTTCGAGCTTGTGCGGACGATATTCGCCCAAAGGTTCTGGAATCCGATGACTTCCGCTGGCTTCCGAATCTTGATCGCGATATCAGGCTGATGAAATGTCAGTAACTGCACCATCGCTAAGACGAGCCCTGTTAAGGGGATCCGCGTGGACGCTTATTACCCTCGTCCTGACTCAGCTCATACGGTTCGGGCGAAGTGTCATTCTCACCCGGCTGCTGTCGCCGTCTGTCTATGGAGTCATGGTGATCGTGTGGGCGATCATCACCAGCATAGGGCTCCTTTCGGACGTGGGATTCTCGCCCTGTGTCGTTCGCAGTCCCCGTGGCGAGGACCCCGACTTTCTCAACACCGCCTGGACGATGAAGTCGATACGCGGGATTCTGGTGTTTATCGTGGCGCTGGCCGTCGCCTATCCCGCGTCGCTCATATACAAGCAGCGGTCTCTTACCGCGCTTATCGCCGTAACTGCAGTATGCGCGCTGATCGACGGCCTGGGCTCTACGAATGCATTTACCGTAGAGCGAAGGATGATCTATCGCAGGATCTCCCTGTTGAGGCTGGCAAATGAAATTTTCGGTCCGCTCATCACCATCATTTGGGCTGTCTTTGATCCGAGTCCTTGGGCCATGGTGGCGGGCGGCATATCCGGGGCCGTCTTCCTTACCCTCGGAACCCATAGATTTCTCCCCGGAATTCGCAATCGGTTCCAGTGGGACAAAGCTGCGGTCGCGGAAATCAAGCACTTTGGCAGGTGGATTTTCCTAAGTAGCGGTGTGTACGTCCTGTATTCCCAGGGCGATCGCCTGTTGACAGGAGCGTACATCGACCCCGCTACGCTGGGCGTGTTCGGCATCGCAGCCACCCTCGGTACCGCGATTTCCGGCACCATAAACAATCTCACGGACAGCGTAGTGTTTCCGGCTCTTAGTCAGACAATTGGTCTCGGAGCGGCGCGGCTGAAGGAAGTGCTGTACAAGACGCGCCTGGTCACCGACGCCCTAGTCATCACGCCAACGGCAATTCTAGCCATTACCGGCAATCTCCTTGTCCAATCAATCTACGACCCCCGTTATCACGAGGCTGGATGGATGTTCCAGCTCCTATGCATCCGCCTGATAGTACTAGCCATGATTGCAGGAGGAGCATCAAGTCTGATGGCACTTGGACATACGAAGTATGCGTTCCTGCAGAATCTCTGCCGTGGTCTGTGGATAGTCATCGGGATTCCCCTCGGATGGAAACTATGCGGACTGAGGGGGATTCTCCTTGCCCTGGCTTTAAGCGAATTCCCAGTGTGCCTGGTGACTTGGCGCGCAATGGCAAAGTACGGCCTCCTATCAGTCAAATTGGAGGCCCGCTCGCTTCTGTTCGCACTTGCCGGAGTGGCGATTGGCTACGGCGTACTCGGTGTAGTGCATGCGTGGCTCTGACTGGCGGGCACTCTGAACCGCCCCGGGGTTTTCCCCCGACCCCACGACAGCCTCCGGTTCCCTGAGTGGGGGTTCAGTTCCCGAAAGTCAGCGCAGTGACCTGGTGAGTCGTGTTGAGGTTATAATCTGTACTTCCGGTAAAGCCGATGTACGCCGTATCGCCGCCGACTAGCGCCG
>Ga0335075_10013728_pt1 | contig 12192 bp, 12 predicted proteins | sample Lox_Sample_24_FD_206723 | JGI IMG/M metagenome (GOLD analysis project Ga0335075, IMG submission 206723) | Soil microbial communities from Loxahatchee National Wildlife Refuge, Florida, United States - Lox_Sample_2.4 | ecosystem: Environmental > Terrestrial > Soil > Wetlands | place: USA... | reverse complement strand
GGCTTGCACGAAGGGCCACGAAGCCGGTCATCTTGCCGATAGGCGCTGTCGCCGGGTGATCGATTAGTCTGAAAAGCAAGAAAATCCTCTTCGTGGCCCTCCGTGCAAGCCTCTGCGGCCCTCCGTGTGAACCATTGTAATTGCTGCCATCCATGGTTTGCTTATTCATTCCGCACATGTGAAACCGCCGTCGCCCCTTGCGGGAGGGGGGCTGGGGTGGGGGCAGTCGCGCAGACTCCTCAAACCCAATGCCTCACCCCACCCGCATCAGGCTGGCTTTGGCACCCGTCCGATGTAAAACCACGTTACATGACATGGTCGGGACATGGCGGCGGCTTCGAGCGTCGCGGCTACCATCACGGCAACCTCCGCGAAGCCCTGATGGAGGCCGCGCTGAGCCTGATCGCCGAGAGTGGCCCCGCTGCCTTCACCATATCCGAGGCGGCACGCCGCGCCGGTGTCAGCCCCGCCGCGCCGTATCGGCATTTCCGCGACGCCGACGCGCTGCTGGCCGAGGTCGCGCTACGCGGCTTCGAGCGGCTTGCCGAAGCGCTCACCACAGCCTGGAATGGTGCCCGCCCCGATCCGGTCACCGCATTCGAACGGTTGGGTCGTGCCTATCTCGCTTTCGCCCGCAACGAGCCCGCCTACTATGCGGCAATGTTCGAGACGCGCGTGGCGGCCGAAGACTACCCGCCGCTCGCCGTCGCCGGCGATCGCGCGTTTCGCGTGCTGCGCGAGGCCGCCGAACAGGTCACCGCGAGCCTGCCGAAAGAGAAGCGCCCGCCGTCGCTGATGATGGCGCTGCATGTTTGGGCGCTGTCGCATGGGATCGCCTCTTTGTTCTGCCGTCCCGACCGGGCGCGCCGGAAGCTGCCGATGTCGCCCGAGGACCTGCTGGAAGCGGGGGTGCTCCTTTATCTGCAGGGCCTCGGCCTAGGTGGACGGGGGTAGTGCGGGTTTGAAGGCGTTACGATGGTATCTGATGTTACGAGAATAGCAGACCACGGTGCGTGCCTTCCCCGACGCACGCTGCTCGCCGCGCTCCCGGCATCGCTCGCCGCCTGCGCGGCGCCGCGGCTCACCCCGCCGCTTCCGCCCCGCGGAACGCGCCTGGTTCTGGCGCCGGTCAATGTAGCGCGCAGCCGCATCATCCGCATCGATGCTGGACTGCGCCCATTCCGCCCCGCCGGCTTCGTCGTGCGCAGCGAAACACTCGGCGACAAGACCGTGGTGCACAATTACGGCCACGGAGGCGGCGGCGTCACCCTCTCCTGGGGCACCTCCGCGCTCGCACTCGAACAACCCTTCCCACCCACGCGGCATTGCGCCGTGCTTGGCTGTGGCGCCGTTGGCCTCGCCACCGCAAGGCTGCTGCAAGAGCAAGGCAGGCAGGTCACGATCTACGCCGAGCACCTGCCGCCCGAAACGACATCGAACGTCGCCGGCGCCCAATGGTGGCCGTCTTTCGTCTATGACGAGGACGCTCTGACGCCCCTCTTCCGCGCCCAGTTCGTGCGCGCCGCCCACCTTGCCTATCATCGCTTCCAGATCCTGCCGGGCGCCAGGTACGGCATAAGCTGGCGACGTAACTACCTAGTCAGCGACACGCCCATCGCCGTATTACCGCCCGCCGATCCGGCCATGGCGCTCGACGATCTCTGCATCGAGTGCCGCAGCCTCGACGATCGCGAGAACCCGTTCCGCGGCTTTCATGTGCGCCAGTTCGACACCATGATGATCGAGCCGCCGATCTATCTGCCCGCCATGATGCGTGCCGTGCGCGAGGCCGGAGGGCGCATCGTCGTGCGCCGCTTCAACACGCGCGCCGACATTCTGCGCCTGCCCGAGGCCGTGGTGTTCAACTGCACCGGCCTCGGCGCGCGCGACCTGTTCGGCGATTTCGAGCTCGTTCCGGTGAAGGGCCAGCTCGTCGTGCTGCTGCCACAGCCGGAGGTGACGTACAACATGGTCGGCGACGGCATCTACGCCTTTCCACGCTACGACGGTGTGCTGCTCGGCGGCACCGAGCAGCGGGGCGTCTGGAGCCTTACGCCCGATCAGGCGGAAGTCGCGCGCGTGCTGGCTGCGCAAAAGCGGGTATTTGCGAGTTTGCGGTGCGAGAGTGAGCTTGTGGCAAGCGGCCAAAGCCGGTCACGCCGCGCCATGGGTTGACCCCCTCAGTCACTTATGCTCAACGGCCGGCCAGCCAGGGCTGACGGATGCCATCGGCAGGAACCTGGCTTGGTCGCGCCTTTTGTCGCCGCTTTCTTCAAGCGCAATCATCTGCTGCATCGCGCCGTCCAGCCGTCCGTTCCCGATTCTGGGCATGCAATCGGCTAAAGCGAAACTCGATGTCGAAATGCGCAACCACGCCAGGAGGACCGAAGTGCCAGACACACCAAGACTCGATCCCGACCTCGTCAAGGACTTTGTCAGCAATGCCCATGGCGATCTCGGACGCGTCCGCGATCTGCTCCGACAGCAGCCGCTGCTGGTCAACGCCGCCTGGGATTGGGGCGGCGGCGACTGGGAAACCGGGCTCGGCGCAGCCGCGCATATGGGGCGCCGGGACATTGCGCTCGCCCTGCTCGAGAACGGAGCCCGGATGGATATCTTCGCGGCGGCAATGCTCGGGCACCTGGAAATCGTCCGGGCGATGCTTGCGGCGGTTCCCGACGCCCCCACATGGCGCGGTCCACACGGCATCCCCCTGCTGAAACATGCCGAGGCAGGCGGCGCCGAAGCGGCTCCCGTCGCGGATTTCCTGCATCAGCTTGGCTGCGTCTGAAGCCCTGGCCGGTCATGCAGAATTTCTTTCGCAATTCCCCGCGGACCGGGTAGCCTGATACGGGATGGGGTCACCTGAGCGAGCGTCTCGGCGACCCTCAATCGCTCCGGCGTGAAGTCGGCGCCTCCCGTGGTGGACTGAACAACTGTCTTAGGAGAGTCCCGATGCATGGCATCATGCACCAGGGCGGAGTCGGCCTTTATCCGTTGGCAGGCCTGCTCGTCGGACTGCTGGTCGGGCTGACCGGCGTCGGCGGCGGTTCTTTGATGACGCCGCTCCTGATCCTGCTGTTCGGTGTGCACCCGGTCACCGCGGTCGGCACCGATCTGCTGCAAGCGGCGGTGACCAAGACGGTGGGCACCGCGGTGCACGGGCTGAGCCGCATGATCGAGTGGCGGATCACCGGCTTGCTCGCCTGCGGCAGCATACCGGCGACGGCATTGACGATCCTGGTGCTTTCTCTCCGGACCGAGCCGGCTGCATCGCATCTGGTTTCACTGCTGCTCGGGGTTGCCGTGATCCTGACCGCGGTCGCGCTGGTGTTTCGCAGCGCCCTGCTGCGCCTTTCGGAAAGCAGCGCGGTGATGTTGCAGCCGCGCCGCGTGGCGCAGCTTACAGTCGTGACCGGATTGGTGCTGGGGGTCCTGGTCACGATTACCTCGGTCGGCGCCGGCGCGTTGGGCGTGGTCGCGCTGGCGTTTCTCTATCCGCACATGCCGACCCAGCGGATCGTTGCATCGGACATCGCCCACGCGGTGCCACTGACGCTGGTGGCCGGGCTCGGCCATTGGTGGCTGGGCACGATCGACTGGCCGCTGCTTGGGAGCCTGTTGCTCGGCTCGATCCCGGGCATCGTCATCGGCAGCCTGGTGGCGACGCGGGTGCCGGAGCGTGTGCTGCGGCCGGTCCTGGCCGGCGTCCTGTTGCTGGCGGGCAGCCGTTTGTTGGCTTGAACCGGCGCCTAGTCCGTGTCACTTGGAAAGAAAAGCGTCGCCCTTTGCCTGCTGACGCCGCAAGCGGGCTGCGCGCAGCCGCCGCGCACGGCGATCGCGGACAAGCTGGCCTAGCATATATCCATCGAGCACACCTGCCACCGCGTCCCGAGCTTTGCGAAGCATTGGCTGTAGCGCACACAGATGTAGGTCAAGGCAGTCTGAGCACGGGCCGAAGCGGGTTTTGCTGGCGCATGGTGCCAGCGCGAGTGGGCCGTCGACAACGCGGATGACGTCGCTTGCAGCAACGCGGTCGGCCGGTTCGGTGAGGCGATATCCTCCGTAGCGGCCGCGGCGGCTCTCGACAATACCGTGGTCGCGGAGTTCGACCAGTATCGCCTCCAGGAACTTGCGGGGGATGTCCTCCGCCTCGGCGATATCGGGGGAGAGCACCCACTCCTGTTCAGGTTGCCTCTCGGCCAGGAACACACACGCTCGTAGAGCGTATTTCGCGCGGCTTGAAAGCATCTGCGGCTTAGCTGTTGATAGGCCAGCATAGATGATCTCACGAATCTGTCAACCGGGCCGAATCCATATGCCATAAATAGGCATTGACTCAAGCCGTGCGGCTGGCTCTTAATCCCTATTAACCGAATGGGAATGAACCCAAGCCGCGGAAATCCGGTCGGCCACATCTTGCCTTTCAAAAGGGCGAGTTGGTCCTGATCGCACCGAGCCTATCCCGTCTTCGGGGCTCTTTCCTGAATGATCGCCTTATTGAGAAAGCGGTAGCCGGAGCAAGAGGTTACGGGCAACAGGCAATGCTGATGCGACAAACGAGGTCAAGTGGAGTTCTGGCCGGTTCGATGGAACCAGCGACCAAGGGCAAGGAGAATCAAGATGACCTCGACCCGGCGAAAGGCGTGTTAGTGTCTGCCATTGTCAGTGTGATCCTGTGGATGGCGATCGTGTTTGCAGTGAAACCGTGCCTTTCCCACTTTGGCCTGTAATACCCTGGCCGCCGGCCGGTTCGTTTCAAGGCGCCCTCTGGCATTACAGAGCCACCAGACTCAACTATATATCACCGAACGGATCGTCTGCGTCCTGGCATAGCCGCGCATCACTTTGCCATTGCGCGGCAAGAAATCTCAATCTTTTCAACATTCTAACTTTGATACGCAAGTGTTGACTTCGGCACGCGCACTCGCAGTCACGGTGGAGCATTGCGCGTCGCCATGACCTGCACTCTCTACTAGACTTGCTTCCGCATTCGATGGCGGCCGCATCACCTCCCGATGAGGATGTGATGCTTCTCGCCGCTCCCGAGACCGGGCTGGAGGCGTCACCGGAGTTCCACGATGGGTGTCATCATTTCGGTTAATGTCGGACTTCCTCAGGACGTCGCGTGGCAGGGCAGGACCGTCCGGACGGCGGTCTGGAAGACGCCGGTGACGGGGCGGATTTTCCTCGGCCGGCTGAATCTCAATGGCGACGGCCAAGCCGACCTCAGCGCCCATGGCGGCGAGCAACGTGCGCTTTTGGTCTACCAGCTCGAATCCTACCGATACTGGGCGAGCTATCTTGGGCGGTCGGATCTTGTGGCCGGGAACTTCGGCGAGAACCTTACCGTGGAAGGCCTCGCGGATACCGAGGTCTGCATCGGCGATCGCTTCAGGATCGGCGGTGCCGTCGTCGAGGTCAGCCAGCCGCGCGACACCTGCTACAGAGTCGGCATCAGACTGAACCACCCTGAGATGCCGGCGCTGCTGGTCGCGCACCGACGGCCGGGTTTCTATTTCCGAGTCATCCAGGAAGGCGAGATCGGCGCTGGCGATCCCGTCGTGAAGCTCTCCGACGGCCCGCAGCAAATGTCGGTCGCCGAAATCGATGCCCTCCTTTACTCGGCGGAACACCCGCTCGAAGCCTTGCGCCGCGCAGTCCGAATTCCGGCCCTCAGCCGGGACTGGCAAGGCTCGATGCAGGCGCTGCTCACGGCCGCCGAAGCGGGCGGCACAACGGGCAACGCCGGCCTCGGGCCCGGCGCGTCGGCGCCCCTTGCGTGGCGTGGCTTCCGCCAAGTTGCGGTGGTGGCTTCGCGCGAGGAAAGCGCGGACGTCCGATCGTTCGATCTCGCCGCCGAGGACGGTTCACCGCTGCCACCGGCACTTCCAGGCCAACACATCATGGTCCGCGTGAGGCCGGACCCGGATGCTCCCGCCGTCACGCGAAACTATTCCCTGTGTAGCCCGCCCGGGGCCCCCACCTATCGGATCGGCGTCAAGAACGAGCGCGGCCTGGCAAGCGGCTTTCTCCACCAAAGCGTCCGGGCAGGCAGTCGGTTGGAGATCAGCGCTCCTCGCGGCTCGTTCACGCTCGCGACTGGTGCGACTCCCGTCGTCCTCATCAGCGCCGGTGTCGGTGTCACCCCGTTGCTGGCGATGTTGCATGGTGCGGTTGCTACAAAAGCCGGGGCATCTCGGCCGGTCTGGTGGCTGCATTCAGCCCGTGATCGGGCCCACCATTCGTTTGCCAAGGAAGCGGACGATTTGCTCGTTGCGCTGCGTGCGTCCCATCGCCGCGTGATCTACAGTCGGCCGGCACCGGGAGACGTCCTCGGCCAGGACTTCGATCGACCGGGCCATCTCTCGGTCCAGCTCCTGCGCGAGCTTGGGGTTCCCCAAGACGCTGATTTCTACCTGTGCGGCCCACCCGGCTTTCTCGAAGATTTCCAGGAAGGCCTGGCGGCATGGGGCATTCCCTGGCCTAGGATCCACGTCGAAGCGTTCGGGCCCACGTCCACTCTCACGCCGGGCATCGCCCGCGTCGCCGCGGCCTTGCCTCACCGTCCCGACGGTCCCCCGGGCGGCGGACCCTTGGTCACATTCTCGCGAAGCGGTCTCGCCGTGCCATGGGACTCCCGCTTCGGCAGCCTGCTCGAGTTGGCAGAGGCCTGCGCCGTTCCCGTGCGTTGGTCCTGCCGATCGGGCGTATGCCACAACTGTGAAAGTGGCTTGATCGAAGGCGAACTCGCCTACGCGCCAGAGCCGCTGGACCCGCCAGCCGCAGGCAACGCGCTCATCTGCTGCTCAACGCCAACAACCCCCGTCGAGCTCGACCTCTAGCTCTAGCGCGTTGCGTTTGCCGCTTAGGTGTGGATATGTGACAATCCAAAATCTTGCGGCAGCGAGATGGCCGAGGGCTCGATCGTTTACATGCGCACGGCCCGCGGCGCGTACCCGGTGCTCTATGGACCAGAGGAATCCTTCCCGGTCGGCGGAGCCACGGCGCCGGTTGAACTCGGGTGACGGACGCAGATACGGATCTTCCATGTGTCAGCTTATCAAGTGCACAATTGTCCCGACGGTGTTCGCCCTGGCGAGCCCCGGATCGGCCGCAGTCGCTTCGGTCACCCGTGCGTGAAAGGCGCTCTTAATGGTATTGTATCGCACAATTCAGATTGACGGCCTGTCAATCCTCTATCGCGAAGCCGGGCGCCCGGATGCGTCGACACTGTTGCTTCTGCACGGCTTTCCTTCATCCTCGCGCATGTACGAACCGCTGCTGGTGCGCCTGTCGGCGCATTATCACCTCATCGCCCCGGATTATCCGGGGTTCGGTCACAGCGATGCGCCCTCTGCCAAGGTATTTTCCTATACGTTCGATCATATCGCCGAGATCATTCAGCACTTCACTGAGACGCTCCATCTCGACCGTTATGCGCTCTACATGCAGGATTGTGGCGGGCCGGTCGGCTTCCGCCTCGCCATCGCACATCCGGAGCGCGTGCAGGCGTTCATCATTCAGAACGCGGTCGCCCACGAGGATGGCCTGGGCCCGCTTTGGCAAAAGCGGCGGGAATTCTGGACCGAGCGTGCCGCGAATGAGGCCGGCTTGCGAGCGAATTTCTCGTCTCTCGCCGCAACGAGACAGCGCCATGTCGGCTCGAATCCCAACCCCGAAACACTCGATCCCGACCGCTGGACGGATGAATTTGCTTTCCTGAGCCGGCCCGGCGAAGAGGAGATACAGCTCGATCTATTTTACGACTACCGTACCAACGTCGCCTCCTATCCCGCTTGGGGCGCCTGGTTGCGGCAGCATCAGCCTGCCACGCTCGTCATTTGGGGTAAGTATGACCCGTCATTCCTAATAGCCGAAGCGGCCGCTTACCAGCGCGATCTGCCGAAAGCCGAGGTCCATATCCCCGATGCCGGCCACTTCGCCTCCTATGAAAAGCCGGATGAGATCGCCCGGTTGATCGGTGATTTTCTGAAGCGCGCGCTAGACGGATCTGCAGCAACGCGCCGCCAAGTACCTCTGGTCAATTAAGTCACCCTGTCCTAACGGCCGTCCGTCCTATTGAGTGTCATGGAGTTCCTGGATGATAACGTGGTCCGTGAGAACCAGTACTTTGGCGATCCATTCCAGCCGGGACCGTCGCGCGCCCATTTGGTTGAGCGGACGCGGTGAAAGGTTAGTCGGCTCGACGCTACATCGAACCCGTCTGCGGCTCATGCGGCGGTTGGCCTCGAATGAAGGATGCGAACATGGCAACCCCCGATACGCTTCGCTACACGAGGATTCCTCTCACCCATGGCTCTGGTGCGATCCCCGCCGTCGGGTTTGGTACGCTGATCCCCGATCCTCTCGCGACCAAACAAGCTACAAAACCGCACTGGAAGTGGGATTCCGGCATCTCGACTGCGCGGAACGGTATCGGAATGAAGAGCCTGTCGGTGATGCGATGCAGGCAGTGTTCAAGGCGGGAACGACCCGGCGGGAGGACGTCTTTGTTACCACGAAGCTATGGAACACCAATCATCGGCCTGAACGAGTCAAGCCCGCCTTTGACGCAAGTCTCCGGCGACTGCAACTCGACTATGTCGATTGCTATCTCATCCATACCCCTTTTGCCTTTCAACCCGGCGACGAGCAGGATCCCAGGGACGAGCACGGTCAGGTGATATATGATCGCGGGGTGACGTTGATCGAGACGTGGCAGGCGCTCGAGCGCCTCGTTGACGACGGTCACTGCAAAGCGATCGGCTTGTCTGATGTTACCTTGGAGAAGGTGCGAGAGGTCGTTGCGGCCGCGCGGATCAAGCCTGCCGTGGTGCAGGTCGAATCCCATCCGTACCTCCCCGAATGGGAGCTGCTCGACTTCTGTCGGGAGCACGGGATTATACTGCTGGCGTTTGCGGCGTTGGGACACGGCATGACTCCGAAAATGCTGGATGACCCGGTGATCACAAGCATTGCACAGCGCGTCCGCAAGACGCCGGCTCAAGTTGCGCTGGCCTGGGCCGTGCAGCGTGGCACCGCTTTCCTGACCACCTCGACCAAACCTGGCTACATCCAGGAGAACTTTGAAATATCGGCCCTGCCTGAAGACGCCATGCGGAAGATGCGGGAGGGCATCACGACAAACGTCCGGTTCAACACGGTGGTGGAAACTGGCGTGCCTGGCTTTATTCCCCGCACCACGTGACTTCACCAGGGTGTTCGGCCAGCGTGCGATGGCACGAGCGGCCCGGTCTTAATTGAACAACAACGGGAGCGGCAACATGGATGAGAATGAGGTTCGAGAGGCACTTAATCGCCACTGGGCTGCATCGGATGCAAATAACTTCGATGTTGAGCACGACATCTACAGAGATGACGCGGTACTCGAGTACCCGCAATCGGGCGAGCGCATCAGGGGCCGGCACAACATCCAGGCCTCACGCACCGTTCAGCCAAACTTCAAGCGCTTCAAGGTTCGCCGCATCATCGGCAGGGGCGACCTCTGGGTCACGGAATTCATCCTCACGTACGATGGCCAGCCGTCCTACTCGGTGAGCGTCATGGAGTTCCTGGATGGCAAAGTGGCCCGAGAGACCCAATACTTTGGCGATCCGTTCGAGCCCGGACCTTCGCGCGCCCATTTGGTTGAACGAATGGCATAAAGTCGACACGACGATAGCGCGCCGCCGTTTTCCAGCAGCTCGTGCCAAAGCTGAGTATTCTCAAGGAATAAATTGGCCTCTCAAAATCTTCGTGGGCGCTGCGAATTTCTTAAATCGCGCACCGGGCTGGCTTATTACTGTCGAGCGGAGGGAGATCATCCCGCACGAGCGCCCACATGATCTGGGCGGCGATGCTTTCATAGTCGTGGCGCAGCACATTGCCGATACCGGCCACTTTGCGCCAGGGGATCTCCGCGTGGCGCGCTTTGAGATCGTCCGGCAAGTGGCGGCCTGCCTCGGAGATGATCTCGACGCCACGCTCGACCAGCCACTGCTTACGCCAGTCTCCCTCAAACGTATCGAGCGAAATATCCACCATCTCGCTACGAGTGCGCTCGATGGCCTCGACGATGTCCGTCAGGCGCGGGATGGGGGACGCGTCCGCCACTGAAGAAGACCTGCAAGGCCGTTGCCTCGATGCGTAGCCGCAGGGTCTTGTGCAGGCTCTCGCGAGTCATGATGTCGGTCTTGCGGCCGAGGATCTGCCCGGCCCGCTCCTTTACATCCATGAGTCCGAACAGACTCAGCTTGCCGCGCTCATGGTGGAAGAACAAATCAACATCGGATTCGGCGCCGGCCTCGTCGCGCGCGACCGAGCCGAAAAGATAAAGGTGTTGCACGCCGAGCGCCTTGAGCTCGGCCTCGTGCTCTCTCAGTCTGGCTATGACCTCGTCGCGATCCATGGTTGATCGTGCACCAGCACTGTCGCTGCGCATCGTAGCACAAACGGACTTCCAGGTCGTGGCGCAAACCCGAGCGAATTCGCGGCTTTGGGCTGGCGCCTTGGGCGGATCGGGTTAGCCTTCCCAGCGCCGGGCCGCCCCGACCCGCGGGTGCCAAGGCGTCCGATTGAGATACCTGGTGCGACTGTCGCCGACGTCACGTTCAACGGCGGTCTTCGCATAGGTGTTACGCGGCCGCGAGACTCAACCGGATATTGCCGAACGGATCGAGTGCGGCGACCGCGCCGTGCGGCACCAGGCACGTCGCGTCGTATTCCTGCACGATCAACGGGCCTTCGCGAGGATCGCCGGCCAAGGCGGCGCGGTCGATCACCGGCACCTCGACCCAGCCGGTAGCGGCGAACCAAGCTCGCCGGCTCGTGGGCACCTGGGCGACTGCCGGAGCAATGGTGGAGGGCAGCCGTGGCCGTTCCGGGATGCCTCGGGCGATGACGGACAGCCCGACGATCTCCACCGGTTCGTCCGGCGGCGCGCGGAAGCCATAGGTGCGTTCGTGCTCCTCGGCGAACAACGCCGGCAGCGCGCGCAGCAGGGCAGGGGGGTCGTGGTCCGGGAGCGTCACCGAGATCTCGCTGGACTGGCCGAGATAGCGGGCCAGCGCGGCGCGGCGGAACGCACGCGCCGATGGTGGGAAACCGTCGCGCTGCAGACGCTCATTTCCGGCGGCGGCTAGCGCGTCCAGGGCTGCTGCGAACTGCGCAGCGTCCAGCGTATCGGCACGGGCGCGCAACGTGCGGGTCGCGTGATGCTCGGTGTCTGCGACCAGCAGTCCGAAGGCGCTGAACACGCCGGGCATCGGGGGCACTATAACTCGGCTGATGCCCAGCTCAGCGGCGATCCAGGCTCCGAACAGCGGGCCATTGCCGCCGAATGCCAGCAGCGCGAATTGGCGCGGGTCGCGCCCGCGCTCCACCGAGACGGCGCGGATCGCCCGCATCATGCTGGCCGAGGCCACACGCAGCATACCGGCCGCAGCCTCTTCGACCGAGCAGCCCATCGGCCGCGCCAGTCGGTCCGCCACGGCGGTGCGCGCAGCCTCCGAGTGCAACGGCAGCGACCCGCCAACCAACCCCGCCGGATCGAGATAACCCAGCACCAGATTGCAGTCGGTGATGGTGGGCTCGGTGCCGCCCATGCCGTAACAGACCGGGCCCGGATCGGCGCCGGCGCTCTCCGGGCCGACCTTCGGCGCGCCCGCCGCATCGAGTCGGCAGATCGAGCCGCCGCCGGCGCCCACTTCGGCAAGGTCGATAGCGGGCAGCTTCAGCATGTAACCAGCGCCGACCAGCAGGCGCGAGCCGGCCATCACACCGGCACCGACTTCCAGCGCCTCTGTCAACAGCACCTCGCCGTTCTCGACCAGGCCGGCCTTGGCCGTCGTGCCGCCCATGTCGAAGGTGATGATGCGCGGCTCGTCGAGCCGCGCGGCCAAAGCGGCTCCGCCCACCACGCCGGCGGCCGGGCCGCTTTCGATGATGTGCACCGGCTGGGCGGCGGCGAAGTCGGCGGCGGCCAGTCCTCCGTTCGACTGCATGAGCTGGAGCGGCGCAGCGATGCCGAGGGCGCGCAGCCGCGCGGCCAAGGCGGTGAGATAAGCGCGCACCACCGGTTGCACATAGGCATTGATCACAGTGGTGCTGGTGCGGGGGTATTCCTTGATCTCCGGCAGGATTTCGTGGCTGACGGAAATTGCCAGATCAGGCAGTGCGGCGCGGACACGT
>Ga0335075_10013727_pt1 | contig 12192 bp, 9 predicted proteins | sample Lox_Sample_24_FD_206723 | JGI IMG/M metagenome (GOLD analysis project Ga0335075, IMG submission 206723) | Soil microbial communities from Loxahatchee National Wildlife Refuge, Florida, United States - Lox_Sample_2.4 | ecosystem: Environmental > Terrestrial > Soil > Wetlands | place: USA: Florida... | reverse complement strand
GCGGCACCTTGATCGTAAAAGCAGAGGCTCAGACTCGCACGGTGCTCCCACGCATCCAATGGTGGCGGGGCGCCTGCCCACCCTCGCTCTGCATTCCCTCCCCCAGCGCCGCCGGCCGCATGCGTGTGTAAGTTCAGGGAACTTGGCTGCATGCGTCGTTTCGCTATGCCCCAAGCAGGGTTTTGCTGCATCCCGCGTCGAACGAGCAAAATTAACCCGAGCAGGAAACCGGCTCAGCGCACTGAGGCAAGGCTCGCCAAAAACGCCGCGAACGAGTGAACGACAAAGCCATCCTCGGGCGAGCTTCGGGGGCCCTGCAAAAAACGATTGCAACCAAAAAAAAAAAAAAAAAAAAATATGCGGCAGCTTTGACCAAAAGCCGTTGGCGTGGCGAGCGTTACGAGCATGCAACCACCGGTATTCGCCTTGACCGGCCAGGGAAATGCTGCAACAATTTCCTCCTCCCGTACAGAAGCCCGTCAGCCCGCTGCGCTGCTGGGAACGCTAGCTGCAAAAGCGATTCCCTTTGCGGGCCTGGCCTTGGGAAGCCTCAAGCCTCGCCTCTTCGTTCCCAACGAACAAACCAGCCGCCAGACTCACCCAGCCGCCCGTTTGCCAGTGGCCACCCGAAGGCCACGCAACCGTGCTTGCGACTATCCGGGCACAAATCCGCGCTAGAAGAGACCTTCGAAGCCAGTCGAACGCCATGACGACCTAAAACTTCGAGATGCGGATCTTGCGACCCCTTCGGCTTGGCTGATTCTCTCGTGAGCTAAACTTGGCTTGCTGCTGTCCAGGACTGCTGTCAGGCGGGTTTTCGCTGGATAGAATGAAACTGTTTGGTCGCTCTCGCGCGTGTTTGGCCCACCTTCAAACTGTATTCTAGCGCCGGCCGTTTTGGCCGAAGATGAACTGTTCGACGGGCAGGCTCATTCATCAACTGATTGGACAGCGCAAATCCAGCGGCTTGCGTCGGGTTGAAAATTGTGAGGCTTGCGGCCACGCCACGCAAAGTTTCGCGACGCTATTGGACCTCGAGACTAAAGCCCCGGTTTGGTGGTCAATAATTGCCAATACACACTGATTGGATCGCCGTCCGGGAGGTCAGATTAATGGCCGGCGCCTTTAACCAAATCCTGCAACCATCTCATGTGGTCTTATTATTTGCTTTGCTTTTTTGGCAGGTGTGTAGGCAAAACGGGTTTTGCGAGCCACACGGCGGAAAGCAGCAAGCTCAGGCGCGCGTGGAAATTTCCGGTAGCACCGCTGCAGAACCTTATTCCGTTAGCCTTTTCTTTGACACATTGCGGTTTCTGCTGTGGCTTTTGGTCATAGGACCATGCGAGGCCGTGTTTAATTTGCGGTCTGCTTTCGTACCTGCGTCAGGTCGGTCCGGCGAATCCGAGGAGATAGAACAACGGGCGAATGAGGGACCATCGATCTTGCCGCTAAAAGATCGACAAGTCGACTTATGACTAAGCGATGCCGCGAATCTCTGCAGAGTGGTATTGGCGTGTCCAACAGGCCGTTGAGAGATCTTCACGTTCACTACCGAGTTTCGGCTAAACAACGTCGCTTGCTGCGGTCGCCTGAGGGCCTGAGAAAAAGGCCGCTAGGCCACAGATGTCGATTGCATGCAGACTTAGTGTAGGCCTAGACCTTGTGCCCTGCGTTTCCCGATCAGCGATGCTCTGCGTCGATGGAGTGCATCCCTTGAGCAACGCCTTGCTTGGTCGCCACTTTGCTTGTGATCGTGCAGAAAAGACCTGCACTGCTGGCGCGACGAGACCACCTGATCGCCACCTGATCGCGATGCCATGACCAGCTCGGGGCATGGACGGAAATGTCAGACTCCCAGAATCACGGCAATGGAAAAACTTGACGAGAGCTGGCGCAACGGCTAATTGGCTGAATCAAGTTTTTTGTTTTACATTCACACACGTCGACAGATTGGTGTTCCTCCTTCTGCTCATCAAAGTTTGCCAACAATAGATTCTTTTGTTCATGATTTACGGGTCGGTCTCCACCAGCTCTTTATGGCTAGCAAAAATTGCAACGTTTCTCTCGGCTTTAACCTGATAGTAGATCTCGATGTGGATATGACTCGATGCCTCCTAGTTCTTACCCATACCGGACTGATCGTATACCATGTTTGAAGACATCAAACCAATTCCTCTCACAGAAACATTGCTGGACGCTACGTCATACAGAGCCTCTTTTCGACCCTAAGACAAGAATGCTTGCTAGCAAAACGGACATTACTTTTTTTTCTTTGAAGCCGGGCCTGGGCATGAAACCTTTGATCCATCACAACGTTACATCAAGTGCAATTGATTTGATACTCGATACTCTAAATTTGAACTTAATCGGGACATTGGAGGATTGTAGAAAAGTTTCTATCTTTGATGTTGAAGTGTTGATGTGATAGCAGTTGCATCTCGAGTTTGATTGGTAAACAAGTCCCTTGTGATGCCCTTGCCCATCACACCGCTTGTAACACCAGAGCGCTTCGAGATTGACCATGCACCTGCCCAGCTGAAGCATGACGATATGAAGCAAAGCTATTTTTTGACAACTGTGAAATTGGACTCTTGGTCTGCCGGCACTTGCATCCCAAGCATCTGTCCTCAGGGCAGTCAGACAACGTACAGGGCGCTTATGTCTGTTGGTAGATGAAGTACTTTCCCGATACCGACGGATCGGGTTAAACAAGAGGGCGAGACGAGCTGCCGGATAACACAAGGCATTGTCAGAAGCGCTTGCTCCATCCACTAATCGAGACCATCATGAACCTCGCCTCTCTTGTGCATTTTGCTCAAAATTTCAAGGCCTTGGGAGAAAATCAAAACGCATGTAACTGTCGAAGTGAGTTGACTTTAAGCTGCTAAAAATATTTTCTCGTACACGAATTCGCTAGAAACTGGCGGTCTCCACGGCGTCATGACTCAGTCTTAGTTCAACGGTATGTCGACGTCCCGGCTTTCGATGCTGCTTGTCTTTCAAAGGAGCGGGATTACCTTACAAAGGATTACGGTGTGAATCTGTGCTCCTTCGAGGTGCAATGGTCAGGTGCGTCGTTGTTCAAAAACGAACGTTAGTCAAACGTAAGCCTCCTCCACCGAGGTGCTACGCCCGTTTCACAGACCAACACAGCGATGCGTCGTGCGCCGTCAGGATAGCCCAGGAATCTTGCAAACCCCTACATTAATTGCCCGCACCTTGAGCGTTGGAGTCATAACGGTCAAAATCCAAGGTAGCAATGCGGTTATTTGCTTGTCAGATGGATTCCAGGCATCGACATATGCTGAGCAGTTGTTTCAGCTCTTATTGATCGTACTACACTGTTGTGCCATGATTAAGCCGTGCGAGCCTTCGGGACACTATGACCCTCGATACAGTTGAACAGCAATGCCGGATCTTTGTTGACACCTAGCGGTGTCGGTGTAGTGACAGATGCGCAATGTGTCATAATGGAGATCCGCAAAATAAACCAGAGACTCCAAAACCGTTGACAACTCGTTGACAACTGACGGGGTAGAAGGGTGGAGAAGATTGAAAGAGCAGTGTTTTACGACGACTTGTAGTAGCATTATTGCGCTACGATCCATTAAAGTGTCGACTCTATGGACAGAAAATGGACCGATTCTCAACGTAGTGAGCGGAGAAAACTAGTGCGCCTCCTTCTCAAAGACTCCAAGTTCGTCGCCTAGTAATAAGTCAAACTTTATTGATGTTGATATTACCCTTCGCCAAATAATGGGGGATGGAAGTAACACAGCAAATGCTTCGAATGCACTTAGCTAGATGCTTCAATCGCGCTCGTATTACGTAGTATCAATGTTCGTGCACGTGCGGCCCCTGCGTCTCAGCTACCATCACCATTCCCGTCATCTCCGAAAGCTGATTTTAAATTGTGATTCAACCCTTCACTTGGTCCCTGGCCACGAATCCACGGTCCGAATTGAGCAAGGTGGATGCTGCTGCCAAACGCAAGTTGGAGTAACGCCCTTCAGCTCGAATGCTGTTTCTCTACGCTGCTGGCAAATAGCCGTGGCGTCAACCGCGCTCTCTGCTAGACTATCGACAAGATGGAAGCTGTACCCATCTTAAAAGCCCCGAATGAGAAAATCCTGCTCTCCAGTACTCTCCGACACAACTTCTAGCGATATCCTGTTTCCTGGCTAGGATTCCCAGTGATTTCCCGTCTTCTTCATCTAAACGCTTCAAAACACTACAGGGTCTGGACAAATAATTACAGGGCTGGATTGGTGCGGCCAAGTTCTACGCATTTTGGATGCAGGACCTGATAATCTTGCGCCGAAATGGGCCAAGCTCCAGAAACAATCAGCTTCGGCGTGGCGCAACCGAAATTGAAGATCCATTTATTTCAATTCCTCATGTATATCACTTTTCACTTCTCTGTCGTAAAGTACGTTGTTGCTACTCATGGCGGTCAGGAAGAGCAGAGCCGTGAGCGCCGGCTTACTGGCCAATGCCATTAGCAGCAGTCGATGCAGAGATTCACCTAACTTTGGTGACGGCGTGATCATTTCACAACTTGTGGCTTATGCTGCATGTTTCCTCGCATTACTCAGTGTCGCTATCTGCTGGCTCCGCATCTCGAAGAAAAAGCCAGGAATAAGAGCGACCTTGTCCTGGTACAACTATTGTGTGGCACTTCTGCTTACTATGACGTGAGGAGCTTTCATCCGTGGTTTCAAGTATCCGGGTTGACATGTACAACAGATTCTATATTCTCGAGATCCTCGTCCTCTGTCTGGCCAATTGCTCTGTCATCAATGGCGAAATCACTCTCGTGACCTCGGAGATCACCCTGCAACTCGCTGGTCTCATCCTTCTAGCTGTCATGCTTCTACCGTTTACGCTTTGCCTCTTGAGACGGGCTGGCCAAAACACCAGATTCGTCAAGACTGCGAATACATGTGTTCTGGCTGTGGTTGGACTTCTGCTACCGCCGTACCTCATCCTTGGGAGCTTATTCAGTCTTTCTCCTTGGATAGACCAATCCCTCCACCTTGATCTACGGGTGATTCTCGGACTGAGCACGGCATATAGAGTTCTTTACCTCTTTGCTTCGGCCTTTGGAGCGGCATTACTGGTTTTCGCACTTTTGAAAGCGGTTGGGGATATTGCTCTTTCATCTGTACGACTTTAACCAACAAGGAACACATCACATATTAACAAATTTTAGGTCGTGAAACGATGGACTCTTTTCACGTTAAGCAGCTTTGTCCTTAGTAATCTTGTTTTGGTCATCGACATCTTTGGCTGGATCCTTCCGCAACGCAATCTACCCAAAACCGGATCTCTCATAATAATCACCCTGAGCAACGCATTCTTAACAGCAACGTTTGCTGGCATGTTAATGACGGTCTCGAATTGTGAGCTCCCACCGCACGACCCGACAGACCATGCAATGTCCGACCCGGACGATGTCGACATCCAGCCCAGAGCCAAGAAACGATTCACCCATACTGGGACCACGGAAATTGATCAGTCATCTCCAAGGTATTCGCGTTACTCGGGTGCTGAGGATTGTAAAATCTTGAAGCAGTCTCAGATATACCAAACCTCAGTCGGTGGCTGTCGGGAAGTGTGAAGCACGGAGCTTGGAGCAGCGAAGGATCTTTCTTGGAAAATGCAACAATTCGACGAATCACACGTATTGAGCGAGCATCAACTGCCATATCTGTTTCACTCGTTTCGGGAGCATACGATTTACGAATTCTATAACATGATGAGCAGGAGACGCTCTGATTTTGAGATACCCCGATAATACAAATTTTAAATAGGCGCACATTAATGTTAAATCTGTCTATTAATCGGTCGGTACCTTGCAAGAAACTTGACTCACCGAATGTCCTTCTGTGTTGACTGAATAGGATTGAGCGTACCACGATAGCTGTCAAGCGGCGGTTTTGCACGACGGTAATGGCAACAGTCACTACATTTGGGACGTTCTCCGAAGATCTCAGAGACCAACAGGCTCAAAAAGCCGGAAGGAATATCTAGGAGGCCGTTCTACACGATTGAGGTACTCCGCGGACGGTTACTGAGGAATCCCAAAAGTAATGCAAAACAAACAATCGACATGCGCCTCCGATACACCGCTCTGGTGTGTGGTACCATCGACCATGCATTAACCATTTCGCCTCAAATTCTGTCAACTAGGACTTGGCCTGGACTTTAGTCCAGCAGTTCCATGAGAGCTTGTTGAGCGGCAAAACACCCAGTATAATGGATAGCTCTTGTCGAATATTTGTAACTTCCATGCATACATTTGCAGCGCTATTGTCAATGATGTCTCTGAGATTCCGGGTGACAACCTTGAAGCCTGGAACGATTAAGTGCTCTGCCAACACCTTGTCTGCAAGAGTCTGTTAGTGGAACGTCTTGAATTGGGGTTCCTAGCATGTCCTAGGATTTCCTGGTGAAGGAAGAGGATATCTTCGGAGTCTGCAAAAGCTCGATAGTATCAAACACTTTGCTAGAGATACAATTGATGGGTCGCGGTTTCCTGGAAGGTTTATTTTGGGACAAGTTGCGTATTGATTGAACGTTTTCATAAGGAAAGTCGACGTATTTTATTAAGCACCTTACGAACGAAAACTTTCTCAAATCATAGGCAGAGCTTAATTGTGCGTGCAAGACAATCAATCCACCTCTTCTCTCTTCTCTCTTATTCTATCCATCTCACAATGATATGTGGATGGTGTTTCCCAACATGAAAAGGTAAAATGCGGGAGGACGTATCGTGAGGTTAGAGAAATGTCTGGTTTTCGGAACGCGTGGGATGTTCGCAACAGCCTTCAGAAAAGGATGCAATGTATTTATAGCTCTACACCCGCCTGAACTTATAAATACGTAAAAATTGAAATGGGAAACTGAAAGACAACAATAATAATCACGCATTCGAGGGCAAGCCGAAGACAACCCAATCAGTCAACGCCAAAGTCACTCCCAAGGTCTCCTAGTCAATGGTTCGCGTAACGGGTATCCTCCCGATTGCCTGATGCAAATGCCTAGCAGTGTTGTCGAGCAATTTCGAAAGGGCTTCCTCCGGAGTACGGCAGCGGCAGTCAGGGTTGGATTCATATTCGGCGGTGAGTTGATGGTAACTGTCGCGCAAAAGCTGAGCGTAGTAGCTATTGCAATCGTCTTTGAAGAGAATGATTCGAAAGACATGTTTGGAATCATTTGGGAACAGAAGTGCTGCATTGTCTGTCGATAGGTTAGCCAGAGTCTTCCCAAGCAAACTCTCTCAACGCACCGAGAATCTGCGTGTGGTAGTAGGAAAGTGCCATGGTGAGCGTTGGTAGACCGGTATTCGCTGGACTTTGTCCTGGAGCTACGGACTCCAAATGGAGACGTCAATGAGCTTAATTTATGTCCTTTTGAGTGTGTATGTGTGGCATCCTAGGCGTAATATTCTGGATGAGATATCCGGGATTTATTATCTAGGCGTAATATCCGGCTGGAAGTGACCGGAACCAGATAGCCGACCGAGAGGAGCTAGACGATAGAGAGAGTAATTCTGAACAGAACGATGGTCAAAAGCGAGTGAGAGATGCAATTGAAACTGCACAAGGTGGCCATAACGCCTTTAATCCTCCTTGGCCATGACTGCGCCGAGGAAAGTAATTGAATTATTAGCTGCAACAAGTCCAAAAGAGCTGGAAACCAACGTGCCGTTCGCCATAGATTCACGTTGTGTGATGGCAAGTTTGCATATTGAAGGTCAAGATCGTATGAAACATAGCGATGCATCTGATTTATCCTTGTACGAAAATACTTGGTTGGCTGCCGCGATATCTATGGGGTCTGGAAGGCGGAGTCGTGGGAAGCGCTGTTGTTCAGTTGCGTACGCGCCGCAGCGGCGTAGCTTCGAGAGCAATTGCAATAGTAACCGTAGTTTACTCCTCAACGCAGGTTGTTAATTTATCTCCACGGTGTAAACGGCAAGGCCTCGGCTCTTTTCTTCCTTAGATTAGCCTTCATAGTCGAAGCTATATCTACGGTTTGTTTCAGTACTTCTGAATAATAGCTGTGGCTGAATAATATGATCTATTTCAGCACGGACTTGTTTACGCGGTAGCAGCGCCTGGATGCTATTATTAGTGATAATCCGGCAGAATCGAATAATCAAGGCCGACCCTGATTATTTGGATTCATTCTGGCTATTGCTGAGTAATCTCATGGCATCTCAACGCGTGAACGCGTCAACTTATGGTGTTGAGCTCGAGTTTGATTATGGCCTACCTTTTGTCGTAACAGCGTGAGTTCGATGTTAGAGGCGTCAGCACCAGGGCGATGGCCTGTGGCGTCTCTCACTCACTCACGCCGTAATTCAGATCGTCTATTTCGAAAGTTGAACTGAAACAACAACAGCATTATTTCTATTGCTAAGCACGAGCCATAATCCGATGCGATAATAACGCTGAACAACGCTATTACCCCCGCCGAAATCAAAATAAGTCGGCGACACTGAAACATAGCCTAAAGTGGATATCTGATTACCATTAAGTGGATGTAAATGGATTGGATATCCACTAGATACATTTACATCCAATCCATTTACATCACTGGTCAGCGCGGAGGATGCTCCTCCCCAACACCTTCAAACTTGACTCCATCATTGCACCCCCCAACTCTTCGGCCTCCTTCCATCGTCCTTGATCCCGGTGGGTCAATGCCAGACTGGAAAATGAAACAGTTCCAAACGAGCGACTAAGGCCAGTAAACAACCCCAAACAGCTACGCGAGTCGGCCGATAACCGGGAGGTAGCCATAGGAGCTGTCAAGGATACCTAGCATAGATCAAGTTACGCCTGAGTATTAGACTCCTGACTCCTACGTCCGTTAAGGGGCTGCAGGGTATATTACACTGGGTGTTAGCTAGAGAATCAAGCTTCCATGCGTCCTCTGCTTCCTTGATCCATCTATTGACAGAACCTTTTCGAATCTTTAGTTACCCAGTCGTTTACTACAGATTGCGCGACCAAATTTCCGTCCGGCGAGCAGGGGGCCGAGTAGACCCAATTCCAATAGCCCTTGAGCGTCTGTGGGTACAGCTTTCCAGTCCTCTACATACTCTGCTATCCCGATCTCTGCTGTCACTCGGTTTTAAGGCGTCTACGGCAGGTCTTCGGCGGAGTGACCGGTGGGCGGTGCGTTGAGGTTCGGGTAGGAATTGATCAACTGCTACCGTGACAGTCCGCTGACAGTTCACACTTGGGATGTGTAGGTGCGACGCGTGACTAAAGGGATTAGCTTCCTCTTGCGAAGTAGGTGAGAAGTATTCGCTCGGATATCTTCCTGGGGCTATTGAAGAAGCCGGAATGCCTTCAGGATCAACGAAATCTTCATCCTCTTCCCCGTATGCTTGATTACTTCCGTCATCGTCCATATCGCAGTCTACTTCCGTTTTGTCGATGGCTGGCTCCGCAATAATAGGCTGGCATCCTTTCCTCTTAGAGAGAAGAGACCCGCCAAAGATGACTGCTCCTTTCCATCCCATTGTTTCGAGGTCTATTGAAAATTTTGGGGGTTCCTTGACCAATTCTTGCAGCCGCTTGCAAGTAGTACCAGGATCGAGGCTACACTTTTCGAAGAGTAGCTCACGCCGGTTCCAATAGTGTTTCGGGGACAACATTGGTCGATCTTGGCTGCCGCGACAGGACTCTGTTAAGGCCAACATGGTCTTCACACTTGCGACCAAGTAGGATCTGCCGTAAGGAATTGGGTGCCATGAGCTACAAAGCTGCTCGGGTCGAACCGGTCGGATCGGTTCTCCTAATTTGTGGCAGAAAAGCACGACGATTTTTGGGTCTTCTCGAGCAAGGGTCTCCCATCTGCCACTAGACTCCGTGTCGATGCTGACCTTAAGTCTGGTGAGAAATTCTTGTCGGTTCGCGATCTCTTTGAAGTTCCAGCCGTAGAGCACGCTTTTTCGGCCCAGATTGGGGGGCTTGGTGGTTTCGCTCTGCCTCTTGATCAACATTTCTTTCCGACTTTGAAGAGCAAGGTACATCCATCTGACACGATCGCCAACGTAGATAACCGTGCTTCGGTTTTGGCTACTTTGGAGAGGGTCATCCTTTGAGGCCAGTATGGCTTGGTAAGAAGCCTCCGCTCCATCTGGTGATGGTTCTGCGAACGGCAACATGTCCACTAATTTACGCTGGTCGGGTCTTTGGGAGGTCCAGAAATGGACGAGGTGTAAGATTACGCTCAATTCGGGGACTAGCCAACCAGTTTTCATTCCCACATCGTAGAGTATTGAAGCGCTTCGCCTTGCGTTGAAAATTTGGTCGTCGAGAAAAGCATCGTCTTGTTTCAACTCTGACAGTTTTGAGTTCGGAAGCTGAACTTTCGTGCCCATATATCCTCCGAGAATGCCCATGCCTGGTACTGACAAGACAGGGGTTACTTCCCTACTGAAAAGGAGCTCCGTTCCTGCATCCTGTGCGAGGGGTCGTGGAGGTGCCTCAATTCGTTCGAAGCCGGAGTCTCGCGTACCCAAGTGAACCTGGACCTCAGGACAATAGCCGATAAATGCCCTCTTTTGGGCTAGCTCTTGGATGGGCACATGTTCAACAACTATTTCGCAGTGCTCTTGGACTGCAGCCATAGAAATCTCTTTTCTCCTGTCTTCATGGCCTATAAAATGCCACTGGACGCCATGCTGATTGATAGATGTCGGAACGAGGATTGTAGAGAACCCTTTCAGTACCACACCGTCGAGATACTCTTTAGGGTACCAGATGCGACCCAACGGAGCCATGAGGGCGAAAGACAGTTCCACCCCACGACGATCTCCTCTTTCCGGAACAGGAAACCCTCCAGCTATCACACATCTATTGAACATTGAATGCCAACAGGTTACCCCCGTAGTCAAGCAGGGGGTTAGCGGATCCGTTCGAATGGCAAAAATGTTTGGATTTAATAATTCCATTGTAGTTTCTGAATAAGAGAGTGTCTCTGTCGACGAAAGCCTGAAGCATGCTGTAAGCCAAGTGAGTTGTTGAGCTAGAGTTATGATGTCGCCCAAGGATCTGGTGGCATCGAAGCGGACGCAGGACAGAGACTTCGAGGACTGATGAGAAGCCTTTTTGACTTTAATTTGCATTGTTTCAGATCGAAAGTGATCTAATACAGTTTGTCAATGGCTACTTCAGCCTCCCATATATCTTATCTCAGTGAGGATGACGTAGCATGTAAAATGATCTATTCATATGCGTGATAGAAAGGATGATAAGAGCAACAAAAGTGATTCATACCGTCCAAATCCGAGTTTGCGAATTCAGGTGTAAACACCTTTTCCAAAATCTTTAGTATATCGAATTTGGAGTCTGGCCACAACCATCTCAAGTACGCTCCACACGTTGTCGCGTAGGCATTTTCGGCAGAACCGCTGACCGTTAATGCTAAGTCCAGATCCCGACTACCATATAGCTCTTTGTCAATATACTCCTCAAGCTCCCAATGAACTTCGAAAGAGACCGTAGACGTCTGCCACGTGGAAAGGGACTTCTGAATTCCGTCTGAAATCGAATCAAGCAGACGAGTAGTTACAATGGCAGGTTGACACCTGTCCCTTAGCTCCATCGCCTCCTGCTTGCGTCCCAAATCGCTGTAGCTGTCGGCAAGGTTTTTTACCGCGCTAAGAGTGTCGGGGTGTTCTCTCCCCAGTATCCTCTTTCCTTGCAGCGCCCGCTGGTACATCTTCTCCGCCTCATCCAGCTTGCCCTGGGATTTGTAGAGGTTGCCCAAGTTGTTGACCGTGTTGAGTGTCGATGTGTGGTCTGGGCCCAGTGCCTTCTCGTATCCTTGCAGCACCCGCTGGTACATCTCCTCCGCCTCGTCTAGCTTGCCCTGGTCGGCGTAGAGGCTGCCCAAGTTGTTGACCGTCATGAGTGTTGGTGTGCGGTCTGGACCGAGTGCCTTCTCGTATCCTTGCAGCGCCCGCCGGTACATCTTCTCCGCCTCGTCTAGCTTGCCCTGGGATTTGTAGAGGTTGCCCAAGTTGTTGACCGTGCCGAGTGTTGATATGTGGTCTGGGCCCAGTGCCTCCTCGTATCCTCGTAGCGCCCGCTGGTACATCTTCTCCGCCTCGTCTAGCTTGCCCTGGGATTTGTAGAGGCTGCCCAAGTTGTTGGCCGTCATGAGTGT
>Ga0335075_10013726_pt1 | contig 12193 bp, 10 predicted proteins | sample Lox_Sample_24_FD_206723 | JGI IMG/M metagenome (GOLD analysis project Ga0335075, IMG submission 206723) | Soil microbial communities from Loxahatchee National Wildlife Refuge, Florida, United States - Lox_Sample_2.4 | ecosystem: Environmental > Terrestrial > Soil > Wetlands | place: USA... | reverse complement strand
GAGTTTCCGTGGATGCTGTTCTCGAAGCAAATAGTTCGGTGAATTTTTTGAGATTACTGGCCGGCCAAGAATTGCTCATTCCCATGATCCCTGCGCCGCAACCGCAGGAGGACTCAGACTACACCGGTCGTACGCGCGAAGTTTACCAGGAGTTGCGCGACCGGCAGGTGGCGCTATTCATTGACCATTTGCCGCAGGGCATTTGGGAAATTCGCTATGACGTGCGCGCGGAAACGCCGGGTCAATTTCATGCTCTGCCGGTGACAGGCTGCGCGATGTACGTGCCGGAAGTTCGGTGCAACAGTGCGGAGGTGCGAGTTCAGATTCAGGACAAGGAGCCGTGACAAAAAAGGTATGGCGCATTGAACCCCTTGGAGAGCTCACGCGTTTTCCAAACCTGCATAACGATTCATGGAAAACTTTGATGATTCTCCGATCGCGTATCGAAGCCATGATCCGCTTGTGGACGGAGCGCGGCTGTGTCGGAGACCAGCCGCAGCAGCGAGCATCACAAGCGTCTTTTGAAAACACGGCGACCCACTTCCATACGATATGCTGCGGTTGGTGTGCGGCACACAGCCGCGATCCGGAGAGACGGTTCATTAGCCCGTTATCCAAGGTTTCTGTATTACTGTCTTAACACCCACCGCTTAGGGCGTCACCGGGTTGGGTGTAAACATTTAAATAGCTTGAATTAAATGACTTATCTCGGCTATAAACAGTTTGTAAACGATGTGTAAATTTGGCCCATCTGATGCTGCATCATAGCGCAAAACCGCTATGAATACAGATCTTCGCGCTCTCGGCGAATCGCCGAAAACCTTCCTGTTGGGCATTTACGAGAAGATGGCATCGTTGCCGGAATCTCGGAAAAAGGCACTGGAGTATGTGGGCCTGTTTGCCGTCTTGACCGCCATCTATTACTGCTACTTTGTGCGCGGTGCGGCAGCGAACGCCTGCAGCCCGGATACGGAAATCACGCTAACCCAACTGGGCGTGTTGATGCTGAAATTTTTCGTGTTCACCGGATGGCCTTTCGCGATCCTGGCATTTTTTGATTCCACATGGCGCAGCAAGGACGCCGGCAACGTGTTTCTGGCCTCGTACGTCACGACAAACGTGCTTTGGTATTTTAAGACCGGCTGCGGCTTCTGCATTTTCGCCGCCTGGTTTCGGATTGTTCCTTATATCCTTTGCGCGTGGCTGGCGCACGGGTTGGGCGCGCTGCGATACCGGTCGCAACGAGAGTAGGGAAGGAAAAAGGAAAAAATGCAAACTTGGGAACGAAACACTTGAAAGGCTTCTTGGGTTTCAGTTCTTGGACGCGATGGTTTGAGTCGCTTTCCGCTCTCGCCAAACGCATCTGAAGTGCCAGAGGCTGATAGCGAGGACGACGATTAAGAAGCCCAGGTAAAACAACATGTTGCCCCAGTACGCACTGGGGAATTTATCCTTATGGAGCAACATAGTTGAGCCCGATTTGAACGCCGCAGGAACTTCCCCGCTGGTCAATCCCGGCAATACGACGGAAAAGAACAGGACGCAACTTATCCCGAGACAGCTAATGCCGAAAAACCAGGACTGCAACAGTCGCGTGGCTCGCGTCGCTTTCCTGCTTCGCATCACCGCGCCGCAGAGGCGGCACTTGTAAACCGGAACATCTCCAGGGCTCTCGATCTGAACAAGTTCGTGCTGGCAGCCAAATCTACTCATATGCTTGGTGTGGTCTAAGGTGGCCTCTCTTCACAAATCAAATCGTTTTCGATTATACGGAGTTAGCCGATCAAATATATTTTTTCGGCGCGGCATTGAACTGGGCAGATTTCCCGCGAGCCACGCTGAGAGTGCGCCATGAATTTCCCGCGTAATGTTTGGCCACATAAATGATTTGTCCCACATGATATGAATAATGCGTGAGCTGCCGGTTGACTGCCTGAAGAACGCTAAGGGGTTCGCCACGAATTGTGATCGTGCGCGCAAGGTCTGCATCGCCCAGCGGTTCCAGGGCCGAGAACAGAGCACCCCATCCAGCCTCCCACTGTTTTATCAGCGCCTGCCGGCTATCGGCATCAGTGATCTCAAACTCGCTATCCCGGTTTCGGCCGGGCTTCTCTCCATCGCTGCTCAAAAAATCGGTCCAGCGGGACAGCAGATTGCCTCCGACATGTTTCACAATCACAGCAACGCTGTTGTCGCCCTCGGAAGGCGCGGCAAAAAACTGTTGATCGCTGATTTGCGAGAAGGCGCCCTCGGCAAGCGCTTTCATGCGCTTGAACTCCCGGATCACGAGCTGAAGATACTTTTCTTGTGGCATAAGCGTGAGAGTGGCCCTAATGGCGTAAAGCTGAGCCACCAACTGCGATTTGACAAACTAAAATTTAAGGACAGGACCGGAAGCGGCGCATGCTGAAACTGTTTTGAATTATGGCCAGGAGACCTGGAGGCGATATTCTGCCACGGAATTCGTTGCCGAATTGGATACGCTTACGGTTGCCGGATTTGAGGCATCGTTTTCGGTCACGATTCCGGCCGGCGACCAAACACCAGAAACATTTGTCGCGATTCCTGTCCAGTTGAGTGAACCGGTGAAATTCGTAGTCCGTTGCAAGGTAAAGACAACATCGAGCGCATTGGTATTTCGTGGAAAATCGATTAACACATTGGTCCGTGATGAACTAATAGCCAGATCCGCGAATGAGCTTGCGTTGGTTGGCGTTGTGCCGGTCGCCCATTCGTAACCGTTGTCGGCCAGGTCTGAATCCGCATCCGCGTTAAACCCCGCCGCGTACCCGGTCACCCCGAATGAAGTCATCCAACGATCAAAGTCGAGCATCGGAGCAGTGTGGGTGTGCGGCGGCAGGTTTGCTTCCGTGAGAACTATCTGCTCAGCGCCATAAACTGCGCCCGGGATTCCGTTGCTCGAACCCACGGGCGTGCGCCCGCGCAAATCCGGTAATGCGAACGTGGTAATGCCGTCTCCGCCATAATAATTCGAAATAACCGCAAACAAGGCGGGGCAATTTGTAATTTTAAGGATGCTGCCATCGCAGACCGCCCAGCCGGTCGGCGCATTCGTTCCACCATAAATCTGTATCTCCCCGGTCATTTCATTCGTCGCCTCGACAGTGGCAGAGGGCGCCTCGCCATTTGTCGAGATAACGAACTGGAGGGGCAATGTTAGAGGCTGGAGCTTCACCGGTTGGTTGCCGCCGGCGATTCCAGTTTCGATTCCAAGCGAAGGGATGGCATGTTGATGAGCCGGCATCTGCGCCGCGGTTATCGTCACGGAGTCCGCGCCGGCGGATTGTCCCACAGACCAGAAGGTAACGGGGCCTTGTCCTGCGCCAATCGGGACACGCGACTGGAGATTTGGCAAATCGAAAGTGTTCTGGCCGTTGCCTCCGAAGTTTGTGCTCAAGAGGGTATACAATGCCTGATTCTGATTGATGGGCAACGTAGAGCCCGATGTGCTGCCCATTCCTTGAATTACGGGGCCGTACGCGGTAAGCACGATCTGGCCGAGGAAAGGCTCGGACACCGTATTGTTTTGGATCGGATAAAATCCGGCCAGGACAATAAGATAATTTATCGCCAATCCCGGGCCCGAATTCTGCGAGGGCTGGCCGCCGCCGGCGCTTCCTGTCGCAGAGTCGGGATATGGCAATGAATGTGTATGGGCGGGAATCTGATTTAAGTTCAATGTTACGAAATCCGACCCAAATTGTTCACCCTCCACCAGATCTTGCTCGCCTCCTGTTCCCACGGCCCGGCGGCCCCGAAAATCGGGCAGGGCAAACGTCGTGATGCCGTCCCCGCCGAACGTGGTGCCAAACGTGTAAAACAGCGAGTCATTTGCGTTGATGTCCAGCAATTGTCCCTGACACAGGGCCCATCCTGCGGGGGCAATATTTCCGGCGAACAGGCAAATCTCACTCAAAAATGGAATGGCAACGCTTCCCGATGGGAAAGACCCGTTGGTGCAAATAATGAAATTCACTTCGAGTGAAGGCTGTCGGATGTCATAGGGTTGGCCGGCGCCAACCGATTCAGTCGGGCCGGTGAGTCCCTGAGGAACGACGAAACTCATATCCGGTCCAAAAGTTTGTCCAGCGGCGTTGGAGGCAACGACGCAGAAATGATAATTTGTGCCGCGCGGCAAATCCGTAATGAGAGTGCTCACGGCGATTGGACTGGTTCCAGCGGGCAGTGAATTCATCGGCGTGGAACTGCCGTAATTTGTCGTGGCGCCGTGTTGAAACCAATAAGTTGTCGGCAGGGCGTTGGGATTGACGGTCGCATTGAGCGTTCCCTGGCCGGGGTGAATCGCCGTTGCGGCGGAGGTGACAGCCGCAGGCGGAGCTGGAATGAAGAAAGTAGCATCATTGCCGAAGATGGACGAAAAAAATACGGAGCTGATACGCGCGCGATAGTGGTAAAGCTGTCCTCCCATAAGACCATCGACCGTCTGGCTGAAATTCGTGTTGCTGGTGCCGTTACCCAGGAATTGCGATGCTGTTGTGCTTCCGTAGTTCGTCGTGGCGCCGTATTGAAAGTCGCCCAGGTAGGTCGTCCCGGCGGGATTGGCGACGCCGTTGAGCGTGACCGAACTGGTAGTGATTCCGGTGGCCGGCAGTGTGGCCACGGTGGCCCCGTGAACAAAAGTCGTGGAAAAAAGCGATACCCATAGACAACAGACTGAAGCTAAACCGGGCCTTCTCATATCGACGGATCGTAGAACAAGCAAATATTAGCAGAGTGAATCTTTGCGTCAAGATTCGTAGATAGGAGCCAGGTGTGGCGGCAGCAGGCAAACTTTAAACTTTGAGCAAAGCAAAGTGAAATCAGGCCACGCTGATCACGGCGTTGAAAGCCGATAATACCTTTGCTGATATAATTTGTTGGTATCGGTGAATTGCCATGTGCCGCTGGCAGGCGTGTTTGTGAATACGGGTACCCAGTCGGATTGCGCTGTAAGGCTGGTTGTGGCCCAGAGCCGCGACACAACGTTGGCCAGGGTCTGGCAATTTACGATTATGTTTCCATTGGCTGCCATGGCGATGCTGGAAATCAACGGGCCGCCGCCAACGACAAGCGATGCTACCGCGCTGGTAGTATTGCCCCAGGCATTGCTGACAATGACCGAATAATTGGCCGCGTCGCCGGAAGCGAAATTGGGAATAGTCAACGTGCTATTGGTTGCTCCGAGAAGAGGAATGTTATTGGACAACCATTGGTAGGAATAAGGCGCCGTGCCGAAGAGCATGACTGATAGCGTGACCGGCGTGCCCGTCGTCGCGTATTGGCTGGCCGGCTGCCGGGTGATTTCAGGCGGCAAATCAAGGCGATAGATTTCGCCGAGTTCCTGTGCGCCGCCATACGAAGTCGTACCGTAGAAATTGCCGTCCGGTCCCAGGACCAAACTCCCTTTGGATGCCGATCCATTAGTGTTGGCGAAGCCCACAAGGGTGGTGAACGTGCCGCTGGGCGTCACCTTAAAAACTGTGCCGTTGGCGTTGCCACCATTTGCGCCGGCCATGCCGCCAAAAGTCGTGCCGTAGAAGTTACCATCCGGTCCGAGAATTAAGGGCGCGGATGGGGAAGCGCTGTCGTTGCGGCCGGTGAAAGAGTAGAGGTTGGTCAGCGCGCCATTGGGCGTCATCTCGAATACATTGCCATACGTTGTCGAGTCGTCTCCACAGGTCGCGCCGTAGAAATTGCCGTTCGGCCCGAGGGTCAGGCCCGCATAGGGACTGGCGCCGTCGCTGCCATCGGTAAAAGTATAAAGGGCAGCGAATCCACCGGTATTCGTCACTTCAAATACCGTGCCATAACCGTCTTTGCCGCCATATGCACACGTGCCGTAGAAATTGCCATTTGTACCCAGCGTCAAACCCCCATAAGGAAATGCGCCGTCATTACCGCCCGTAAACGAGTAGAGGGTGGTCAATACGCCGTTGGTCGTCACTTCAAACACGGTGCCTTCGCCATTCTCGCCCCCGTATATAGTTGTGCCATAGAAATTGCCATTTGTCCCGAGAATCAACTTCGCCGCCGGACTCTGCGCGTTGGTGCCACCGGGAAGGGTGACCAGCGTTGTCAGAGTGCCATTGGTTGTTAGCTCAAAGACGGTGCCCCCAAAACCGTTGCTGCCGCCGGAATAGGTCGTGCCGTAGAAATTGCCGTTTGGCCCAGGGATCAGGTTCGCTTCCGGAGCTTCCCCGTTGGTGCTGGCAAAGTTGACCAGCGTAGTCAATGCGCCATTGGTGGTGATCTCAAACACCGTGCCATAACCATTCGCACCCTCTTCATTGCCTGCACCGTATGCGCCGCCTTGCCAGGTCGTTCCGTAGAAATTGCCATTGGGTGCCAGGGCAAGGCCCGCATAGGGGCTGGCCCCATTGTAAATGGCAAAGCTGTACAGTGACGTAAACGCGCCCGAGAGCGTCACTTCAAACACGGTGCCGTTGCCGCTGTTCCCGCCATTCTCTGTGGTGCCGTAGAGATTTTCGTTTGACCCCAGCGCGAGGGTCCCTGCCGGATTCGCCCCGTTTGCATTGGTAAACGTGAGCAAAGTTGTCAACGAGCTGCCGGCCGTTATCTCAAACAACGTGCCAGCGCCGCTGATGCCGCCTCCGGCTGTGGCGCCATAAAAATTGCCATTGGGCGCCAGCGTCAAGCCCGCGTAAGGGAAGGCCCCATCGGAATTGGTATAACGGTCCGATTCACCGGAGAAAACGTAATGCCCCGGACTAAATGTATACAGCGTGCTCAACGATCCATTGGGCGTTATCTTGAATACAGTGCCGCTGCCACTCTTGCCGCCCCCATCGGTAGTGCCGTAGAAGTTGCCGTCAGAGCCCAATACAAGGTTTCCCAAAGGGCTCGCGCCGTCAGCGTTGGTGTCGGGTGTTCCGCTATTGCTGTCATTGTAATTTTCTGCGCTGAACGCATAAAGATTGGTCCATGCGCCATTCGTGGTCACCTCAAAGAACGTGCCGCTATTGCCGGGGCCACCCCCGGAAGCCGTCCCATAGAAATTGCCGTTTGGCCCCAGGGTTAAGCCGGCATAAGGAGCTTCGCCGTCCGAGTTGGTATATTCGCCATTAAGGCCATCGTAAATGCCTGCGCTGAATGAATGGAGTACGGTCAAAACGCCGTTGGTTGTCACCTTGAATACCGTGCCATCGCCGTTGGTGCCCCCGGCAGAAGTCGTGCCATACAAATTGCCGTCCAATCCCAACGCCAGGCTTCCTATCGGGTTCGCCCCGTTTGTACCATCAAAGGTGGCTAACGTAGTCAAAACTCCGTTCGTCGTGATCTCAAACACCGTGCCGTTGCCGTTGGTGCCGCCTTTCCAGGTTGTGCCGTAGAAATTGCCACCCGGCCCGAGTGTCAAGGCTGCCCTGGGCTGCACTCCGTCTACGTTCGTGACATAGGTGCCCTCGCTTGCCGTCAGTGGACTGAACGAATACAGATTAGTCATCACGCCGTCAGGCGTTATCTTAAACACGGCGCCCACGCCGTTACTGCCGCCTTCGAAAGCCGTGCCGTAAAAATTGCCATCCGGCCCTTCTGCAAGGCCGGCGAAGGGAACGGCTGGACTTTGTGGAAATGAATAGATTGGCTGAATATTTTGCGCCTTGAGGGTGGCTATGCTGAACATCAGCGCCAGGGCGATTTCATGAATATTCCTCGTAGTTTTCATGCTCAACTATTGATTTTTGGGGCCTCGAAATAGCCTGCGGGCCAGTTTTAGCACGAAAATGCAAAATGACAACTGTGCGTTCCAAGGCACACCCTGTGGAAGCGAAAGGTACGAGACAGGAGAGAAGTGGTTAAATGACTAACTGGATTTTAACCACGACTCGACGTTTCCAGCGTTATCATAACGAATATAGCGCACAACACCAGGGCCAGGACGATAGCTTCCGCGGTGCTGATAAGCACCCAGTGCCACCTTTTAGTTTTCAAGCCTTTCAACACCATAAAGGCCGGCGTAAATGACAGGCACACATAAATCGTCTCCAGGATCAGGACGATGAGCCACTCGGGGAACTGCATCTCCCTGAAATTGGCGACTGCGACGTAGATCACCCACAGCCCGGCCAGGCAGCAGGCAACCGCTCCCGCGTACAGGACGAATTTTAAAATGATTTTCAATGCGCTCATCCTCTCCAATCGCCACTATTTGATCTCCAATCTTTCCAGAGAATTCTTGACCCCATTCCAACGGCCAACGAACAAGGGCGTAACACAAATGATAAATCCAATATCCGCAGTGCCACACAGTGCCGCCAGGACATGAGCCGCTCGTTCGCCTGCCGGCTTGTCGGGACGTCTGGACACCGATTTACCGTAGAGCTCAAACCGCCGCTTTAGATTCGTTACGCTGTCGCCGTCAGGTTTCGCCCCGCCCGCCGTCCATATCAATCCATCGCCGTGCCAGTCACCGGATGGAACTGGCGTGCAGCCGTTTTCAGCCGCAAATTTCTCCACGTGTAATGCAAATTTGTTTCTAACCGCTTGTTGGACTGACGGCGTTTTTTCCAGCAGATGGGAGAGAGCGTAATCCGTTGCAAAGGCGAGAAAATACACAATTTCATTTAAAACATCATCGGTACGTCCTGCAAAACTCCTTTCAAACGTCTGCCTGAATTCCACGCCGTATTTTAAGGGCCAATCGCGGGTGCTCTCCCATATTGCCGAGGCGAGATCCTCTGCGGGTACCGGGCCTTTAAAGAGCGAAAACATCGAGGCTCAAAATAGAAACCGCGGTTTTATATTGGCAAGCATCAAATGTCACCCGGATAGCGTGGTCATGCCTGGATCTTGAGGGCAAAGGCGATTTGCGAGGGGAATTTTTCAGGCAAATCTACGTGCAATCCAGCCTGGTCGCGTGTGAATTTCAATTTGCCGCCACCGAGCAGCCGGACGCGGCCAATTTTGCCGGGCCAATTTAATGAACCGTCGGCGAGGGATTTAATGGTTACATTGCCATCCGCCGGAATTCCCAAAACTATGGCGTAAAGAGTTTTGCCGTCCTTGGATTGGGTGAAACGGATGTCCTCGGCGGTTACTGATTGTGGCTGCACGCCTTTTTCCCGGGTTTGCGTCCAGGGGCCTTCGCCATAAATTATACAGGGACGCGTCGCATAAATCGCCTCGCCATATATTCTCAGCCATGCGCCGATGTCATCCACGATTTTTATTTCGTCGCTGTCCGGTGTGCCATCGCGTTGCAACGGGACGCTCAACAGCAAATTGCCGTTTTTGCTGACAACATCGGCGAGCATGGGAATGACAATCGCCGCGGTTTTGTAACTGTGGCGCTCAAAGATGGCGCGGTCATAATGCCATGAACCGAGGCAGGTGTCCGTTTCCCAGGGTTGTGGCAAAATGCCGCCCGCCCGGCCGCGTTCGATGTCATAGACCTGTGCGCGTCGCTCCATGTCACTTAGATGTTTATCCGTCATCACGGCTTCGTTCCTGCCATCGTGCCATTGGATGCTCGTATTGTAAAAATGTGCGGCGAGATTGAGCCCGATTTCGTCGGTGACACCATGAAAAGGCAAGACGTCATCGTCGAAATAAATCATGTCGGGCCGGTAATCGTCCCAAAGCTGTTTAACGCGCTTGAAGTATTTTTCCATGTAGGCGGCATCGGGAAGGCTGCTGCCCTGGGAGCGGTCCCATGTCCAAACCAGTTTTTCGCCCGGCGTATGGTTTTGAGCGTATAAATCCTGTGGATCGAGACCGTCCCACCATTGGCCCTTTCCGTCGGCCTTTGTCAATTTTCCGTCGTATGGCACGCCGGCAAAAGGGCCGTTTGTATCGGCGCCCTGTGCGACTTCATACCAGGACCAGGCATGGGAAGCATGAACGCTGACTCCAAATCGCAGGCCATACTTGCGCGCCGCAGCCGCCCAACCGGCAATCAAATCCTTATGCGGCCCAATGTTTACGGAATTCCAGGGCTGATATTTGGAATTCCAATTGTCAAAGTTGTCGTGGTGGTCAGCGAGCGCCATGAAATATCTCGCGCCGTTTTTTTTGTAGAATGCCAGAAGCTTGTCAGGGTTGAAATTCGCCGCTTTCCATTCGTGAATAACGTCCTTGAATCCATTTGTCGAAGGATGGCCGTACTCCTGCAAATGTGAATCATAGTCAGCGCTCCCCTGGATATACATCAAACGAGCGTACCAATCGCCATGCTCCGGCTGGCATTGGGGCCCCCAATGCGCCCATATGCCAAACTTCGCATCGCGAAACCATTCAGGACATTGATAATTCGTCAATGAATTCCAGTCCGGCTTAAAGGGACCGGTGGCAATCGGCGGCAGATTCAACCCGTCGGTTTGCGCCATTGCGTTCGAGAGCAAAAGGCAGAGGAACAGTGAGACAAGCCGGATTTTTTTCATAATGGATTATAGCAGCGCCATTTGATTCCGCTCCCGCCGTTTGTCATCGCGCTTTTGAGCAAAATTTTGCAGCCTTTCCATATCGGAGGCAATGACCGTTCGTTCAAATGGATGGGCTCGTCCAGTACAGCGAGTGCTCAGCAAGCTCAGAAAAGTTTCCGGTGTTTGCCAGAAATAATGTTCCAATCCGGCAAGGATGTCGCCCGCGTCCGCGCCGCAATTTAGGGCCACCCTATCGGGAAGCCTGCCCTGGACCCATCCAGCCGGGATATCGATAATAGATTTTAAGTTCGTTGCGAGCCAAAGTAATCGGGCCAGCGCATGATGCAGATATCGGGCGCTGCCGGTGAGAGGGCCGAACCGGCGCCAGTCTGATTCAGGAATTTCCGTGATGCCCAATTCCAGACTCTCGCCATTGATCCGCCATATGATAAATCGCGGTTTGCCCGGCCAGACGCCGGCGCGATTGAACCTCGGTCTGAGCGACCGCAGAAGTTTTGATTCGTGCCGCAACGCCGTCGACTCATTCGGACAAAATTGAAATTCGATTCGCGCGACCTCGCGGACCATGCGCAGGTGCCTGCGCGGCATCCGGTCAGGGTTAGCCACACGGTAGTTGTTGAGGCGCTGTTTGATGTCCCGGGCCCTACCCACGTAGAGCACATTGTCGTCTGCGTCCTTCATCAGGTACACGCCGGCCTGCGCGGCGCCTGCCGGAAAAACGCCGCGCCCAGCCGCTGATCCAGCGGCCTGGGATCGGGGAAAAGGAGCGCCTGGGCCATCGCGGGCTCAATTAAAAATTAAAATGGAAGACGACGCAAGGCGTTGAAAACGTTGAAACGCATCTATTTTGTTAAACGATATTGAATTATCGAAAAACGATAAATAAACGTTGACAAAGAATGTTAATGCCTCTATTTTTGACGGCATGAATGCGACCCAATTAAATCCTAAGGCCGATTCCCGGATGGGCCGAATACAAAAAGTCAGCGCAATTCTGCGAGCCATCATGCTGGCGTTACTGGTTATCGAAGGTGCTGGCGCGCTGGCAGGAGTGATTACGGTTCCAGTCACACTATTGCATCGATCAGCGTTCCACGACCATTTGGTTTTTCTCAATTGTGGAACGTTCATTCTTCTGCCTGTTGGCTTTATGGTCACTCTGAATTTCTTCCGGCTTTTTACCCGGCTCAAAGACGGCCAATTGTTTGAAGGTCTAACCGTCAAATATCTGGAGCAGGCCGGAAAATGGTGGATTGCGTTTGGAATCCTGCGAATCATTTATCAAGCCCTTGACGCTTATGTTTTTACTCCCAATAAAACAGAAATAACTGATGGGGGCTCATTTTTTGGCGGCCTGGTCGTTTTCTTTGTTGCATGGATGCTGCGCGAAGGACAAAAGCTCAAGGAAGAACAGGAACTGACCGTTTGATTTATGCCCATCATCGTCAATTTAGATGTGGTTCTTGCCCAACGGAAAATGCGGCTGAACGATTTGGCCGAGGTGGTGGGTATCACGCCGCAAAATCTGTCCATTCTCAAAACGGGGAAGGCCAAAGCGGTGCGGTTCTCGACTTTGGAAGCGATTTGCCAGACACTCAATTGCCAGCCTGGCGAGATTTTGGAATATCGTCCCGAGGCGGTCGAAAGGGTTCCAACGGCGGGTTGAATGGCTCGCTTTCTGGTTCTGCTCGCGTTGCTCACTGCTGGCGCGTTATGAAAAACGCTCGATTTCCCCCTCGAATCGGCGATATTGGTCGCATCGCGTTTGTGGT
>Ga0335075_10013725_pt1 | contig 12193 bp, 8 predicted proteins | sample Lox_Sample_24_FD_206723 | JGI IMG/M metagenome (GOLD analysis project Ga0335075, IMG submission 206723) | Soil microbial communities from Loxahatchee National Wildlife Refuge, Florida, United States - Lox_Sample_2.4 | ecosystem: Environmental > Terrestrial > Soil > Wetlands | place: USA: Florida... | reverse complement strand
CATTGGCGCGGACGCTTTCCACAAGAAGCTCGAATACGACGAGATGGTCGATCTGCCGCTCGACAAGCTGCTTGAGATCGGCTGGGCTGACTTGCGCAAGAACCAGGCGCACTTCAACGAAGTGGCTCACGAGTTGGAGCCGGACAAGGATCCCAGCGCGGTTCTCGAAGAGCTGGGCGAAGATCATCCCGCACCCGATCAACTGCTCAACTCGTTTCGCGCCACCTTCACCAGCCTCATTGCTTTCATCCGCTCGCATCACATTGTCACCATCCCATCAGATGTAAGGCCCATCGTCGAAGAGACTCCGCCTTTCATGCGCGCCACTACCTTCGCCAGCATGGATACGCCGGGGCCGTTCGAAACGCACGCGACCGAGGCGTACTTCAACGTAACGCTGCCTGATCCCAAGATGACGCCCGCCGAAGTGGAGAGCTACATGCACTCCTTCAACATCGGCACAGTAATTTCAACCGCCGTGCACGAGGCCTATCCCGGTCACTACGTGCAGTTCCTATGGCTGCCGCAGGCGCCGAGCAAGGTGCGCAAGATACTGGGCGCGAACACGGACGTGGAAGGCTGGGCGCATTACTGCGAGCAAATGATGCTCGACCAGGGATACGGCCAGCCCGGCGAGGGCGCAAAAGACGAGCGCGAGTCGAAGATGCTGCGGCTGGGCCAGTTGCAGGATGCGCTCCTGCGCGACGCACGATTTATTGTTGGCATCGAAATGCACACCGGCAAAATGAGCATCGAACAGGCTGAAGAGTTTTTCCAGAAGGAAGGCTACCAGTCAAAGGAAACAGCGATGGTGGAGACCAAGCGAGGCGCGGGCGATCCGACCTACCTCTACTACACGCTGGGCAAGCTTGAGATCATGAAGCTCCGCGAAGACGTCAAGAAGAAGGAAGGCGCTGCCTTCTCGCTCGAAAAATTTCACGACGATTTTCTCAAACAGGGTTTTCCGCCCATCAAAATAGTGCGTGAGGCGATGCTCGGCGACAACTCACCCACACTTTGAATTGAAAATTTTTAAAGGAGACGGAATGAGCAAGAAAGTGCGCAAAGCGGTTTTCCCTGCCGGCGGATTGGGCACACGCTTTTTGCCCGCCACCAAAGTTGTTCCCAAAGAGATGCTGGCGCTGGTCGACAAGCCCATCCTGCAATACGGTGTGGAAGAGGCCATCGCCTCCGGCATCGAGCACATCGTCATCGTCACCGGCCGCGGCAAAGGAGCGATGGAAGATCACTTCGACATCAGCTACGAGCTCGACGCGACACTTGAGCGCAAAGGGAAAAAGGAGCTGCTCGAGCTCTCGCGCAAAATATCGTCGATGGCGCGCATCAGCTACGTCCGCCAGAAGGAGCCGCTCGGCCTGGGCCACGCCGTGCTCTGCGCCAAAGAGCTTGTTGGCGACGAGCCTTTCGCCGTCATCCTGCCTGACGATGTCATCGACGCCGATCCTCCCTGCCTCAAGCAGATGATCGATGTCTTCGACGAGAAGGGCGGCTCGGTGCTGGCGACCATGACCATCGAAGGCCCCGGCATCAGCGCCTACGGCGTGCTGGCCGGCTCGCAGGACAAAGCGAATCCGCGCATCTACAACTGCACGGGCATGGTGGAGAAGCCGAAGTTCGAAGAAGCGCCGTCGACGCAGGCCATCATCGGCCGCTACGTTCTCACGCCGCGGGTCTTCGAGCTGCTCGAACACACGCAGCCCGGCGCGGTGGGTGAGATTCAGCTCACCGACGGCATCAAAGCACTGCTCAAAGAAGAAAAGGTCTTCGGCTACACATTCCAGGGCAAGCGATTCGACGCCGGCGACAAATTCGGCATGCTGCAGGCCACGGTGGAGTTCGCGCTTAAGCGCCCGGAGTTTGGAGACAAATTCCGGACGTATCTGAAGGGACTGGGGCTTTAAAGCGGAGTTAGCGGAGCTGGCGTTGTTAGCGGAGTTAGCGGAGCTGGCGTTGTTAGCGGAGTTAGCGGAGCTGGCGTTGTTAGCGGAGTTGGGATTGATTGAGTGCGTTGCCGGTAAGCTAACTCCGCTAACTCCGCAAACACGCCTGCCGGAGCGGGCGGCTAACTCCGCTGTCTTTCACGCCTTCCATTTAATATTGCATCCAAGCGAAGGCCGCTGCTCTGCGGGCACTGGTTTGCCTGCGAGCACTGTGTCTATTGCCCTTCGCAGGTCTTCGCCGGTTACGGGAACGCCGTTGCCTGGACGGCTCTCGTCATACTGGCCGCGATAGACAAGACGAAAATCTCTGTCGAAGAGAAAGAAATCCGGCGTGCATGCAGCCTGATAAGCGTGAGCCACATCCTGCGTCTCGTCATAGAGGTACGGAAACACAAATCCCTGCGCGTGCGCCTGTGCCTTCAATCCCTCTGGACCGTCGGCCGGGTGCGTCGTCGCGTCATTGGAGCTGATGGCGACGATGCCCAGCGGCTTGCCCGCATAGTCCCGGCCCAGCGCGCCGAGCGTCGATTCAATATGCTTCACGTAAGGGCAGTGCGCGCAGATGAACATGACCAATAACGCGTCTTTGCCGCGAAAATCGTCGCGGCGTACTTTCTTTCCGCTCACAACATCGGTCAGCGCGAGCTCGGGCGCAATCGTGCCAAGGTCAAGCATTGTCGATTCAGTGCGTGCCATGATTTTTTCTCCTTAGAGAACGCCGCTGAGTTAGCGTAGTCAGCGAAGTTAGCGGTGCTAGTTGGACTTGTCCTGACTCCGCTAACGCTGCTAACCCCGCTAGCTCCGCTGTGTTCTTAAAACAACCCCGCCTGCCGTCCCGGCGTCGCGATGCCGAAGTGTTCGTAAGCCAGGCGCGTGGCCACGCGGCCGCGCGGGGTGCGGTCCAGAAAACCAATCTGGATGAGGAAAGGTTCATACACCTCTTCGAGCGCGTCTTCTTCCTCGGCCAGTGTTGCGGCCAACGTGCCCAATCCCACCGGCCCGCCATCGTACTTCTGGATAATGGTCAGCAGAAGCCGGCGGTCGATCTCGTCAAAGCCGTGCGCATCCACTTCCAGCATGGTCAGCGCAGCATTCGCCGTCGGCCGGTCAATCGAGCCCGACCCGCGCACCTGCGCATAGTCGCGCACGCGGCGCAGCAGCCGGTTGGCAATGCGCGGTGTACCGCGCGACCGCAGCGCAATCTCCGCTGCGCCGTCCGGGTCAATGGGAATCTGCATCACTTCGGCCGAGCGCTCCACGATCACTCGCAGCTCGTCCTCGGTATAAAACTCCAGCCGCAGCAGAATTCCAAAGCGCGACCTGAGCGGCGAGCTCAGCAAGCCCGGCCGCGTCGTGGCGCCCACAAAAGTGAACGGCCGAATCTCCATTACATGCGTCCGCGCCGCCGGCCCCTGGCCAATCATGATGTCGAGCTTGTAGTCTTCGAGCGCGGTGTAGAGCTTTTCCTCGAGCACCGGCTGCATGCGGTGAATCTCGTCGAGAAACAGCACCTGCCGCTCGCGCAGGTTGGTCAGAATCGCCGTCAAATCGCCCTGGATCTGCAACGCCGGCCCCGAAGTCTGCTGGAAGCCAACATCCAGTTCGTTGGCAATGATGGTAGCCAGTGTGGTCTTACCCAATCCGGGCGGCCCGAAGAGCAACACGTGGTCCAGCGCCTCGCCGCGCGACTTGGCGGCTTCAAGCGCAATCGAGAGCTGTTCTTTCGCCTTGGACTGGCCGATAAACTCGCCCAGCCAGCGCGGGCGCAGCTTAAGCTCAAAGCCCTGCTCCTCGTCGGCGCGCGCGGCGCTGACCAGCCGTTCCGGAGAATTGTCGCGGGCAATAGCCATGGCTCACGAGAAGTGTAGCGGGTCCGCCGCGGGCAAGCAAAGAAGCGGCAGAAATGCAAGATTTTACGCCGTTTCCCCCTACGATTCCCGTTATGACCATCCAGGTTCCTTCAGATTCAGTGACGCGAAATGGTCATTGACGTGCCGTTTTCCCTTCCAGTAGCATGGCCCTAAATTCGGCGCAGCACTCATTGGATTGAAGCGACTTGCCTGACCTACGCCGCAGGATCACTGGGGATGTTCACGGCCCGTTCTGTTCAAGAAACGGCTGCATCCTCGGACAGATTCCGGTGCATAGGTTGTTTGCGAGATCGTCGTTTTAGGGAGCAGTTCGGTTTCAGGCTGTTTGGCTGTAACCATGGTGCTCTTGTTCTAAGGCCGGGCGTGGATGGAATCTGCATCGACCGGCCGGGTGTACCAGGAGACTTCTATGCGCTTTCGCCCCCTACTGAGCATGTTGGCTCTCAGCCTCGGCCTATTGCCTTTTACAAGCTGCACTGACGATCCGTCCTTGACCTCGATCGTCATCAGCCCATCGGCATTCACCACCACGCTGGCCTTCTTGCCGAACGGCCAAGTCGCGCCGCCCAGCGAGCAGATCTGGACGCAATACACCGCGACCGGCTACTACACGCATCCCGGTCATGAAGCAATCACCAAAGATCTCACCAACCAGGTCACCTGGCTGTCGTATACGCCGCTGCTGGTCACCATCAACAGCTCGGGTGTGGCCACGGTCGCGGGCACGGCAGTCGGCTTCACACAGATCGCGGCCAGCTTGCCCGGCTTCCACGGAGATGTGGTCAGCAACGCATCCACCTTCACCGTAAACCTGCCCACGAGCATCTCCACCACCGACGTGACCTCGTTGACCATTTCGCCCAGCGATCCACTCGTCCCTGCGGGTACCACTCAACAAGGCTTTGCGGCCCTCGGAGCCACCGGGACCGGAGCGAGTCTGCCGCTGACAACGGCATCCACCTGGACGTCGAGCAATCCGGCCGTCGCGACTATCGGCGCCAAAACCGGCGTGGCCACCATCGTCGGGTCGGGCAGTTCCGCCATCGTAGCCACTTACACTAACTCGGACGGCTTCCAGGTGACAGCCACAACGCTCCTCCAAGTAGAGTAGCCCGGCACCCTGCAACTCTGCTTCACCACGAGCCGCCCAGCGCTGGGCGGCTTTCGTGTATCTGCCCACACCCAACGCAAGCGTGGCCAATCGCCAATCCGCATCCGCCTCGCTGAGCCGGCATTTACACTGGAAGAGTTCGTCTGAGTGGAATGACCCATCGGTTCGGAATCCTTCGCCGTTTTCGCTTCAATCGGCCGCAGCGCATCGCGGCTGGCCTGCTCGCACTTTTTCTTATCCAGGGCCTGACCGTCACTGCTTTCCAGACGCTCACCGACCGCGACTACCAGTACGCCCGCTGCGGACGCGAAACCTGGGAGCGGCCCTCGGCGCTGGCCGGCTACTACACCACCTGCGGTAACATTCACGACGGCATCCTGGCCTATCGGCTCGCCGGCCTGCCGCTCACGCTCAATGTGCTTGCCGAGCGCGCGCTCGACGCCTTCCGCTCTCCGGAAAACAAAGTCGTGCAGACCCAGGGCGAATTGAGCACCTGGGAACTGCGCCATCAGATCACGCACATCCTGCTTCTGCTGCGCCTTCCCTTCCTTCTGGCCGGCTGCCTCCTCGGCGGATGCCTCTGGTGGGTCACGCGACGGCTTTACGGGGACCTGGGCGGCTACACGGCTCTCGCTCTCTACTGTTTTTCGCCGCCGGTGCTCCGGGCCTGTCTGTCGCCCAACACGGAGGTGCTGACCGCGCTCGGCGTCTACGGCGGCGTCTACACCTGCATCGGCGTAGCCCACGCCATGCAGGGGCCGCGCCGCAGATGGCGTCCCCGCATCGTGTTGCTCACCGTCCTCTTTGGCATTGCTGCGGCGTCGCACATTGCGGCCCTGCCGGTAACCGCGCTGCTGGGCCTGCTGTTCATGCTCTGGCTTGCGGAGGGCCACAGGAGCCAGGTGCTGCCTGTGCTGGTCGCCGCCTCAGTGGGCGCGCTGGTGCTCTTGCTGGCCTGCTACGGCTTTTCCCCTGACGCCTTCAGCTACGTCTTCCGCTCCGCAGCTGGATTCCTATGGTTTTCGCTCGACCCCGTCCGCCGCTTCTTTTTGGCCTTTTCCAACGCCGGCGTCACGGTTGCTGTTTCGGCCGCGCTGGCGGTCTACTTCACCGTGCGCCGCTCCCGCTACTTTGGCAACACGGCCCCGTTACTCTGCGGCTCCATCTGCATGGTGCTGGTCATGACCGGCGTCCCCGGATCGCCCTGGCTCTGGTCGCTGCCCTTCGTGTTCACCTTCATCGCCGGCGTCTTCGCCGACATGTACGAGAGTTCGCGGCAGCGGCTCGCGCTCGCTGCGGCCGGAGCGATCGTGGCGCTGCAGGCGGTACTGTGCATATGCAGTCTTGCGGGAATGGTATGAGTTTTCCGCACCCGATCGGGCCGGATTTTCCCGTCGCGCGCCGAGCCCGCGACAGAACGATTTTCCCTCTTCGCAAGCGCTCTCCAACTCACCTCATAAATTTATGCAAAATAAAGACTTATTTGCGCATTCCCGCCTTGCTAAAGCAATCCGGTGAAAGGTAAAATAAAGCTGTAAGCCAGCGGACTCCGGCCCTGCATCTTCCGGATTTTTTGCCGCCTTCCCGCCGGCCCAAGAAAACCTCTATGGCAGACGATCAGAACCCTCAGCTTCCCCTTGATGGCGGTGTACCGCCCGGCGGTTCCAACCTCATTCCGATCAATATCGAAGAGGAGATGCGCCGCTCCTATCTCGACTACTCGATGAGCGTCATCATTGGACGCGCGCTGCCCGATGCGCGCGATGGACTCAAGCCCGTACACCGGCGCGTGCTCTACACCATGAGCGAGATGGGCCTGGCGCACAACAAGAAGTACACCAAGTGCGCCAAAGTTGTGGGCCAGGCTATGGGCGTCTACCATCCTCACGGCGACTCCGCCATCTACGACACGCTCGTCCGCATGGCACAGCCCTTCTCACTGCGCTATCCGCTCGTCGATGGGCAGGGCAACTTCGGCTCCGTGGACGGCGACCCACCTGCCGCGATGCGCTACACCGAGTGCCGCATGGAACGCATCGCTGGAGAGCTGCTTGCCGATATCGAGATGGAGACCGTGGACTTCGTGCCCAACTACGACGAGTCCACGCAGGAACCATCCGTTCTGCCCACGCGCATTCCCAATCTCATCGTCAACGGATCGAGCGGTATCGCCGTCGGCATGGCGACCAACATTCCGCCGCACAACCTGACTGAAGTGGTGAACGCAGCCATCGCGCTGGTGAACAGTCCCAACGGAGGCCTGGTTGAAGTGCTCAAGCACGTGAAGGGCCCCGACTTCCCCACCGGCGGATTCCTCTACGGCAAGGGCGGCATTACACAGGCCTACACAAACGGCCGCGGCCGCTTCATGATGCGTGCCCGCGTGGCGACCGAGAATCTGACCAAGGAAAAGCAGGCTATCATCGTCACCGAGATTCCTTACCAGGTAAACAAGTCCAAGCTCATCGAGCGCATCGCCGACCTGGTAAACGAAAAGATCATCGACGAAATCGGCGACGTGCGCGACGAGAGCGACCGCGACGGCATGCGCATCGTCATCGAGCTCAAGCGTGGCGCGCAGCCTGAGATCGTGCTCAATCAGCTTTACAAGCACACCCAGATGCAGGAGAGCTTTTCGATGATCTTTCTGGCCGTGCTGCACGGCCAGCCACGCGAGCTGCCTCTCGACCAGGCCATCCGCGCCTTCATCGATCATCGCGTAGATGTAGTGCAGCGCCGTACCGTCTATCTGCTGCGCAAAGCTCGCGAACGCGAGCATCAGCTCGAAGGCTACAAGATTGCGATCGACAATCTCGACACGGTCATCCGTATCATTCGCGCGTCGGGCTCGCGCGCTGAGGCACGCGAGAATCTGTATGCCTGGGGCAAGGGCACTGAGATTGTCATCAACCTGGACCGCGAGCGGCAGCCGAACGAGGAACGGGGCCTTTCGCTGCGCCAGGTGGACGCCATCCTCGAGCTGCAACTCTACCGGCTCACGCAGTTGTCAGTAGACGAAATTCTCAACGAGCTCAAAGAAATCCGCTTGAAGATCGCCGAGCTCGAAGAGATCCTGGCCAGCGACAAGAAGCTGCGTGCGGTCATCGTCAAGGAGCTTGAAGAGGTCCGCGACCGCTATGGCGACAAGCGCCGCACCGAGATCATCGACGAAAGCGCCGAGCTGCAGCTTGAAGACCTGATCGCCGACGAGCAGGTAGCCGTTACCGTCAGCCACCAGGGCTACCTGAAGCGCACGCCCATCACCACCTATCGCCAGCAGCGCCGCGGCGGCACCGGCCGCACCGGGATGAAGACGCGCGAAGAGGACTTTGTTTCGCAGTTGATCATCGACTCCACGCATGCCTATCTGCTCTGCTTCACCAACACCGGCCGCGTCTACTGGCTCAAGGTCTACGAGATTCCCGACGTAGGCGCAGCCGGCAAGGGCAAGTCCATTCAGAGCCTGCTCGATCTGCAGCCCGGCGAAAACGTGCGCGCGATTCTGCCCGTGCGCGACCTCGAAGAAGAGAACAAATACATCTTCTTTGCCACGCGCAACGGCATTGTAAAGAAAACTCCGCTCAAGGACTTCTCCAATGTCATGGCGCGCGGCATCATCGCCATCGCCATCGACAAAGAAGACGATCTTGTCACCGCCGGGCTCACCAACGGCAAGCAGTTCATCTTCCTGGCCACGCGCGAAGGCATGGCCATCCGCTTCCAGGAAGAGTACGATCCCGAGCGCAGCGGCATCGGCCTGCGCCCGATGGGCCGCAACGCGGCGGGCAACAAGGGCATCTCGCTCAAGAAGGGCGATTATGTTATCGGCGCGGCCATCACCGACTCCGACGAGACGCGCGACGCCGAGCGCGACAAGTGTGCCAAGGAACGCGGCCTGACCGACAAGCTCAACGCCCTGCGCAAGGCCTACGATTCGGCGCGCGATGCTCTGCAGAAGGCCCGCGAAGACCACCGCAATGGCGCGCCCGATGACGAAAAGCTCAAGGCTAAGGAAAAGAGCGCAGAAAAAGCCGTCGAAGATGCCGACAAAGCGCTCAAAGCCCTCGACGAAAAGCTGTGCGTAACGCAGTCGCTCATTCTCACCGTAACCGAAAACGGCTTTGGTAAGCGCACCGACGTGGACGAGTATCGCCTGACCGCGCGCGGCGCGCAAGGCGTGAATAACCTGAAGGCCACGCTCAAGGTGGGCAAAACCTCATCCATCCTGCTGGTCAACGAGACCTCCGAACTGATGGTCATCAGCCAGTGGGGCAAGATCATCCGCATTGACACCAAGCAGGTGCGCGCCGCCGGCCGCGCCACGCAAGGCGTTCGCCTGCTCAACCTGGAGCCGGAAGACAAGGTCGCCGCCGCCGTAATCGTCCCACCCGAGGAAGCTAGCAAAGACGACGAGCCCACGCTGCTGCAGTAGGGCTGTGCATGTCGTCCACCGGTCACCGTGCCCCATCCTTTCCGCTTCTTTGTGCGGAAAGGATGGGAAACCACAAATCTCAACCGCCCGTTTTTTTGTAGCCCCCGCACCATGCCAGCAACCGGCGCCAAACCCGCAGGTACAGCCGGCGAAGCCGACGCCGCCGAGGCCGTGCGCCAGATGTTCGACTCCATCGCGCCGCGCTACGACCTGCTGAACCACCTGCTCTCGGCCAACATTGACCGCCTGTGGTGGCGCAAGGCCGCAGGCCGGTTCCGCGCCGTGCTCGCGCAGCCCGACGCTGCCATCCTCGACATCTGCTGCGGCACGGGCGACATGACCATGGCGCTCGCCAAGCATCGCCCGCGCGGCGCAAGGCCCATTCTCGCGGCCGATTTTTCGCGCGGCATGCTGGCCCGCGGCGCGCGCAAATTTGCGAGCAGCAATGTCACCGTGCTCGAAGCCGATGCACTGCATCTGCCGCTGCGCGACAACTCGCTCGACCTCATCGTGACTGCATTTGGCTTCCGCAACCTCGCCAACTACGAGGCAGGCCTGCGCGAGTTCCACCGCGTGCTCAAGCCGGGCGGGCAGCTCGGCATACTCGAATTCAGCGAGCCCGGCGGCCTGCTCGGCAAAGCCTACGCGGTCTACTTTCGCCGCGTGCTCCCGGCCATCGGCCGCGCCGTCTCAGGCAATGGCGCCGGCCCCTACAGCTATCTGCCTACCTCGGTCGGCAACTTCCCGCCGCCCCCGGCCATGCTCGACCTGATGCGCGCCTCCGGCTACGCCCAGTGCGCATGGCAGCCCTACACATTCGGCATTGCGGGGTTGTACATAGCCGCGCGGCCGACTGTAATCTAAAAGCGCAATGAGTCAAGCCGCGTCCAGCGCATCCGCACCCGGCAAGCGCAGGCTAACTGCGCCGGCTGCATTCAGCCATGCCCAGGTTTCGCTGGAAAAACGCCGCGTGGCCCGCGGCTCCATGCTGGCCGCGACCGCCATGACGCTGCTCAAACTTGCGGCCGGACTGCTTTCCGGCTCGCTGGGCGTGCTCTCCGATGCGGCGCATTCCGGCCTCGATCTCATCGCTTCGGCGCTCACTTATTTCTCTGTCAGCGTCAGCGACAAGCCCGCCGACGACGCCCACACCTATGGCCATGGCAAAATCGAAAATCTCTCCGCCTTCACTGAGGCCGGATTGATGGCCGCTTCCTGCGCGTGGATCATCTGGAAAGCTATCGATCGCATTTTTTTCCATGCGGTTGAGCTGCATCACTCGCTGTGGCCGGTGCTGGTTCTTGTCACATCCATCGCGGTCGATTATTGGCGCTCCCGACGGCTGCGTGCCGTGGCCCTCCGTAGTGGTTCCCCCGCGCTCGCTACAGACGCCTTCCATTTTTCCTCTGACATCTGGGCCACGCTCGCGGTGCTTGCCGGACTGGGCGCCACGTGGCTCGGCGACCGTTTCAACGTCGCCTGGCTGCGCTACGCTGACCCGCTCGCTGCGGTCGTTGTCTCCGGCATGATCCTGCGCATGACCGTCCGCCTCGGCCAGGAAGCGGCCGGCGCGCTCATGGATGAGATTCCCGCCGAAACCCGGCGCAGGCTGGTGCGCGAGGTGGAGTTGGTGGAAGGCGTGGTCGCGGTCGAGCAGGCCCGCGTACGCCGTGCCGGCGCTGACTACTTTGCCGACCTCACTCTGGCCCTCCCGCGCCGCTCCACCTTCGAGCACACAGAAGAGCTGGTGCGCGCCGCCACTGAGGCCGCGCATCGCGTGCTGCCCACTGCCGATGTCGTCATTCACACCGTGCCCCGCCAGACGCGCGCCGAAAGCATCTTCGATCGCGTGCGCGCCGTAGCCGCGCGCAACAATGTCTCCGTGCACGAGCTCAGTATCCAGTCCCACAACGGCCGGCTGCGCGTCGAGCTGCACGTCGAGATCGAAGAAAACCTTCAATTGCGCGAGGCCCACGGTTTCGTCAGCGGCCTTGAGGCGGAGATTCTGCGCGAAGTTCCCGAGATCGACGCCGTGCTCACGCACATCGAGAGCGAGCCGGCCACCATCGAGCAGCCCGCCGAAGTGAGCGTGGAAGATCGCCGCACCGAAGTAGCCTTGCGCGCCGCTGCCGCCGGCTTTCCTGAAATTGTGGATGTGCACGCCGTCTCCGTGAGCCACCTCGGCGACCACATCTCGCTCACCTGCCACTGCACTCTGCCCGACGAGCTGCCGATGCGCCGCGTCCACGAAGTCATTACCGCGCTCGAAGACCGCTTCAAGCTGGAATGCCCTGAGGTCTATCGCGTCACTATCCATCCCGAACCGGTGACCGATAATACGCGATGAGGCGCAGAGGAAAACCATGAAACGCCGAGCCATCGTCAACTTCTTCCAGATCGCCTCGCTGCTCATGCTGCTGGTTGCCGTGGCTCTGCTCGCGGCCATCACCACCATGCACTTCGCCATTCACGGCGCCGAGGTGCAGGTGCCCGCGCTCAAAGGCATGACCGTGGCCGATGCGCGCCGTGAGACCGCCGGCCTCGGCCTCAGCCTCGACGTCGACAATCGCTATTATTCTGACGATGTGACAGCCGGCCACATCCTCACCCAATCGCCCGCCTCCGGCACAGTGGTGCGCCGCGAGTGGCGTGTGCGCGTGGCCGAGAGCCTTGGCCCGCAAAAAGTGGACGTGCCGGACATCGTCGGCATGGAAGACCGCGTCGCCGCGCTCGAGCTGCGCCGCTCCGGCCTGGAAGTGGGAACGAGCATCCCACTTGAGACCGCAGACGTGGCCGCAAACACCGTGCTCGCGCAGGA
>Ga0335075_10013724_pt1 | contig 12194 bp, 11 predicted proteins | sample Lox_Sample_24_FD_206723 | JGI IMG/M metagenome (GOLD analysis project Ga0335075, IMG submission 206723) | Soil microbial communities from Loxahatchee National Wildlife Refuge, Florida, United States - Lox_Sample_2.4 | ecosystem: Environmental > Terrestrial > Soil > Wetlands | place: USA... | reverse complement strand
GCGCTTCCGCCCCCCCCCCCCCCCCCCCCCCCCCCGCGACTGTCGCGGCCCCCTTCGGGTCGCGGCTAAACGGAAAACAATCGATCACGCTTCCAGCTCGGGTCGAACCAGGTCCTCATAGGTCTCGCGGCGACGAATCAGCCGATATCGGGCGCCATCGACCAGCACCTCGGCGGCGCGGGGCCGGCTGTTGTAATTGGAGCTCATGGCCATGCCGTAGGCACCGGCGCTGAACGTCGCCAGCACGTCGCCGCGCTTCAGGACCGGGAGATGCCGATCTTTCGCCAGGAAATCGCCGGACTCACACACAGGTCCGACGACATCCTGTTTGAGGGTGTTGGCGATGTCGGCCTCGTAATCGTCTGGCGGCGCCGGTACATCCTCGCGCGGCTCGGCTGGCCAGATACGGTGGAACGAATCGTACAAAGTCGGACGAATCAGGTCGTTCATGGCGGCATCCTGAATGAGGAAGTGCTTGCCGCCCGACTCCTTGGTGAACAGGACACGGCTGACGAGAATGCCGGCGTTACCGACGATGAAGCGGCCCGGCTCAAGAACGAGCCGGCATTTCGCTTTCTGCACGGGAGGCACGATGACCTCGGCGAACGCCTGCGCCGGCTGCGCCTCCTGCTTGCGGTAATGGATACCGAACCCGCCGCCCATGTTCAAAACGCTGATGGGATGCCCCTGCTCGCGCAGCCGTTCGATCAGCACCAGTCCCTTGGCCAGGCCTTCCTGATACGGCTTGGTGCTGAGGATCGGCGAGCCGAGATGCATGTGCAGGCCGATGACGCGCACGTGCGGATTGCCGACGACGCTGCGGGCCACATCGAGAACGGTGTCGATGTCGAGTCCGAACTTGACGCCCTTGACGCTGGTATCGGTCTTGGCGTGCGTCTTGGGCGGCAGATCGGGATTGACGCGCAGGGCGACGCCGGCAGGCTTGCCGGCGCTGCGGGCAACCTCGGCGAGGTTGTGCAGCTCGGCCTCGCTCTCGACGTTGAACAGAAAAACGTCGTTTTCCAGAGCGTAACGAATTTCCGGGTCGGTCTTGCCGACGCCGGCGAAAACGATCTTGTCGCCGCATCCGCCGGCGTTCAGAGCGCGATACAGCTCGCCGCCGCTGGTCACGTCGAAGCCGGCCCCTGCTTCGCATAACAGACGGCAAAGGTGCAAATTGCCGTTGGTCTTGATGCTGTAGCAAATCAACGGCTCGACGGCGGAGAAGCCTTTCTGTAGCTGGCCGAGGTGGTGCAGCAGCGTAGCCTTGCTGTAGACGAACAGCGGCGTGCCGTACAGGTCGGCGAGCTGTCGGACGGGCACGTCCTCACAGTGAAGGATTCGCTTGCGGTACTGAAAATGATCCATCGTCACTCAACCGCGATGGCGGCTTCTCTTTCGTTAGCCCAGCCCTTCAGGGCTGGGAAAGGAGGGGCGAAATACCATTTCCTGTCTTCGCCGCTTTAGCGGCTCCAGGCGGGCTTTAGCCCGCGTGTTCTTACATGTCAGCCAAGATCTCCAACACCCGCGACAATTTGCGTTGTTGATGCAGACGTTCCTGGTTGTCGATGTAGCGAGCGACCTTCTCGACCTCCTCTTCCCGCAGCGTGAGGACGGCGTAGCCTTCCTGCCATTTCAAACGCAGTTTCGGATTCGCCTCGCGGTTGAATCGATAGCATGCCGCGCCTTTGACCTGCCCGATGAAATCGGAAATCAGAACATTGGGCGTAAGGCGAACCAGCAAATGCATGTGGTCGGCCACACAATTCTGGCGGATGAGAATACCGCCGCGTTGGGAGATTTCCTCGGCCTGGATGCGTAAGAGATCCGGCCGCAGCTCGGCGACCAACAACGGCTGGCGCTCATGAGTCGCCCAGACAAAATGATAATACAGCTGATGAAACACATGCGACATGAGAGGTTCTCCACACGAGCGCGGGCTAAAGCCCGCCCGGAGCCGCTGAAGCGGCAACAGCATGGAAATACCCCTCTTCTCTGTCCCAGCCCTAAAGGGCTGGGCTACCGAAAAAACACGAGAACGGTTCCGGTCTTCCGTGACATGTTCTCTAGGGACACAATCTCTGACGCCAGAGAGCAAGCTGGCGACCGACCTCCGCCGGCGCCGTCGAGCCAGCGCTCCGAAAAGCGGCCAGGGCGTTGGCGACCCCTAATACCTTGTATACTCCGGCGGACAGCTCGGGGCGCACACTTTCGTAGACCTCGGCCGGCAATTCCGCCAGGCGACAACGGCGCTCCTCACACAGTCGCACCAGCTTGCCAACCGCCTCGTGCGCCACTCGCATCGGCACGCCCTGGGCGATGCAATACTCCATCAGAGTCGTGGCGTCGAGATAGCCGTCCTCCAGCCGAGCGGCGATCACGTCGGCACGGAAGCGGCTTTCGCGCACCAGGACGGCGGCCAGCTCCAGCGAGGCCGAAACGGTATCGTGAGCGTCGAAGAGGGCGGCCTTGTCCTCCTGCAAATCTCGATTGTACGCCAACGGCAGCCCCTTCACCAAAATCAACAGCTGCTGCAAATCCGCTACCACGCGCGCCGACTTGCCTCGGATCAGCTCCAATACGTCCGGGTTCTTCTTGTGCGGCATGATGCTCGATCCGGTACAAAAGGCGTCCGGCAGATCGAGGAAGCCGAACTCGGTGGTCGTCCACAGCACCCATTCCTCGGCCCAGCCGCTCAGGTGCAGGGCGATGACCGACAGATCGAAAACGAATTCGAGGAGGAAATCGCGGTCGCTGGATACGTCGAGACTGTTGGCGGCCAGGGCGTCGAAGCCGAGCTGACGGCGCACGCTGTCGCGGTCAATGGGGAGGGATGTGCCGGCCAGGGCGGCGGCACCGAGCGGCAGCACGTTGACGCGCTTGCGGCAATCAGTCAGGCGATCGCGGTCGCGTTGATATTTCTCGACGTAAGCGAGGAAATAATGAGCGGCCAGCACAGGCTGCGCACGCTGCAAATGCGTGTAACCGGGCAGCACCAAGTCGCGGTTGCGCTCGGCAGCGTCGAGCAGTGCGCGTTGCAAATCACGCAAACGCTCCTCCAGCGCATCGATGACATCGCGCACCCAGAGCTTGACGTCGGTGACGACCTGATCGTTGCGACTGCGGCCGGTGTGCAGCTTGCGGCCGACATCGCCCAGACGCTCGATCAGGGCGCGTTCGATGTGGGTGTGGATGTCTTCGAGCTGGATGGAAAAAGCGAAGCTGCCTCGTTCGATCTCCGCACCGATGGCGTCGAGTGTGGCGACAATGGCCTCGGCCTCGTCGGCGGTCAGTAGACCAACCTCGGCGAGCATGCGGGCGTGGGCCTGGCTGGCGCGAATGTCATGCCGGTAGAGGCGGCGATCGAGGCTGATGGATTCCGTGAAGGCTTCGACGCGATTATCGGTGTCGCCGCTGAAGCGGCCGCCCCAGGTCTTCTGGCTCATGGGAGTCTCGGCTCAGTTGCTGCGTAAAGTCTTGGGCATCATGCTACGGGCGCGGCGTGGGGCGAGCAATGGCCGCCCTGCGCAGACAGCCGCCCAACACAATTAACGATACCACCCAGCCCGCGAGAAGCAGCGATAGCCTCGTCGGGTTGAAGAACAATCCTTGCACAAGCGGGCTGAACCAGTACCAGCCCAGCCACACCCCCGCGACCGCCAGCGCCAACCACAAGCTGAATGCTACCCTTTTGCCCATCATCCATTGTCTCATCGCCGCGATCAGTCCAGGAATCAGCCCAAGAAGGCCGGCGACAACGATCGGCTGCCAACCGAGAAAACCGCCGGCGATCATCAGCAGGCTCGTCTCGTCCCAGCCGACCGCCGCTGCCCCAGCCGCGAAGTTGAAAGCCAGGCGGACCATTCCCATGAGGATCGCCCCGGCCAGAACACCGGCCAGACCCGTGGCCAGACCGAGGCGGCGACTATTCGGCGGCAACCAATCGGGCAGCGGTGCCCAGATAGGCCAGGGATACAACCCAGCCGCTATCCGCTGTCCGCCATCCGCTATCCGCCCAAGTGTTGCCGAAGGCGTTTGGCCGATAGCGGATAGCTGATAGCGGATGGCGGCTTCATCGGGCCAGGGCCAGGGAAACAGCACAGCAGCGAGCAGTCCCAGCAGCACGCCCCAGAGGGTCACCGAGCGGGGCACCTTGTGCTCCTCGTAGCTGGTCATCGTCGCGACAATCAGGAAGCAGCTCAGCAGGGCGTGGACGCTGAACACCAGCCACGGACCCGGCCGGAACATATCCATCAGCAGAGATGAGTAATCGTTCTCATACCAGGCAAGAAGCTGAAAATGGTGGACATTGCGGCCGATTTCGAGGTAATAGATCAGCACGAAGAGGAGTCCGGTCAGCAGCTCGATCCAGAAATAGCGCATCGAGAACGTTGCGCCGCAAGCACGGCAGCGGCCGCGCAGCAGCCAGTAGCTCAGGAGCGGGATATTGTCCTGTATGCGGATGGGCTTACCACACTGGCCGCACGACGAGGCGGGACGGATCAGGCTGCGGCCCTGCGGTAGTCGGACGATGCAGACATTGAGAAAGCTGCCGACGGTGCTTCCCAGCACGAACAGCATGACAAGCAAAAACACGATCCACACGACGGCGATCATGTCGTCATTGTAGGGGCAAGGTCCGAGTCTGAAGCGTAAGCGAAGAAGAAAAATCACCTTCACTTCCGCGTCAGGCTCGGACCCTGGCCGCTGGGCTTGCCGTAAGGGGCCATCGCCGTTACCATGCGACGATCATGGGAAGCTCTGTACCGCCACGGAATGGCGAGCCTCAGCAATCGACCATCGGCGATCATCGTGCCTGGTGGCTGGTTCTGCTTGCGCTCGTGGCCTGGCAGAGCTGGATGACGCTGATGCTGTTCGGCGGCGCGCAGCCGTGGAAGAGCTTGCTGGACGATCGGCCGATCCTATCCGGGCGGCATCCGCTGCACCTGTACCACGGCTATCTCGGCGCCCTCGCCCTGCGCGAGAACGGCAACCTGTCGTGCTACGATCCGACCTTCCACGCCGGCTATCCCAAAACACCCGTTTTCGACAGCGGGAGTCGTCCGGCCGAGCTGGTGCTGGCTGTGGCCGGCGGCCACTATTGCCCCGCGGCGTACAAGATCGGCCTGACCCTGGTGTGCGCCGCTGTGCCGCTGATCTTGTTCCTGGCCGCGCGGAGCGCGGAGCTGAAACGCGCGGCGGCGTGCCTGGCATGCCTTCTCGGCTTGCTGGTGTGGTGGGGGCAGCCCTGCCGCGAGATATTGGAGTCCGGCGACATCGATGTGTTGCTGGCGACACTGCTTGTGCTGGCGCAGGCCGGCATGCTCATTCGGTATCACGACGACCCTGGTCCGTTTAGCTGGCTCGGCGTGGTTGGCGCCGCGCTGCTGGGCTGGTTCGCGCATCCGCTGCTGCTGGCCCTGATGCTGCCGCTGTTCCTCGTTTATTATCTGAGTGTCGGCACACGCCACCGCCTGGCCTGGCACCTGGCTCTGCTGAGCGGCTTGCTGGCCGCTCTCGGCATCAATAGCTTCTGGTTGATCGATTGGGTCCGTTACTGGTGGATTCGCGTGCCGCCGCACTCCAGTGGGACCGGCGTCTCGCCGGTCGGTCTGCTGGCCGAGCCGACATTACGAAGCGTCTGGGAGTCTTCCTTCTGGGGCGGACCGTTCGAGAAAGGGTTAACCTGCTTCTTGGTGCTGGCAGCCGCGTTCGGCGTGCTGTTGTATCATCGGAGCGGCCAGCGTGCGGCAGCGCGATTGCTCGGTCTGAGCTGGGCTGGCTTCCTCGCGTTGTCCGTTGGCGGCCTGACATGGGAGCCACTGCGACGGTTTGGTGCGCCGCGTCTGCTCGTACCGGCCCTGCTGTTCGCCGTCCTTCCCGCGGCTCACGCCCTGACGTTGGCCTGTGCCTCGGTCCGGCGTCGGAGAGCAATCTTCTGGACAGGCCTCGCAGCGACGGCAGCCGGGGCCGCGCTTCTGTGGCACGCTCCTCCACCCGCGCTGGCGTCCTGGGCTACCCGCCTGCTTCGTCCCAGCGCATTGCAGCTGGGCCTGGATGCGGATCAGCAAGCCATTCTCGACGCGGTGCGCGAGCACACCACGTCCGAGGCCCGCATCCTCTGGGAAGATCGCGTCACCCAGCCACTCTCGCCGCATTGGACGCCGTTGTTGACGCTGCTTACCGAGCGCGCCTACATCGGCGGCCTGGATGCGGAGGCCGGCATCGAGCACACGACCAATGGCCTGACCGATGCCGTCCTCATGGGCCGGCCGATCCGCGACTGGAGCGACGACGCGCTGGAAGAGTACTGCACGCGGTACAACATCGGTTGGGTGGCGTGCTGGTCCGCGGCGGCATGCGAGCGTCTGCGCGATTGGCCGCGGGCGAGACGTCTGGCCACGTTGCCACCCCCCGCTCCAGGGGAGCCGCCTGGTGGTCTGTTCGCAGTGCGCCGTTCGCGCTACTCGTTCGCCCTCATCGGCTCGGCCCGCTGGCTCGCCGCCGACCCGCAGCGCATCATCCTGGGCGACGTGACTCCGACGCGCGGCGAAGCCGACAATCATGGCAAGAAACAGATCCTTCTCAGCCTGCACTATCAGGCCGGAATGCGCGTCGCTCCTAGCCGCGTCGTTCTCGATTCCTACTCGATTGAGCGCGCCAATTCCATGCCCGGCGATTCCCGGCCGTTCGTCCGTCTCTGGGTCGAGGAGCCTGTGACGCGCGTCACCATCACCTGGGATAAACGATAAAGTGTTGGTTTCGCCGCTTGCGGCTTAGCGTGAGGCTCGCTAAGCCGCAAGCGGCGAAACGAATCCGCTAAAGTTTTTTTCGATAGATGTGTCCGGCGTCCACCTGCTCGAAGCCGAGGCCGCGCAGCAGATTGATGCCGGCGGTGTTGTCGGCGTGGATATGCATCTCGACGAGGCTGAAAAACTGATCCTGCAAATAGCGCAGCATCTGGGCCATGAGAAACTTGGCCAGTCCCTGCCGGCGCATCTCGGCGGGCACAACGATGTCGGTGATACCGATGGCGTGCTCGTTCCATCGCTGGGTGTAGGTTTCCATCTCCCACATCAGGGCACGGGCGGCGGTGCGTCCGGTCAGCTTGTCCTGCAAGCGATACTCGTGCAGCTCCACCGGACCAAGTATGCACTCTTGCCACCAGGTCGTGCCCTGGAAAGGGCTGGCGTGGATCTCATAGCGCAGACGGTGAGCGGCAAAGCGGCCATCGGCGATGTTCAGACCGCTCTGCAAGGAACGCTGGAAGACAAGGCAGCTCGTTTCGACGGCATAGCTTTTGTGCTCGAAAAAGGGGCGAGCCAGCAGATCGCTGTCGAGAAAACCGGGAGAATAGCTTCCGCCGTACAGGCCGAAGGTGTACGGATTAAGCGGATACATGGGACCGGCGAACACCTCTTTGCTGCCATACGCGGCCAGAAACGCTTCGGCGCGGCGGAGCAGCTCGGAGCCGATGCCCTGCCCGCGATGCGAGGACACGACGCCGAGCAGACAGACCACGCCGCTATTGGGGTCGAGAGCGCTTTCGGTTTCATTGGGGCCGAAACCGCTCCAGACGAAACCGACGATCTGCTGATCGGCGAGGGCAAGTATCAGACTATCCGGATCGAAATAGGGCTTGGCGAACAGAAAATACTCCATCCAGGTGCTGCTCGTCATGCGCACGGCGCCGCGGCCGGTAAAGGCTTCGTTCCAAACCTCGACCAGTCCGGGAGGATCGGCATTGCGGAAGGCTCGATAGTGGATCACGCGGCCAGCCCTTCGGAGAAAGGAGGAACGAGAAACAATAATGGATGAATAGCAGAATTCCTTCGCCGGTTCATCCTTTTTTGTTCATGGTTCATTCTTTCGAGGCTTCCGGATCGACGCGAAGCCGGTCGATGACCTTCTCGACGCCGACGGTGGTCTGGGCCAGCTCGACGGCACGACGGCGCTGCGTGAGATCGGCGATGACACCATTCAGCTCGATCGCACCTGGCCCCAGGAGGCGGACCTGCACGTCGGCGCCGGCCATGTCCATGTCCCAGCGCAGCCGCAGAGCGACGCGGCTGTCGAGACTCGTTTCGCTGACCGAGCCGCGCACCGCTCCCCAACCGTTTTGCAGTCTGTCGCGCAGCCCTCCCGTCATCCCGTCGAGCTTGGCCGCGGTCTTGTGGAAGATCCGCGCCAGTCGGTCGGTGTCCTGACTGCAACCGCAAATCGTCAGAACCAGTACGAGTAACAGCCCTCGCCGGATGTGTCCGCTCATCGCGCCTGCCCCTCACTTTTGGAATGCGCATTGCATGCCCCGAAGGGAGGAGTATGGCGTGCCCGGTGATTACGGGCAAGGGGAAACGAACGGGCAGAGAAAAAGGAGCGCCAGGTTTCAGGATTTGAGAAGACGGAGTATTTCATCCGTTACGCCTCGGTCCGTTTCGCCTTCCTCACGCTGAATTTCAAAGACCAGATCGGCCAATTCGTCGTAGCCGGGTTCATTCTCCAAAGCGACGAGCGAGCCGATGACTTGCTTGCGAGAATCAGTCACCGCCAATTCGATCATGTCCGGGCCGCCGCGAGAAGCGTTGTAATAGACCACGATCTCCCCTCCACGTAAATCGTGGATGTATCGCTGCATGTCGGAACGCTCTTTTCGCCACGAGACGGAGCCCTCGCGCGTCTGCGTAGTTAAACGATCCGCCAACTGCTTCAGCAATCGAGGAGGAATCATACCTTGGTCCTTTGCTTAGTCTGTCCGAAGAGGTCCGAAAAACGCATCTAGCCGAGTCCGAAGGTCCGTCAACAAGTTAAGCCACTTTGCGTGCGTGGGTCTGCCCCGGCGTTGGCTCTCCAAAGCCAGACAATCCGCAGCAGCCTCGCGAAGTCCGTGGACAAGCTCGACCCACTCCATGTCGGAACCGCCAATCTGGGCAGCTTGATCGGCCAAGTTGTTCAAACGAATCATCGCTTTGCCCCACTCGCGCCTTTCTAAGTCATCGCTGACCGCATTTATTAACTGGTGAATGCTCGCGGCGGTAAGCTGGAACAGGCGACGGCGACTCTCCAGCCGTGCCCCTTCCGCGGCCTTTTTCGCGGCGCGGGCAGACGATTCGATGAGCGTCACCTGATAAACAGTATATCCCAGCCCCAAGGTGGTCAGAAAGAGCGAAAACCAAGCGACAAAATCACGCCAAGCTTCCGAAGCCACAAGTCCCGTCCATGTTAATTCGATCGCGAGGAAAAGCGCAAGGACGGCCACAATGCCGAGAACTAAGAGTCGCCACATGATCCTTCTCCGCTTTTATCTCGGCAAAAGCGACACTCTTTCTATCCAATAGAAAGGGGCGGTTCGCAACGATCGGGCACGTCAGTCGCAAGCATTTGTCCTGACGGCTCTTCGTCGATATATTCGTAAAAGACATTGCGCTGCCGGGGGATGTACCCGGCCTCGCGGATGGCGTTCTTGATTTGCTCCAGCGTCAAATAATGCACGGTCCCCGCCGAGGCGACCACGTTCTCCTCGATCATCAAGCTGCCCATGTCATTGGCACCGAAGAACAGCGCCAGCTGTCCGACCTTCAAGCCCTGCGTCACCCACGACGATTGAATGTTGGGGATGTTAGCGAGATAAAGCCGGGCGATGGCCTGGGTCTTGAGATACTCGAACGCGCCGGCCGGGGGTACGTCGGCCATCGCCGTGTGCTCCGGCTGGAATGTCCAGCAGATGAAGGCCGTGAAGCCGCCAGTCTCGTCTTGCAGCTGACGCAGCCTCTCCAGCGTCTCGATGCGCTCGGCCAGCGTCTCGATGTGGCCGAACATCATCGTGCAGGTCGATTTACCGCCCAGCTCGTGCCAGACGCGATGGACTTCCAGCCATTCGTCGGTCAGGCATTTGTTGACGGTCATGGCCTTGCGGACGCGGTCGACGAGGATCTCGCCGCCGCCGCCGGGCAAGCTGCCGAGGCCGGCATCCTTGAGGCGGCGCAGCACCTCGCGCAGCGGCAGCTTGTTGATCTTGTGGAAGTGCCAGATTTCCGGCGGGCTGAAAGCGTGCAAGTTAAACTTCGGATAGCGCGCCTTCAAATCGCGCAGCAGATCTTCGTACCACTCCAGTTTCAGGCTGGGATGCATGCCGCCCTGCATCAGCGTTTGATCGCCGCCCAGCGCGATAGTTTCCTCGATCTTCTTGTAAATCTCCTCGCGCGGCAGGACATAGGCGTCGGTATCGTCGCTCTTGCGATAGAAGGCGCAGAAGTCGCAGACGGCCGCACAGATGTTGGTGTAGTTGATGTTGCGATCGATGTTGTAAGTGCGGTACGGCTCCGGATGCAGACGACGGCAGACTGCGTCGGCGGCACGGCCCAGAGCCGGCAAATCATGGCAGTCGAAGAGAGCGACGCCCTCGTCGAACGTCAGCCGCTCGCCGTCAACAGCTTTTTGCAAGATGTGCTGGATGGTAGTGTTCAAGGCTAACTCCTCGTCGCGTCAGTCCCATCTCGCAAGCCAGCATGTAGTAATGATGCAGGCCAGCCTGCTCGCGCGGTCCCAGGTCAAAGTGCAGAATGTTCGATAGATAGCGGCGACAGAAACCGGCATCCAGCCCCAGACGCGGCGCCTCGGCGTGCGCGATGGGACCGGCGCGCTCCAAGCCGCGCTCCTTGGCTTGCCGCAGGGCCTCGTCCACGCCGCCCAGATCGACGCCCTCTCGCACCGCCCACACGGCATAGACGAACGGCAATCCCGTCCAGTCGAACCACTCCTGGCCGAGATCGTAGGCGTACTGGAAGCCGGGCAGGCAGGCGCGCATGGCGCGATCGCCGATCAGCAGGACGGCATCGGCGTCCGCTTCTTCGGCCTCGCCGTCCAGCGGCAGCGACACGACCTCGGCGGACACGTCGTAACGCTTGCTGAGCAGAATCCGAGTCAGCGCGGCGCTGGTGCGCGAGCCGGCATCGAGAGCGACGCGGCGGATCGCCGTCCACGGCATACGGCTGAACAGCGTCACGCTCAACACCGGCCCGCGCGAGGCGATGGCGATGTTCGGCACAACCGAGTAGCAGCCGGCCCGGAAATACTCGATGACCGGAATAAGTGCCACGTCGAGCTGTCCATCCGCCAGCAGGTCCGCCAGGCGGCTCGGCACCTCAAGCACCAGCTCCGCCCGCGGCGCGAGATACTCCAGGTCGCAGATGAGCGGCTTGGTATTGAGGTAATTGACCGCGCCGATACGAACGGGCTGATCCATGAATTGCGCTCCTTCGGTTAGCCGCGACCCGAAGGGGAGCGCGGGACGGCCCCACGCTCGCCTACGGCTCGCGGCTAACCGATGTCATTTGTTACGAAGTTAACCGGCAAGCGGCCTGGAGGACAACACGAAAAGGCCGCTTGCAGCTCGGTGAAGAGCCACAAGCGGCCAGCCAGAGATGACTTGCGTTGTGAACGTTACTTGGCGGGCGCGGCGGCCGGGATGATGCCGCTGGACTCCTGGGTTGCCCGATACATCACCCGCGCGAACCACTCCGACGTGGTCATGCGCTGTCCGACGGGCACCCCCGACGGGCATGCGGGCGGGCACGGCGGCGGACACTCCGGCACACACACGGGCACCTGACGGCACACCTTGTAGGTGACGCAATAACGCTTCATCTCACAGACGCAGTGCGGCACCATCGTCACCTTTTCCTCGGCTACCATCTTGCAAGTGACATACGGAACGAGACATGTCCGCTGCTCCGGCACCAGGCGGCAGCGCGTGCAGGGGATTACGCGGCAGTGCTCCTCCGGGATCATCTTGCATGTGGTGTACGGGATGCACACCTCTTTCACCTGGGGCACCATGTAGCAGCGGCGGCAGGTAATCATGCGGCAATGCTGCTGCTTGACCATGTGGCAAGTAGTGTACGGAATGCACACTTCCTTGACCTGCGGCACCACATAGGAACGCTGGCAGGTAATCATGCGGCAGTGCTGCTGCTTGACCATGTGGCAAGTGGTATACGGGATACACACTTCCTTGACCTGCGGCACCGTGTAACAACGCTGACAAGTAATCATGCGGCAGTGTTGCTGCGTGACCATGTGGCAGGTCGTGTACGGGATGCACACTTCCTTCACCTGCGGCACCAGATAGCAGCGGCGGCAGGTAAGCATGCGGCAGTGCTCCTCGCGGACCATCTTGCAGGTCGTATAGCAGTACG
>Ga0335075_10013723_pt1 | contig 12194 bp, 9 predicted proteins | sample Lox_Sample_24_FD_206723 | JGI IMG/M metagenome (GOLD analysis project Ga0335075, IMG submission 206723) | Soil microbial communities from Loxahatchee National Wildlife Refuge, Florida, United States - Lox_Sample_2.4 | ecosystem: Environmental > Terrestrial > Soil > Wetlands | place: USA: Florida... | reverse complement strand
CAGATACGTGCTTGGCTTATCTTCAGGTAAGAAACTTCGCCAGATTATTTCAGTTCCTAATAACCATGGGCATAATAGGACATCATCAGAGGAAGGAATCCAAAAGTTCAACACCCTGAAAATTCCGGAGTGTCTGAAAAGTTTTTGAATGTATTTGCTAGTTCACCCTCTGCAGTGAGTGACTTTGATGACGCCCTGAAACGTGGGAAAGGGGGGGATTTCATACCTCTTGCATATGATGAATTGAAGCAAGATTTTAAAGCTGAAAACCTAGTATGTTAATATTCAATGCCTGTATTCTCGAAGTGAAAGATATAAACTATCTCTTTGGTATAAATTTTCTTACGCTGACTTGTATTTCTCTCAGCGCCGGAATAATGCAGAAAGCCGGTCTTCCTGGCGTTCATTAATGCTATACCACGGCGGCCTCACCTTCTACCCAGAAGACCCAACCAACTACCTCAAGATACCAAACAGAATTGCGGAAATGCGTATTGCTAAAGCGGTTCTTAATAAGTATGGGCTACGCAGTTCTTTGATCTCTACGCTTGATTCTCTTAATTCCGATGGAAATATCCAACCAGTGTTGAGTTGTTATCGAGACCTAATGGTGCAACGAGATGTTGGCTACAGCGATTTCAATAAATCTGAAGAAAGCCTTCGCGACAGCTTCTACTTCTCGCTTCTTAGAAACCCTTCTCTTCAACCACGAGTGGAATTCCCGTTGACCTTGGTAAGCCAATACTCCATATGACGGTGGCTATGGGCTAACGGTTGACACCCTTAGCCAAGCAATGGTACATCTGGTCGCGTTGATCTCGTCCTTCAGCTCAATAGACATCTGATAATTACAGAATGGAAAGCTATTCGAATAGACCACCTAGACATTAAAAATACTGAACCTACGACGGGTAGGCTTCTCAGCCGAGAAGCTAAAGCATCCATTCTTAGCACATACACGCTTGGCAATGTTCTGGGACTTAGATTTAGCAAGAACGACAACACCGGCCGTTATGGCAAGACTCTCCGGCAGTGGGTTGAGGATGATTTTGCTCTAAAGTTGAAGGAATACGTTACAAGCGCGGAGGTGAAGAAGAAGTTGGAAGATCAAGGTCTTCTATTGCGGGCTCATCTAGTTGTGGTTGTCGGGTCACGACATATCTTGATGTGGAATATAAATAGTGATGGGGAGTTGGTAGATTGGCCCTATCTTGCAGGGCCACCGTCTCATATTGAGCAAGAGGTTCGGCAAAGCCAACCGCGGGTTCTTCGACCAGCTACAAAGGCCCGGCGTCGCTGTTCGCTGTGCCGTTCTTTCGACCATAGTGCACGGAAATGCCCTCAGCGCAATGCTACAGTGTAACTTTGACTATTCCCTCCATCTAACTAGTCACTGCCGGGATTGGCAATATAATTGAGTGTCATACGCGAGAGATATGGATATCACTTCTAATGTCTTTATAGTTAAGTCAAAACGATAAGACGCGACTGTAACTGAATTCACTGCCGCGCTTTGCTTCGATTCGCTCTCAACACTCTACAAAACATACACCAATCCTCTAGCTGTATTTGAACTCTATCCTCGCTTTTTTCCATTACCCGATGAGCGATTGATAAAGTTGCAATGGTATTTGACCCGCGTATTACGAATGTCAGGAGTAGGTGAAGACAGGGAGGTAGAGTACGATGATGATTCGTTTATTGCTTCTCCTGTAGCTTCTCTGGTGTCATCTCACAACGAATCTCCAGCGGAATCTCCAGTGGGAACTCCAGCAGTATCTCCACTGAATTCTCCACCTAAACCCCAGAAACAACTGCGCCACGGCATCGCCTTTAAGTTTCCGAAGCCGAAGTGGCTGTGGAAACGGAGCACATCGGTAATTCACTTTAGAGGACAACAGAAGCTGGATCCGGACTCTGCCCTGGATGTTGGTGCTGTTGGTCGTGGTATATGGACCGCTGGTTAAGGCATTTACTTCAAGTGGTAGGGTTAGGAACTTCAGAAGAATGGTACAGAACTAGCATTGAGGGTGGCTGATTCAATTGCAAAAGAGCTTTAGGACGACATAGGTAGAGCAAAAGTTTATTCATTCATAGTGTTATGTGAAATGAATACCTCCAACTCCGAGTTTTGGTGCTGCGGCTTCGTTTGGTGGGGTATAATGAACGAAGTATCTAGATTTTCTGAGATCAGACTAGAAGGAGACTGGGGTGTAAGTTTAGGGATTCCCTTATCACTAAATACGCTATCGCAATCCAAATATCCTTGGAGAGAGCTTTGTAAAAGATTACCGCAAGCTTATGTGGATAAAGGTCGCTCAGCTAGCGTGCAAGTGTTCCGCCCCTCTTCCTTATGTGCCTCCTCTAAACGGCCTTTTTGATTCACTTTGCTCCCTGTTTATTCTCCCAAGAACAGCAACTACTGCTTTTCCATCCAGGGCTTTGGCAGCCGAGATCCAAGGTGTCTCCTCTGTCACGATATAACCCTGTCAAGGGGTTGTTTGATAGCTGGCTTACCCCTAATCCTTGCCGAGGGGGCGGGGCACCACTATAAGTCTATGGGCTGGTCCCTCTTGTATGAGATAACCTAGAATCAATACATTCAATGATCCTCATGTTCATGTGCTCCGCCTATAAAACTTGACATCCTCCAAAGAGAAGATGCTTGTCAGACCCACTTTACAGGCACTGTTATTACTCATTAGAGCATCGGCCGACGCCTCGCTGTTCGAAATCCTAGAAGACGCTCTTTACAATAAGGATTCAGAAGCTACCTGTCGGATCGCGATCGACATCATGCTCGTTCAACGCCGAAAATATCTACGCCGCAAGTACCAATCTGCCGAGACTACGTATAGTATTGATGTCAACGATGCCAATGCCACCAATCCCTCAACTCCTAGGAAAGCTGTCGTCGACATGCCAGCTGCGGAACCAATGAAGCGCGTCAAACTGTTTCCAGAATCCTCTATGTCTATCGAGATGCACAATAAATTAATACCGAATAGCAAATTTCTAGTCACTGGCCGAGCTGATTGGGCCTTAGGATATAGCACTGCCGGAGATAATGGTACCTTCATATCGAATGTTTGTCCAGATAGTCGTATTACGATCACAAAACAAGCTCTGCTTAAGGCTATCTGGATGTGCATACGCGTTTCAACCAAGGCCGTTTGTTTATTCAACCATACCACATCCTAATGCACTAGTAGGTCATCTTAATGATAGCTTGTGAACTGCCAACGCAAGGCTCGTGGGTTTCCAAAGTTGATCTGACTATTATATTGCATTGTTTTTGCTCAAGTGATGTATTTAATTCCATTTCTTGTAATGCCATTTCGTAGTAGCTGAGTTGCCAAACTGTTCCACCATTGGCACGCACATGCTAACCTTCCAACCACTTGAGAGCCCGCCCCGGTTATCTCAGTTTTGGTCAGCGTGATCAGAAAAGGTGTCCTGGAAACCCTTGCATAATTGTCAGCCTTGGAGAGAAACAGGATTTGCCTTCGGCTTACTATTCATCACTTCCTCCTCCTTCTTCATCCTGCATATCCTCATTCTCATCCTGCATGCCCTCATCTTCATCCACGAACGGCGCAAAAGGGCTCTCGCTATCACTATTGCCGCCGTCGATTCCAGCTGAGATCCATTGGCGGTTGGTTTGAACTGCAGTATAGGATGGCCATTCTCCGATTCTTAACGTGCAGGTTCTTATTGCCTCCATATTTTTCAGCGTCTTGAGTTTTTTTGTAACAACCTTGTCTCATTCATCAAATTTATCCAGGGAGCCGCGATGAACGTTTTGATCGACTGTGAACCGAAAGACCCAATCCAGGATATATATGAGTGCCTTTTTGAACCATTCCCGCTGTCTCCTCTTCGCTCTCTTGCCTTCGAGTGTCTCCGGATCTCCTTCCTGGAAAACAAATTTAAGATTGATCACAGACCCTAAGGGTTGCCAATACCAAAAGAGTAAAGAAGGAATCTCTCCCATTTTCTTAATCCAATATGCGTGTCTACCCGTGAATGTGCCGAAGTTGATATTACTTCCGATGAAGTCAGCATCGCAGATGAAAGCCCCGATATTCTGCGTCAGCCTACGATGTCTTCGAGAGATTGAGGTACACATACAGGCAGATCGGCTTCATGCGTTTTACAATGAGTTCACGTCGCATCTCATGCTTCATGGCCCGGATGCCAGCGGTTGTCAACTGCAAAGTTGATGAATCGGTGCCAATTTGGCTGCGGGAACGGTCTGGTAGCATGTTTTGAACTGCGTTACTATTCAAGTCCCCTGTCAGAACGTAAATTGGCTTGGCCACCTGCTTCAGCACTTTCTCAGTTTGAGATCGATCCGGTAGGGCTGCCGCGACAGATGGTACTTCTTGTCGTGTTCTTGGAGCTGACAGGTTTATGCCAAGACCGGTAATGAGATTCTGGATGGGTAGGTAGGGCTCATGTGGCATTCCATTCTCTGCAAAATCTTCCGGAAAGTGCCTTTGTTCCCTTGGATACACACTATCCAAATCTAAGTTGAGATCCTGAGCCTTCCTGCGTCTACAAGCTCGTCGTAATGCAATGCGCCTTGCAACAGTGGCTTGTACTAAGTTAGCTGCTGTTATACATTGCGTAGAGCACTAACTTACATGCTCGAACTTGTCGAGGGACATGTCGCCGAGGTGATGCCATTGCTCACCGGCGGGTGTGACTGCGTAGATTTTTGTAAGAATAAGCACAAAACAAGACAAGGAGAGCAGCATGTAAAAGATTTTGAAGAGATGAAAGTCCAGCTTCTGACAGACTGTGTCGGGTTCCGCTTTTCAGCCAGCCCACGAGGAGAATTGATTTACTTACCTGAGTGCTGCGTATGTGTTGTAGAAGATCGAAGAGATTCAGGCAAGCGAATCTCACTTCTACATCTCACTTAGTGTAACGTTAGCCGATGTTGCCGCTTGTCATTGGTCATGTCGTGCGAGCTACACGCTGCTACACCCAATCGGCACAAGCCCAGCAGCTGATGCCTTAGGATGAAATGATTAGTTTCTTCACCCCTCCCGAAATACATTGATCGTATGAATTAACTGAACTCTCCTCCCTGTGGGCTGGCCGAAAGGCGGAACTCGAATTGGCTGGCCAAAAGCAGAGCCTCGACTCCCAAAACTCAGGCGTTGATAGCTTATACTTTACGTCTTCCAACTCGTGTGTAAATTAGTAGCGTACTTGCTAACAATACAAACCTTAATAGTAAGCTGGCTGGTGTGGCCTTAAGCCGTATAGTAGATACTAGTCGAACTAGTTATTTTGTTTTTATAAGAGGACTTTAGTGAATTCATTTAAGGATAAGTCTTTAAACAGCTCATTTACAGTCTCTTAGAGTGCTAGGTTGAGGTGCATTTAAACTTAAATGACTAGATAGCGCTTTTACAGATTAGTTGAAATTGGTTTGAGACTGCAAGCCTTAGCAGCAGCTTCCAATATAGCTACAAACTTAGTAATTGACTGTTAAGAGCGGCAGTCCTTAATTGAGTATTAAGTGGTATTGTATTTAGCTAGAGCTTTAAATGGTAGTAGCTGAAAATGGATCTTTAAGGCTGTACAAAAGCGTTTAACATTTAAAGTAGTTAGATATTTAGCCTGTAAAACATTGTCAAGCTGGCTATTCCATTAGAGCTCAGCTTCTCTGTGGAGGTATATGTCAAGCACTTATTTAACCTTAATGGGATTCTAGGTTTTAGTAGCTACTCGGATCTAATTGGTAAAGCTATACACGTTTTAATAGTACAGTTTGCCCTCCTTTTCAACAATATCCTTGTCCCCTCAATCTAGTAGCATGTTAGGGAAGAAATATCTAATTTCTAAGGCTTTTAGTGTGGCTTAGGCGGTGGTTTTAGAGCTAGTAGTAGATCTTATACGACCTGTAAGGTCTATAGGATTAGCTGGTAGCTGTAATTAGCGTTAGTGTTAATTAAGGAGGTCTATTACTATTTGCATAATCTCCTAATAGAACTCCTAACGTCTGTTAGTGTTAGAATGGGAGGTTCTTTAACTTGTAGACGAATTAGAAGGGCTTGCTATAGTAGTAGTATCCTAGCTGACAGGTTAGCATGCCTTAATAGGAAGCAGTTCTCTTATGCTAGCAGGGCCAAATGGGTTTGTAATTAGATTATTTTAGTCTGTAAAAGAGTTAGCGTGCGACTTAAAGGCTGGTAGCACCGTACTATTAGTTCCTAAAGCGGTCTGTTGTTTTAGGAGTCTTTAAAATTGCCGGATAGCTGTATGAAGGTGAGCTTGAGAGTCTGCCTACTCAACTGGGTAAGGCGATAAATTAGGGGGTTAAGCAACTAAATAGGAGGCCCTTTCTTAAGAAAATAAAGCCGTTAATAGGCTTAGCGGACGAGCGTGCAACTTGATTAATTGTAAGGTTGTTAGATTGAGGTTGCTAGTAAATGGGTGCTTAGTGCGGATAAAGGCTTATAGTTGACTGGCAAGCTCTGTAAGGGGGTCTGTAGGCATAAACAGAGTAATAATGGTGCTCTTAAAACAATAAAGAGACTTTCAGATGGTGCTCTTAAAATAATAGAGAGGCTTTAAATGGTGCTCTTAAAATAATAGAGAGACTTATATAACTAGCTCTTAGAGGTACACTTAGATCTTTAAGAGCATTGCTACTAAAATGTTACAGCTAGTGCTTGAATATGTGTATAATGTATATAATAAGTAAGGATGATGGATGTTAAAGCTAATTTATAGTGCGCGAAGCAGTATATATAAGGAAAACGGGTTATGTGACAGGCCCGAACAGGCGTAGCCTGTTAGTAGGTCCTAACGGACTGCGAGGGGCCCGGGACGGTCCGATAAAACAGAATGCCGGTCCGTAAAGGACGATGGCGGTCCGTAACAGATTGGAACTAGATCGACGATAGAACGTCACTAAAATCAGAACACCTACCTAGCAGTATTACTAAAGAACTAAAACTAGAACTGAAACCCCTAGGCTTAGAGCTAAAGAACCTGAAACCATTCACTACCAACTACCAATTAACAGACGCAACCAACTACTTAGTGTTACAAATTCAGTCAATAAGTGGCACCGGGACGCCGCGAATGGGTGAAGCCGATACTATTAGTAGTCTTATAATACAAGAATCTAAAGCTGAGGAAAGAAGAAGAAGATAGTGGTTTACGGACGGGTTTATAAGTCCCTTACAGGTTACGTGTCGCTTACGGACCGTCCGTAACACCCGGCCTAACGCTAGTGTTATAGCTCTAACACGACAACTAGCAGGATCTTCTGATAAAGGCCCTAAAGACACTCCTTGTGACGGAGCTGGGGCGGCCCAGGCGTCCTCCGTTAGGTATATATAGTAGAATAGCGAATAAGGCTTCCAATCTTATTCTTGTGCCCTTTGGCCCGCTGGCCGAGTGGTTAAAGCTTTTCACACCGCTTGCAGCAGCACCTGGTCCGTGCCGTCGCACTCCTTAAGACTTAGCTGCTGCTAATGCTGAAGTTGAGCCCTTACCAGCTGCACAGAGCACCCCCTCTAGCAATAAGACCTTGGCTAATAAAAAACTTGTTGATGTTTTAAAGGCAATTGCCTAGCGTCTTACTAAAAAGAGTTCTTCAAATATCTCCATGCTGGGCTTGACTATAAAGCTGTTGGATGCCTATTCTTGTGAAACTTGATCGAAGCCGCGCTGGATCTCAGGGAACTCGTGCTCTGAGAGAATGCCCCGATCTTTATTGGCGCGCGCCCAGGCGATAGAACCGGCGATGTCTTGGGCGTAGAAGACGCAGTTGTAGGGGAGGGATTTGTTGTAGGACATCATGAGAGGATCGAGGCCGTCTTCACTTAGCAGTCAACATGGGTATGTCATGAGAGATGTGGGAAATGTCAAGCTAACTACCTTTAAAGCGGCCGCCCCATAGCATCTGTGGGACTGGAGCTGAAGGTTGACCTTTTGTAAAAGGTGAAGTTATTGTTGTGGTTGCACGATATTTTCCTCTTCGAACTTGTTCAAGTCTTATGCATGTAGTTCACGGATTAAAAGGATACAGCGAAAGGTGATGAACTCTCCTACTTGCACAATATATAACAACTCGAATAGTGGTTTTCGACTAAACTTTTCGATTGTAAAGTTTTAGAGAAAAAAGCTAATTAACTAGTACACAAATTTTCTGTGCAAATTTAATTAGTGTTGCAGTTATCCCCTCATCCGACAAGCCAGGTGCACGCCAAGCAGCAACAGCCAAACAGGTTAGGCATTTATTATTACTTTGCAGTGGCTGCCTGGCGTGCATCTAGCGTGCTAGAGGAGGTGTTGGAAGTTACAGCACACGCATTATACTAATCTTTATACTAATTAGTATTAGCAGCAGTTAGAATGTTGTATATTGTTCTATATGGTTGATCCTAATAATTCTTCTTATATCTAATAATAAATGCAATAGGCCTTTTGTAGAACTCTAACCAGGTTATGACTTATAACGCTTATAGTGTTACTAATATGCCTAAAATCCTAACATTAGCGTCTTATATCTCCGTCCCGCTTGCAGCCCCTAATTGAATACGGTGCTGTCAATCTATTGTAATAGGAGGGGATAAACTATCCGTATCCCCTCGTCTGGCACGTTAGCATCACGCTAGGCAGCTACTGTTAAAGTAATAGGCAAATCCAAATCGTTATAAGTCTTAAAGCTATATACTAATAGACTAACACGATAACTAAACCTAAACTGTTTTTCAACCTAGTAAGTATCTTTTGTGCTTTTAGTTTGCTTATTCTAGTAGGAGGGATATCCACGGAGAGAGACGAAGAATGACGATTTTCATTAAGCTTTAAATTCTAGTTCTAGACCCTCACGCAAAAACTGGAAGCTGATTGTGTAAGTGAGGGTAGACACTCGCGCAACAAAGAAAGGACATCCTTAAATTGGAGGAGGAATATTTGGGATGCACAGATTCTATGACTAGCTTACAAGTACGTCTCGCATGGGCAGTATTAGACCTAATGGGAAGATTGTGTTCTACTGTATTGTATTAGGAGAAATGTGTGTGTAGACTAACTATAGGGGTATTTACATAATAGAATGATTCCTGTTGCTACAGTGATCTGCGCTTTGTATTGCTCCAAGTCAGAGAGTATTTTGCTTACAAGTTCTCTATAGAGTCCCTCCAAGTAACTATCGCAGTTGTCGAGTCAGCTCAAAGTTGGCGGCGGATTTGCCTATTAGAGTGACCTAGCTAGTCCATCAGTCCAAGCCTCTTTCGTACATCAATCAAAGGCTACTCTATTTAGGAGTGTAACCGTACTCTGAAGCAAGACGGAGGGAGATGGGCACCACTGTTAATGCATAGACTAGCTGTTTAATAATCCAATGTCACCATTAGTAGTAGTAATTCTGTTATATTATCCCTTCTGCCGCTAAGACATGCTGCACTAAGCAGGGGTCCCCATGCCACATTTGCATTGCGTCGCGTTGGTTAAAACTCTCAGATACCACAGACACTCTTCCACACCACGGATTTTCACACTTTTAAAGTACAAAGCTTAACAATCAACTAATCTCTTCTATAAGCTTAAAATAAATGTTGCTAAATGCCTCTTAAAGCTTGAGAAGTGTACTATAAAGCACGCTTACAATTTAGTCAATGTAATTTACATGTTTTAGTGCACACATGTTGCTTAAAGAGTTTAGTGTGCTTATGCTGTAAGTTTAGTGGGTGTGCCATAAGGATTAGTAAGTTAGCACTTGAAGACTTAGCAATTATATGCGCTGTGTAAGACCGGATTCGCCAATCCGTCGGATTCGCGAATCCGTGTGTACTGTACCAACGGATCGGCCAATTTCGCCCGATTGGCCAATCCACCCACAGATTGGCCAATTCGACGATTTTTCATGAAACTGGTGATAATTGCCTTGGTGTTTTAGTCCACTCTTAGGTGGTTTAGTCGCTTTTATACGCAAATACAAGGTAAAATTGAGTCCTAAACTATAAAATGGAGACCCTGTAGTGCCAGCACATACAGTAGAAAATACAGTACAAATCTAAGCTCTTTTTCTCAACTTCCATGGGCTTGGAGTCTCAACCTCAGTCTCCGTCCGCTTGCGCTTTGTACCGGGCTTTGGACCTGGCTTTCCACGTGGTTTTGGGCCTGGTTTCCCATGTGGTTTTGGGCCTGGTTTCCCACGTGGTTTTGGGCCTGATTTCCCACGTGGTTTTGGGCCTGGTTTCCCACGTGGTTTTGGGACTAGGACTGGCTCACTAGCATCGCCGTCACCAGCTTCTCCATTGTCCTCAATAGCAACAACCTCTGCCTGCTTGCCCTTCCCTTTCCTATTTCCCTTCACACGTAATTTTAGGGCCGATTTTGCTGTCTCCTACCAGCTTTTTGAGCACTATTAATAGAGCCACAGTTGTTCTCTTTAGCTACTGCAGCTGGAAACCTAATTGTTACCTCTTTACCTGCTTTTTTCTCTAGCTCAGTCCGGATGCTATTCCCTAGTAAATTACTAATTGAAGGGTCAATAGAGTTGAGTTCTCCACCTTGAAATCGGCCTGCTAGCCTTCCATGCTGGGATTGGAGTTTATATTGTCCGTTTTTGTACTCAAGGATCCGTACTAGTAGCCTAGATGGTTTAGTGGCAAGTCGTAATTTAAGTGGAATCTGCAAGGTAGCAATTGTCCCATCTGTAAAGAGTGCACTCCAGCCACTGTTTGCCTTAATCATCTGAGCATGGAGCTTAATGTTGTAAGCTACAGCTTGAGCCTCAATCTCAGTTAGGACGGGATCTTCATCACCTAACTCGTAGTTGGTGTCAGGGTCGCTCTAAATAGCTTTGTCTATGTCGTCTAAAGGCTTTAAAGGCTCAGCTCGAATCCAACGAGGTTTCCAACCAAACTAGACCTCAAATGGTGTTTTATTGCGTGGTAATGCTCGAGTAGTTGTTGTATTAATTACTAAAGCAAGCTCTAGAAGCAATGCTACCCAATCAGACCGGCCTTTTTGTAGTTGTAAGGCACCTAACCGCCTTTTAAATGTACAGTTGGCTCGTTTAATAGTTCTTTGACTTTATAGATAGTAAGGCCGGCTACAGATTACAAGGATATCTAGCTCTAAGCAGAGTTGATTCACCTCTCCCTTAAATTTAGTGCTATTATCAAAACGCCTAAATGAAGTTAGTTATAAAACACTTTAAAGATATCTTAACAGCTAATTACTTATAGTTTTTGAGGATGCTTATTCTCACCAAACCATTTAACTAAGTTCCCACACACTCCAACTGCTATCTTATCCTTAAGAGGATCTACCTAAGTATACCTTGCTAGTAGATCCTTTTTGTGAAGAATCCACTTATAAATGCCGTCAGCCTAGGCTTGAAAGTCTATAAGATTAATTACAAGCTAATCAAGGCAAAACTTGACTTTAATTAGCTTAATTGGGGCCTGGCCTTTATTAGCAGCTTGGAGTGTGCAAATAGAACACCGCTGGATTACCTAATTAACTTGAGGCTTAATGATACTATAATATAATTCTTAGAGACGATTGTGAGTCTGTTAAGCACCTAAATTATAAGTTTTAATACAAATCACATACAAAATAGGTATTATACGTACTAGCATGATAAAGATTGCAATAAGCTTTTTGAATAAGCTCTATAGCGTTATAAGTGCATGCAGCATATCGAGCTTTAAACCATATACCGTCTTTTTTCTGCTCTGCTTTGCAATAAACTTAATTGTCTTAGAGCTCAAAAAACGTTAAAGCCCAGTGTATGTTATAAGCCTGGTGCTAGCGCTAGGCTCTATATACAGCTTGACTTGTAGCTGTCCGATTGTTAAGGTAATACTAATAATCTAAGCGTTTAAGGGGTGTAAGTAGGCAATTGCTCTTGTTCTTAAGGACTATGTCTATAAATTGGATGTTAAGGTCGTCGGAATTGGGCTAGGGATCCACACCACCACGTGCTAGTAGCAGCGACGACGGCATAAAGTTGACCTTGGAGGGTGACGACGCTGGTAGGCCAATATCCATAGTGTTTGGTTGATTATACCGGCTTGGGTAAGTTGAAATAGGCCAGGAATTGGGCAGGAATTGGGCCCGGAATTGGGCTAGGAATTGAGCAGGAATTGGGCCCGGAATTAGGCCCGGAATTGAGCAGGAATTGGGCCCGGAATTGGGCCAGGAATTGA
>Ga0335075_10013722_pt1 | contig 12194 bp, 9 predicted proteins | sample Lox_Sample_24_FD_206723 | JGI IMG/M metagenome (GOLD analysis project Ga0335075, IMG submission 206723) | Soil microbial communities from Loxahatchee National Wildlife Refuge, Florida, United States - Lox_Sample_2.4 | ecosystem: Environmental > Terrestrial > Soil > Wetlands | place: USA: Florida... | reverse complement strand
CGCCTGGCGGGCCATGGACGCGTTCTACGAAGAAGAGGACCGGATCGTCGGCCACGCCGCCGACAGCTACCACCGCATCGACATCCGCCAGACCAGCCGCCACCTGGTCGTCCGACACGGGGATCGCGCCGTCGCCGACACCAGCCGCCCGCTTGCGCTCTACGAGTCCGGCTTCGCGCCCCGCTGGTATGTCCCGCGCGCTGAGGTGGACGAATCCGCGCTCACTGCCGTGGAGTTTCAGACGTTCTGTCCGTACAAGGGAGTCTGCAGCTACTACGACATCGGTGACGCGCACCGTTCCGCCTGGTCCTACCGGGATGCCTGGCCGGAGGTGCGGCGTGTCGCGGGCTTTATCTCGTTCGAGCCCGACGAGGTCGAGGTAAGCCTGGATGACAAGCCGCTGCGACTGGAACCAGGCCAGAGCGTGACCCCGCACGGGATCGACCGGGAGCTCAGCATCGCTGAGGCACAGCCCGGCGGGCGCCTGTGACCACTCGCAGCCCGGCCTTGCCAGAAGCCAACGGCACCGATCCAGGCAATCCGTCGCCGATGCTCGTGTCGGTGAACGTGGGCATGCCGAAGGACGTGCCATGGCAGGGCAAGACCGTCTATACGGGCGTCTGGAAATATCCGGCGGCCGGGCCGCAGATGGTGCGTCGGCTGAACATCGACGGCGACGGCCAGGGCGACCTGAACGGGCACGGTGGCGAGCAGCGAGCAGTGCTGGTCTACCAGCTCGACTCCTACCGGCACTGGCAGCAGTACTTCGGGCGTGATGACTTCAGCTACGGTCAGTTCGGGGAGAATCTCACAGTCAGCGGCATGCCTGACGACGAGGTGTGCATTGGCGACCGGTACCGGATCGGCGAGGCAGAGTTCGAAGTCACCCAGCCGCGGGTCACCTGCTATCGGGTCGGTCTGCGCCTGGGCCAGCCGGAACTGCCGGCGCTGCTGGTCAGCCACCACCGTCCCGGCTTTTACATGCGGGTTATCACGGAGGGACACGTTGAGGCCGGCAATGCGATCGTCAAGACCAGGAACGGGCCTGAGGCGCTATCGGTAGCCGACACGGACGCGCTGCTCTACCTTCCCGGCCGGGACATGGCCAAGGTACGCGCCGCCCTGCGGATCCCCGCCCTCAGCCCGGGCTGGCAGGGTTCGTTCCGAGACCTGCTGGACGCCGCTAAGGATGACGGCGCCGCACCGCCCCTGGCCGCTGAGCCGGCCTGGCCTGCCTTCAGGGAGCTGCGCGTTGCCAAGGTGGTCCGGGAAAGCCCGGCGGTGTCTTCGATTTACCTGGCCGCGGCCGACGGCACGGCGCTACCGGCCGCGCGGGCCGGCCAGTACCTGACGCTGCAGATCACTGGTGCGGGCGAGCCGGCCCCGGTACGCAGTTACTCGCTGTCCTCGGCGCCTGACACCGGCACCTACCGGATCAGCGTCAAGCAGGAGCCACACGGCACGGTCAGCAGTTACCTCAACCGCGACCTGCGACCCGGAGCCACTCTGCAGGTGGCAGCGCCCCGTGGCGACTTCGTACTTGACAACGCCGCCGACCCGATCCTGCTGATCTCCGCAGGCATCGGCGTCACTCCAGTTCTGTCCATGCTGCACGAGCTGGCGGCAACCCGCAGCGAGCGCGACATCTGGTGGCTGCACGGCGCGCGCGGACCGCTCGAACATCCCTTTGCGGCTGAGGCACACACCCTGCTTGCATCCCTGCCGCACGCCCGCGAGCACGTGTTCTACAGCGCATCCACGCCATCAGAAAGTCACCGCGACCATGCCGCCAGCGGGCATATCACCGAAGAGGCACTAGCCGGGCTGGCAATCCCGGCCCGTGCGAGCGCCTACATCTGCGGTCCGGCCTCGTTCATGGCCGACATCCGAAAAGCCCTTACAGCGCTCGGCCTGGAACCGCCCACGATCCACACCGAGCTGTTCGGGGCACTGCCCTCCATCAACCCCGGGCTTGCCGGGAAGGATCGCCCACCACCCCACCAGCCATCCGGTCCTCCCGGAACCGGGCCGAAGGTCACCTTCGCCCGAAGCGGCATTACCGCGCCGTTCGTAACCAGTCAACGCAGCGTTCTCGAGCTGGCCGACGCATGCGACGTTCCCACCCGCTGGAGCTGCCGGACCGGCGTCTGCCATACCTGCATTACAGCCCTGCTGTCTGGCGACATCACCTACTCCCCTGCGCCACTGGAAGCTCCCGCCGACGGGCAGGTGCTCATCTGCTGTGCCCGGCCCGCGACCGACATCGTCCTGGACATGTAAGACCCTTCGCCAGGCGTCCGCCGCGCGCTACACGCCGTCGAGGCCAGGAACATCGAGCCGCAGGATCCGCTCGGCGTTGGCGTGCGCCACCTTGTCTTTGTCGGCGGGAGCGAGCGGCGCTGTGCGCATGAACTCGGCCGCCTTGCCGGTCGGCTCGAACGGGTAGTCGATGGAGAACATCACGCTGTCGATGCCGACGGCCTCGATCGCACCAATCAGCGCGGCGTGCGAGAACACGCCGGTCGTCGTGATCGCGACGTTGGTCCCGAAGTATTCCGACGGCAGTTTCTGGAGTGGCTGCTTCAGGTCGAGGTCGGCGTACCGGGCGTCGAAGCGGGATAGCTGGAAGGGCAGGAACTCCCCCATGTGCCCCAAGATGATGCGGGCGCGGGGGAACCGGTCGAAGACGCCGCCGAAGATCAGCCGCATCGCGTGCGCGCCGGTCCTGGCGGCCCAACTCCAGGTGGCACTGTCCAGCTCCGGATAGCCGCGCAAGACCGCCCAGTCGTCCGCGGGTAGGGCGTTGGGATGGATGTACAGCGGGACATCGAGGTCCTGCAGAGCTTCCCAGAACGGGACGTACTGCGGCTCGTCCAGGTAATGGCCCAGGGTGTGATCGTTGACCAAGGCCCCGCACATATGAAGCCCGCTGACGGCCCGGCGCAGCTCGGCGGCGGCCTGCTCCGGATCCTGCAGGGGGACCGCGGCCAGCGCGGCGAACCGCCCTGGGTGGTCGCTGATGATGGCGGCGAGATAGTCGTTCGCCAGCTGAGCATCTGCCACCGCGATCTGCGGATCCGGTTGCATCTGGATACCGGGGCTGGTCAGCGAAAGTACCTGCAGGTCGACGCCGTGCCGGTCCATCTCCGGGAGCCTGAACTCGGTGAAGTCGGCCAGCCGGCGTTGCCAGTCGGCGATGAGCTCAGACTTGACCGGCACGTGGCTGAGCGGAGATCCATCCGTGGCCAGTTTGTCGTACCAGAACGCTTCTTCCAGGGCGATCAGCTTCATTAGTTCGTGATGCCCGCAGCACCGCACCGGAACCCGGCGGGCGCTAACCGCCGGATTGCACTGCTCGCAGTCAGCTAGGCGCGGGGCCCCGAAAGCAAATCCCGGTTATCCCCCGGGCCGAACGCTCAGTGCCATCGGCGCTGCGTTACTTGCTGGGCGTGGGCGTAAGCACGGACACGGCATGCTCGGCCAGTCTCAGGTGCGCCTGCAGCATGGGCAAGTATCGGGCGGCATAAGCCTTCACCGCTGGGTTGCTGCCTGCGCTCTCTTGCTTCCTGAAGATGGCAATGGCTGCCTGGTGGCCACTGACCGAGGCCTTGGCGAAGACGACGTCAGCGTGCGCGCCCTTCTCCGACTCGATCCGGGCCACTGTGGACTGGTTGTGCCCGCCGGGTGTCGTCGGCAGCGCCACATGCAAGCGCAAGGCCAGTTTCTTGAGGTCGGCTTGCGCTCCTATGTGGTCATGGGCGTAAGTCGCGCCGAGCCTCTTCGCTGTCGTGGTGGTCGCGTGTGCAGCCTCATACTTGCCGAGCGAAATCTCGGTCAGATTGATCTGCGACGCCTCGTCCATGAACATACGATCTTGGCCGGATACCGGCTGGGCGATGCCGCTGACGGCAAGGCCAGCGTTAGGGGCCCTGGCGCTGGCGTTAGCCGCTGCCGTCCCGGCAGTCGCCGCAATCCCCCAGCTTGCTGTGGCCAGGCCTACGGCGAGCCCGGCGCTTGCTACCACCCTGTGCAGGGTCATGGAAGCCTCCCCCGATAGCGCCAAGGTGCGATCTGCGGAGAACCATCACTTCCTCGGTACGCTACGCCTCGCCAACGGGCGCCGCGGTGGCCAGCCCTGCCGACGTAGCCGGCGATGAGGATTGCCACCGGAACGGCGAGTGCCCAGTGCATGGCCTCGATGTAAGACCGGGCGGATACATCCTGGATCAGCAGCGTGCATTGCCATGGTGGCGAGCGGCGCGAAGATCGCGCTGGCCAATGCCATCGCTGCCCGCGAACCCGCACCCGGAGTGATCTTCCACTCCGACCGCGGCTGCCAATCGGCTGGTACAACGGCACCCGGCTGCACAGCAGCCCGGGATACCCAGCCCCCGCCGAATTCGAGGCCGCAACCACCAAGGAGGCCATGCAAAAGGTAGCCTGACCAAGCCATCAGCCCTGTCCGTCAAAGCCATACGGGCCGCCAAGGCTCGCATGAACTTCGCTCAGTCAGCTCATCCGGGCGAGCAGCTCGGGTAGGGCAACGGGGTAGAACGGCTCGGTGGCAGCGGCCAGCTCGGCCACAGACCACCAGCGGTGGCCGATGCTGTACTCCCGTTCGTCGGGTTCCATCCCGTCCGTCGACACCTCGGCCGCTGCGATCTTGAGCAGGAAGAAGTCCTGCTCCATCCGGTAGGCGATCCCGGCGAAGCTGAATTCAGTTACCTCATGCCAGACCGGTTCGCCGAGCTCGCCGGGACTGGCCGAGATCCCGGTCTCCTCGCGCAGCTCGCGCGCGGCCGCCTCGGCCAGGCTCTCGCCCGGATTGGCGCCGCCGCCTGGGACCAGCCAGTAGGGCTCATCGGGCCGGACTGGATCAAATCCATGCAGCAGGAGCACCCGGCCGGCACTGTTCAGCACCAGTACCCGTCCGGCACGGCGCGGTACGCGTCCTAAATCAGCCACGGCTGTCAAGATATCGGGTCCGGTGGCCGGTAATCGACGCACGGTACGACGCATGAGGGATCCCTCGGACTGGGCGGGCCGGACAAGATCGAGTGGCAGCGCTCCGGCTGGATGACAAGGAGGAGGCCATGCAAAAGGTAGCCTCACCAAGCCATCAGCCCTGTCCGTCAAATCGGGGCAACCTCAGGCCTACAAGGAATGTCTCGGTGACGCCGCTGCGCTTGGCGCGCCTTACGCTGGCCTGAACCGGGCACCACACGTAACGCAAATGATGACGTCGTTCGGGGACATCGCTCCCGCCACTGCCCCTACTGCTGCGCCCAGAACTCCGCCAGCGAGGAAGCCAACCGTCGTCGCCGTTCCCGTAATGTCCGAGGTTCTAAACGACTTGCCGTGGCACCGGGGGCACGATCCGTCGACGGATACATCGCTAAACCGCGGGCAGGACGGCTGGCTCGGGCCCAGATCAGTCGACCCGCAATAATGACATTCTATCGCCGTCGGTTTGAGCTTGCCCTCGCACTGCTGGCAGAACAACGCCACCTTGGCAACGCTGGTGGCGCTGTAGGCGGCTAGGCGGGAGGCGTGCTCCCGGTCCTGGCGTTCAAGCTCGGCGCGTTGAGCCTCGCGCTGCTCCCTGGTCTTCCTGACAGGCATAGCTTCAGTTTCTTCCGTGGCCACGCCTGCAAGCAAGATGTCGCTGAACGGCTCGGGTGACACCGCTCTGCTTGTATCGCAATCAGCGAGAACAGAATGTGCTACTTGCATCACCCGGGCAGGTCGGCTGGCCTCAGCCGGTACTCCTGCAGCCGGAGGCCGTGGTACTTCTCCGTTTCGCCGACCCACTCCATGCCGATCCGGCCCACCGTCCCGGCAGCGCGCGCATTCGCCGGGCGCACGAGGGCGATCACCTGTTCGATCCCCTGGCTGAAGGCCCAGCGCGCCAGAGCTAGTCCCGACTCGGTCGCATAGCCCTGTCCCCACGCCTGCGGATGCAGGGCCCAGCCGATCTCGAACTCCTCGTCGGGCGGCAATGGCAGAAGGCTCGCTCCGCCGACTATCTCGCCGTCCTCGCGGCGCTCGATCGCCCAGCGTCCGGCCGGCGACAGCATGCATGCGTCCTCAGCCCGCCACTGCTCAAGCAGGACGCGCATGGCGTCGGTGTCTGGCACGCGGTCCATGGCGGGGGCCAGCCAGCGCGCGACCTGCTCATCGCCGTAGGCAGCAAGCGCAGCAGGGGCATCGCCGGCTTCCCACTCGCGCAGAACAAGACGCTCGGCTACCAGTCTCTGCGCCACATTCCTCACCCTAGCGCGCCCGGAGATCACAGCCTTCCAGGCACTGGCGCTTGCACAGCGCGCCGGTGTCATCGCCCCGCAGGGACGAGCAAGCGTCTCCCACGATTCGCTAGCATCCTCGCGTGAGCGAGGACATTGCCGACTTCAGCCTTGATCTGTTCTCCATCGCCGGGCGCAACGCTCTTGTCACCGGGGGCAACACCGGGCTGGGGAGAGCCTTCTCGGTGGCCCTGGCCAAGGCCGGCGCTGACGTGTTCGCTGTCGGCCTGGCCGAGGACGACGGGACCACCCGCCGGTTGGTCGAACAGGCTGGGCGGCGGATGGAGTTCATGACGGCCGACATCACGCAGCCGGGCGTTCCTGCCGCAATTGTCAACCGCTGCGTCGAGACCCTCGGCTCGGTGGACATCCTGATCAATTCGGCCGGCATCGCTCTGCTGTCCGATGTCGAGGAATTCAGCCGGGACCTGTGGGATCCGATGGTGTCGGTCAACCTGACCGCCGGCTTTGAGCTCGCCTACGAGGCCAGCAAGTTCATGATCAAGCAGCGATCAGGCAAGATCATCAACATTGCCTCACTGTTCTCCTTCCTCGGCGGCAAGCGCTCGCCTGCCTATGCTGCGACCAAAGCCGGAATCGTGGGCTTTACCAAGGCCTACAGCGACGAGCTGGCGAGCTACAACATCCAGGTCAACGCCATCGCGCCGGGATACTTCAAGACGGCGATCACCGAAGCGACGCGCGCAGATCCCGACGCCGATCGGCGCATTGTCGAGCACATACCCGCTGGTCGCTGGGGTGAGATCGCCGACCTGATGGGAGCCACCGTGTTCCTGGCCAGCCGCGCCTCGGACTACGTAAACGGCCATGTCCTGGTCGTTGACGGCGGCTACCTTGTCCGCTGATCCCAGAGCCAGGGCAAACGGCTCCACGTCCACCCCTCGCGAGAAAGTGCGGAACCGACCATGGCTCCATCCCGATCTCCGCTGAACCGCCAGGCGATCGTCACGGCGATGACCGAACTGCTCGGGCCCCATGCTGTCGAAACCGACGTCGACAAGCTGAGGGAGGCCAGCGTCGACCGCTTCAAGAAGTACACCTCTGTCCACGGCATTTACGACGGCCCGATCCCGGCAGCGATCGTGTACCCCGCCTCGACAGCGGAGGTGGCGGCCGTACTTCAATTCGCGGCGGAGAACCTCGTCAACATCGTTCCCCGTACCGGAGGGACCGCTACCGAAGGTGGCCTGGAGACGGTGGTTGACGACAGCCTCGTGGTCGACGGGTCGCGCATGAACGCGATCCTGTCGATTGACCCGGTTGACATGATGGCCACCGCGCAATGCGGCGTCCGTCTGCAGGACCTGGAAGATACCCTGCGAGCGCAAGGCCTGACCACTGGGCATTCTCCCCAGTCAAAACCGCTCGCCCAGATAGGCGGCCTAGTCGCGACCCGATCGATCGGCCAGTTTTCCACGCTGTACGGCGGCATCGAGGACATGGTCGTCGGCCTGGAAAGCGTCTTCCCCGGCGGGCAGGTCGCCCGCATCAAGAACGTCCCCCGGCGGGCTGCCGGCCCCGACATCCGCCACGTCATCATCGGCAGCGAAGGCTCGCTCTGCTTCATTACCGAAGTTACTGTCAAGCTTTTCCGCTACCAGCCTGAGAACAACCGCTACTTCGGTTTCCTCGTTGACGAATTCGCCGACGGCATCGCAGCCATCCGGGAACTGATCACCGCGGGTTACCGGCCGTCGGTCTGCCGGGTCTACTCACCGGAGGACGCCCGGCAGCACTTCGCCGACTTCTATCGCGGGAAGAACGTTGTGGTCCTTATCGCCGAAGGCCCGAAGGGCATAGCCGACGCCACCGCCGAGGCGATCGAGGAGCTCTTTGCCCGCCGCCCCCACGAGCGCATCGACTCGCAGCTGATCCGTCTGTGGTTCGAGAACCTCAACTGGGGCCAGGACAAGATCGACGCCGAAAGGGCCGCGATGCTCGAGAACGCCCACCTCGGCTTCACCACCGAGGTATCCATCGACTGGTCAAGGGTCAGCGAGCTCTTCGACGCCGTTATGGGCCGGATCCGCGGCGAATTCCCGCGAGCCGGGGACCTGACGATGCTTGGCGCGCACTCCTCGCACAGCTACCAGACGGGGACCAACCTGTACTTCGTCTACGACTACACGATCAAGTCCAGTCCTCGCGACGAAATCGCGGTCTATCACAAGCCGCTGAACGCCATCATCGTCGAGGAAGCCCTGCGGATGGGCGGATCGATGGTGCACCACCACGGCATCGGCAAGTACCGCACGGCCTGGGTGCACGAGGAGCACGGCAGCGCCTACTACTTGCTGTCTACCCTCAAGCAGGCCTTCGACCCGACGGGCGTGATGAACGCCGGCACGATCATTCCGATGACGCCGGTCGCAAGCGCGCCTGAACACGCGAGCCGACTGTGACTTCGTACCTGCTGGCCATTGACAACGGGTCGCAGAGCAGCAAGGTAACGATCTTTGACTTTCGAGGTCACGCCGTTGCCTCAGCCAGCAGGCCGCTCAGGCCCTATGACACCTCGGTGCGGGGACACGCGGTACATCCCGGTGACGACTTGTGGGAATCGATCCAGCACGCGTGCCGCGACGCTATGGCCCGGTTCCGCGGCGACCCGGCGGAGATCGTGGCCGTCGGTCTGTGCACCATCCGGTTCTGCCGCGCGCTGCTAACCGCGGACGGCAGCCTGGCCGAGCCGGTGCTGAGCTGGATGGACGAGCGCGTCTCACGCCCCTACGAGGCGGGCAATCCCCTCGTCCGATACGTCACGACGTCATCCGGGTACATCACCCACCGCCTGACCGGCCAGTTCGTGGACGCCGCGGCCAACTACCAGGGCGTCTGGCCTATCGACCAAGACACCGCGACCTGGTCGAGCCTTCCGGCTGCCTACGCCGCGACCGGCATGGCCCGCGAGATGCTCCTCGACCTCGTTCCCCCGGGTGGCCTGCTCGGCGCCGTCACTGCACCGGCCGCCCGTGCCACCGCTATCCCCGCGGGTCTGCCGGTGTACGCCACGGCCAACGACAAGGCGGTCGAAGCCCTCGGCAGTGGCCTTGCGGAAGACGGCACCGTGCTGCTGTCGCTGGGCACTTACATCGCGGCGATGACCATCGGCTCATCTTCCGCGGGCGCCGACGAGAGCTACTGGGCCAACTTCGCGGCGCGCCCCGGGAAGTACCTGTACGAGAGCACGGGCATCCGTCGCGGCATGTGGATGGTGAGCTGGTACCGCAGCCTGCTTGAGCACGCGCACGGCGAGGAGCCGCCAGCCGAAGCCGCACGCCTGGAGGACGCACTCCTGGAGGACGCACTCAATGCGGAGGCCAGCACGCTGGCGCCTGGCAGCAACGGGCTGCTGACGCTGCCGGACTGGCTGGCACCCACGCACGCCTCCTGGCGGCGAGGCGCGCTGCTGGGCTTCGACGGGAGTCAGGGCCGAGCGCACATCTATCGCTCCGTGCTCGAGGGCATTGCCATGACGATGGCGAATAACACGGCCAAGATGGAACAAGCCCTGGGACGGCGACTCTCGCCGGTCCTGGTTGCCGGAGGCGGATCCCGCTCAGACCTGATGATGCAGATCGTCGCAGACGTCTTCGACCGCCCCGCTCGGCGCACCATGGTCAACGACGCCGCTGGGCTTGGAGCGGCTATCTGCGCCGCTGTCGGCCACGGGATCTACCCCGACTGGGACCGAGCTACGGCAGCAATGGTCAGATCGGGCGATGAGTTCATCCCAGACACTCAGGCGGCCGGCGCATATCAGCAGATCAACAAGGTGTATGCGACCTTGACCACCTTCACCGACCCGCTCTTCCGTTCGATGTTCGACGGTCTTCAGGGCCTAGAGCGCGGGTGACAAGGAAGCTCACTCAGGCCAGTCATCGGATGGCGGCAGCTCGATATCCGCCCAGGCCGCCTCCCAGAGAGTCCAGATCACGACGTGCAGTCGGCGCACGTTCCGTGGCACCGCTGGCCACAGCGTGAAGTCGCCACTCGCCTCGCCCGAACCGTATGCTCGCCAGCTGCCGAGCCGCCCTTCATGCTCGCCGCCGCGATCATCGATGGCCCGCAGCGAGAACGCGGGAACGACCGCTGGCCACTGCTCGGTGCGCAGCCATGGCCAGCCATAGACGTGCACCTGAACGTCTTCGCCCCAGGCAGACAGACCTTCGATGACGACGGCTGCAAGCGAGAACGGCAAAGCTGCGCAGATGGGGAAGCGCCGCTCCGGCGGCGTCGTGCGGCGAACGGGAGTCGGCCACGTACTTGGCAGCAGCGGATGCGAGGAGCGCTTGGCGCGTCCCAGCACGTCCAGGAGAAGCGGACTGTTGGCGGGAATCGCGCCGACCGAGAGCAGGGCCTCGGCGACGGCCGCGGCGACGTCGCGGGCCTGGGTCCGGCCGAACGTCACCGGCGGATCTGTCGCGCAGAGCGCGGCCAGGTAAGCCTCCGCGGCCGTCGGCCACTGTGTTTGGGCCGGTCCCACGTCTATAGGCAGCGGGGATGCCGCTTCGATCCGGTGGCGGGCCGCTGTGTCACTGGCAGTTAGCTCAAGCCAGGTAACGTCGGAGGGCGGAGGCGGCACGCCCAGAACGTCTCCGATCCACCGTTCACGAGTGCCGCTGCCCCTGTCCCAGTAGAGCCGATAGCTGCGTCCGGCGTCATCCGCGAGGGCCAGATCCGTCAGCACCAAACCGACGTGACGTTCCGCCAGCCCCGCATCAGTCGTCCTGGCCTCGGCCTGGAATCTCATTCCAGCATCGCTCAGCCGGAGCCATTCAACGCGCAGCTCGGCACTCCCGGTTCTTATCCGCAGCGGGCCCGCCGCAATCGCCCGCGGAATCCAGGACAGCCGGTCAGGACGATCGCCCAGAAGCCGCCAGTACTCCTCCGCCCCGGGCCGCAGTTGGAGCTGGAAGCTCGCCAGGTTGCTCGTCTGGAACTCGTCGCTGGCCTCGGTCAGCACCTCATCAGCCGCGGCCGAGCTGAGCAGACCGACCATCACGAAGGCGTGCGCAACCGCCTGCAGCCGGAACGGCGCGACCTCGCTATCAGCGCCCGCCTTGGCGTCCTTGTGCGCATCCCGGGCCAGGTGCCGCAAGTAGCTCTCAGCAGCCCCGCTCACACCGACAGTTTGGTCGTACCAGACGTAGTGCTCAACCGTGATGCTTTACCCGAGCACAGGTGATCGCAGCGGAGCGGAGGATTCCCTCTCCACGAGCCGGCACGGCACGATGTGAGTACCGTGCGAGGGCGCGTCGTTGATCGCGCTGAGAAGGTGCTCCGCCGCGGTCCGGCCAACGTCCTCAAGGCACATGTCAATGCTGCTCAGCGGGGGCTCCGAGCCGAGAGCCATTGGCTCCCAGTTGTCGTAACCGATCAAAGCGACGTCCTGCGGCACGCGGCGCCCTAGCGTCCTGAGCGTCTCGGCGACGCCACGGGCGATCTGGTCGCTGCCGCAGAAGATGGCGTGCACGTCCGGCGACTCCCGCAGCAAGATGTGCGCGCCCTCGCGGCCCCATCGCTCGCTCCATTCGCCGTATAGCACCTCGGCCGGCGAGAAGTCGGCTCCGCCCGCCCTGACCACCTCGCAGAAGCCGCTGGCGCGCTTGCGGGCGCACAGGAACCGCTCGGGCCCGGTGATGTGGCCGACCCGAGTGCGGCCTTCCTGAATGAACTGGCGGGCCGCGAGCTGGCCGCCGCCGTAATCATCGGGGAGGATGGCCGGCTCGTCCGTGTCCAGCGACTGAGTCATCGCGTATACGACGGGTATGCCGAGGGCGGTGCCGATGCTGGGACGCGGCTCGATCCGGCGACCGGTAACTATCAGCCCATCCACCCTGCGACTGAGCAGCATGTCCAGGTACTGCC
>Ga0335075_10013720_pt1 | contig 12196 bp, 12 predicted proteins | sample Lox_Sample_24_FD_206723 | JGI IMG/M metagenome (GOLD analysis project Ga0335075, IMG submission 206723) | Soil microbial communities from Loxahatchee National Wildlife Refuge, Florida, United States - Lox_Sample_2.4 | ecosystem: Environmental > Terrestrial > Soil > Wetlands | place: USA... | reverse complement strand
GCGAACTGCCGCTCGAGCGTGGCGCGCAGCGCTGCGGCCGTTTCAGCGGACATGGCCGGCCCCGCCTCAACCTGCCCCTGGGACGGAATCTTCGTGGGCCGGCGTCTCGAGGCGTCGCATCAGCCACGTCACCTGCCAGCCCATGAACAGCGCCGTCGCGAGCGTGAGGCCGAAGACATTGAAGTTCACCCAGAACCGCTCGCTCGCGCGCAGCGCGACCACGAGATTCGCCCCGCCGACCACGCCGTAGAACGCAATCCATGTCCAGTTCATGCGCCGCCACAGCGCGGCGGGCAGGCGGATCTCGCACTTCAGCGCGGGCGTGAGCACCATGCGCAGCAGCCGCTCGACGAGCGTGCGCTTTCCGACCCAGAAGCTCGCGAGGAACGCGGCGCTCACGAGCCAGGAGAACGCGGTCGTCTTCAGCTCGATGTAGCGCTGGTTGTGCAGGGCGAGTGTCGCCGCGCCGAACACGAAGATGAGCGCGGCGCTCCACGCGTGCATGGCGGGAACGCGGCGCGTGAGCGCGAAGTCGACGACGAGCAGAGCCGCCATGGCGACCATCAGTACGGCGGTCGCGGCGAACATGCCGCGCAGATAATAGGCAACGACGAAGGCGGCGAGCGGTGCGAGCTCGAGCAGGGCTTGCATGATCAGCGGGTCGGTGAGGTGCGGCCTTGCGGAAAAGGCCGCGTATCATAGCCGAAACGCCTTCGGGAAACCCACGCCAGGTCACGATTGAGCCAGTTCTTCGCACTGCACCCCGTCAATCCGGAGCTGCGGCTCATCCGGCGCGCGGTCGACATCGTCCGGACGGGAGGGGTCATTGCCTATCCGACGGATTCCTGCTATGCGCTCGGGTGCCACATCGGCGACAAGGCGGCGCTCGAGCGGGTCCGCCGCATCCGCGAGGCCGACCGGCATCACCATTTCACCCTCGTGTGCCGCAGCGTCGGGGAGAGCGCGAAGTTCGCGCGCATCGATACGCCGCAGTTCCGGCTCATCAAGGCGTGCACGCCCGGTCCGTACACCTTTCTGCTCCCGGCGACGCGTGAGACGCCTCGCAGGCTACAGCACGAGCGCCGGCGCACCATCGGCATCCGCATTCCCGCTCATCGAGTCCCCCAGGTGCTGCTCGCGGAGCTCGGCGAGCCGCTCATGAGCTCGACGCTGATGCTGCCGGGGGATCTCCTGCCCCTCACCGACGCGCACCAGATCCGCGCGCGCCTCGAGCACATCGTCGACGCGGTGCTCGACGGAGGAAACTGCGGCGTCATTCCGACGACCGTCGTCGACCTCGCCGTGTCGCCCCCGGCGGTGCTGCGCAAGGGCAAGGGCGACATAGGTATTTTCGGCCTATAATCGACCGCTATTTCATGAGCGTCAATCCACAAGCGCGGCGCGTACTCTCGGGGATGCGTCCGACCGGCAGGCTACACCTCGGGCACTATCACGGCGTGCTGCGCAACTGGGTGGAGCTGCAGTACCGCTACGAGTGCTATTTCTTCATCGCCGATTGGCACGCGCTCACCACCGGTTTCGACGACACCTCCGAGCTGCAGGAGCACATTTCGGCGGTTCTGATCGACTGGCTCGCGGCGGGCCTGAACCCGGGGGTCGCGACACTGTTCATCCAGTCCCATGTGCCGGAGCACGCGGAGCTGCACGTGCTGCTATCGATGGTGACGCCCCTCGGATGGCTCGAGCGGGTGCCGACCTACAAGGAGCAGCAGGCCGAGCTGCGCGACCGGGACCTCGCGACGTACGGGTTCCTCGGCTATCCGGTGCTGCAAAGCGCGGACATCCTGCTTTACCGCGCGGCGTTCGTACCGGTCGGCGAGGACCAGGTCGCGCATGTCGAGGTGACGCGGGAGATCGCTTCAATCATATCTATGGTCGCGAGCCGCAGTTCGAGGAGAAGGCCGAAAGGGCGGTGAAGGGCCTCGGCGGGCGCAACGGCACCCTCTACAGGCAGCTGCGCCGGCAGTTCCAGGAGTCGGGGGATACGGAGGCGCTTGCGCGCGCGCGCGCGCTCGTCGAAGCGAACAACCGCATCACCGTCGCGGACCGGGAGCGGCTGCTCGGATTCCTCGAGGGCTCCCATGTCAGCATCCTTCCGGAGCCGCAAGCGCTGCTCACCTCGGCGCCCCGGGTGCCGGGTGTCGACGGGCGCAAGATGTCGAAATCGTATGGAAACGGGATCGGACTGCGCGAGGATCCGGATTCCGTCGCGAAGAAGCTGCGCACGATGGTGACCGATCCGGCACGCGCACGGCGCACCGATCCGGGCGATCCGGAGAAGTGCCCGGTGTGGGATCTGCACAAGATCTACTCCGACGAGGCGACGCGAGCCTGGGCGAGCGAGGGTTGCCGCAGCGCGGGAATCGGCTGCCTCGACTGCAAGAAGCCGCTGATCGAGAAGATCGTGGAGGAGGTGCAGGCCTTCCGTCGACGCGCGCAGGAATTCGAGGATAATCCGGACCTGCTCCGCAGTATCGTTGCCGAGGGAGCGGACAAGGCGCGCGAGGCCGGCCGCGCGACGCTCGACGACGTGAAGCGCGCGATGCATTTGCGGGCGGACTGATGCCGGTGAAACCGGAGCTCAAGGTGATCGTGACGAACGAGCAGCCGCGATCCGCGGCCCCGCAGGCCGCGCCGGAACAGGTGGAAATGCCGTTCGCCGTCGTGAACGGCGAGCCCGTGACGCAGCTGCCGCGCGATCTGTACATCCCGCCGCAAGCACTCGAGATCTTCCTCGAGGCCTTCGAGGGACCGCTCGATCTGCTTCTCTATCTCATCCGTCGGCAGAACCTCGACGTCCTCGACATTCCCATCGCCGAGATCACCCGCCAGTACATGCGGTACATCGAGCTCATGCAGGACCTGCAGCTCGAGCTCGCCGGCGAGTACCTGGTGATGGCCGCGACGCTCGCGGAGATCAAGTCGCGGATGCTCCTGCCTCGGGCGCATGCGGAGGCATCCGACGACGCCGAGGAGGATCCGCGCGCCGAGCTCGTACGCCGGTTGCAGGAGTACGAGCGCTTCAAGCAGGCCGCAGAGGGAATCGACAGCCTGCCGCGCCTGGAGCGCGACGTGTGGGCGGCGACGGCGGAGCTCAAGGACCGCAAAGTCGTGCGGCAGTTGCCGCAGGTCACGCTCGCGGACATGCTCTCGGCGTTTCGCGAAGTGGTCGTCCGCGCGGAGCTATTCGCGCATCACCACATCGAGCGTGAGCGACTCACGGTGCGGGAGAGGATGAGCGACGTGCTGGCGGCGCTTGGCGATCGCAGCTTCGTCGAGTTCGCGCGCCTGTTTCGCGCGGAGGAGGGCAGGATGGGCGTCACAGTGACGTTCGTTGCGGTCCTCGAGCTGCTGCGCGAGGGCTTGATCGACATCGTCCAGCCCGAGCCGTTCGCGCCGCTGCACGTGCGCGCCGCGGCCGCGAATCGCAATCTGCGGCTGGTCTCCGGCGATGACGCCGGGGAGGACTCCGGGGAGGACTCCGGGGAGGACTCCGGCGAATCCTCCGATCCGGCCGACTAAAGGAGCCCGCGCACAGCATGAACGACACGGATTTGAAGAACGTCGTCGAGGCGGCGCTGCTCGCCGCAGGCCATCCCCTGAAGGTCGAGCAGCTCGATGCGCTGTTCGAGGACGCATTGCGCCCCGGCAAGGTGAAGGTGCGCGCGGCGCTCGAAGTCCTTGCCGGGGAATACGCCGGTCGCGGCATCGAGCTCAAGGAGACCGCTTCGGGATGGCGCGTGCAGGTGCGCGCGGAGCTCGCCGGCGAGATCTCGAGGCTCTGGCCGGAGCGGCCTCCTCGCTATTCACGGGCGCTGCTCGAGACGCTCGCGCTCATTGCCTACCGCCAGCCGATCACTCGAGGCGAGATCGAGGCGGTGCGGGGGGTTGCGGTCAACCCCAACATCGTCAAGACGCTTCTCGAGCGCAATTGGATCCGTGTCGTCGGCCAGCGCGATGTGCCCGGCCGCCCGGAGCTGCTCGGCACCACCACGGAGTTCCTCGATTACTTCGGACTGAAGCGTCTCGACGAGCTGCCGCCGCTCGCCGAGCTCAAGGCAATGACCGAGCTCAACGTACAGCTCGACCTCGCCGACTCCGAGGCTCAGTCGTCCGAGCCCGAGCCGAACGGTGACGAGTCGCCTGCTCCCGAGGCCGCACAGGCGAGTGGGCCGCTGCTCGACGCCGATACGACCGCCGAAGAGCTGGACGAAGATGATGAGATCGAGCAGAGCGACGAGCCGGAGAACTCGGCGGGTCTGGTCGCCGCCTCCCTGCCTCGAGGTCACACTTCCGACTGACGCGCGTCTGCCGCGCGGATCGAGTTTCCCATGACTGAAGATCGCGGAGAGCGTCTGCAGAAGGCGCTCGCACATCTCGGGCTCGCGTCGCGCCGCGACGTCGAGGCGTGGATCCGCGCCGGACGCCTCACGGTCAATGGCGATTCGGCTGCACTTGGCACTCGTGTCCGTGCTCACGACAAGGTCCGTCTCGACGGTCGTCTCGTGCGCTGGAAGCCCGTCGCCACCGAACAGGTGCTCGTCTGCCACCGCTCGCCCGGCGAGCCTCTCGGTCGCGCGGAAGAAGCGGCTCGGTCGAGCCTGCTCGAGCGGCTGCCCCACGCGACGGGACGGCGGTTCGTCGCCGTGAGCCCCATGCCCTTGCAGGACGGCGGACTCGAGCTGGTCACGTCGGACGGCGCGCTCGCCGAGAAGCTTCAGCGGTCCGTGCGCGGACTGCTCGCCGAGTACAGCGTCCGGCTGCGCGGCGAGCTCGACGAGCCGCAGCTGCGGAGTGTGCTCGCGGGGACGCTCGATTCTGGCGGTCGCGTGACGGTGCTCGACTGCCAACCGGGCGGTGGGGAGGGGACCAACCGCTGGTATTCGCTCAGCGCGCAGGGTGCGAGCGGCAGGGACATACGCCGGCTCTTCGAGCACGCCGGGGCGATCGTGAGCCGCGTGCTGCGTACGCGGCTCGGACCCATCGCACTCGACCGCACTCTCGCGCGCGGTCGGTTCCGCAAGCTCGCGCCGGATGAGGTGGAGCGGTTGCGCGAGGCGCCGCCGCCGCGCGGGCTACTGAGCGTCGAAACACCCGCCGGTGACACCGCGGCTCGCGGGCCCGAGCAGCGCAAGGTACGCGCCGGTAAGCGATTCCGGGCTCGGTAACGTCGCCGGATCCTCCGCCGGATAGGCTTGCAGGCGCAGGCTCGTGCGGGCCCGTCCTGGGTTGAGGGTGTTCACGCGGATCGAGGTGATGTCGGAGAGCTCGGCGGCGAGGACTTGCGCGAGCCCCTCGATACCGTACTTCGAGACCGCATAAGCGCCCCAGTAAGCCCGCGCCTGTCGTCCCACTCCGCTCGAGGTGAACACGATCGACGCATCCGGCGAGCGCTTGAGGGCCGGAAGCAGCGTACGTGTGAGAGCGAACGCGGCGGTGAGATTGACGTGCAGGACTCGACACCAGGTCGGCACGTCGTAGCACTCGATGGGCGAGAGCACGCCGAGTGTCGCGGCGTTGTGCAGCAGTCCGTCGAGGCGTCCGAAGCGCTCGAGGATCGCTGTCGCCAGCTGCTCATAGTCGCTCGCCACCGCGCGCTCGAGGTCGAATACCGCGAGCGTCGAGTTGCCGGGATGCGTTGCCTCGATCTGATCGAGCGCCGTCTCGAGCTTCGATTGACGCCGGCCGATCAGCACGACGGAGGCACCGTGACGCGCACAGTCGATAGCGACCGCGCGGCCCAGGCCGTCGCCCGCGCCGGTGATGGCGATAACACGGCCGGCGAGCTCGGCACTGCCGGCTCGATGTAGGCGAGGATCGAAGGGCAAGCTCAAGGTACACACTCCGAACTACAGGTGAAAGGCACGCCGATCGGCACGCCGTGCCGCGCGCCAGCCGAGTCCTACCTCGGTCCAGCGGCTCGCGGAGCGGACTCGCGGGGGCCTTGGCAGAGCGCGATCCGCCCACAGCGACCTGCGGTGGGCGACGGCAGCCCAAACGATCAGGCCGCGCAGCGCCGGCTGGTGGTCGGCAGGAAGCGCAGCCAGGCTCAGCTCGAGGGCCGCCCGTGCGGCCCGATGGCGCTCGCGAAGCAGCCGGCAGAGCGCGCTGGGCCACGGCGGAGGAGAGAGCGCAGATGGATCGACTCCCGCGCGCTCCAGCTCGTCGAGAGGCAAGCGTAGCCGGCCGCGCCGCGCGTCGGCGTCGAGCATCGTGAGAAGCTCGATCTCCCTGATCGGTCCGCCTACCGATCGCCCGAATCGGGCCGCCCTGTCCCGCGCACTGTCGGGCTCCGGCGCACTCGGCTCGAGCGCGGCAGCGCTCCACGCGGCCATCTCGGTGACCGCGGACGCCCAACGATCGCAGTAGCTCGCGAGCTCCGTACCGGTCGCGAACGTCGCGGCCGCGAGGTCCCACGCTGCCGTATCGACGAGCCCGGCCGGGTCCGGACGGGCGCGTAGCCTCGATGCGCCGGCGGCGGAGTCAGTCCGCGGCGCGGGCGCGCACTCGCAGGCACCGAGCAGTGTCCGCATCACCGGGTGGACGGGGGCCCCCTCAGCGTAGCGCGCGCACTCCTGCCTCCACCACTCGAGGCGCAAGTGAGCGACTTGGTGGTCGAGATTGCGATCGAGCGCGGCGCCGATCTGCGCCTCGAGAGCGAACAGGGACTCGAGCACGGTGCGCAGGCGTGGCGGTGAGTACAGCCATGCCCAGTACCGCGGGGACCCGTCGGGCTCAGGCCTCCCGGGCATCGTCGTATCCGGGTTCGGCGCCGGTTGCGGCGGTCGGCTTGCGCGTGAGCTGCTCGATGGGATCGAGCGGAGCGAGCGGGGCATCCGCCGTTACCCCGAGCTCCGGGAAGCGGCGCGCCTGCGGGAGGACCTGCCGCTCGAGCGAGCCCACGGCGCTGTTGTACGCCTCCACCGCGCCTCCGAGGCGCTGACCCAAGCGCGACAGGTGTCCGACGAAGCTGCCGAGACGCCGGTAGAGCTCCTTGCCGAGATCGCGGATGGTCGCCGCGTTTTCCGCGACGACCGACTGGCGCCATCCGTACGCGACGGCCTTGAGTAGCGCGATGAGCGTCGACGGCGTCGCGATGATCACGCTGCGCTCGAGCGCGTTGTCGAGCAGGTCGGGCCGCTCGGCGAGCGCCGCAGCGAGGAACTGATCGCCGGGCAGGAACAGCACGGCGAACTCCGGACTGTGCTCGAACTGCGCCCAGTAGCTCTTGCCGGCGAGCTCGCGAACGCGCTGCTCGACCTGTTGAGCGTGGCGCTTCAGTGCGAGCTGACGGGCCTCCTCGCTCGGCGCCTCGAGCGCCTCGAGGAACGCATCGAGCGGGGTTTTCACGTCGACCACGAGCTCGCGGGACTCGGGCATGTGGACGATCAGGTCCGGGCGCTGCGTCCCCGCCTCGGCGCTCACCTGCACCTGCTCGGTGAAATCGCAGTGCTCGGCGAGGCCTGCGAGCTCCACGACGCGGCGCAGGGTGAGCTCGCCCCAGCGGCCCCGCACTTCCGGGCGGCGCAGCGCGGTGACGAGGTTGCGCGTCTCGCGCTGCAGCTGCGCATGACCGTTCGCGAGCGTCTCGATCTGTGAGCGCAGCTGCACGAACGCGTCGCGCCGCTCGCTCTCTAGCACCCGGGCCTGCGCCTCAGTCTTCTCGAGCGCCACGCGAATCGGCTCGACGAGCTCTCGGATGGCGAGCTCGCGCTCCTTCAGCGCGCCCTCCGCGACGGCCTGGTCGCGTCCCAGAGCCTCGCGCGCCATCCGCAGGAACAGCTCGCTGTTCGAGGCGAGGGAGTCCGCGGCGAGCGATCGGAAGGTGTGAGTGAGGCGGCTCTCCGTCTCGAGCGCCGAGGCAGTCCGCTCGGACTGCTGCTGCGAGCGCTCCTCGAGCTGCGTGCGGTAGCGCTCGAGCTCCACCGTGAGAGCCTGAATGCGCCGTGCGCCGCGCAGCCTCGCCGCGAGCGCACCGAAGGCGACTCCTGTGAGCAGCGCAAGCGTGGCGACGAGTATGACGAGCGCGGGCGTGGTCATTGGATCAAGTCGAATCGGCAAGCGCGGCAGGACCCCGCTGCGGCTGTCTGCGTAGCCAATCCAGAATCTCGAGGGGCGATGCGGCCCAAGCCGCAGCGGGCCATGACCGCGGGTCGTCCGCCGGCCCAATGTACCCGAAGCACGCGACGATCGCCCTCATGCCGGCCGCCTGCGCGGCGAGCACGTCGCGCTCGGCGTCGCCGACGTATACCGTCGCGGCGGGATTCACGTGCAGTTGCTCCGCCGCGTACAACAGAGGCCGGGGGTGCGGCTTGCGCTCGGGAAGCGTGTCTCCTCCGACGAGAACACCGGTACGCTCGGCGAGCCCGACGGCCTCGAGGAGCGGCGCTGCCAGGGCGTGGGGCTTGTTCGTGACGACACCCCATGGGAGCGCCTGACGCTCGAGGTACTCGAGAAGCGCCGGCATGCCTTCGAACGGCCGTGTGTGCACGGCGAGCGAGCGTGAGTAGATCTCGAGTAACCGATCCCGCAGCGCGAGGAATCGCGCCTCTGAGACGTCCGGAAAAGCGAGGCGTACGAGCGCGGCGGAGCCGTGCGAGACGAAGCAGCGGATTCGCTCCGACGCGAGCGGAGCGAGGCGCTCTTGCCGGCGCAGCTCGTTGAGCGCGTCAGCAAGGTCTCGCGCCGTATCGAGCAGCGTGCCGTCGAGATCGAAGAGCACGGCTGCGACCGGCGCCGTGGTCTTGCGCGCCGCCGGTGGAGTGGCGCCCGCGGGTTGAGGTGCCGGACGCGGGGCCTGTCGGTCGGCGCTCAAAGTCTGTCGACCTTGCGCTCAAGCCGCCCCGGCAGAGGCGCCGGAGGCCGCCGACAGGTGCGCGAGATAGTTGATAGACGGATCGCGGCTGAGCGTGCACCGTCCGGCGAAGGGGTCGAAATCGAGCCCGGCGATCTCCCGCAGCTCGAGGCCCGCGGCACGGCCCCAGCGGGCGAGCTCGGAGGGCCGGATGAACCGCTCGTACTCATGTGTGCCCCGCGGGAGCAGTCCGAGCACGTACTCCGCCGCGACGATGGCCGAGAGGAACGATTTCAAATTCCGGTGCAAGGTCGAGATGAACAGCTCCCCGCCGGGCGCGAGCAGATCGGCGAAAGTGCGCAACATCGCCGCCGGCTGCGGCACGTGCTCGAGCATCTCCATGCAGGTCACCACGTCGAAGGCGTGCGGCTCGCCGGACGCGAGCGACTCAGCGCTCGCGACGCGGTAGTCGACCGCGAGCCCGCTCTGCGAGGCGTGCGCGCGCGCCGCTTCGATCATGGCGGGAGCGAGGTCCACCGCGGTCACGGACGCACCCGCCCGACACAGGCTCTCCGCGAGCAGCCCGCCGCCGCAGCCCACATCGAGGACGCGGGCGCCGGCGAGGCGCGCTCGGCTCACAACGAAATCGGTGCGCACGGGATTGAGCAGGTGCAGGGGACGGAACTCGCCGCGGGGATCCCAGAACCGGTGCGCGAGCGCCTCGAACTTGCCGAGCTCGGCGCGGTCGGCGTTCGGCTGTGTCGTGCTCGGCATCGCGCGGTCTCGTTCGGGCGGGGACGAGCCTGCAAGTATACGGCGCCGCAGGGACGGGCGGGCGCGGTGTGATAAACTTTTGCTCACGCTTGCAGGCCTCAGAGTGGGGCCTCTCACTGCATTCATTCGCATGACAGACATCGCGCGCGAGATCCTCCCCGTCAACCTCGAAGACGAGATGCGCCAGTCGTATCTCGACTATGCCATGAGCGTCATCGTCGGGCGCGCGCTGCCCGACGTGCGCGACGGCCTGAAGCCCGTGCACCGGCGCGTGCTGCACGCCATGCGCGAGCTCGGCAACGACCACAACAAGCCCTACAAGAAGTCGGCGCGCGTTGTCGGAGATGTGATCGGCAAGTACCACCCGCATGGCGACTCGGCGGTGTACGACACCATCGTGCGCATGGCACAGCCGTTCTCCATGCGCTACGTCCTCGTCGACGGACAGGGCAACTTCGGCTCGGTCGACGGCGACATGCCGGCGGCGATGCGCTACACGGAAGTGCGCATGTCGCGCATCGCGCACGAGCTGCTCGCCGACATCGACAAGGAGACGGTCGACTTCGCGCCGAACTACGACGAGTCGGAGAGCGAGCCGTCGGTGCTGCCGACCCGCGTGCCGAACCTTCTGATCAACGGTCAGGCCGGCATCGCCGTCGGCATGGCGACGAATATCCCGCCGCACAATCTCACGGAGGTCGTCAACGGCTGTCTCGCGCTGCTCGAGGATCCCTCGCTGCCGCTCGTCGAGCTGATGCGCCACATCCCGGGACCGGACTTCCCGACGGCCGGCATCATCAACGGCGCACAGGAGATCGCGACCGCCTACCGCACCGGCCGCGGCCGGCTCTCGATCCGCGCCCGCTCGCACATAGAGGATCTCGACGGGAAGGGTCGCCAGTCGATCATCGTCACCGAGCTGCCCTACCAGGTGAACAAGGCGCGCCTGCTCGAGCGCATCGCCGATCTCGTGCGCAACAAGGAGCTCGAGGGCATCTCGGAGCTGCGCGACGAGTCCGACAAGGACGGCATGCGCGTGGTGATCGAGTTGAAGCGCGGTGAGGTCGCCGAGATCGTGCTCAACAACCTCTTCGCGCAGACGCCGATGGAGACCGTCTTCGGCATCAACATGGTCGCCCTGCAGGACGGCCAGCCGCGGCTGTTCTCCCTCAAGGAGATGCTCGAGGCGTTCATCCGTCATCGCCGGGAAATCGTCACCCGGCGGACGATCCACGACCTCGCGCGGGCGCGCGAGCGCGCTCACGTTCTCGAGGGGCTCGCCGTCGCGCTCGCGAACATCGACGAGATCATCGCGCTCATCCGCGCCGCCGCCTCACCGGCGGAGGCGCGTGCCGGGCTCACCGGCCGGGCCTGGGCGCCGGGCGTCGTCGTCGAGCTGCTCGAGCGGGCGGGAGAGCTCTCGACGCGCCCGCCTGGCCTGACGATCGAGACCGGGCTTACGGGCGCGACGTCCTATCGGCTGTCCGAGACCCAGGCGCAGGCGATTCTCGACATGCGCCTGCATCGGCTCACCGGGCTCGAGCAGGGCAAGATCATGGCCGAGTACCGCGAGTTGCTCGAGTCGATCCGCGATCTCGCCGATATTCTCGCGCGGCCCGAGCGGCTGACGGAGGTCGTGCGCACCGAGCTCGTCGAGGTGCGCGAGGCGTATGGTGACGCGCGGCGCACGGAGATCAGCCTCGATCACCTCGCCCTGACGACCGAGGATTTGATCGAGCCACAGGACGTGGTGGTCACGCTCTCGCACGCGGGCTACGCCAAGTCTCAACCGGTGACGGAGTATCAGACACAGCGCCGCGGCGGCCGCGGACGCGCGGCGACGACCGTCAAGGACGAGGACTTCATCGAGAAGCTGTTCGTCGCGCACACGCACGATACTCTGCTCTGCTTCTCCAACCGCGGGAAGGTCTACTGGCTGAAGGTCTACGAGCTGCCGCAGGCCGGGCGCGGCGCGCGCGGCAAGCCGATGGTGAACCTGCTGCCGCTCGAGGAGGGCGAGAAGATCAACGCCGTGCTGCCCGTCAAGCAGTTCGACGAGGAGCACTTCGTGTTCATGGCGACAAGTCAGGGCACCGTGAAGAAGACGCCGCTCGCCGCGTTCTCGCGTCCGCGCGCGAGCGGCATCATCGCCGTCGACCTGCGGGACAACGATCGGCTGGTCGGCGTGGCGCTGACCGACGGGCAGCGCGAGATCATTCTGGCCGCGAGCGGTGGCAAGGCGATTCGCTTCCACGAAGAGGAGGTGCGCGCGATGGGCCGGGACGCGGCCGGCGTGCGCGGCATCAAGCTCGCGGCTCCCGAGGAGCTGATCGCGCTCATCGTCGTCGGCGAGGGCTTCGTTCTCACTGCCTGCGAGAACGGCTACGGAAAGCTCACATCGCTCGAGGAGTTTCCGCGTCACGGGCGCGGCGGGCAGGGCGTCATCGCGCAGCAGACGAGCGAGCGCAACGGCGCCTTGGTCGCGGCGCTGCAGGTTGCGGCGGGGCAGGAGATCATGCTGATCAGCTCGGGCGGCACGCTGGTTCGCACACCTGTCGAGGAGATCTCCATCGTGGGGCGCAATACCCAGGGCGTGCGGCTCATTCG
>Ga0335075_10013719_pt1 | contig 12196 bp, 9 predicted proteins | sample Lox_Sample_24_FD_206723 | JGI IMG/M metagenome (GOLD analysis project Ga0335075, IMG submission 206723) | Soil microbial communities from Loxahatchee National Wildlife Refuge, Florida, United States - Lox_Sample_2.4 | ecosystem: Environmental > Terrestrial > Soil > Wetlands | place: USA: Florida... | reverse complement strand
TGAAAAATCTGATTGTCTTGTCGCTGTGCGCACTGACCCTGACCGCGTGCGAGAACCTTACCCCGACACAAAATCGCCTGCTGGGGGGAACCGCGGCTGGTGCGACCGGCGGGGCCGTGATCGGGGCCATCGCCGGCAACGCCGGCCTCGGCACGCTGATCGGCGCGGGCGTCGGTCTGGCGGGCGGCGCGATCTACAACCATGTTAAGAACAGCGAGCAGGAATCCTACCACGAGGGCTACACCGCCGGTCGCAGTGGGCAGCCCCCCACTCAGTGAGCGGCTGCCGCCGGCTTGGTGAGAAAGGCCATATTGCGGGGCAGTCAGTCGCAGTAGCCCCGGCTCTTCAGCCCAGTGGCAGCCCCACATAGTTCTCGGCCAGCGCCGTCGCCGCCGCGGTCGAGCCGGCGAGGTATTCTAACTCGGCAAGCTGCACACGGCGTTCGAACGCACCGTGCTGATCGAAGCGGTGCAGCATCGATGTCATCCACCATGAGAAGCGCTGCACCTTCCACACGCGCGAAAGGCAGGCATCGGACCACGCGGCAAGCAGGTCGGTTCGGCCGGCGGTGAAATATGCCTCCAGCGCGGAGGCCAGCACCGCGACGTCGGCGACCGCCAGGTTGAGGCCCTTGGCGCCGGTCGGCGGCACGATATGCGCCGCATCGCCGAGCAGGAAAAGCCGCCCATACTGCATCGGCTCGACCACGAAGCTGCGCATCGGCGTGACGCCTTTTTGCAGAATGCGCCCCTCCTGCAGCGTGAATCCGTCGCGCTCCGTGCGGATGCGAAGCTCGGCCCAGATGCGGTCGTCCGACCACCTCGCGATGTCCTCGTCCGGCGCGCATTGTAGATAAAGCCGGGTGACCGAGGGCGAGCGCAACGACAGCAATGCGAAGCCGCGTTCATGATTCACGTACACAAGCTCCGGTGAGGACGGCGGTGCCTCGGCCAGGATGCCGAGCCAGCCGAACGGGTACTCACGCTCGAACACGCGCAGTGCCTCGGCCGGGATGGATTCGCGGCAGATGCCATGAAACCCGTCGCAGCCGGCGATGAACGCACAATCCAACTCCAAGGCATGCCCGCCCTGCCGCGAGGTGATGCGCGGGCGATCGGTCGCAATGTCGTGAATCGCCACTTCGTCGGCCTCGAACAGGATTTGTCCGCCCGCCGCCAGCCTGGCCGCAATCAGGTCCTGCACCAGAAGGTGCTGGCTGTACACCATCACATGCCGGCCGGTCAGCGCGCGAAAATCGATACGATGGTCGCGTCGATTGAAGCGCAGATTCACGCCTTCATGCGGCAGGCCTTGTCCCCGCATGCGCTGACCCACACCCGACTGCACCAGCAGGTCCTCGGTCGTATGCTCCAGCACGCCGGCGCGGATGCGGTTCTCGACATAATCGCGCGAATGCCGTTCCAGCACGACGGACTCGATCCCGCGCAGGTGCAACAGATGCGACAGGAGAAGGCCGGCCGGTCCGGCCCCGACGATCCCAACCTGAGTGCGCATCCCTGCCTCCTTCGCGGCAGCTTACGCCAGCCTTACGCAGTCTGGAATCGGCACGCATCGTAGGGCGGATGCAATCCGCCGAGGCGCGGCCCTCATCCCCCCGCACTTATCGCGCCGTTGCGACCCGCGTCGGCTTCGCCTCTAATCGGCGTTTGAGGAGACGCACAGGAGCCGCCATGTCCGCCACCCCATCCGAGACCGCGCTGGCAGCCGAGTTCGATTGCCTGATGGCTCGCGCTGGCCTGACCATTCCGCCGGCGCGCAGGGCAGGCTACCTCGTCGCCTTCGCCGACCTTCGCTCGCAGATCGCGCTGCTGCACACGAACCACAGCGCCACTGTGGAACCCTCCAACGTGTTCCGCCTGTCCCCGATGGAGTCCGCGCGATGACATCCGACCAACCTTCGATCGCCGAGATGGGCCGGCGACTCCGCACCGGCGCCGTCACCTCCGTCGCACTCACCCGCGATGCCCTGGCGCGGATCGAGGCACACGATAGCGCGCTCCACGCCTTCATCCTGGTCACCACCGAGCGCGCATTGGCGGATGCACGGCAGGCCGACGCCGACCTGGCGGCCGGCCACGACCGCGGTCCGATGCATGGCATTCCCTATGCCCTCAAGGACATCTACGACACCGCCGGCATCCCCACGACCTGCCATTCCAAGCTGCGCCAGCATCACGTCCCGGAACAGGACAGCGTCGTGACCGCCCGCTTCTCCGAAGGCGGGGCAGTGCTGCTGGGCAAGCTCGCCACGCATGAGTTCGCCATCGGCGGCCCAAGCTTCGACCTGCCCTGGCCGCCATCGCGCAACCCCTGGAACACCGAGCACATCACCGGCGGCTCGTCGTCCGGATCGGCAACAGCGATCGCGTCCGGGATGCTGCGCATGGCCACCGGCTCGGATACCGGCGGGTCGATTCGCGGCCCCGCCGCGTGGTGCGGCCTCGCCGGGATCAAGCCGACCTATGGCCGGGTGTCGCGCCGCGGCGTCTTCCCATTGTCCTGGACTCTCGATCACTGTGGCCCGCTGGCCCGCAGCGTGGAGGATGCCGCAATCGCACTGCAGGTCATGGCCGGCCACGACAAGCAGGACCCGGCAAGCGCCGATGTGCCCGTGCCCGATTTCCGCGCCGGGCTCCAGCGCGGCGTGGCGGGCCTGCGCATCGGCATCCCGCGCGCGTTCTTCGCCGCCGCGAAGATGGTCACGCCCGAGGTGCTCGCCGCGATCGACCGCACCGCGCACCTTCTGCGCGACGCCGGCGCCATGGTCGAAGACGTGGCGCTGCCCGACTACGCCATCTTCGCCGCCGCCGGACGCGTGATCATGTTGTCCGAAGCCTTCGCCATCCATCGCATCGATATGCAGACCCGGCTGCTGGACTACGCCGAGATCACCGCCGGCAGGTTCGTGCTCGGCGCGACGATCACCGGCCCCGATTACGTTGATGCGCTGCGCGCCCGTCGCGAGCTGACCGACGCGGTGAACGCGGTGCTGATGTCCTGCGACGCGCTGCTGACCGCTTCCAGCCTGACCACCGCGCCGCGCTTCGATGCGGTGCCGGATGCGCTGTCGTCGCTCTCGCCAATGCAGACGATCCCCTTCAACGTCACCGGCCACCCGGCGATGAGCGTACCCGTCGGATTGGCAGCCGATGGCTTGCCCCTGTCGGTGCAGATCGCCGGCCGCCCGTTCGACGAGCCGACGGTGCTGCGCATCGCCCGCGCGATCGAGACAATACACCTCTCCCGCTCTGCGGGAGAGGTCGCCGCGCGCAGCGCGGCGGGTGAGGGTGCCGGCGCGTAGCCCCTCATCCAATGCGCTTCTCCGCCTTCTCCCTCTTACGCCACGCCGTATTCGGCAATGCCTGGCCAGAGCAGTGGCGCTCGCCGGAACCCCGCAACGCCTACCAAGTGGTGATTATCGGCGCCGGCGGCCACGGGCTGGCCACTGCGTACTACCTGGCCAAGCAGCACGGCATCACCGACGTCGCGGTCCTCGAGCGCGGCTGGCTCGGCGGCGGCAACACCGGCCGCAACACGACCATCATCCGCTCCAACTACCTGCAAGACGCCAGCGCCGCGATCTATGAGCACGCCCTGAAGCTGTGGCAAAACCTCGCAGCCGAGCTGAACTACAATGTCATGTACTCCCCGCGCGGCGTGCTCATGCTGGCGCACAGCGAGCACGACGTTCGGGTATCCAAGCGCCACGTGCATGCCAACCGGCTGAACGGCATCGACAACGAATGGTTGTCGCCCGAACAGGTGAAATCCTTCTGCCCGCCGATCAACATCGGCCGCGACCTGCGCTATCCGATCCTTGGCGCTGCACTGCAACGTCGCGGCGGCGTGGCGCGGCACGACGCGGTGGCCTGGGGATATGCACGCGCCGCCGATGCGCTGGGCGTCGATATCATCCAGAACTGTGAGGTCACCGCGATCCGGAGCAACGCCTCCGGTCGCGTGACCGCGGTGGACACCACGCGCGGCCGCATCGCTGCGCGCAAGATCGCCGTCGTCGCCGCCGGCCACACCAGCGTGGTGATGGCGATGGCCGGACTGCGCATGCCGATCGAAAGCTTCCCCCTGCAGGCGCTCGTTTCCGAGCCAATAAAACCGATCCTGCCCTGTGTGGTCATGTCGAACGCCATCCACGCCTACATCTCGCAATCGGACAAAGGCGAGCTGGTGATCGGCGCCGGCACCGACGCCTATACGTCGTACAGCCAAGCCGGCGGACTGCATGTGCCGGCGCACACGCTGGAGGCGATCTGCGACTTGTTCCCGAACTTCCGGCGGCTGCGCATGTTGCGCAACTGGGGCGGCATCGTCGACGTCACCCCCGATCGCTCGCCGATCATTGGCCTGACGCCAGTGCCCGGCCTGTTCGTAAATTGCGGCTGGGGCACCGGCGGATTCAAGGCAACTCCAGGCTCGGGCCACGTCTTCGCCGCAACCATCGCGCGCGATACCCCGCATCCGATCGCCGCGCCCTTCGGACTGGACCGCTTCGCCGCCGGCCGCATGATCGACGAGGCCGCCGCCGCCGCGGTGGCACACTGATGTTGCTGATCCCCTGCCCCTGGTGCGGCGCCCGGCCGGAGAACGAGTTCCACTACGGCGGGGAGGCGCACATCGCGCGTCCATCGCATCCGGCGGAGCTCGACGACACCGCCTGGGCCGAGTTCCTGTATTTCCGCACCAACCCCAAAGGCGTGCACGCTGAGCGCTGGCGCCACCTCCATGGTTGCGGCCGGTTCTTCAACTGCCTGCGCGATACCGCCTCGGACAAAATCCTCTCCGCATACAAGCCCGGCGAATCGCCTCCGGCCACGCCATGAGCGGCCCATTTCGCTTGCCCGACGGCGGCCGTATCGATCGCAACAAGAAAGTCGCGTTCAGCTTCGACGGGCAGCGGATGGAGGGATGCGCCGGCGACACGCTGGCCTCCGCACTGCTGGCCAATGGCGTGCATCTGGTCGGACGTTCGTTCAAATATCACCGTCCGCGTGGGATTTTATCCGCCGGCGCCGAGGAGCCGAACGCGCTGGTTACTGTTTCGCGCGATACCGGCCGAACCACCCCCAATCTGCGTGCCACACAGGTCGAGCTTTACCCGGGGCTTGTCGCGCACAGCCAGAACCGCTGGCCCGCGCTCGGCTTCGATGTCGGCGCCGTAGCGGATGTCGCTTCGCCGCTCCTCGGGGCCGGCTTCTACTACAAGACCTTCATGTGGCCCGCGTCGTTCTGGCGTCGTCTCTACGAGCCGGCGATCCGCCGTGCCGCCGGCCTCGGTCGCGCACCGCGCGCACCGGATCCCGATCGCTACCTGCACCGCTATGCGCATTGCGACGTGCTGGTCATCGGCGCCGGTGCCGCCGGTCTGGCAGCAGCGCTCGCCGCGTCGGCCGCCGGAGCTCGCGTGATCCTATGCGACGAACAGGCGGAGTTCGGCGGCGCGTTGCTGCACGAGACAGGTGAGATCGAGAGCATCGCTGCCGCGGAGTGGGCATCCGAAGCGACTGCGCGGCTCGCCGCACATGGTGTCGTGCTGCTGCCGCGCACCACGGCCTTCGGCTGGTTTCCCGACAACCTGATCGGCCTCGCCGAGCGCCTGACCGACCATCTTGCCGACCCCAATCCGCGCCTGCCCCGTGAACGCCTGTGGCAGGTGCGCGCGCAACAGGTGGTGATCGCCGCCGGCGCGATCGAGCGGCCGCTTGTGTTTCCCGACAACGACCGGCCCGGCATCATGCTGGCCGACGCAGCACGCTGCTACCTGCACCGCTTCGGGGTAAAGGTCGGTTCGCGCGCGGTGGTCGCGACGGCGGACGACAGCGCCTATCGCACGACGATCGAGTTGCATCGGGCCGGCGTACAGATCGCCGCCATCGCCGATACACGCCCCTCGCCGGACGGCGAGGCAGTTGCCGAAGCGCGTGCCACCGGACTCGACGTGCGGACCGGCACGGTGGTGGCCGGAACCGCTGGCCGCCGCCGCATCCACAGTGCTCGCCTTTACAACGCCACCGGTGCACAGACAGTGAACTGCGATGTCCTGCTGATGTCCGGCGGCTGGACACCATCAGTCCATCTGTTCTCGCAGTCGCGCGGAAAACTGCGCTACGATGCGTGCCTGGGCGCATTCGTTCCGAACCTATCGGCCGCGCGGGAGCGCAGCGTCGGTGGTTGCAACGGCATCTATGATCTGGCTGCCTGCGTCGAACAGGGATACGCCGCCGGCGAACAGGCCGCCCCCCCCCACACCGCCACGCCCACCCCCGCGGCCACGCCCGCCCCCCCCAACGTCACGCCCAGCCCCCCCAACACCACGGCCGGCCCCCCCACCGTCATGGCCGGCCTTGTGCCGGCCATCTCCCGCCCGGTCCGGGACGCCGGTGCCGACTCGCAGCAGATGGCGCGCATGATCCCGGCCGTATCCGCGGCGGCCGCATTGCGCCGCAAGGCATTCGTCGATTTCCAGAACGACGTCGCCGCCAAGGACCTGTTGGCGGCGGTCGGCGAAGGCTTCCGCTCGGTCGAGCACGTGAAGCGCTACACCACGACCGGCATGGCCACCGACCAGGGCAAGACCTCGAACCTGAACGCACTGGCACTGGTCGCCCGCACGCTGCACAAACCCGTGCCCGCGGTCGGACACACGACCTTCCGCATGCCATACACACCAGTAACATTCGGAACCTTCGCCGGCAGCGCACGTGGCGAGATGCTCGATCCGGTCCGCCGCACACCGATTCACCCCTGGGCGCATGCGCAGGGCGCGGTGTTCGAGGACGTCGGCAACTGGAAGCGCGCGCGCTTCTTCCCACGCGATGGCGAAGACATGCACGCCGCTGTCGCTCGCGAGTGCCGCGCGGTCCGCACCACCGTCGGTTCGTTCGACGCCAGCACCCTGGGCAAGATCGAGGTGGTCGGGCCGGACGCCGGCGTTTTCCTCGACCGGATGTACACCGGCAACTTCGTGCGCCTGCCGGTGGGCCGTTGCCGCTACGGGCTGTTGCTGAACGAGGCCGGCTTCGTGCTCGACGATGGCGTGGTGGCACGGCTGGCACCGGACCGCTTCCACCTCACCACGACAACGGGCGGCGCGGCGTCAGTGCTGCACCACATGGAGGATTACCTCCAGACCGAGTTCCCCGAGTTGCAAGTCTGGCTGACCTCCATCACCGAGCAGTGGGCCGTAATCGCCGTGCAGGGACCGCGCGCGCGAGACGTGATCGCGCCCCTGACCGCCGGGACCGATATAGCCGCGGAGGCCATGCCGCACATGAGCGTGCGCGACGCTGTTGTCGCCGATATCCCCGCGCGACTGTTCCGGGTCAGCTTCACCGGAGAATCCGGTTACGAGATCAACGTTCCAGCCGATCATGGCCTTACGGTCTGGCAAGCGGTCCTGGCTGCCGGCACCGCACACGGCATCACGCCGTACGGCACCGAGGCGATGCATGTGCTGCGTGCCGAAAAGGGCTACATCGTCGTGGGGCAGGAGACCGACGGCACGGTGACGCCGGACGATCTCGGACTGGGCTGGACGATCGGGCGGACAAAGGATGATTTCGTCGGCAAGCGTTCGCTCGCGCGGCCGGAGATGCTGCGCCCGGATCGCCGGCAGCTCGTCGGCCTGAGTACCGGCGATCCGGGCGAAGTGCTGGAAGAAGGCGCGCAGCTCACCACCGACCACGGCACGGTTTCGCTTGGCCGCATCACCTCTTCGTATCGCAGCGAGGCGCTCGGCCGCTCGATCGCGCTTGCACTGGTGTCGGGTGGTCGCGCGCGCCGTGGCCAGACGCTGTACGTGCCGATGCCGGATCGGGAAATCCCTGTGACCGTAACCGATCTGGCTTTCTACGACCGCGAGGGGGCGCGGCTAAATGGCTGAGGTGTCCTTCGTCGTGCTGGACCGCTGCACGCGTCTCGCGATTCATGCCGGCCCCGAATCCGCCGCGGTGATCGGCGCCGCGGTTGGCGTGCCTCTCGGCGATGCGCCATGCCGCGCCACTGTCGTCACCGACCGGGCCGCGTTGTGGCTAGGACCCGACGAGTGGTTGCTACTGGCCCCTGATCGTGACGCGCCCACGCTGACCGCTGACGCCGTCCAGGCACTCGGCGATCGCCCCGCCAGTATTGTCGATGTCTCTCACCGATCAGTCGCCATCGAGGTATGCGGCCCGCGCGCAACCGACACGCTGAATGCATTCTGCGCGCTGGACCTTGATCCCCACGCTTTCCCAATCGGGATGTGCACGCGGACCGTGTTCGGCAAGTCGGAGATCGTGCTCTGGCGCACCGCCGGGGACACATTCCGGATCGAGGCCGCCCGTTCCTTCGTCCCATACGTGCTGGCCTGCCTGGAGCAAGGTAGCCTCGAGTTTGGAAGTTGAGCTGCGGTACGGCGGCAGACTGCGTCCGCCCTATGCTCATTACGCTTATGCCTCCCACCCGAATAGCGGGAACATCCAGCCAAGCTCGCGCAGGATCATCTCGTTCATTTCCGGCGTAAACGTGGAGCGCCAGTCGCCGACAACGCCCTTGCGGAAAAACGATCCGTCCTGCGCCACGCCGGCGGGACGGCCGCCGGACAGCGCCGCGAAGGACGTCCGGGCGACGCACTCCGTGACGATGTCGTCGCTGTCAGATACGCCGAGGAACCGGAAGAGCTGTGCCGCGACTATCGCCGTTGCCTCGCGCATTCGCTCATAGGTCACGACCATGCAGTCGGACGGGTATTGTTCGCTTAGCGCAAGCGCCGTGCGCGCGCCTTGTTGCAAGGATGGGAGTGCCTAGCGGATGAGCGCGACCTTGGCCGCACCCTCGTCCTCGCCGACCTTCTGTTTGTGGAAGAAATGCCAGGCAGAGCTCAGGACGTCGCGTGGGTCCCGCGCGATGCCGATGAATTTCGTGTTCGGAAACAGGCGTTTCAGGCGCGGGAAGAAGAACACGTTCTCCGGTGTCTTTTCACCGACTGCGCGACAGGTCTTGCCTGCGCACTGCCGCTCCAGCGCCAGCAGGATGGCGGTGCCGATCAGTTGTTCGGTGTCGTCCGCTTCCGGCAGCGCAAAACCGCTGGAATGGCGGAACAATGTGGTGTTCTTGGACTGCAGAGCCTGCCGGCGCCCCTCCATCGCCTTCCCGAGGGGGTCCGCAAGCTGCTGCTGGAACAGCCCCTCGCCGCGGCAGCAGATGTCCCGGTGGCTGTCGAGCAGGTGCTGCAGCCAAGTGGTCCCGGAACGCGGTGCCCCGCCGATGAAGAACAACTGACGCCCGACCAGGCCCAGCAGCTTATCGTGACGCTCGGTCCAGCTCTGCAAACGCATCGGTCCTCGCGAACCCTACCCTACGCGGCAGCAGCAATCCGCGCACGGGGTTTTGGCCGCTGCCGCGCCGTCCCGCGCCCCTCGATCGCAGCCTGCAGCGAGGCGGTGACGATCGCTTCGTTGTGGTGTCGGCGAATGAACGACAACCCTGTACGGGAGACCTTCCGACAAGCGAGCTCATCGCGGTGCAGACGGCAGACCAGTGCGGCGAGCTCGGCTGGGTCCACGCCCACAAGCGCGCGCAGGCTGGGCGGCAGTGCGAGGCCCTCCGCCGCGACCGGGCTCATGACGCAGGGGATGCCGGCGGCAAGGCTGTCCAGCACCTTGCCTTTCACACCCGCGCCGTAGCGCGACGGCACTACGCTCAGGCGCACTCGACCGAACACGTCTGCAAGCTCCGCCACGTGCCCCAGCGGCATGACGCGGGGGCCCGCCAACCGTCGCACTGACACCGGCATTTCGCTGCCGGCGAGCAGGCAGTCAATCGCCGGATCTTCCCGCCAGACGACCGGCATCACTGCCTCGACCAGCCAGCGCACCGCATCGACGTTCGGCTCATGGGCATAGCCGCCGATGAAAGCAACACCGTGCCGCGCTGCGAACGGTGCGGACACTGGCTGCGCCTTCACCGCCCAAGGCACACGATAGACGCTCGCCTCTGGCACCGCGCAGCGCAGCAGCTCCGCCTCGTCCGTCGAATGGGTGATCACCGCATCCGCCCACCACGCTGCCACGCACTCCTCCAGCCGCCGGTGGCGGCTTTCGGCGAGCAGCTCGGGCCGATCCTCCACCGCCGCCTGGCGTGCCAGGCGGAGGTGGTGCAGGTCCGCCACGCTGTACAGGATGCGTGCTCGCCGATTGTATTGCCGTGCCAACGCCAGATAGCGCGCGGCGATGCTCGCGCGGTGCAGATAGACGACGTCGAAGCAATCTGCCTGGCGGCGCAGCACGTCCTCCACCGAGGCGTAGAACGGCGCGCCGCAGCAGGTGATGTCCGCCGCCGTCAGTGCGGCGACCTCCGGCCCGACATGCGCCATCTCATCCGCCGCAACGAAGCTCACCGCGTAGCCGAGATGCTGCAGTGCGCGCATGTGCGACAGGATCGCGTGTGACCCCGCATCGCGTCCGACGACCGGAACGCGCTGATCCACTACCAGCGCGCGCAGCGCCGGGGCAGTCGCTTCATCGTTCGCGTCCTCCATCACCGGTGCCCAACGGCGGCGGAACTGCCGGTAGGCAAGGCGCTCCTCACGGTGCGCCTCGGCGTCGGCGCGGCGCCGCAAAAGCCCGTCCGCCTGTGCCAGGACGAACGACAGCGCGCGGTCCCACTCGTCGGCCGTGTCGAGACCCGCGACCGCTCGCGCAACTGCTTGCTCTAGTGTCGTGTCAAAGCTTCCCACCGCTTCGATCACCGCGGGTGAGCCGGGAAGCTCGGCGCCGTCGGTTTCGCGGCGCACCTGGATAACGTGGCGCACGAACGGCGACAGACCGCCCGGGATGATGACGTCCAGACTGTGCCATCCGTTGCCGATGCCGGCCTCAGCCAGGTCCGCCCGATACGCGTTCGCCAGCACCCGGGTGATCGGCACGCCGTTGTCGAGGATCTGCAGCGCCACCGGCGCATCGGGGTCGGCGCTGTCCTGCGCCCAGCCGGCGATCCACTCACGGGTCACCTCGTCCAGCTTGCCGTGCAGGGTGCCGTCCACTGCGGTGGTGAGCGGGATCGGCGCCGCTTCCACCGCCCAGGGCGAGTTCACCAGCTCCCGCCCGTCCCGCGCGCGCCGCACCCGGATGACGTGGCGCACCAGCGGAGACAACCCGCCGGGAATGCGAAATTCGAAGCCGTGCCGCCCGTCGCCGATGCCCGCTTGTTGCAGATCGGCGCGATAGCGATCCGCGACGACCTCGCCGATCGTCACGTCGTTGTCGAGCACACGCAGCTTCACCGGCCGATCAGGCACGGCCGCGTCGCGCGCCCAGCCGGCGATCTGGTCTCGCCGGACACAGTCGAGATAGCGGGGCAGCCATCCGCGTTCGACGGCGCCCTGCTGCGCCGTGTCCGGTTCCATTGCATTACCGCGAAGCGCGAGGCGGCTGCGCACCGCTTCGAGGATCTCGCCCTCCTCCACGCGGGGCGCGCAGAAGCGGGCGGCCACGACCGGCGCATCCGGATATAGCTCCCGATATTCGGCGGCGTTGTGGAACATGCCGCGACTGTCGTCATTGACGAAACTCTCCGACGGCGCCCCTTCCGCCAGGATAATGTCGTGGCTCTCCAGTTCCAGGTGGAAATATTCGACAAGATCCACCGAGTCCGCCTGCACGATGGAAGTGCCGTTCGACAGCGCCGCGGCAGGGACCAGGACGCCGTCGATATACATCGCGTGCAGCGGCGAGACATGGAGGTCCCGCCGCGGCACCCCATCGGCCAGGGCGCCGGCGCGGATCAGCACCGGTAGCACATCGCGGTTGCCACTCACGAACCGGCCCGAGTAGCTACGTCGCCCGATCCAGCGGATCGGTCGGACCACGCCACTCAACGTGATCAGCCGGTCACCGATTCGCAACTCATCCACCGGTACTTCGCCGTGGTCGGTCAGGATAAACGTGCCGCGGCAGTAGCAGGGGGTTCCCTCTAAAGTTATGAACGTGCCGCGCGCGCCATCCGGTGTCAGTCGGAAGTATTCGCTAGCGTAGTAATCACCGGCAAGTTGCTGTGTGTAGGTCTGACCGCCCTGCGAGACAGTGAGGAAATCAGTCGATGAGTTGACGCTCGCCGATCCGCCGCTGACAAAGGCGAAATAAGCGACATCGATCGTCCCATCGGAGTTCACAGACGTGAG
>Ga0335075_10013718_pt1 | contig 12196 bp, 13 predicted proteins | sample Lox_Sample_24_FD_206723 | JGI IMG/M metagenome (GOLD analysis project Ga0335075, IMG submission 206723) | Soil microbial communities from Loxahatchee National Wildlife Refuge, Florida, United States - Lox_Sample_2.4 | ecosystem: Environmental > Terrestrial > Soil > Wetlands | place: USA... | reverse complement strand
GCGAGCGCGGGGCGGTGAGTTCACGGCCGAGGACGAGGAGCTGGCGGTCGCGCTGGCCGCCACGGCGGGCCGGGCGATCGCGAACGCACGGCGATTCACCGAGTCCCAGCCGTACGAGCTGATTGCGCAGCACGCCGCCACGGCCGCCGAGGCGGACTTCGCCACGCTGGTCCTGCGGCACGGCAGCGACGAGGCGATCGTGACGGCCGTGGCCGGGCTGATGGCCGCCGAACTCGCCGGGTGGACGGTGCCGCTGGAGGAGTCGCTGGCCGGGCGGGCAATCCTGACCGGCAAGCCGTTCCTGGCCAATGACTACCTCAGCGAGGGGTCCGGCAATACCCTGAGCGCGGACATCGGCCCGCTGATGGTCCTCCCGCTCACGGCGGGCGAGCAGGTTCTCGGCGCGATGATCCTGGGCCGGCTCGCCGCCCGCCTCCGCTTCACCGACGCCAGCCTACAGATGGCCGCATCATTCGCCGCTCAGGCCGCGGTGGCAGTGGAGCTGTCCCGGGCGCGGGCTGACCAGATCGCTCTGGCGCGGATGGAGGATCACGACCGCATCGCCGCCGACCTGCACGACCACGTCATCCAGGAGCTGTTCGCGCTCGGCATGGGACTGCAGAGCATGGTCAGCCGCACCGACAGGCCGGAGAACGCCGAACGGCTCAGGGGCTATGCCGACAGCCTCGACAACGTCATCGCCAGGATCCGGGCCCAGCATCTTCCAGCTCCACCAGCCCCGCAGCCAGGAACCCGCCGGGCTCCAAGCTCGGCTCGTCGATCTGCTGACCGAGCACGCCCCGCAGCTCGGCTTCACCGCCAGCATCCGCTTTGCCGGGCCGGTCAGCCTCGGCGAGGACACCGACCTGGCCCGCGACATCCACCCGCGAGGCACTGTCGAACTGCGCCCGGCACGCCCAGGCCACGATCGCCGACATCGCGATCACCATCAACGAGGGCATGATCACCGTCGAGATCACTGACAACGGCGTCGGCATCGGCACGCCTAGCCGCTCCAGTGGCCTGGCCAACATGCGCCGCCGGGCCGAGCGCCATGGCGGACAACTGCAGTTCGCCACCCCGCCCGGCGGCGGCACCCAGCTGACCTGGACCGCCCAGGTGCACTCTCGCATAACCGGGTGAAGGTTGCGCCGCGGTGGATTGCGTGCGTACACCCTGAGCTGGCGGGCCGTCCGGCTGCCGCCAGACAGCGTGCTGGTCTCCGGATCAGTCTCCCGCGTGGCTGCGCCGGGCTGGCTGCCGGGTCGCTGGAGGCGCGGCACGGGGTCTACGCGACACCTGCGGTCAGCGGTCTGGCTGGGCGTGTCAGGGCTCTAGTAGTTCGGATGGGGGCCGGCGGGCTGTGACGCTGGTCGTCCGGGCGGGTCCGAGCTGGAGGATCATCTGCGGGGCTCCGGGCAGTGCGAGCCGGTCCCGGATGAGCTCGCGGATCGCGGCGGCCTCCAGTGGCTGGGTGTGCATGCTGGCAAACACCCATCTGCTCGCCGCGTGCGCGAGCACGTGGTGTAGCGCCTGGCCGGCGCATAGCCAGTCGCCGCGACCGTCACCCGGGGTCAGAAGGACCGCAGTGGCGGCCGGAGTCGGCCCGCCGGTGTCCACCAGGCCCAGGCCGCGGCCCAGGTCGAAGTCGCGCTGCGGCAGCCGGCCGCGGTGGCGATCATCTGCCGCCGTGAACGCACTCGATGGCACCCCGTCGCGTGCGTGAGACGCCGGGTCTCGGGTCCAGTCCCTCATGTCGGCGCGCGCCTTCGGGTCGAGATCCTGTCTGCGCGTGACGGCGGTGGCGATGTCGGCGAGCCGCTCGTAGGCGTGGGTGCGGTCCATGAGTGCGAGCGTCGCGCCTTCTGCGAGCGCATCGTGCTGCAGGCCGGCTAGCAGCCCTGCTGGCAGCCCGCCGGGCGCGAACGGGCCGCGGTGGGTATGCCGGTGCGGCAGCGCTTCCAGAATCTTGCGCTCCGCCGCGTTCATGGGCTCCGGCTTGCCGAGGCTGACGCGGGCGATCAGGCGGAGCCGGGCCGGGTCGGGCAGGAGCTCGAAGACGGGCATGTAGCCCAGCGACCGTATGCCGAGGCGCAGCCCGAACAGCGCGGCTCCGCAGCTGATCAGCAGCTCGCGGCCCAGCGGGTCCACCCGCAGCTTACGGCCTGGATCGGCAAATACCTCGATCGAGTACTCGCTAGCGTGGAACCGCCAGGGCTGAGTGTTATGGATCGATGGCGCGCGGGCCGCTGTCGCGATCAGGTACTCCACCTGATCAGCCGTCATCGGCGCCCGGCTGAAGCCTGGTTCGTCGCTCAAGCTGCTCACCCGCTCTCGCATTCGAGCCAGAATCCTTGGTACGAGCCTCGGCCTGACAGGGGCCGAGGTCTCGTCCGGATAAGGCGAAGGTCCCGCCCCGACCTGGTCACCTGCAGGCCCGGCACTGTGGCGCGTGCGGACGGCGGCACCGCGGCGAAGGCTCCGGAGTGCCGCGGACGTAGTCTGCGTGCCAGGCTTCTGCCATGACGGATGGCATCGGGCCGGCCGAGCGGGCCGGCCGAATCGCCGTGGTGGCGTTTCCCGAGCACGTCGATGCCGCCAGTGCAGCCAGCATCGGCGATCAGCTCCGGGCAGCACTTGGCAACGGCGCCGCGGTAGTGATCGCGGATCTGTCAGCAACGGCCTGGTGCGATCGTGCCGGCGTTGACGCGCTGATCCACGCCTACCATGTGGCAGCGGTCAGTAATGCAGAGCTGCGCCTGGTCGTGCGCGCGCCGGCCGTAGGTCGGCTGGTCAGCGACGCGGGCCTGGACCGGCTGGTGGCCGTATTCCGTTCGGTGGAGGCAGCCGCAGCCCAGGGTCCGGGCGGATACCCCGCACCGGATGATGAGGTGCTGCAGGGCTATCCGCCGCCGTGGCCAGCGCGCCCGCGGGCGAGGCAGTCCAACGGGTCCGGGCCGGTCGGGCTGAATGCCGCGGTCTTGCGTCAGCTGATCGACACGCTGGATGACGGCATCATGCTGGCCGATGACGACGGCACGATCGTGCTGGCCAGCCGGCGGCTGGCGGCGATGTTCGGCTATCAGGATGGCGAGCTGACCGGTCAGCCGGTGGAGGCGCTGGTACCGGCAGACCTGAGGGGCATGCATCGGAAGGACCGGGCCGCTTACGCGCGGGAACCGGTATCCCGCCCGATGGCGGCAAGAATCCGGCTGGCAGGGATCCGCAAGGACGGCGCGACCTTGCCGGTGACGATTACGCTCAGCCCGGTACCGACCGCGAGCGGACATTTCATCCTGGCCGTGGTCAGGGACGCCACGAGGACTCCGCGGGCGGACGACCTGGCGAGCCTGGCCCGCGCCGTAGCGTCCGATCACGAGAAGCACAGCGAGGAACTGCTGGACCGGGTCGTCAGCAGCCTGTTCCATGTCGGGGTCAGCCTCCAGGCCGCCGCAGCCCAGCCCGCTCAGGTAGCCAGAGAGCGGATCACCGATGCGCTGCTGCGCCTGGATGAGGTGATCCACGAGATCCGCGATCACGTCTTCCGGGTGCGGGACTCGGGCAGTACCGGCAATCGCCCGTGACGCCCGCATGTCAGGCACCGGGGTCTGCGGCGACCGGCCGCGTACCCCCAGGACTTGCGGCCGCGAATCCGGGACCAACGGCCGTAGGAAACGCCGCGTTGCAGGCGCGTCTAATGCAGTCGTGTTTATCGGCGACGAAGTGCGAGCGGAAGTCAGCCTCGCCGCAGCCAGCACGCGCATTGCCGGCCTGCCCGGCGGCATGACGCTGGGCACGGCGTCGCATGCCGCCTGGGCTGAAGGGATCGCGAGAATCGGCCCGGCTGGCCCGCTGCCGGGCCTGTCCAGGCTCGTGCGCGTGCGCGTCACCGAACCCGTCCAGCGGGGAACTGTGACACAGCTGGCCCTGCGCTGGGAGGCCCTGGGCGCCAGCGAGCGACTGTTCCCGGTCCTGGATGCCGACATAACTCTGCTCCCCGACGGGGATGACGGCACGCTGATCGGCCTGCAGGGCGTCTACCGGCCGCCAGCAGGACCGGCCGGGGAGATTCTGGACCGGATAATCCTGCACCGGATCGCAGCCGCCACTATCCGCTCGTTCCTCCGCCGCATCGCGGCCGCCCTCGAGGACCCGGGGCCCGGCAACGGCCACGACGCTAGCGACAGCGACGCTCCGGCCGTCTGGCCTGCGGCGGAGTCGACGTCACCCAGGAGAACCGCGAACCCTAGCTGACGGATACCCGAGAACGCCCGTCCTTTTGCGGTCAGGAGCGGCCTCGCGCGACCCGTCATAAGCCAGGCACGGCAGCCAGTCGCGACGCGCGACGACATCGCGGGCCCGGCACACCGCGCAACCCGACGGGAGAACGGTGGTCCTGGGCTGCCCTGACTTACGTCCCTACCCGCGGTCCGGGCTGCTTCGTAGCCTGCTGAAATGACCATTGCCGAGGACGCGATCTCTGAGCAGGAGTGCTGGTACCTGCTAGCGACGACATCGGTAGGTCGGCTCGCCCTGTCGGTCCGGGCACTGCCCATGATTCTGCCCGTGCAGTATTACCTTGACGACCGCGACATCGCGGCATGCCTGGGTCACCGCGAACTGCCCGAGCGATCGCTGGATGAGGCGATCATCGCGTTCGCTGCGGACTCGATCGACCCATCGACCTGTGCGGGCTGGTCGGTTGAGGTTCAGGGCAGGTCGGTGCTTTCGCGTCAGGCTTGGTCCGGCACGAGTTGCCCTCAGCATGCGCTGGGTCAGGTCGTGCGAATCGAGCCGGCGACCCTCACGGGGCACCGGGTGCACCTGTGCCCGCTCATAGATGAGATGCGTGCTGCAAGCCGCCGCTGACTAAACCACCGGCACCGGTGACTTGCAAGACCTGTGCACAAGGATGCTAGCTGGCCGCCGGAGCGGCTGGCACGCGGCCGGGGACCAGCAGGACGCTGCCCAGCGGGCGCCGGACGCTGATAGCACTCTGGATGACGGTGCCGAGCCGGAGCACGAGCTGCGGGTAGCTGCCGTCACCCAGCTGGGCCCGGATGATCTCGCGGAGCCAGCCAACCTCCACCGGCTGGCTGTACAGCGCCGCGGCAGCGCCATAGCTTGCACACGTCAGCAGTAGCCGCTGCAGTGCGTGCCCGGCGTTCACCCAGTCGGCCGGGGTGTCGCACGGCGTGGTCAGCAGGCAGGCGACTCCGGTGAACCGGGTCGCCGCAGCGGGGCTGGAGGCCGGCAGGCCCCAGCCGTGGCCGCGGGCGAAGTCCCGGCCCGGGAAGTACGGGCTTGTCCGCTCGGGACGCGCCGGGTAGGAGGAAGGCGACACCCCATCCAGCCGCATACTGCCCGGCGGCGGGGCCCAGGCGGCAAGTTCCCGGACGTACCCGCTGTCGGACCGCTGTACGCGTTCAGCCATCTCGGCGACAGCAGCCAGCGCCGCCGTGCTGCCCTCGTCGCTGGCCACGCGCAGCGCAGCGCCGTCCCGCGCGGCGCCCTGACGCAAGGCCGCCAGAAGTCCTGGCATCAGCGGCACGGGCTCAAACCCGCCCCGGTGTGTCCGCCGCCGCGTTACCTGGCTGAACAGCCGCAGCTCGAGTCCGGCGGGCGCTGCCCGCCGCCGCCACCGCAGCCTGGCGACCAGCAGCGGGTCAGCTCGGTCGGGCAGCACGCGGCTGTCGACGATATATCCGAGTGACCGGAGCGCGAGCTTGGCCGTGAACAGCGCGGCCCCGCAGCTGATCATCATCTCGCGGCCGCCCGGATCGGCGACAGTCAGCTGCCTGCCGGCGTCGGCGTACAGGGCGATCCCGGCGCCCTCGGCGGCGAACCACCAGGGCTGGGTGTTGTGCACGGAAGGCGCCCACACTGCGGCTCCGACCACGTACGCCGTCACCTCCGCCGCAGTCAGCGGTCCCTGCCCGGCGTCGCGCGGTGCCAGCGGCGTTACAACGCCTGCGTCTCCTTTTGGCGGTGCACCTGGCTTCCCCATCTGCACACCTAAGCCCCGCAGCCGCGCAGACGGCAGGAGCGGAGGTCCCCGCTGGCCGGGACCTTCGGACTCCGGGTGCCGTTACGGCTCCGTCACCCAGATGACTGCCGGGGCACGGTGAGGCGAGCGGCCTGGTCACAGTTCGCCGATTCCTCCGCTTGCCCTGGCACTGTCAGCGACGCCTCATCCGGCAGGCCGCGGCGAAAGCACCGGGCGGACCCACTTCACCCTTCGCGCGCAGGCGGCGGAGCCCCGAGTAATGCCGCGGGCCGGCGGAACACCGGCTCGGACCGGGCTGCGGACAAGCCGAGTGTCACGCGTCCGGAGGGGTCAGGGCGGTCAGTGCCTGGCGGACGGCAGCGAGCCTTTCGTCGTCCCACTGGATTGCCGGGTCTGGCTCCAGGAACGCCGAAGCGAGGCCGGCCAGGCCCATCGCTGGCAGTGACCACTCATCCTTGCTGGCCGCCCCGAACGGGCTCGCCAGTGCCCGCTGCGCGGCTAGGTCAGGAACCGACAGCGCCATGATGACCAGGCCGCGCATGGTGGCATCGATCAGCGTGGCCACCGTCTCGAAGGTAGCGCCTGCATCGGGCCGCAGCCGGTAGCCGAACAGGCCGGCCAGCTGGTTCCATGCGGTCGCTATGCGGCCAATGCGGCGTTGCTCGGACTCGGCCAGAGCCGCCTGCACCTGGTCCCGCAGCCCGCCGTCGACCAGGCTCATGAACGTCGCGTGCAACGCGACGTAGGTCCGCCATTCCGGCGACTCGTAGAGCGCCTGGAAGTCCAGTGCGGCCAGCTGGCGGAACAGCTCAGCGACGAGTCCGCGGCGCAGTTCGGGCGTGGCCAGCCAGTCCAGGCGCTCGGTGACGATGCGCCTGATCAGCTCCACCTCGTCGGTCACGATCGCCGGGGTGGCGTCCTTGGCCAGCTCTTTTACCAGGTCGCTGAAGAACAGGTCCTTGTACGGCCAGCGCCGGTAGACCGAGCTTCGGGAGACGTCGGCCTCGCGGATCACGTCCTCGAGGCTGATGTGATCCAGGCTCACCGTCAGGCCGGTCCGGTGCACCATGGCCACCGCGGCCCGGAGCATCCGCCGCTCGGTCTCCTGATCAGGCAGCCTACGGCCCCGGCGGGCCAGACCCGTGGGCGCTGTAACCGCCTGCCCTGCATGTGCCATCTGCCCAGCCTTAGGACTTTGGACTCTATGTTTCAACTTCTGGGTTGGTATAAGTGTAGTACGCAGGGAGCAGGCCGGCTCAGCTGCGCCGGACGGGAGCAGGCGATGAGAACCCGGTTCTTCTCAGATGACGAACTGCGGGCGATGTATCCGGCAGGCCGGGCTACGCCGCAGCGCGCCGCTTTGCCCGCCGGTGGGCAGGCGTATTTGCCCTGGGGCTCATGCAAGGCGCTGGGTAACCCTCGAGGTCACCGGGCGCAAGTCCGGCCGACTGGTGCGCTTCCCGCTCGGGATGGCCGACTGGAACGGCCAGTGGTACCTGGTGTCGATGCTCGGCGAGCAGTGCAACTGGGTCCAGAACGTGCGCGCCGCCGAGGGACGCGCAGTGCTCCGGCACCGGCGGCCCGTCACCTGCCGGCTGGTCGAAGTCCCGGCAGGCGAGCGCCCGCCGATTATCAGGCGCTACCTGCAGAAGGTGCCCGGCGCCCGCCCGCACGTCCCCATCGACCGCCACGCCCCTGAAGCAGAATTCCGGGCCATCTCGGCGCACTACCCCGTTTTCCGGGTCGTCTCGGCACATGAGACCGCCGCTCACCGGACGGTACCCGGCGCTGTGACGCCCGCGTCCCGCGCCGGTCAAGGGTGACCGGCAGTGACTAGCGAAACAGGTCTCAGGGCAGGCGGCTGGAGCGGGACCGCCGGCCGTGGCGGGCCAGCAGGCTGCAGGCTCGTGCGTCCAGAACAGGAGGGGTTCCAGTCCATGAGCGTTCCTGCCATCCGCGCCGCTGGCCTGTCCAAGCGGTACGGATCTGCTGCCGCGCTGACCGGCCTGGACCTGGAAGTCGCCGAGGGTGAGATTCTCGGCTACCTGGGGCCCAACGGGGCGGGCAAGACCACCACCATCCGGCTGCTGCTGGGCCTGGCGCGGCCGACGGCGGGGCGAGCGGAGATCTTCGGGCTGGACTGTCAGCGACAGGCCGTCGAGGCGCACCGGCGGCTCGCCTACGTTCCTGGCGAGGCAAGCTTGTGGCCGTCGCTGACCGGAGCGGAGACCCTGCACCTGCTGGGCCGGGTGCAAGGCAGGGTCGACGCCGCCTACCGCGATGAGCTGATCGACCGGTTCGCCCTCGACCCGTCCAAGAAGGTCCGCGCCTACTCCAAGGGCAACCGGCAGAAGGTCCTGCTCATCGCCGCGCTGATGGCACGCCCGGACCTGCTCGTGCTCGACGAGCCGACCAGCGGCCTGGACCCGCTGATGGAGCAGGCGTTCCGGCGAAGCGTCCAGGAGGCGCGGGAGGCGGGCCAGACGGTGTTCCTGTCCTCGCACATCCTCAGCGAAGTCGAGGCCCTGTGCGACCGGGTCGCCATCCTGCGCGAGGGCCGTCTGGTCGAGATCGGGACACTGGCCGAGATGCGCCACCTGTCCGCGCTGTCGGTCGATGTCACCTTCGGCGCTGCGCCGCCCGACCTGGCTGGCGTGCCGGGCGTGACGCGCGCCGTGACCGACGGCCCGCACGTCCACCTGGAGGTGCACGGACCCGTCGGGCCGCTGCTGCGGGCCCTGGCGGGCTCCAGCGTGCGCGAGCTGATCAGCCGCGAGCCTTCGCTGGAGGAACTGTTCCTGGCCCATTACGGGCCCGATGGCGCCACGCCGGAACTGACCGCGACCCGAGCCGGTGCCGGTGCCGGGGCCGGCCAGTGACCGGCCTGCTTGCACCACCAGGGCCGTCCCGCGACCTCAAGCCCGCGGGACGAGCCCCCGGCCTGGTCATCGCCCGGCTCGTATCCCTGCGCGCGGCCCGGTCCGGAGCCGCGTGGGGCCTGGTCTTCGGCCTGTTCATCATCGTGCAGACCCTCGGCTATACATCGGCCTACAAGACCCCGGCCTCCCGCGCCGGCCTGGAACGCGCCTACGGGAACAACGCCGGCCTCAACGCGCTGCTCGGGCAGGCCCACGACATCGGCACCATCGCCGGATGGGCGTCCTGGCGATTCGTCGGCATCCTCGGCATCCTCGGCGCCATCTGGGGACTGCTGACCCCGACCCGCTTGCTGCGCGGTGAGGAGGACGCCGGCCGCTATGACCTGCTGCTGGCCGGGCAGACCACGCGCCGGCGCGCCGCGGCACAGGCGGTCGCCGGGCTCGGAGCCGGCCTGCTGGCACTGTTCATCGTGACCGCCGCCGGGACAATCGTGGCCGGCCGGCCCGCGTCGGCCGGGTTCACCATCGGCCAGTGCCTGTACTTCTCCGTCACGCTGGTCGCGTCACCGGCCGTCTTCCTGGCCATCGGCGCGCTAGCCAGCCAGCTGGCCAGCACCCGCCGCGCCGCCGCCGCCGTCACCGGCGCCGTATTCGCCATCGCGTTCGCCCTCCGCATGGCGGCCGACTCCGACCAGCACATGCACTGGCTGGTCTGGCTCAGCCCGCTCGGCTGGGTAGAGGAATCCCGGCCCCTGACCAGCCCAGACCCGGCCGCGCTGCTTCCCGTGCTCCTGCTGGCGGCCATCGTCATCGCGGTGACGCTGCACCTGGCCGGCGGCCGAGACCTCGGCGCCGCCGCGATCCGCGGCCGCGATGTGTCCCGGCCGCACCTGACCCTGCTCGGCGGCCCCACCCGGCTCGCCGTGCGAATCATGCGCCCCGCCGCGATCGGCTGGCTCCTCGCGACCGCCGGCTTCGCACTGCTGCTCGGCAGCATCGCGCAGTCCTCCGCTGCCGACGTCACCGGCTCCCGGCAGATCCAGCAGGCGATCAGCCGGCTCGGCGGGCACGGCTCGGTCGCCGCCGCCTACCTCGGCCTCACCTTCCTGATCCTGTCCTCACTAATCGCGTTGTCAGCTGCAGGGCAGGTCACCGCGATGCGAGCCGAAGAGGCCAGCGGGCACCTGGAGAACCTCCTCGTCCGGCCCGTCAGCCGGGCGTCCTGGCTCGCCGGGCGGCTGGCCTGTCCGCTGTCCTCCTCATCACAGCAGGAGCCGCCGCCGGCCTCGCGGCGTGGGCAGGCGCCGTCGGCCAGCACAGCGGCCTCGGCCTCGGCTCGCTGGCGGCAGCCGGGCTGAACACCGTCCCGCCCGGGCTCTTCCTCCTCGGCCTCGGCACGCTCATGCTCGGCGCCTGGCCACGGCGGGCATCGGCCGTTGTCTACGGGTACCTGGCCTGGTCCTTCCTCACCGAATTCGCCGGCGGCATCATCCACACCAGCCACTGGCTGCTGGACACCTCGGTCTTCTTCCAGCTTGTGCCAGCGCCCGCCACCAGCCCTGACTGGCAAAGCGCCGCCATCCTCACCGGTCTGGGCCTACTCGGGTCGGTTCTCGGCGCCATCCTGCTCACCCGCCGCGACGAGTAAGCCGCATAACCGGCGTGGCTACCCGCGCGACGGCCGGACTTCCCCGCGCTGCTCGGCGCCTGGCCGCGGCGGGCATCGGCCGCCCTGTCAGGACGGGCGAGAGCCGTTTGCTTTTTCAAATCGGGCGACCGGCACGTCAGGAGGCCGGCCGGCGGTTCTTCGCCGACGCCAGCCACGAGCTGCGCACCCCGCTGGCGTCGCTGCGCGCCAACGCCGAGCTCTACCAGCAAGGTGCCCTGCCTGGGCGCCCGCAGGTGGACGAGGCGATGCGCCGGATCACGAACGAAGCCCGGCGGATGAGCGACCTGGTCGACGACATGCTCCGGCTAGCCCGCCTCGACCAGCACCCGGCCCGGCAACACGAGCCAGTCGACCTCCCGATGCTCATCCTCGACCGGTGACGGCCCTACCGATGATCATGCGCTGGATCTCCGACGTGCCCTCGAAAATCGTGAAGCTCGTGGAGGTCCGAGCAGTTTCCGCAGGTAGATGGCTTGCCAGCGCACGGCACGTCAGCACGAACTCAGCACCGAGCGCATCCTCTGCCAGCGGGTCAAGGGCTGCCAGCCGAGCTTAGTCCCCGATGGGGTTAAGAACCTGAACCCTAGTTCGCTCGAAGTCCTTAGCGTTCCGCGTGACAACCGTGAGGCTGTTCACCCTGGCAGTGGCAGCGATCAGCCCGTCAATGACGGGAAGCGGCTGCACATGCTGCTGGCGCCCCCAAGGCGGCGGCGACCGGCAGCGTGATGGGCAGAATCCTTGTCCGCGAACCCGAGCTCCACTTCCCTCAGCCAGCGCTCAAGGCCAGCTGCCTGCTCATTGTCTCCGCGGCCGCGAATACGCGAGATGCCCTGCTCGATCTCCCCCAGCGTCAGCACCGAAGGTGCAGCCGCTCGGGCAGGTCGCGGCAATCCAGCTCGTCACCCCGGTGGCAGGATGACGCTTGCGCGTCTCCGAAGAACGTTGGTGTCGAGCAGATAGGTCACAAGCCGACCTCCAGTCCAACCGGGCGCCCGACGTCGGCCTTGCGCCCGGCCCCGACCCCTGCAAACACCTCTACGGCATCGTCGGACAGCGCCGGCTCACCCAGCAGCAGCCCCGTCAGGTCCACCGTCGGCCGGGTCAGCCTGCGGTACTCGGCAATGTCCACCACGACAGCGACCTCCTCGCCGTGCCGAGTAATGATCTGCGGCCCGTTATGCACAACAGCGCGGATCATCTCACTGAAACGGTTTCATCCCGCGGCGTGATTTCGGCGTGTTCGAGCGGGCCCGGTCGATTCCCTGATCACGAGCTTCGCTGGGAACAGCTGCTGACGAGGCGGTGTGTTCTGCACCGTGAGCCGCTCAATGAGCATCTCCGCCGCCAGCCGACCCGCATCGAAGGCGGGCCACTCGACGCCCGTGAGGGAGGGCGTCAGCATCTCGGCGAACTGGGCAGCGATCACCGACACGATCGAGAAATCGCCAGGGACGTGGAGATTGGCCGTTCGCAACGCGCTGAGCAGTCCCGTGAACTGCCAGCCGGTCGTGATAGCGGCCGTGCAGTCCGGCTCCGACCGCAGGAGGCGCGCAGCGACCGCGAACGCCTCGCGCGGTTCGTGCGAGCACGCAATGTGGATGCCGTCGATGCCGAAGTCGGATGCGCGTCGCTCGAAGACGT
>Ga0335075_10013717_pt1 | contig 12197 bp, 10 predicted proteins | sample Lox_Sample_24_FD_206723 | JGI IMG/M metagenome (GOLD analysis project Ga0335075, IMG submission 206723) | Soil microbial communities from Loxahatchee National Wildlife Refuge, Florida, United States - Lox_Sample_2.4 | ecosystem: Environmental > Terrestrial > Soil > Wetlands | place: USA... | reverse complement strand
CTAGAAAGCATTGTGGTAATCAACTTGGGCGCAACCAGCAACGGCAAAGCTTGTACGCCGAGCCATGCCGCAGTACCGAACGTATAAGCGTAGAATACCTTGGGAATTGTTAGTGTTGGACAAACGGGGGCAGTACCATCACGGACGTCCATGTTAACCTGCTGGTCTCTAGGTTGTCTTGCGCCAGCAGTCGTGCTTGTATTCGTGTCAAGGTTTGGGGCTGGAATGGTCTGATCACCAGTTTGAAAGTGGTTACTAACTGTCCGGGAGCCGGCAGGTTTGACGTCAGTCGCACGCGGCAGGACCTCGCTAGTTACAGTCAAGATGCACGATACAGAAACTTCGAGTCATTTTCTTATGCATTCTGATTCTGTTGTGGGCCACAGTACAAAGACCTTGGCCCTCCACATGTCTCTAATAAACCAGAAATGTTACTTGGTCTGCCTTTCCCGGAGTTGCCTTTGCATACCATGTGCAGCATCCACCCGCCCACATCGAGCTATCAAAGCTCGAGCATGTGACCGCAAATCGCCCTCTTGACGCTATGTGAGAGTTGAGCGGAGGGCATAGACACTCTAGCTAGATGCTGGGATCGAAGACCAAGCTGACTTAGCTGAATATGTGGCTTCGTTGGCTGGTAGAGCAATCATCATATATCCCTGAATATCATCGTTGTCTCGTTCCATGAATGCCTTCCAGATGACGAATGGTACTGTATTGAAATAGTTCTCCGCTGCGCCAGGGTTATGAACCTTGAAAGGCATTAAAAGCCTTATATGTGTAACCAATAAACGGTAAGCTCATCTCGGCGTCCTGCTCTGCAGACACTTGCTTTGCTTGTGCTCGAAGAGCAGCACTATTGTCCTCTTGCGGGATCTCATCGATTGGAAAGTAGCTGACATCAACGTTGGAAGAAAGCTTGGGTTCGAATGGGGCTCGGATTTTTCGAAGCTGCTCCCAAACTACACCGCGGAAGAAAGGATGCTTTTTAATCGACGATGCACCGTCATGCGCACCGCCTTCGTGACCCAGTCTGTTCTCTGCGTCGCATAGGAAACTGGTTGTAAATTAGCAAATGTTGGTAAAAATATGGGGGTGAGCACTACTGACCCTCGAATCATAGCTTCAGCTGTTTGACCCAATTTCAACTCTTCAGGAAAGTACAGAGTCTCTCTCCAATTCACAATCTTCCTGTACGTATCATGGGTGTCCTCGGCACAGAACGGAGGCCAGCCCACCAGACATTCGAACATGATTGCGCCGACAGACCACCAATCACAGAGGTAGGTATAGCCTTGACCTAGGAAGATTTCCGGAGCGATATAGTCGGGCGTACCGACTGTGGAATATGCCATGTGCCTTCGTGATTTGCGCCAAGTATTGACAAGGCCACGATTACTGACGGTCAAGTTGATCTGCTCGTTCAGTGCGATGGAGTTGCGATTCCCCGCCTTGTCACTCGTGTTTGATTTGAGAAGGGCTTGATAGTACGAGTTCTCGTGCTGTTTCCTTCCTCCGGTCGACAGGCCGAAATCAGTGAGCTTGATATGACCTCCGCGATCTAGCAGGATATTGTCTGGCTTGATATCCCGATGCAAGAATCCAAGTTTGTGAACAGCTTCGATTGCCATCACGATCTCTGCCATGTAGAACCGCGTGATGTCTTCTGAGAAGATCTCATACTTGATCAGCATGGTCATGAGGTCTCCACCAGGGAGAAACTCCATGAGCATGTACAAAAATGCCGAGTCTTGGAACGATGCGTGCAGCTTGACAAGCCATGGGTTGTCCTTGGAGTCAGCTAGAATATCACGCTCTGCTCGGACGTGGGCTAGTTGATCTTTCTTGAACATCTCCGTCTTGATGAGAGACTTCAGAGCATAGATCTTGCCATCTGTCTTGCGCTGCACAAGCTTCACTTCTCCGAAAGCGCCCTTGCCAATAACCTTGATCGTCTGGAAGTTCTGTGGCGTCTCTTTGGTCCGTATGAAGCGGAGGAATCGTGCTTCCTTTTGCGCCAGGTTATTGGACTCGCGAGCTTTGGCAGCGTCAGAGATGTTTGGATCCTTGAGAATGGCGTCCAGCTCCTTTGCACGACTGTTCCGATCACGAGCCCGCTCGATGTTCTCCTGGAAGAAGCTGTTTACTAACTGCTTTGCAGCTGTTCCCCGCTTTGACACATTGTCGGAGTATTTTCTGGGGTTTGGCTGTTCTTCCTCTTCAGTTTTTGGAGGTCGACCGGGCATGACAGGAACAAGATGTGACTGGTATGGCTGTGGTGTTTGTCTGGTGTCTCCAGCTGTTCTTGGACGTGGATTTGCCGGCGACGGAGTACGGTTGAAGACACCTGCTCGTTGACCACTCAGATCTTGATTGGAGAATTGTTGTATCAAGCCCTTGGTACCATCATTTTGATTGCTATTTACGTATCCTCTTGTATTTGTCTGATAGGCAGGTTGTGGAGATTGAAGATTCTGAGCCTGCTGCTGATATTGATATTGCTGCTGAGCGAATTGATTCTGGTTTTGTTGCTGTTGCTGTTGTTGCTGCTGTTGTTGTTGTTGCTGCTGTTGTTGCTGTTGTTGTTGCTGCTGCTGCTGTGGAGGGAAAGGATTGCTCATGAAGTAGCCGCCACTCAGTCCTCCGCCAAGACCATTGGGTGGGAGATGTGATCCAAGAAAGTCTTGTTGTTGGTTTGCATAGATCGGTTGGGGAAAGGTTGAAGGGGTTGTGGGATAGACTCGTGCATTGGAAGCATCGAATCTGTTCCCATTGTCAAAGGGGAGGTTGAGTCGCAGTCGGTTGCTATCCTGATCCATGTTGACACCGGTGCTAGAAGTGATAGCCAATTCCCGGGTGTATTGATTGTGATCGTCGGTCTAGTGGTACGTCCACAAGAATGGGTTGTTTTAGGCGACAAAGAGAGGCAAGCACAAATGCAGACTCGCTTGTCGATATGGAGATACCGAATTCTAGATGGGATTCCACCGCCCGAGGGTCAGCGGGGATGGTCGACTGGGATATATCAGGAGCTCATAACGGCACGACAGGATTAGGAGAGGGCGGTGATCGTCGTCTGGAGGAGGGAGGAGCGATATCTGTCCTATGAAATATCTCCTGAAGCGCCGGCGAAGCACGAAGATGATGCTTGACGCAGGAATAGGCTGGAAAGATCGATAGTTATACAACTGAATGAGAAAGAGCTGACAGGCTCGCAAAAGTTGGATATGCAGTGTGCAGTACGCTCTCTGAAAAAGAATTTGGACTGCACAACACGCACACAGTTAGCAAGTTTCTAGGGCGGGATATGTGAAACTCGCAGGGGAGTGCAGGGAACTACCGAGACTGCAGGGACTTGCCGAGTCATTCTAACTAGGGGTCGCTTTAGCCAGCTTTGGCCCGAACTTCTCGTTCTGGATTTTTACCCCTGACAAGACTGGACAAATTTAATGAGCCACTGCTGCCATTTGAAAATGCAGATGGTACGGCGAGAAAACATTGGGCTCGTTCGCGCCCTTCATTGGGATACACAGCGCCTAAAGGATCACGTAGCACTACATTGTGTAGAGGCTGTCAAACTTTCGTTCCTGTTGCCGTGCTCGCCCACACGGCAGAGACATTGATTGACTGTCCAACCTCAGAACGGGTTCAACAAAGACAAAATTGTCCTCCATAAAGGCCCTTAACCAGGCCCTGCATCAATGAATCCGGGTTACAAATATGCAGGCATGGGGGACCCCGGGACCCCATGGCCGTGGACTCGTAACCCTTCCAGCTGTCAGCCAGCGGCAATGCGGCGAAACCATCACCCCGAAAAGTCAAGCTAAATCGAGCTCCAAAAAATTCCCATGCAGATCATTGGCGGAGTCTAACACGCGTTGCTCCAAAAATTCTCGCGGTTCTCATCCATGTGACGTTCCAAGAGACCAGAGTTTCAACCGCTGAGCAAGAACCTGTTACTGAACTCCACAGTCCATAATGGCAGAACCACCGAAGTCTGAAGGTGCTCCTGTAGCTGCTTCAACCCCGAAACCTAGGCCGCAAAACCCAGTCTTCAAAGCCATGGGTATTATCAGACAAACAACTCCCTTGGTTTCACAACTTGACTGACTTCTGCTTAGGCTTGCCTAACTGGCGCCTCAAGCTCCCTTCTCGAAACTGGCTCATCTTCCTGTCCATCACTGGCTCGTTTGCTGCAGCCATTACCTACGACCGACGGCAGAAGAAAGCTGCGCAGCGCAAATGGTGTGACCTAGTCGCTCACATTGCACAGGAACCATTACCGGTCAATCAGATGCGGCGAAAGATTTCCATCTTCTTATCCGCTCCGCCAGGAGATGGCATCAGACCCTCACGAGAATACTTTAAGCAATACATCAAGCCAATTTTAACGGCTGCAGCGGTGGATTACGACGTCATCGAAGGACGGAAAGAGGGAGATGTACGATACGGGACAGCAGAGCAAATCAGAAGGTTCAGAAGAAGGAAAGGAGAAAAGGGAGCCACAGGAGCAACAGAGGAACCCGACCTAGAGCAGGCTCTTGATATGCTCAGAGAGAAAGTGGGAATAGTACCCGAACCTGGACGACGAGGCGATTTAGTGATTGGGAGACATACCTGGAAGGAGTATATCAGAGGTCTGCATGAAGGTTGGCTTGGACCGCTCGAAGAACCCTCTCCACCAGGCCTAGAAACGTCAACAGTACTTCCACCAGTTGACCAGCCTTCAACATCAATACCAAAAGCTGACGACGCATCACCTGACGCTGCTCCCCCATCAGATACATCACCGAAAGATACTGAAAAAGAAAAGAAACCGCCATCTCCTCCATATGCATATCTTTCTACCGAAGCCTATTCTACTTCGCCTCTGTCGCCTACGATACCACCAACACTAGAACCTTCAGCGCCAATACCTCACCTCCATCTCCTAGGCTTTCTAAAGACACCCATCCGGATATACAATTATCTAAATCAACGCAAACTTGCAGACGATATTGGACGCCAAACGGCAGCCATTGTCCTTGCTGCTCATCGACCTTATCAACAGTCTGAATCCTTTGTCTCGACAAGCAGCGACGGCTCCGAAACAGACGCCGTTCCCGTAGCCACAAGGACGCCCGAAAGTGACGCAGTGCAGAATGCCGTAGTGCAGACATCCCAGAATTGGGAACAGCAAAGTGTCCTGATAAATGAGGAGCCGACGTGGCATAAATCGGTCCGAAAACCTCGAAAAGACGACCTCGAACGTGTGTGGTTAGATGAAGTTGTCATCGATCCACGAATAGCAGAACGAATGTCTAGGTTCGTGCTCGACCCAGAGGAAGAGGCGAGAGCGCAGCGAATTGGAAATGGAACAGAAAAGGGCAGGGCAGTCCCCGTGGAGGATCTTGAGAGAATCAAGCCCATAGTTGACCAGAATGGAGAGGAGCAAATCTGACAGGATTTGGTAGTGATTGTTTGAGCATTTCCATTGGCGTGGCAAAGGGTTGAGGGAGCCGTTGTGCCTGGGAAGGGGCTGTCCCCAGTGCAATTGTCGTTGAGACAGTTGAGTTCGAGGTTGGTTGGGGGCGGCTGCTTTCGGGAAGCCTGGATGTGATTGCCTCATGACTCTTCGTAATATCACAGATTCTATGAGGTTCTATCCAAGGCATCACAGCAAACATTTTGAGATGCTGCTGGCTTTTTTTTGGGTTTCAATCCCGCCTTGATGCGAGGCGAAGTACTCCCATGGCCTAGGAACCTGCATGTTGCACAAGGTCTCGCAGGTTGGCTTCTGGGGTCGAAATATGGACCTCGTGACTCTGACTGGGGGTCGGTAGGTATCCATCCTGGCGTACTAGTCGGTACCAGTGGGTTTATCTGGACGTGCGACATTGATGGATCTGGTGGATGCTTGTACCAGATGAGTGAAGAGATGCCGGAAATAAAAGTTGTGAAATAGGCAAGAAACTCGATACATGAGCTGCAGGAGATATGGACGCAGCAGCGGCAGCGTGCTCCTTCCTCCACTATCATCGAGGAGGTGAATACAAAGTCTCAACTCCACTCGGTTCAGCTCCTGCTCTTTCTGTAGGTGCAGAAGGTGGTGCTGTAGAAGAGACACTAAGCCCCCTTATGTCACTTTCTGTATGGAAGGTGCACAGTGTAACCCTGGAAAGGCAAATATGAGGCCTTCACGCCTGCAAGTTTTGAAGCGTAGTCCTCCGGAGCATTGGATTCTCGCTGCCAGTGCTCAGTTCTTTGATCCCTCTCCCCTTTCCCTATCTTCAGTCTTAAGCGGCTCTATTCTGATTATCGCGTCGATCATCCCATCCTCGATGTAGAAGCCCCACTCTCGCGTTCCATCTAGAATTTCTACCTCTCGCTTCTTCCACTTCTTGCCCTGTTTTTCCACAGCGTCTGGATCGTTAAGAGGATGGTCCAGATCCCAGTCGCCCCAAGTATCCCAGTTCGCCCTGTCGTTCCCGCCTCGGGGGGTCACCACGGGGTCGAGCTCGGGTGATTCATAGATGAGGCGAAATTGCAGCGCGGGAAGGGAGAATGTCCGCGCGAGGAGGGCTTTGAGAGTGTAAACGGATATTGTACGGGGAATAAGGCGGCTGAATGTCGTTGGGATGACGCTGCTAGTCGCTCTGCTTCCCTCATCTTTCTGTGGAATGTAAAAATGGGTCTTGACTAAGCGACTACCAAGCGTACCAGGAATATAGGAAGTCTGTGCTGGTGTTTCTTTTGACGCTAATTGCTTTTTGTCAAATACGGACTCCCGTTCGTATTTTCGGCACAGCTCTTCGTATCTGGGATACTGCCTTTTCAAGTCGCTCAAATATCCCTCCTTGTCAAAAACGGGCGTCTCAGCGATGGCGGCTGAGAGCTCCCGCTCAGCGATGGCGACATAGTAGATCTCGCCCTCTTCCCGGTCGCGGGATGTGATGGTGCTGTGGTTCAAGCTGAGAAGGGTGGGGATACGCGCAAGGGTCAGACTATATGGCGCGTCTGAGTGGGACGTCCTTGGTGAGGCTGATATGCGGTGTAGCGGAGCAGTGGCCGTGCTGCTCGTTAATGTTGCTTTATAAGGAATCTTGTCGTAGGCGGGAGGGTGTGTGCTGGTGCCTAACGAAAAGAATGGATTGTTTGAAACGCGAAGGGAGGTGAGTCTGGGAAATAACTGTGGCAGAGCGTCGATAAAAGAGTAGTCAGCAATAAGGTTATGAGACAGGTTCAGGGAACCGAGCTGAGGAAATGAGATCGCCTCTTGATCCGAGCCTAAATGTGATAAAAGGCCAATGCTGCTGATCTGGTTGCCCTGCAAGGAGAGCGCTTTCAAGTTGGGAAAGGCGCTCATAACGTTTGGTAAGAACGCCAGTGATGTGAAGAGGTTGTTATCGAGCATAAGAGTCGTCACACTCGGAAGTTGAAGATGCGCATTACACCGTGAGAGATTCTGTAGATGAGAGAGAGAATTCTGGCTAACTGAGAGCAGTTTCAATGCAGGGAATCGCGGTAGATCTGAAAGCAGTGAGTGGACCAGAACCGGGATCTAGGAACAGAAATCTCAGCAAGCGAGTTATCTGCATCATACTGAAGACTTTTACCTGTTCTGATCGCAGGAGATTTTCATTTAGGTATAATTCCGTGACATGGCGGAATGGTTGCTTCTCCTCGAGCTCTCGAGGAAGATCGAATTGGTGAAGTCGCAGACCACTAAGCCATTTATCAGCACATAGTTCATTTGAGACAACTCGCGCTATTGCCTATTTCTTACCTGGCTTTTAAGACTTGGAGTCTCTTCAACGGAAGGCAAATCTCTGCGACATCCGTCCAAGTCTCGATTAAATTCCATCCAAGATCAAGCTCGACTAGGTCCGGGCAAGTCCAGGTGACTACTTCTTGAGCAGCTGCAATGGCAGCGGGATCATGTGGTTCAAGCGTGATGCTCGAAAGACATAATTGGTCAAGTAAGACAATGCGTAGATTCTGAAGTACCGCCTGCTGCTGACGGATGCGCTCGAAGCCAACCTCCTCAACGACCTTTCCGGATATCTCAATGGCATTGCTGTTAGGCAGTGATTTGCCATTTGCTGCATCAGGAGGCGGGGAAGCAGTCTCGTTTGTGTCTTCAGCGACATATTTGAAGCGCAAAGCCTCGAGGAAAGACCTTGGTGGATCGGGTATTCTAGATGGTCGGATGAAGGATCCTGCCGTAGGTGACGAAGACAAACAATCAAAATATCGTTTGCCTTGGTATGTCCCATCATGTTTTCCTCGGCTCACATCGTCCCATTCCACACCTAGCCAAACGCCTTTTGTGCTAGGCAGAGATCCGTGGTATCTGACGGTACACAAAAAGCCGTCGTAAGAAAGCCGCTGGCCTAAATGGAAGGACGGATCTTGCACCGAAGAGCGCGAGAAACTCATTTTTTACACGGAAAAAGACAAAGAAGTGTCTCAGAGGCTGGTATTAAATCACCCATCAGCTTAGATCTGGATTGTAGTCAGACACACGATAGAGCAAAATCAGAAGGAAAAATTAAGTAGAAGGTCGTCAAGAGGCTCCTACGGCCCATATCCTATATGACACCGGTAGAAAAGGATCTCGACTAGTGCTCAGCTAGCAATGCAAGACTTCGCTGTAAGTATTTGTCCTCGTGGAGAAGATTAATGTATGCTAGGCACCTGCGGTAGAATACCAGTTTTGATTGGTTGGATGGATTTTGTGGTCGACTTGGCCGAAGCTCCAGCTCGAGCATCGAAAACTCTCACTTTCCAATACTTACCCATTGAACTGCGACCAACAACCAGTCCTTGCCAGAACCTTCGCCCTAATCTTGAAAACTCGAAATCACGGTTCTGGGTTCGTCTCGGATGTGACGCCTTGACTAGGAGCACAAACAGCAGAACTTCTGCCTTCACCCCCCATTATACTTGCCATGCTTCAACCACGAATACCTTTGCGTCGCATTCCTCAATATGGTCAAGTCCTCACATCTATCTTCCGACGCAGCTATGCGCAAGTTGTCGAAAATCCTGGGCTAACCGCCATTCCCGGAGACCCTGCAAGGATTGGTGCTGCACTGACACCGGCAGCGCGAGACGAACACGTTCGCGGCGAACTCGCTCTGCGAAGATATAAACCGCGGACGCCTGGAATCAGACATCTTGTTCGGCCGATCAATGATCATCTATGGAAAGGACGACCATGGTTCAAATTGACATACCCGAAGAAAGGACAATCAAGAGGAGGCAGAAACAACTCAGGCAGAATCACTGTACGGCACCGGGGAGCTGGTCACAAAAGGCGAATTCGCAAGTTAGACTTCGATAGATCTGCGCCTGGCGAGCACTACGTTGAGCGCATCGAGCATGACCCTGGCCGAACTGCGCACATTGCCCTTGTCACGAACAAAACTACCGGAGAAAAAAGCTACATACTTGCTGCAGAGGGCATGCGGGAAGGCGACACTGTGCAGAGCTACAGATCTGGTATTCCTCAAGAGCTTCTGGATAGCATGGGAGGTGCAATAGACCAAGGTGTGCTTGCGTCCAAGACTGCATGGAGAGGCAATTGCCTACCCCTTGGCATGATACCAATCGGCACATCGATTTTCAACATTGCCGTCGAGAAGGGCGGCCCTGCCAAGTACTGTCGAAGTGCTGGCACGCATGGCGTCATCGTTGGGAAAGGCGAAGATACTGTACAGAAAGAGTTGATCAAAACCATTGAGGAAGGCGGCCAATTGGATCTTACTAGATTGAGTGATGAACAGATGCGTAAGTTCGAGAAGGCGGCGAAATTCGTCACAGTGCGATTGTCAAGTGGAGAAGTGCGACTCATTGATAAAGAAGCTGTTGCAACGATCGGCGTGGCAAGCAATGTCAACTATCAGTATACTTCTCTTGGAAAAGCGGGGCGGAAGCGTTGGCTTGGATGGAGACCAACGGTGCGTGGATTGGCCATGAACGCAAATGAGCATCCTCATGGAGGTGGTCGAGGAAAGTCGAAAGGCAACGTCCATCCAGTGAGCCCATGGGGCACCCCGGTACGCTCGCAATCATTTGTCGTCGTGGAAGAAGCATGGCTAATAGGTTGCAGGCCAAATCGGGTTTCAAGACTCGCTCCAAGCACAAGGTAGACAAGTTGATCGTCACTCCACGTCCCCGAAACCAAGGAAAGAGGCGAAGAGGCTACAATTAACCGCTGCATCGACGTTTTACCATATAATTCACCCCCGAACATGAGCCAATACATTTTGGACTCATCTTGTGGTCAAGCCGACTGAGAAATATGGAGCACTAGAAAGATTTCTGCAAATACTAGAGATGGGAGAAACGAGATGGGGCGCTTGAGTCGGCATAGTAAGCTAACTTCGCTTGCGTGGGCTGTTCCATGAGATAGGCAACAGAGTCTATACACAATAAGCGAATTCACAAACTATGGCGGGATACTATAACATTCGTGTCACAGGTATTGACTTGGCCTCCGTGGCGGAGATTATGTAGCTCAAAACTTATTATGCTCTCTGCTTGGTGCAAGAGCCCTTAATGACTGCATCGTCGCGCTCACAGGCCTTGGAAGGTGGAGTAGGGGTTGGTTTAGCTATTTCATACGTTCTTCGAAGCTCCCAGACTTTTGCTAAGCATCTATATAGCCGTTGAAGGTCTTCTTCCACGCAGTGTGAATGGAGGCATCCCAGTTTTGGGAGAAGCCAGTTGAAGCCGCGAGAGGAGTAGGATTTATAACTGAACCCCACTTGTTGGGGCAGAGCATCCAAGCAGGGCACTGTTAGAGATCTGGTTTGTGAACGCAGGTGTTGAACGGTGCCCTTACGGTAACACTCCCATTATCTGCAAGTCATTTGAACCTTCCGCCACTTGCTAAAAATGCTTTCATGAACGCCCGAGTCTGTCCAAACGCTGGATAAATACGTCAAGATGGCAAAAAGAGAATCTCGACTCGCATTTAGAGGGATAGAGAGGGAGGCGAGGCATATCATCGCTGCGGTTTTGGTTGCGAGGAACGGAAACATGAGGACGTCGCGCAAAGGGTTGGACGAGCTTTGCGAGTGCTCCGTCAGTTGACACAGATGTTGAGAACTGCCTAATTCAAGGCGCGACGTCCTCTTGAAGGCCACAACTCCTTGGCCAGGTCTTGGACGAGCTTTAGCTTCGCAAACATCTTCTCTTCCGTCATCCCCTCCGCTCCTACGGCGGTACTCGCAAAGCCGCATTGCGGGCTGATGCCAATGTTCTCCATCGCCTCTTCCCTCGTCCTTCCCTGACCCTTCGCAATAACTTCGGCTGCTTGCAGAACTTTCTGCTTCATGACGTCTATATCTTCAAGCTCGGGAGACTTGGTAGTCACTACACCCAACACAACATTCTTGTTCTTTGGTAAGAAGCGCAATGGCTCGAACCCTCCAGATCGCGGAGAATCGTACTCGAGGTAGAACGTGTCGTATTCAAGAGTCTTGAAGAAGCGCTCGGCTATGGCTTCGTACGATCCTTCGGAGAAGTGCATCGACTTGGAGAAATTGCCTACGGCTGTCAGATGGCCCACGCCCGAGAAACAGACTTACCTCTACATATATGCAGGCCTACTTGGAGACTCTTAGGATGCCCCTTGAGGCAGTCATTGTGTGCTTTCAAATACTGGTCAAAGAGATTATCAGGGTCTACTCCGTCCTTCCTCAAGCCCTCTAGCATCTCCTGCGAGCAGAAATACGCCAAGGTGGGATCGTCGATCTGTATGTTTGTCAATCCTTCGTCATGGAGGGTCTTGAATTCTTTCTGATATGCAGCCGCTAGATCTGCGAAGAAATCCTCGTCATTGGTATAGGCGTCTTTGCTGTACACCTTTCCCGGGGCCAGTCGCAAGTGGAAGAACGGCGCAGGTGGCATGGTGAATTTACAATCGCTCCATAGCTCTCGTGGTACGCAACTCCGCAAGTACTTCCATTGTTCCAGGTATGGACTTTTGGTGTATCTAATCTTTCCAGTACATATAACAGTCATTGGAAATTTGAGTCCAGCCTTTTTCAACATAGCAACTGGAGGGGCGGAGAGTCGGTAGAGGTCCCATGGCGGGTCGATGACTTCTTTAAAGCCTTCTAGCTTCTCGAAAAAGCCGCCAAAATAGACGCTACGGTCGTACTCCCCTGAGGAGATGGAGCGAATGCCCAGCTCTAGCTGGCGCGAGA
>Ga0335075_10013715_pt1 | contig 12199 bp, 7 predicted proteins | sample Lox_Sample_24_FD_206723 | JGI IMG/M metagenome (GOLD analysis project Ga0335075, IMG submission 206723) | Soil microbial communities from Loxahatchee National Wildlife Refuge, Florida, United States - Lox_Sample_2.4 | ecosystem: Environmental > Terrestrial > Soil > Wetlands | place: USA: Florida... | reverse complement strand
CGAAGGTACGCATCACGAGCCAGCGCATTCACCGGCGGCGTTCTCGATGCGGTGAAGGCGCTGCCGAGAGAAAGGGCCACTTCTCTCGCGATGTCGCTTGTGACCTCATCCTGCATCGCAATCAGATTCTCGTCGCTCTCCTCGTAACTCTGCGCCCACAGCTGGCGATCGTCACGCGCATCAACCAGTTGCGCTGTAATGCGTATCTCCTCACCGGCGCGCAAATAAGTGCCCTCGACAATTGCGTCTACATTCAGACTCTGCGCAATGTCCTGTATGCGCCTCTCTACTCCTTTGTATTGCATCGTCGAGCGGCGTGAGATCACGCGCAGAGAGCTGCTCCTGGCGAGATTTGTGATCAGCTGGTCGGTCATGCCGTCGACCAGATAATCCTGGTCGGTGTTCTCAGCGAGGTCGCGGAACGGCAGCACGGCGACGGATCGAAACACGGCTGCAGGTTGCGAAGAAGGCTGCGCCATGTCATGTTTGCGGAACCAGAAGATCGCCACCGCGGCAAGACCCAGAAGACACAGGGAGCCGAGAAGTATGGACAATGTCCGCCAATGACCCGGCTCCTCGCTGGAGGCGCTCTGCCCCGGGTTAGCCTGCGCCGCAGCGGGTGCCGCAACCTCTGCGTCTTCAGTCTCCTCCGCGGCCGGTATCGGAGTAACATCGCCTCCGACAGGAGGTTCCACTACCGCGAAGGCAACCGCGAAGTCCTCCCGGCCCGATAATGACCCCGAGCCGTTCTGCGAACTCATGGCGGCCGCGCTCCCCGGCGGCTCGACGGGGTCGTGATAACGCACCTTGGCGATGAAACAGTATCCCTGGCCAACTACCGTCCGGATAAAACGCGGCTTCCTGGAATCGTCGCGGAAGACAGTGCGGAGCTTGTTCACGGCGGTATTGATGCTGTGTTCCGTTTCGATGAAAACGTTGCCTCCCCACAGGCGCTGATTGATTGCATCCCGGCTGACCACCTTACCCGGATGCTGAAGCAGGAGCAGCAGCAACTCCATGGGAAGGCGCTCCAATCTGATCGGACGACCTGACCGCCGCAGTTCGCAGCCCTCAATATCCAACTCGAATTCTTCAAAACGAATGTGCGACTGCAACATCCCTGCGACCTCGTACGCCTGACGATCCGTGGGGGGCCATTCGCCTGGGAGAGAGATGAGGGAGAAGCGTGCAGCCCCGAGGATGGAAACCGGAGTTGCACGGAGTATAACGCGAGGCCCTCCGCGGTGAACACAGAATTGCCGCATGTTACGGAAGAAACATATAGTTGCCGCTTTAGATGGCCGTTAGATCGCTTGACGAAAGCTTTAGATGGCCTGCATTGACGGCCTGAGCACCACGCACCACACTACCTTGCACCTGGCTGGACACTCGTCCAGTCGCGGCGGCCAAAGGTTTCCCCGGGGTCCAAATGATTCACCGCAGTAAAGGCATGGCTATGAACCAAAAACTTTCCTGCATCGTTGCATCATTGCTCGCCGTGCCGATGGTCCTGTCTGCCGCAGCGCGGCAAAGCAATACCGGGCCGCCAGTAAAAGGCATGGCAAGCACGGTTGGCCTCTATGTGTACCCGGAAAGACAGCAGGGAGCTTCACTGCAGCTTTCCGACGAATCGGAGTGCTACAACGACGCGAAGACGCGGTCGGGATTCGACCCCGATGCTACGACCTCTGGAACTAAAGCCGCCGACCAGAAGGGAGGCAATGACCACGGCGCGGCCAAAGGTGCGGCAAAGGGCGCAGTGATTTCCGGCGCGGTCGGAGGCGATGTAGGGGCGGGAGCGGCCCGCGGTGCAGTCATTGGCGGTGTTCGCGCCAGGCGGAAAGAGAAAAAGCAGGAACAGCAGGCACAGAAACAGGCCGACACCGACAAAGCGCAACAACAGCAGAGGCAGGACAACTTCAAACGGGCGATGACTGCCTGTCTCGACGCTCGCGGATATTCGGTGAAGTAAAAGAAGCACTTCGGATCCACGAACTTCGCAGGCAGGTAGACATTTCATCAGGAAAACACACCTATGATCAACACACTCAGGGCTATCTCGCTATCTCTGACCTTAGCCGCACTGCAGCCGGCTGTGTCCTTCGCGGTCGATGCTTCTGCGAATCCTGCGATGGAGAAATTCCAACAGGACATGAAAACAGCAGTGCTGAATGGCAGCATCACTGTTCCGCAGGTGAAGGAGCTGCAGGCCAACGCCGAAACTTTGAAAGCCGCGCGTGCGGCGCAGACGCCGGGCGCCCCCGTCGACCTCCTCACCCCGTTCCGCGCCGTCTCGAACATGAAGTCCATCATGGCGACGGTGGATCCCAAGGACCGGGAGATATTGCACGACGACCTGCTGGCGGTGTTGGCCAACCAACAGCCGAAAGCGCCGTCAGCAGATCCGCCGACCCCGGGGCAAAAGTTGGGGAAAGATATTTTCAAAGCCGTCATGTTCGGCCGGCCCACCGAGAGCCAGGTTCAGCAGTTGCAGGAGAGCCTGAATTCCCTCGAGTCCATAAAGGGGAGCCAGGCGGGCCCGCTCCAGAAACTACGCACACTCAAGAGTTCAAAATCCCAGATCGAAGAGGTTATGAATGCCGGCCAATTTCGACCTGCGGATCGGGATGCGGTCTTGGAAGACCTGAATAGCCTTGGGCCGCAGGGCGGTGGCTTGCGCCGGTGACCGGGGCGGCGTCCGTGCGCGCATTTGGATTCGCCGCCACACTGTTTCTCCTGAGCCCCGTAAGGTTTCTGGGAGCTCAGGATACGGATGCCAGTGTCCCCGAACTGCCACTGCAGGATGCGATCCAGATTGCGCTCATGAACAATCGCCCGGTCAAGATCGCATGGCTCGACGTGACCAAGTCGCAGTGGCAGGTAGCCGCCGCCAAAACCAAACGCTTTCCGGGGATAAGCACTTACTTTTTCGGCGCCGGAAACCTGACGTCTCCCTCTTTCAGGATCAAAGCGGATCAGTTCGGAACAGTAGATAACATGCCCGTGCCTTCGAAAGACATCAACATCAACCTCTCGCATGGATTCACCGGATACACCGTCATCGAGGTGGCGCAGCCTGTCTCACAGCTCTATCGCATCAATCTAGGGGTCCGGGAACAGGAGCTCGACACTGATCTGTCAAAGCAGAAATACCTGGCGAAGCGACAATCACTGGTTGCCGATGTGAAACAAGCCTACTACGCTGTGCTGCAGACCGAGAGTGCGCTCCGTGCGGCCGGTGCAGCCGTCAGGCAGTACGAGGAAACAGACAGGCTGGTCCTTGATTACATCGCCCAGAAATCTGTCCTAAAGTCCAGCAGCCTTGAAGTGAAAGCCAAGCTGGCACAGGCGCGGTATGAGGTAGTCCAATTAGTCGACACCTTGCAGACACAAAAGGAACATCTGAACGAGCTGCTCAGTCGCGATATCGACACGCCGTTCCGCCCCCAGGAAGTTCCTCCTGAGACACCGGAAGAAATGGATCTGAAGTTAGCCCGGAAGACCGCTCTGAGCCAGCGTCCGGAGGTGAGGGAAGCGGAAATTGACACGCAGCGCGCCGAGTACGACCGCAAGCTTGCACGGTCCCAATACATCCCTGACATCGGCGTCGCCTTTCACTATTTGAGTCCGATTGACACCCAGATTCTCCCCGAAAATATCGCGTCTGCGGGAGTGGAGATGAGGTGGAACCCATTCGAGTGGGGCAAGCGCAAGGACGACCTTCGCCAGAAGGACGTCACTATCGAGCAGAGCAGGTACCAGCTCGATGAAACGCGCTCCCAGGTGCTGCTCGATGTTGACAACACGTTTCGAAAATTGGCTGAAAGCCGCATGCTCCTGGCTGTTGCCGAAGCATCTCGTGACGCTTCCAACGAAAAACTGCGTGAGGTGAGCGACCAGTTCAAAAAATCCGCCGTGCTGCTGCGGGACTTGCTGGAGCAGGAATCAGCGGTCTCCAACGCGAATCATCAGTATGAGCAAAGCCTCCTGGCGTTTTGGAACTCGAAGGCGAACTTCGAAAAAGCGCTAGGGGAGGAGTGATCTTGTGATGGCCGCAAGCCTTTGCAGATACGCTGCTGCGGCGTCTGCGGCCGCCTGTGTTCTCAGCGTCAGCGCATGCCGCGAAAAGGCTGAGGCCCATCAGACTCCACTGCCCGTTCACACCGCGATGGTGCAGACCATTGACGTCGGAAATCCCGCGAAGTTTTCGGCCAGCATCGTTCCGAACTCACAAGTCGACCTCGCATTCCAGTCGAGCGGCTACGTTGACAGTATCCGCCAGGTCCCAAGCGCGAGCGGTGCGATGCGCAACATCGATCAGGGCGACTGGGTAAAGAAGGGAACTGTCCTGGCGATCGTCCGCCAACAGAGCTACAAAGACAAACTGGATCAGGCGAACGCGCAATTGGCGAGGGCTGAGGCGGAGCACCAGAAGGCGAAGCTGACCTTCGATCGGATCTCGTCTCTTTATTCGACGCAAAGCGCGACCGAGCCGGATTTCGATTCGGCGCAGGCGCAGCTGGACAGCACGGCGGCATCCGTATCAGGCGCAAAAGCCCAGATCAATGAAGCCCAGGTCGCGCTCGATGATTGCTCACTGAAGGCGCCGTTTAATGGCCAGGTGATGAAGCGCGCCGTCGATGTGGGCAGCTTCGTCGGCCCGGCGACGAACGGCTTTACAATCGCGGACACGCAATTGGTGAAGGCAGTCTTCGGCGTTCCCGATACATCCATCGCACGGGTAAGAACTGGCCAACCGCTCACGATTCTTACGGATGCATTTCCCAAGCCTTTTGCCGGGCGTGTAACGGTGATCTCTCCTTCAGCTGACCCCAAGAGTCGGGTCTTTTCAGTTGAGGTAACGATTCCGAATCCTCGGAGTGAATTGAAGTCGGGAATGATCGCGTCACTCGTTCTGGACGGAGAGCGTCTGCGGCAATCTCTCCTCGCGGTGCCTCTCTCCGCAGTTGTTCGCGATCCGCAGAGCGCGAATGGATTCGCCGTGATGGTCGTCGAGGGAGACGCGGAGATTGAGTCTACCCGGCTTCAGTCGGTCGAAGTGGGAGACGTCTACGGAAACATGGTTGCAATGAACAAAGGTCTTCGATCCGGCGAGCGAGTCATTACGACCGGGGTGTCTCTCATTCGAGATGCTGATCGGGTCCGCGTAATTCCATGATGACGTCTCACACGCACCACGGAGCACATACCCGATGAGCCATAAATCAGAAGCGGAATATATCGCAACTACGCATAACACCGCACGCTTCTTCACCGAGCACCGGCAAATTGCGTTCATTCTGCTTATTGCCGTCGCTGTGTGTGGCTGGTATGGATATGCGCATATGCCCAAGCGCAAGGACCCGAAGATTCCGGTGCGTGTGGCAGTCGCCTCGACGCAGTGGCCTGGAGCTACAGCGGAAGAGGTGGAACAATTGGTATCGCGTCCAGTCGAACAGACCATCGCCCAAAATCCCTTCATAAAGTCGCCGAGTCCGGCGGACTTCGGCATCCGCTCTATCAGTTTCCCCGGACTTTCTCTCGTCTACGTGCAGCTTGACGATAGCGTCCGGGATACGAAGAAACAATTTGCCGACATCAATCTGAAGCTGAATGCGCTGAGTAGCCGCTTGCCTCAAGGTGCTGGTCCGGTGCAGTTCAACAGTGACTTTGGGGATACGGCAGCGATGATGCTGACAGTGGCGAGCCCCCCTGCGAACCATGTAGACATCGCGCTGCGGGCCCGGGCAATGCAGCGAGCAATTGAAAATACCCGCGTGGCTGAGCCCGGCCGCGCACCCCGGCCGCGCATTAGCGTCATATACGCGTTTCCTCTATCTGTCTCTCCAGATCTTGTCGAGGCCTCTTTCGCCGCCGTGGTTCGCGCGGCCGTGGAGAGCAGGGCAGTTGCCGACCCGCACATGTTTGAGGGTAGCGGGTTTATTGGTGCAGATATCACCTCAAAACTTTCCGACGAGCAGTTGCGCATGCTGGGGCAGCAGTGGGTCGTAGATAATCTGCACCGCTCGGAAATTCATCCGGACGCCTGGCGGCCCGTGCTTATCCGCAACCCGCAGGATACGGAGGAGCGGCTCACCGAGGTTGCCGGTGATAGATACTCCTACCGCGAGCTCGATGACTTCACCGATCTGATTGGAAGAACATTGCAGGGAGCGCCGCAGGTAGCGAAGGTGGATCGCAAAGGTGTGCTGCCGGAGCAAATATACCTGGACTACTCGCAACAGCGCCTCGCCGCTTATGGATTGCAGCCATCGAACCTTAAGGACATTCTCGCGGCGCGCAATGCGACACTTCCCGGGGGACAGCTCGAAGTCGGCGCGAAAAGCATTCAGATCGACCCGTCCGGAAAATTTACAGCACCGCAGCAGATCGGCGACGTGATCATCGGCTCAACATCTTTGCCGCCATCGGCGATGCCGAACCCGGTCTATCTCCGCGACCTGGTGGATATCTATCGCGGATACCAGAGCCCCGCGCGGTATCTCAATTATCTAGGTTGGGCAGACAAGGAAGGAGCCTGGCATCGGAGCCGCGCCATCACACTCGCCGTGCAGATGAAGGATGGCGAACAGATCGATGCCTTCGGGAGAAGTGTGGACGCAAAGCTAGCCGCGGTAAAGCAATATCTGCCGGAAGATCTGATCATCGCACGCACCTCTGATCAGCCTAGGCAGGTTAAAGAGAATCTCAGCCTGTTCATGGATGCACTCTACGAAGCTATTTTTCTTGTTGTCCTGGTGTCTTGGTTAGGCTTCTGGGAGTGGCGATCGGCCATATTAATGGCCATCTGCATGCCGATCACCCTCGCCATGACCTTCGGATCGATGTATCTGCTGGGAGTCGACATTCAGCAGGTCTCCGTGGCCACGCTCATCATTGCTCTCGGGCTTCTCGTCGATGATCCGGTACTGGCCGGAGACTCGATCAAGCGGATGCTTGCCGAAGGCCATTCAAACATCGTCGCCGCATGGCTTGGCCCCACCAGGCTGGCCACCGCGATCACGTACGCGACCATTACAAATATCGTTGCCTATCTCCCGTTTCTTATGGTGACCGGCAGCACGGGAGACTTCCTCCACAGTCTGCCAATTGTAATGACCTGCGCTCTCGTGGCCTCGCGAATTGTCTCGATGACTTTCCTCCCGTTCGTCGCCTTTTATCTTCTGCGTCCGGGGAAGAATCCGGAGAAGTCGTTCGAGCAGCTGCGCTCAGCTGGCTTTTACGGGTGGTACACGCGCATCGCAAGGTACTCGATCGACCATCGCTGGAAGTTCTTTACCGCGTCGCTCGTGTTTCTCCTCCTGGGACTCGTGATCTTTACCCGACTGAAATCGGCATTCTTTCCGGAAGACGTACAGTATTGGTCTTATATCGATGTCTGGTTACCGAACGACTCGAATCTTGATGCCACAAACCAGACCGCGCTTCGCGTTGAAGAAGTCGTTCGCGACCAGGCCCAGAGATATGCGGCACGGCACCAGGGCAATGGCGATCATCCAGCGCCCGTTCTTCGCTACATCACCACGTTTGTTGGCGGAGGAGGCCCGCGCTTCTGGTTCTCTGCCTCACCCCAGCTCCAGCAGTTGAATTACGCGCAGGTCCTGATCGAGGTTGCCGATAAGGAGGTCACGCCGCAATTCATCAAGGAACTGCAGCCTGTGCTCACCGCCTCTGTTCCGGGCGCACGGCTCGACGCCCGCCAGCTGCTCACTAGTCCGATTGATTATCCGATTGAAATCCGAATCTCCGGTACCGCCGACGTGAACACGGCGCAGGAGAGAGACGATATCCGTCAGCTTCGCAAAATCGCCGGCCAGGTAGAAGACATTCTTCGCGCCGTGCCAAGCGCGGAGCGCACCCGGAACGAGTGGGGAGATGACAGCTCGCAGATTTCGTTGACCGTGAACCAGGATCGAGCCAACCTTGCCGGGATCACCAACATGGATGTCGCCAACTCCGCGACGGCGGGCATCAGCGGGACCACAGTGGCGGCGTTTCAAGAAGGCCAGAAGCAGATTCCGGTGGTGGCGCGCATGCGCATGGACGAACGTGCTCGTCTCTCGGATATTCAGGACCTCTACGTGTATTCCTCGCAAAGCGGTTCAAAGGTTCCGCTCGCACAGATCTCCGATGTCGATCACGATCTCGTTACCGGCCGCATTGTCAGGCTTGAGCAATTCCGGACCATCAACGTCCGCAGCTTTCCTGTGTCTGGCCATTTGAGCTCCGAAGTCTTGAACGCAGCCATGCCGCGTCTGCGGGCTCTGCAGGCTTCGTTGCCCCCGGGCTATCAGATGCAGATCGGCGGTGAGTACTACAAAACGAAATCAGGATTCAAGAACCTGGCGATCGTAATGATGATCTCCACATTCGCCGTCTTTCTCGCCCTGGTTTTCCAGTTCAAAAATGCCGTTAAGCCCTTGCTGGTCCTGGCTGCGGCGCCCTACGGCATGGTGGGCGCTTTCTGTGCTCTTTGGATCATGGGCGAGCCATTCGGCTTCATGGCCTTTCTCGGTGTAGCCAGCCTCGTCGGTGTCATTGTAAGCCACTCCATCGTGCTCTTCGACTTTATCGAGGAGAGACACGAGCAGGGGGACGACCTCGAGAATGCATTGATCGACGCTGGCATTCTTCGCCTGCGTCCCGTTTTGATCACTGTATTCGCTACTGTGCTCGCCCTGTTTCCCCTTGCCCTGCATGGAGGGCCCCTGTGGAAGCCGCTTTGTTACGCGCAAATCGGAGGACTGCTCTTTGCCACCATCGTGACGAAGCTGCAGGTACCGGTGATGTATGCCATTTTTGTCCTGGATCTCAAGGTGTTGGAGTGGAAGACAGTGGATAAGAAACCAGAAGCGGTCGAATTCGCGGCCCAATACAGTCAGAATCTTCATCTGCCAGGGAGCAAAGCATGATGAGAAGCACCACGACACTCACACTCGCGATGACCCTTCTCTGTTCCGGGCTTCCGCTCTATGGGCAGATCGAGGCAGGGAACCCAGCCCCGGCTCAGACTTCTCCACCCATCCTGCAGTTGTACGATCAAGCTCTCGATCAGGTTGCCGAGCGAGCAATGCGGACCGTTGTCGAGATCAATGTTACGTCCTATGGTATTCCCGAGCACGGCCAGGATACGGAGACGCAAAACCTGCGCCGCGAGCGGGCGCTCGGTTCAGGCGTTATCGTCGACCCCGACGGGTACATCATCACCAACAACCATGTGGTTGCCGGAGCGTTGCGCATTCGCGTAACCGTCTCACCCGCAACCTTCGAGTTAGTGCCGTATCACACTCATTTTTCTCATCAGCAGCGGGTCTATGACGCCACTCTCATCGGAACAAATCGTTACGCCGATCTTGCCCTGATCAAGATCCAGGAGAAAAACCTGCCCTTCATGCCTCTTTTGCCGCCGGATCGATTCAAGGTCCGCCTGGGGCAGGCGGTGCTGGCAATCGGCTCGCCGCAAGGTCTCGACCACACTGTCACCAAAGGAATCGTCAGCGCTGTCGGCAGGCAACCGGACCTCGATCGCCCGATGGTCTATGTGCAGACCGACGCGCCAATTAACCCCGGGAACAGCGGCGGTCCTTTGATCGATCGTGACGGAAATCTGATTGGTATAAATACGTTTATTTACACCTCTGGAGGTGGCAGCGAAGGCTTGGGATTCGCCATCCCTGAGCCTATCGTTGCGTTCGCGTGCGCCGAGTTGAAGGAGTATGGCTCTGTTCCTCCTGTCACCATCAACGCTCATGCGCAGAGCATTACCCCAGAACTAGCCGAAGCGCTCAAGTTGCAGCAGAACTGGGGTGTCATCCTTTCCGATGTCGAGCCGGACGGACCGGCTGCCATCGCAGGCTTGAGGCCCAGAGATCTCGTCACCACGATCGATGGTTTCCCCATCGACTCCGTGCCGCAGTACACTGCGTTTCTTTATCTTCATCCTCACGATATCCCCATGGAGATGAAAGTGCTTCGCGACGGAAATCCGCTCACTGTCTCGATCAGGCCCGCCGTTGCTCGCCCGTCCATCGACAATCTGTCGGATTTGATCAACACAAGGACGGACCTGATCGATTCTCTTGGCATCTTCGTCATCGACTTCAAGGGCGACCTGGTCGAAGCCATGCCCACCCGGATGAAGTCCGGAGTTCTCGTGGCCGGGCTCCTGAGTGGCGAACCTGAGACTCTGGCCGACCTGCGCGTGGGAGATTTGATCTTCTCGCTCAACGGCAAACCGGTGACGGGTACAGCGCAGCTACGAGAGACGCTGGCCGCCCTCAAACCAGGTGACGCGGCGGTATTCGAAGTCGAGCGCCAGTCGGTCATTGTTTACGTCGCTTTTGAGGTGGAATGAACTCGTTCCAGCCGCCTTGGGCGGCCACATCAACCTACGACTGAGGTCAGAATGAGTAAGAGACTCAAGACGCTCCACGCTGCTGTATTCCTGACGATTCTTTCAGCGCTAACGGTCACTTGGGCGCAGTCGACCGACTACCGCTCGCGCACGATCTACTTCCTTCTGACCGACCGGTTTCATGCTCATCAGCCGTTCAATCCCTACGTCGATCCCGAGCACCCCAACGCGACCAACGTGGAAGACTGCTTTGAGACGCTGTGCCCGGCGGAAGAACAATGGCGGAAATACTGGGGCGGCGATATCGGCGGTGTTCTCGATAAACTCGACTACCTGCGCGATCTCGGCGTCGGCGCAGTGTGGCTCACTCCGCTCATGGAGAATGTGCGCGCCTACGAAGGTGGCACGGCCTACGGGACCGGCTATCACGGATATTGGGTGCAGAACTATGACCGTGTCAATGCGCATTTTGGCCAATGGGATGATGTCAGCGCGCTCAGCAGCGGACTCCATTCTCGCTCCATGAGGTACATGCAGGACATCACCTTGAATCATTCCAATCCACTTGATAACCATGTGTTCGGCCGCCTCTACCAGTCGCAGTTTGCAGACGACGTCTTGATTCCCAGCTACCTCGACGACTATGACAGCGCTACCGGCATGCGCTATTACAAGCACTATGAGTGGACGCAGGCCTGCAAATCCGCGAAGACGAAGTCTGACTCAGAGTGGAATTACTGGCAGCTACACCATTGTCTGCTCGCCGACCTGAGCGGTTATAACCAGCACGACCCGGCCCTGGCGGCTTACCTCATCGATGCAGGTAAGTTATGGCTCGATGCGGGCGTGGACGACTTCCGTCTGGATGCGGTGAAGTTTCCCTTCCCGGATTTTATTTCCAGCTTCACGCACGAAATGATCAGTCACTCAGGGGATCTGGGGCGGGAGGATCCCTACATCGTGGGTGAATGGTCGGGCGGGGGCGTGGGCGACGAGAAATCACTTCGTTTCGCGAACCGTTACGACTACTTCCGCACCGACATTCTGGACTTCAGCCTCGCGCTCGCACTGAACCAGTTTATCGGCGGCAGTTATGAGGATGCATCACAGCTCAAGAGTGCGGCCCAATTGGACTCGTTGCTGCAGCAGCGGGTGATGGCATTCCATGGCCGCGATACTTGGCAAGGGACATTTATCGACAATCACGATCAGATTCGGACGATGGTAAGACTGCAGAAAATCGGTGTTCAGAGCGAAACCGAACGCGAGCGGCGGATGGATCTGGCCACGGTATTGCTGATGACGGTACGAGGCATCCCAATTATCTACTATGGCGACGAGCAATACCTTGCGGATTACACTCTGGCCGAACTGAACGGCTACACCTACAGCAAGCCCAGTATCAATTCCTTCGGCGATGATCCATTCAATCGGCCGGGGATGAAATCCTGGGATGAAAATACTCCAGCCTTTCAAATCATCCAGACGCTGGCTGCGTTGCGACAGAAGTCCGAGGCGATTTCGAAGGGCTCCTATGCTCCCATCTATGCCGACCAGGATGTGCTGATATTCGAGCGTGTCTGGAAAGATCAACGAGTGCTTGTGGCCGTCAACCGCGGAGCATCAAAACCCATAACAGTCGCCGGCGATCTTGGCTTCCCGGCAGGCCGCTATGGCGGGTTGCTTACGGATGTTAGATACGTCAATCGTATGAATCGGCTTGAAGTAGCGGCGAGCAGCTCCACCATTTATCTGAATGGTCTGAGCGCGCTGGTTGTCGCCAAATGAGTGCGCATCCCTTCACCGACTCGCGCAGACCGGGTT
>Ga0335075_10013714_pt1 | contig 12199 bp, 10 predicted proteins | sample Lox_Sample_24_FD_206723 | JGI IMG/M metagenome (GOLD analysis project Ga0335075, IMG submission 206723) | Soil microbial communities from Loxahatchee National Wildlife Refuge, Florida, United States - Lox_Sample_2.4 | ecosystem: Environmental > Terrestrial > Soil > Wetlands | place: USA... | reverse complement strand
CGTGCGACAGCGCGAGCCAGCGCGACAGCGCGAGGAACGACCGGCGTGGCCCTGACAGGAGGGCCAGCTGGCCTTAGTCGGGCTTGCGCGGCTGCTCGGGTGGTTCGGTGCTCTCTTCCGGGACGCTAGGGACGACGCTCTCTTCCGGGACGCCGGGGACGATGAGTTCGCCGGGCTCGAAGCTGCCTTCCGCGCCCACGGCGGCCAGTTCGTAACCCAGTGACTCTCCCGCGGCAGGCACCGGCGTGCGGCGGCCGGTCAGGGCCGAGGCAATGGCCGCGATCACACAGGCCGCGATGGCGAACCCGAACGCCACGCCGAGACCGCTATGGAACGGCGCGGTGATCAGGTGAGGGAAGAACTGCCGTCCCACCATGTAGGCGGCGTGCGAGGCGGGCAGGCGCGACAGTACCGGGCCGAGCAGTTGCTGCATCGGGTTGTAGCCGAGGAAGGAGGCGAACAGCACGCCGATCGGAGGAAGGTGCGAGATCGGCGCGGCCGTGGCGGCCGGGACGCCCTGCGCGGTCAGCCCGCCGAGCATGGCCGCTGGGAGCTTGCTCGACAGCCCGGCCACCATCAGCGTGAAGAAGATGCCGATCGACAGTACGAACGCGGAGTTCTGGAAGGTGGCGATCATGCCGCCAGCCGCCCCGCGCTGGTTGGGCGGCGCCGAGTTCATCATCTCCGCCCAGTTCGGCGAGAAGAACAAGCCGGAGCCGAAGCCATTGAGGGCGATGACCAGCGCGAACTCCCAGTAGGCGAAGTCCACCGGGACAAACGTCAGCAGCAGGAAGGCCGCCCCGGTCAGCAGCGCGCCGCCGACGGTGAACGCCTTGGCGCCGAACTTGTCGGACAGTACCCCGGACAGCGGCGCGGACAGGAGGAATCCGGCCGTCAACGGCACCAGGTAGATGCCGGCCCACAGCGGGGTCTGGCTGTAGCTGTAGCCGTGCAGCGGCAGCCAGATGCCCTGCAGCCAGATGATGAGCATGAACTGCATGCCGCCGCGGCCCATCGCCAGCATCAGGCTCGCGATGTTGCCGGCGGCGAAGGCCCGGATCTTGAACAGCGAGATACGGAACAGCGGCTCGGCGACCTTGGTCTCGACGTACACGAAAATCCCCAGCAGGACGAGGCCGCCGAAAAGAGCCGTGAGCACCCACGGGTTGGTCCAGCCCATCGGATGCCCGCCATAAGGCAGCAGGCCATAGGTGATGCCGACCAGGATGGCGATCAGCCCGGCGGCGAATAGCAGGTTGCCCCACCAGTCCATCTGCGCGTGCTTACGTATCCCGATGTCGTGCAGCATGAAGTAGGCCCACGCTGTGCCGAATACGCCGATCGGCGCCGAGACCAGGAAGATCAGATGCCAGTTCACCGGGGCGAGGACGCCGCCGAGGATGAGGCCGATGAACGATCCGGCTATGGCCGCGATCGAGTTCACGCTGAGGGCCCGGCCACGCTGGTTGGCCGGGAACGCGTCGGTGACGATGGCGGCGGCGTTGGCGAACAGGAAAGCGCCGCCGATGCCCTGCACGACCCGCCAGACGATCAGCCACATCGCGCCGTCGCTGCCGTGCATCCAGGTCACCGTCAAGAAGATCGAGGCCACGCTGAACACCGCGAAGCCCAAGGTGTACATCCGGACCCGGCCGAACATGTCTCCCAGACGGCCGAACGACACCACCAGCACCGCAGACACCACCAGGAACCCCATGAACATCCACAGCAGATAGCTGGTGTTGCCAGGGCTCAGCGGATTCAGCCCGATGCCGTGGAAGACGTCGGGCAGCGCGATCAGCACGATCGACTGATTGATCGTTGCCATCAGCATGCCAAGCGTCGTGTTCGACAGTGCGATCCACTTGTAGTGCGGTCCGACCGTACGGCCTGCCCGCACCGGCACGCCTGCATTGTCCATCATGGGTAGATGTGCCCCCCACCTGGTGACCCAACGGGTGCTTGCTTGTCCTCAGCTAACAATGACAGACCAGATCAAATCCGCGCCCAGGACCTGGCCGCGATTTCACAGTTTGCGTCTGGCGCTCCGTAGTCGCGACCCGCTGCTCCGTAGTCGCGACCCGCTGCTCCGTAGTCGCGACCGCTGCGAGGTGGGTACGGCTCGTGCTGGCCCAGGTGGCGCGGCATGAAATAACGGGCTCTGATGCACTTTATGGGACGGTTTGCGGTCGGCGGCGGCGCGATCCGGTGCGGCTCGTGCTGGCCCGGGGTGGCGCAGCGTGAAAACAACGTGGAACTTTACCGCTTCGTGGAAGTCTGTCATACGTATACGACGGGCAGACTTCCACGATGCGGCAGAGTTCCACGTTAAATGGAGAACCGGGGCATCCCGTAAGTCACAAAGGCACCTTGCGGAACGCGAGAAACTTCCTTGCATGTACGCCACCAGCCAGGAGCGCACAGCTGGTCAGCAGCTTCCCATGAAGTGCATCAGAGCCAAATAACGTGGAGGTTTACCGCTTCGTGCCCGTCTGTCATACGTATACGACGGGTAGACTTCCACGTTGCGGCAGAGTTCCACGTTAAATGGCTCTGGCACACTTTACGGGGAGACCGGTTGCCAACCCTGGCCGCCCGAAGGGTGCATTTGTATGATCTCACTCGCTGAGGTGGTTAATCGGATGAGCGCGAATCGCTGGCCATGCAGGTGCTATGCCCCGTTCTGCGTAAGCCCTCGAGGCATGGGCTGCCGTCCGGCGGGTAGATTACGGCTGCTCCCGCCGCAGGAGGCCTTCTGTCAGTCGGCTGCCGGGTCGATTCCGGCCGATTTAAGCCACTGCTGGTTCTGACGCTCGAGGGCGTCGTAGGCGCGGGCCTCGTCCTCGAAGTACTCGACAGCGGAGGGCCTTCCGGAAGGACCGACGTCGGCACGATACACGTACGTGGCATTACCCTGCAGGATGGGGCGCCAGTCGTGAAGCGTGACCTCGGCAACCCCTCCGCTGTTATGAATAGTCACGGGTTTGTCCTGGGGGACGTGGCCGAGCCTGGAGTAGACGGCGCGGGCGGCGACCATGCCGGAGCCGCAGGAGGCGGTCAGGCCTGCCCCGCGCTCGTAGGTGCGCACGAAGATCTCGCCGGGATCGACCGGTAGCAGGACGGACAGATTGGCGCCGGCCGGGAACAGGTCACGGCGGCTGGCGATGATCTGGCCCATGGCGACCAGGGCGGACTCGGCGTACCTATCGGGGAACGCGATCAGGTGCGGGTTAGGCACGCTGACCGCTGAGAACGTAAGGGCCGGGTCCAGCTCGGTGATCCGAGCTCCAAGTGAGCCGAACTCGACACGCGGATGCTCCAGCCGGATCTGCCGCACGCCCTCGGGTGTGACCGGGCCCTCGCTGACCGTGTACGACATCGCACCGGACTGGACCATGGCGCGGTCGGTGCCGCGCAGGTCGAGGACGACCCGGCCCAGGCACCGCATGCCGTTGCCACAGAACTCGGCGGACGACCCGTCCGGGTTGAAGAACCACGCCCGCGGGACATCGTCGTAGAAGTAGACGCCGTCACCGCCGAGCGGACCGCTGCGATCACACAGGGTCCGGACGAATTTCCGCAGGTCAGCGTCGACCGGGAAGTCGGCGGGAGACAGCGGGACGACGAAGATGTCGTTGCGCGAGCCGTGCGCCTTGAGGATCTCTGTCATGACCTGACCCAGCGTAGAGGATCTCTGTCATGACCTGACCCAGCGTAGAGGATCTCTGTCATGACCTGACTCCCGCGAGGCGCCGACGGTCACTGGCTGCGCACTCACGCCGGCGAAGCCTTAAAGACGCGAGGTGGGCCGGCGGCGCGAAGGCCGGATACGTCGAGAAGCGCATGCCGTCGGAGTAGTCGCGCAGGGCAACCCTGGCCCGGTCGAGCATGTTCGTCGGCAGCTCTCCGAACGGGAACCAGCGCAGGTCCCCCGCCGGCTCGCCATGCCAGGCCGAGGCGTCCAGAAAGAACGCGATGCGACCACCTCCGCTGACGTCGTGCATGACGTGCGCCAGCGTCACTTGCTCGGCCGCGACCGAGATGCCGTGCGCGGTGGCGATGCGGATCGCCGTCTCGACGATCGTCTCCCGCTCGGCCAGCTGGCCGGACGGCGGCTCATACGCGCCGTCGCCGTATCCGGTGTTGGCACGCTGGCTGAGCAGGATGCGCCCGTCACGCGCCAGCAACAGGTATACATCCACCACGACCCGGCGGCGCTCGCCCGTAGTGGAACCATCACTCATAGTAATCGCCTCTGCCCCAGTCCCACCCTGCCTAGGACCCCTGCCCTGTGCTTTTGAAACCAGCGCGGGATTGATTTCATACGCACTGCCCAAGAAAAAGCAAAGTACCGCCGCCGGGGTGTGGATTGCCATGTGAGTAAGACCCAGCAGCCTGTGGACGACGGCATCGCCCGGCCCGGCTGGCTGTGGATATCTCACGTCGCCAAGCCATAGCGGGCAGGCATGGCCGACTGTGGAGATCTGCCCGCGCATGTGGACGGAGGACTCGCAAAGTCGCGGACGATAATTTCTGGGCCGGCGGCTGATTCATCCGCGGTCGGCCGCCCCGTGGACGCCTTCCTCGCGCAGTTGCGCCTTCCTGATCTTCCCGGACGGGGTCTTCGGCAGCTCGGCCACGAACCGGAGGTACCGGGGCACGGCGAACTGAGGCAGCCGCCGGGCGCAGAAGTCCCACAGGCCGGAGGGCGGCAGCTCCGCGCCCGGCGCCAGCACGACGATCGCCATGACCTCGTCCTCGGCGGCGAGGCCCGCCGCCGGCACCGCGATGACCGCGCACTCCGCGACCGCGTCGTGACCGAGGATGGCCTGCTCCACCTCGTAGGAGCTGATGTTCTCGCCGCGGCGGCGGATGGCGTCCTTGAGCCGGTCGGCGAAGTAGTACCAGCCGTCCTCGTCGCGCCACAGCCCGTCTCCGGTGTGGAACCAGCAGTTGCGCATTGCCTCCGCGGTGCGATCCGGCATGCCGAAGTAGCCCAGGCACGTGGTCCACGGCGCTTTCGGGCGGACGATCAGCTCGCCCATCTGCCCAGTCGGCACCTCCTCGTCGGTGTCGGGGTCGACCAGCCTTATGTCGAACCAGTCGCTCACCGCGAGCCCGGCCGCGCCGGGCGGGCGCGGCACCCCGTAGGGCGTGAGGATGGGCATCGAGATCTCGGTCAGCCCGAAGTTCTCCACAAGCTCGGCTATACCGAACCGCTTCTTGAACGCGTCGGCGACCGAGTACGGGTTGGGGACCGCCCACACGCAGCGCAGCGAGTTGTCGCTGTCATCGGGGGCAGGAGGCTGCTTCCACAAGAAGTCGGACATCGCGCCCACGAGGTTCGTGACGGTTGCCCCGCTCTCCCGCACCCAGGTGGTCCACCGGCTGGCGCTGAACTTCGGGTGCAGCACGAAGCGGGCACCGGTGATCATGGCCGGATACGCGGCCAGGAACTGCGCGTTACCGTGGAAGAGCGGCCCTACCGACAGGTAGACGTCGTCCTCGGTCAGCTTGACCAGACACGCGCCCTCGTCGGCGAAGAAGTGCATGTGCGAGTGGGACATCGCCACGCCTTTGGACAGCCCGGTCGTTCCCGAGGTGAAGAAGACCGCCGCCAGGTCGGTATAGCGGACCTGCGGCAGCGGGATCTCCTCGGCGTCGTACAGGTCCCGGAACGCCATCGCACGGTAGCCGGCCGCGCGCAGCGCGGCCATGGCCTCTCCGACGTCGGCCGCACCGGGTTCGCCAGCTACATAGAGCGTCCGCACGGCCTGGCAGGATGACGCCGACTCCACGAACCGGTGCGCCATCTCGGCCGACACCACCGCCCCGGTGGGCGCGACGGCCGACACCTGGTGCTCGAAGAACGTGCCACGGTAGGCGATGTTGACCGGCACCTCGGCCAGGCCGGCCAGCGCCGAGCCGAACCAGGCCAGGATGTAGTCGGCGTTGTTCTCCATCATGATCACCAGCCGGTCGCCGGCAGCGTGACCCTCCCGCAGCAGGCCAGAGGCGACCTTCTTGGCCAGGGTCCAGGTCTGGGCGTACGTCAGCGACACGCCGCTGGACGGGACCTGGAGGAACACCCGCTCCCCGTGGGTGGCGGCGCGCCTGGCCAGCACCCGCGGCAGGGTCCAGTCACGACGGTCGGCGACGGCCGGGGTGAAACCGGGGTAGGTCAGCATAAGGACGCCTCCCCTCGCCGCGGGAATCGCGGCTTGCGCTTTTCCAGGAACGCCTGCGCCCCTTCGCGCATGTCGGCGGAGCCGATGGCCTGGACCAGCATCCCGAGCGACGCGCTGAAATTGTCCCGGCAGGCGTTCCACCACACGTTGGAGGAGAGCTTGGCGATCTCCAGGTACCGGGGACTCATCCGGGCCAGCTCGCCGACCATGGCGGCGACGGCGTTATCGAGTTCCGCGTCCGGCACGACCGAGTTCACCCAGCCGAGGTCGCGGGCGGCCTCGGCGCTGTACTGCCGGCACAGGAACGAGACCTCCTTGGCACGTTTCTCGCCGATGGAGATGGCCAGCAGGTTGGTGCCGCCAAGCACCGGTGCGCTGCCGACCCGGACGCCGGTCTGCCCGAAGCGGGCCGACTCGGCGGCGATGGCGAGGTCGCACGCGACGACGAGTTCGTTGCCGCCGCCGGCCGCCACCCCGTTGACGGCGGCGATCACCGGTTGCGGCGCGGTGCGGATCAGCTCGAAGAGCTCGAGCGAGCTGAAAAAAAGCGTGCGCAGCTCGATGGGATCAGGCTCGCTGAGCGCGCCGAGGAATCCGCCCGCGCAGAACGAGTCGCCCGACCCGGTGATGACGATGGCGACGGCGTCGGTCCGCGCGGCCGCCCGGACGGCGCGGCCGATCTCGCCGGCCATGGCGGCATCGTAGGCGTTCTTCCGCTCGGGCCGGTTGAGCCGGATCCAGTACGCGTCGCTGCGGCGTTCGGTCAGGACGTCCTGCCGTGCGCCGGCGACGCCGTCGTTCCGCCGGGCCCCGGTCACCGTTTCTCCCCTCGCTGGCCGGCGGCGCCCGGGCCGGCCGGGGCCTCAAGCAGCAGCCGGGCCGCCTCCTGGCAGGTCATCCCGGTCCGCACGCCCGCCCTGCGCGCGCCGTGATTGAACGCGCTGATAACGCCGTCGTGCCAGGTGCTCATCCCGTCGCCCATGCGCGCGCGGCGCGCGTCCACCGTGGCGCCCGCGAGCCCCAGCGGCTCCACCAGCGTGAGCCCCGCGGTCCCGGAGGAGTCACGGCCGACGCCGCCGTCGGAGCAGATGAAGCCCAGCGGGCTGACCCGGGCGAGGTAGGGGACGGCACTGCGGCCGGTGTGCCCCGCGGTGACCAGCACGCTGACACCGCGGTCCTCCGGCAGGCCGAAGGCGATCGAGTCGGTGCACACCACCCGCCGGCCGCGCTCGCCGGTCATCACCACGGTCCGGTTGGTCACCTCGCCCGCACGGGGCGACTCAGGGTCGTGGCCGAGCAGGAGCCCGGCCGCCTCGGCCACCGGCATGCCCGGGCGGACGCCGCAGTCGGCGGCGGGACGGTTCGTGTAGCTGATCACGCCATGGCGGTACAGATCGGCACCGTCGCCGAGGCGCACGGTCGAGACGTCCGCGACAGCGGCGGGCAGGTTCAGCGCCTCCAGGTACCACAGGCCCGCGATGGACGCGCCGGCCGGACCGATACCGCAGTCGACGCCGATCGAGGCGCGCGGCCTGTGCTCGGCGATGAAGCGGGCCGGAAGCACGCCGCAGTAGGAGGCGTTCACGACGACGTCCCTGTCGCGGTTCACCTCGGCGACGTCGTAGGCCGAATCCATGCCGACCACCCGTCCGCGGGGCGATCGCGCAAGCACGACTTGCCGTCCTGGTGCTGACCCGGAATCCAGCGAGTTCCCGTCAGCTGAAACTGTCTCTGCCAGGGCCGTTTCCTCTCTCACCGATTGTTTACTAGTATCATTGATATCATAAATTAGTGCTGGTTAACCGACCCGAGGAGACCTGTATGGCCAGCTTCGCCACGCTCGACTCCCGCTACCGGGAACTGGCCGATCACGCCCGCGCGGTCGCGGCGAAGCTGGCCCCACTGGCGATTGACGCCGACTCCTCGAGCGAGCCGCATCCCGAAGTGCTGTCGGTGCTGCGCGACAGCGGGCTGATCCGGCACACGGTCCCGGCTGGGTACGGCGGCGCCAGCGACACCGTGGACCCCGTCGCGGTCTGCGTGATCCGCGAGATCCTGATGGGCACATGCTCGGCCGCGGACTCCCTGTTCGCTCTGCAAGGCATCGGCAGCTACGCCATCGCGGTGGCCGGGACCCCGGAACAGCGGCGGACCTGGCTGCCGCGGGTGGCCAGCGGCGATGTCCTGGCCGCGCTGGCGCTCACCGAGCCGGAAGCCGGGTCCGACCTCAAAGCGATCGGCACGTCCGCGCGAGCCCGTGACGGCCTGATCGAGATCTCGGGCCGCAAGTCCTTCATCTCCAACGCGGGCGTGGCCGGCTACTACATCGTCCTGGCCAGGGAGGATGAAGGCCTGTCGGCCTTCCTGGTGCCGGCCGACAGCGCGGGACTGCGCGCCGTACCGGGCCCCGAACTCGGCGCGCCGCATCTGATAGGAGATGTCGAGCTGCGTGGGGTGACCGTCCCGGACAGCGCCCGGATAGGGAATCCTGGCCAGGGGCTGGCGCCGGTGCTCGCCACCTTGGCTGTATTCCGTGTGTCGGTGGCCGCCGCGGCGGTCGGGCTCGCGCAGACGGCTCTGGAGGAGGCGACGCGGCACGCCAGGACGCGCGTGCAATTCGGGCGGCCGCTGCTGCGCCTGGGCCCGGTGGCCGGGCTGCTGGCCGACGCCTGGGCCGACGTGGAGTCCGCCCGCCTGCTGACCTACCGGGCCGCCGAGCTGGCCCGCGACGACCCGGCGGCTCATCTTGAGCACTCCTCGCTGGCGAAGCTGGCCGCCACCGAGGCCTGCTGCCGGGTGGTGGACCGCTGCGTCCAGGTGAGCGGCCGGTTCGGGTTGATCAAGGACTCCCGGCTGGAGCGCTGCTACCGCCAGGCCCGCCCCATGCGCATCTATGAGGGGGCGAGCGAGGTGCTGCGGCTCGGCATCGCCCGGCAGCTCGCCAGCGAGGTGGGTCAGCCATGAACCTGGGACTGTCCGGTGCGGTGGCCATCGTCACCGGGGCCAGCCGCGGTCTTGGCCGCGCGATCGCCGGAGGCCTGGCCGCCGAGGGCGTCCTGGTGGTCGCCGCCGCCCGCAGCGCCGGCCAGCTCACCAGCCTGGCCGACGAGTTCCCCGGCCGGGTGCACCCGGTACCCTGCGACGTGACCGACATCGAGCAGGTGACCGGGCTCGTCCCTGAGGCACTGCGCGTCTTCGGGCGGCTCGACATCATCGTCAACAACGCCGGCATCGCGCCGGCCGGGTCATTCGCCACCATGCCGCTGCAGCAATGGCGGCACGTGCTCGACGTCAACCTGCTCGCCCCGGTGGCCCTGACCCAGCGAGCTGGCGAGCATCTGCGGGCACAGCGCAGCGGCAAGGTGATCAACGTGGGCTCACTGTCCTCGCTGCGGGGTAAGCCGACCCTGGCGGCGTACTCCGCCTCGAAGGGCGCATTGCTGCGGATGACCGAGGCGCTGGCCGCGGAGTGGGCGCGCGACGGCGTCCAGGTCAACATGATCGCTCCCGGCGGCTTCGCCACCGATGCCCAGCAGGCGGTGCTGGACAATCCCGAAGTGCTCGCCCGCCGGCTGCGGAAGATCCCGGCCGGCCGCATGGGCGGTCCGGACGAGATGGCCGCCCTCGCCTGCTATCTGGCCTCCCCGCTGTCGGAGTTCGTCACGGGTGCGTGCTACACCATCGACGGCGGCGAGCTGGCCAAGCTATGATCATCGACCTGCACAATCACGTCTGGCCGGACCACGTGGCGGCCCGGGCACTGGGTGCTGGCGTCCCCGGCATGAGGCTGTTCGGGGACGGCACGGTGGCCGGACTCGCCGCCGCGCAGGACGAAGCCGGGGTGAATTACTCGGTGTGCCTCGCGGTCGCGTCCGTTCCCGGGCAGGTCGAGCGGGCCAACGCGTTCGTCGGCGGCCTGGACCGGGACAGGTTCATCCCGTTCGGAACCATCCATCCGGGGCTGTCCCCGGAGGAGAACCTGCGCCACCTGAGGGCGGCCGGCGTGCGCGGCGTCAAGCTTCATCCGACCTTCCAGCACTACCGTCTCGACGACCCCGCACTGCTCGCGGTGCTCGACGCGCTGGCGGGCGAGTTCCCGGTGATCGCCCACGTCGGGGCCGGCGGCGGCGGCGACGGTTCGAGCGCATCGCCGGCCATGGTGCGCGCCATCGTCCGCGCCGTGCCGCGGCTCACGCTCATCGCCTGTCACTTCGGCGGCTACCAGATGCTTGACGACGCCGAGGACACGCTGGTAGGCCAGCCGGTCATGTTCGATACCTCGTGGCCGCCGTCGCTTGGCGGCCTGGATCCCGCCCGGGTCCGGGCGCTGATCGAGCGCCACGGCCCGCAGAACGTCCTGTATGCGTCCGACTGGCCCACGGCCTCGCCGGCCGCGGAGATCGCGGCCATCCGCGCACTCGGGCTCTGCGCCGCCGATACCGCGCTCGTGCTCGGCGGCAACGCGGCCCGCCTGCTGGGCCTGTAACCTGCTGGGCCTGTAACCTCACAGCCGTTCGATGATCGTGGCGTTGGCCATGCCGCCGCCCTCGCACATGGCCTGCAGCCCGTACCTGCCGCCGGTCGCCTCAAGGTGGTGCAGCATCGTGGTCATCAGCCTTACTCCCGACGCGCCCAGCGGGTGCCCGAGCGCGATGGCGCCGCCGCGCGGATTGAGGCGGTCACCGGGGAAGCCGAACTCCGCTTGCCACGCCAGGGGGACGGGGGCGAACGCCTCATTGATTTCCGCGACGTCGATGTCGTCGATGCGCAGGCCGGCCCGGTCCAGGACCTTCTCCGTCGCCCGGATCGGACCGGACAGCATCAGGATCGGGTCGTCGCCGCAGACCGAGAACGAGTGGAATCGCGCCCGGGCGCGCAGCCCGAGTCCGGCCGCGCGGGTCGCGCTCATCACCAGGACCGCTGCCGCCGCGTCGGCCAGTTGCGAGGAGTTGCCGGCGGTGATGTGCCAGCCGATCTGAGGAAAGCGGCGTTCCATCTCCTCGGTGCGGAAGGATGGCCGCAGCCGGGACAGCGCATCGGCCGAGGTCCCCGGGCGGATGGTCTCATCCGCGCTGACCACGTCGCGCGTTCCGTCGTGAGCCGGCACACGCACCGGCGCGATCTCCGGCTCGAAGCCGCCGACCGCGGCGGTGACCGCGGCCCGCTCGTGCGAGCGGGCCGAGTACTCGTCGAGCTGGCCGCGGGACAGCTTCCACCTGGCCGCCATCAGCTCCGCCGCCACGCCCTGCGAAACCAGGCCCGGCGCGTACCGCGCCTCCGCCGACGGCCCGTGGCCGTCCTGTCCCATGCGCGCGCTGCCCATGGGTACCCGGCTCATCGATTCCAGGCCCGCGGCGATCGCGATGTCGTAGGCGCCGGACATCACCCCCTGCGCCGCGAAGTGCGCCGCCTGCTGGCTGGACCCGCAGCGGCGGTCGATCGTCGTGGCCGGAACCGTCTCGGGCAAGCCGGCCGCCAGCCACGCCAGCCGGCCCGGGCACGCCGCTTGCTCGCCCGCCTGGCTCACGCAGCCCACCAGCACGTCATCGACCAGTTCCGGGTCGATGCCGCTGCGGGCCACCAGGGCTGACAGCGCCGAAGCCAGGAGTTCCACGGCGTGCAGCCCGGACAGGGCGCCGCCCGGTTTCCCGCGGCCGACCGGCGTCCGCACCGCCTCCACGATGACGGCCTCGCGCATTGTGATCCTCCGTGATCTAGAAGACGCCGTCCATGGTCAGCCGGCGGTGCGCGAAGCGCGCCGCACCGTCCTGCCACACGACCGTGTCGGTGTACTGGCCGCTCTGCACGATGCGCAGGCCCTCCCGTTGGGCCACGCCGAGCAGCAGGTAGGACGCCACCGTGGCCGAGTCGTCGTCGGAGGCGAGCACGCGAAGGTTGGTGGAGAAGTGCCGGCGTACGTCCTGCTGCTCCTCGAGTGATGCGCGCATGAAGGCACCCAGCTCCTCATGCCCGGTATAGACCGTGGTATCGGTTCCGTTGTTGACCACGAG
>Ga0335075_10013713_pt1 | contig 12200 bp, 7 predicted proteins | sample Lox_Sample_24_FD_206723 | JGI IMG/M metagenome (GOLD analysis project Ga0335075, IMG submission 206723) | Soil microbial communities from Loxahatchee National Wildlife Refuge, Florida, United States - Lox_Sample_2.4 | ecosystem: Environmental > Terrestrial > Soil > Wetlands | place: USA: Florida... | reverse complement strand
AGCAAGCGCCAGTCCTTCAGGCCAGGCGGCGTGTCCGCCAGGAGCTGGACTATGCCCTGGCCTGTCCACGGCGCTGAGCAGCCGACGTACCAGGCGATCGAGGTCGAGTCCATCACGCAGGGCCCTTTGACTCCGAGCTTGATGAGCTGGTCCGCCTGCGTCTCGAACTGCCGGCTGAGGTGCTGATAGCGCGCCTGCCCCTGCAGGATCAGCCGCTGCGACACGATGCCGCTCAGGAGGAAGGCGCAGGTCAGCACGATGGCTGGCTTACGCCAGCGGGACTCGGTGACCGCCCAGACGATGCCGTCGGCCACCAGGATCGACATCAGGGCGAGCGTCGGGAGCAGGTACCGCGGCGCGCCGAATGGCACCAGGAACGCGTACAGCAGGAACACCCACAAGGCGTTCACCGCTGCCAGCATGGACGAGGCTCGCTGCGCGGCATGCCAGCCCGCCCACAGGCCGAGGAGCGCGATCGCGAGGAAGACGATCCACCAGGGCGTTTCCAGTGGCGTCGACCAGCTGCGGCAGTCGGAGGAGCAGTACCACGGTCCGTTGAGGTACCTGAGCTGCGTGCCGACGGCGAAGTACAGCTTCAGCGAGGGCGGCTCCTGGCCGGCCAGCTTGATCCGCTCGGATAGCCCGCCGAACCAGAGGTCAGCGCCGAGCAGGAAGTCCAGGAAGCCGACTGCGATGCCGACGGCCATTGCCGCGATGACCCTCGGCTTGCGCCAGCGGCGGAACAGCAGCGCACCGATGATGATCGGGCCCATCAGGAAGACAACGTTCTGCGGCCGCATCAGGACGATGAGAAGGCTGGCGACCGCGATCAGGGGCAGGACCACCCGGTTGCGGATCGTGCCGTTGACGCCGTGCAGGAACAGCGCGGTCAGCGCCACCAGCCCGAGCGCCCCCCACCAGTCGGGGTAGACCTGGACCCCGCTGTTCTGAGTGATGGCCAGGCTGGCCAGCACCAGCCCGGCGAGGGCCAGCAGCCAGACTGGCCGGAGACCGCGCCAGCACAGCAGAGCCAGGAAGAGCCCGGCGGCCGACAGGACCGACATCCAGATGCGGACAGCGAGCAGCGAGGTCGTGAGCAAGGTAACAGGAGCTGCCAGCAGGCCCGCGCCCTGGCCGTGCACAGGCGGAAGCGAGATGCTGGACGCCCGAGCGCTGGTCCGGGCGATATAGGTGATCTCGTCCGCGCCAAGCGGCATTCGCAGCAAAGCCGGGGTCAGCTCAGCAGCCAGGAACAGCAGACAGACCAAAGCCAGCCACAATAGGCTGTCACGGTGCAGCAGTCCGCGATTGGCAGGCCGGGCCACGGGTGCCCGGGGACCGCTGACCCTCACCTCATGCACGAATGACTCCCCCTGAGGGCGACGGCAGCGCTAAGAGCCTACCTATCAGACCTGCTCCGCAACCCTGTCCGGGCAGTTTGGGACCTGCGCGGCTTGGTACAAGTATCTGACGACGGCTAAACGCTGTAGAACGTACCGTAAGCTGGCGAGTGCCTTTTCGCGGCTTCGCCCCCCAAGCGGGCGGAAAGCTTAGTTAAGGCATGACAACAGTGCCCTGGTTAGCTCCGAGCTAGCTGAGGGATTGCGCTATCTTTGCCGCAGCGCGGAATGCGTAGCGGCCGGTTAAGCGATGGCCAGATACAGACCAGAAATTTCCGAGGAGGCCGCGGTGACGAGACTTGCCACGGAGGTGGCCGAGTCTTCGCAGCAGCCGTCACAGCCGGCCGGCGCGCTCGCCTGGATCACCAAGCATGCCACGGTGCTCACTCTCCTGTGGTACCTCGCTGGCGGCTTCTTTGTCACGGCCCGGCTGTGGGTTCATCCGACGAGCTTCCGGCAGCCGGACGACCCGCAGGACGTCAACCAGGCGACATGGTTCATCCGCTACACTGCCACGGCCATCGAGCACGGCCACCTGCCCGCGCTGATCACGACGGCGATGAACGCGCCGCACGGCGTCAACCTGATGTGGAACACCTCGCTGCTGCTGCCCGGCATCATCGTGACGCCGATCACCGCGGCGTTCGGCGCGCAGGTCAGCCTGACCTCGCTGCTCGTCATCGGCTTCGCCGGCTCGGCCACCGCCATGTACTTCGTGCTGCGCCGCTGGGATGCCAGCCCGCTCGCGGCCGCACTCGGCGGAGCGCTCTACGGCTTCTCGCCGGCGCTGGTGGACTCGGGGATCGGCCACTACTCGCTCGTGCTCGCGATGCTGCCGCCGCTCATGATCGACCGGGTGCTCCGGCTCGTCACCGGACGCGGCAGCGCCGTCCGCAACGGGATCTGGCTCGGCCTGTTCGTCTCGGCACAGCTGTTCATCAGTGAAGAGCTGCTTGTCGACACGATCATCGCGACCGTGATCCTGCTTGTGGTGCTGGGCCTGTCCCGCCCCCACGACGTCCTCCGGGTGATCCGGCCGCTGCTGACGGGCCTGGCGTGCACCGCCGTCGTCGCCGGCGTGCTCTGCGCGCGCGGGCTCTGGGTTCAGTTCCACGGTGTCGAGGCGAAGACGGCGGCCGCGACGGTGATCATCAACTACGGCGGCACCCAGACCAACCTCGGGACGCTCCCGTACGCGTTCGTCAACCCCGCCGACTTCGTCCTGCTGCACCTGCCGATTACCGCGAGGATCGCCGGCTCGTATCCGCAGCCGCTGCCCGAGTACCTCGCTTACCTCGGCGTTCCGCTGATCATCCTGCTGCTGGTCGCCATCGTCTACTTCTGGCGCGTGATCGCGATCCGGGTAGCTGGCATCACCTGCATCCTGCTGGAGTGGCTCGGGATGGGCGCCCAGCAGCTTCACCCGCACTCCACGCTGCCCGGATGGCTCCTGCCCTGGCAGGCATTGCAGCATCTGCCGGTGATCGGCGGGATGGTGCCGGACCGGCTCTGCATCCTGGCCGACGCCGGGGCCGCGGCGGTGCTGGCACTCGCGCTCGACCGGGCCAGGAACGGCGAGGTACCGTTCTTCGCCAAGCTGAAGGACGGGCCGCTGATCGCGACTGGCCTGGCGTGCCTCGCGCTGTTCTTTGTCGTCCCGTCGCCCTATGCCGCGGTCAGCGTCAACAAGCTGCCAGTCGGCTGGACGGCTACCTTTAAGGACCTGCATCTGCCGGCCGACGCGCGGGTACTGGTGGCGCCATTCCCGTACTCTGCCACCTCGGAAGTCATGCGCTGGCAGGCCGACACCGGCTATCCGCAGACGATGATCGGCGGCGACTTCATCGCACCGAACCAGGTCGCGCACGATAGCCGTGCCGGGCGGTCAGCGATGACGGTGACCTCGTACTACATCAACTACCTGTACGACGGCGCGCCCGATGAAGGCACTCCGTCAACTACCCAGATCGACTCTGACCTGGCGACCTGGCAGCCGAATGCGGTAGTTGCCGTGGCGACACCCACGAGTTCGCTCGGCAAGTTCCTCATTCACCTGTTCGGCCGGCCCGCCACCGACAACGGCCAGGTGCTCGGCTGGGGCTACAGGTCCGGTACGGGCTACGGGTCCTAGCGCTCAGCCGCCGAAAGCTCAGCCGCCGAACGCCTTGTCGAAGTCGGCCACGACCGCAGTGACCTGGTCGTCGGTGAGCGCAAGGCGCTCGAGGATCGTGTACCGGCCAGGCCTTGTCCGCGGCGCGTAGCTGACGGCCGCGGCGAAGTCCGCCTGTGACATGCCAAGGCCAGCCGGCGTGTGTGGCAGACCGTGCCGTCGCAGGCATGCGGCGATCAGCTCAGCCTGCTCGGTGTCGCCGCGCAGGAACGTGCAGAACACCGCGCCCACCCCCGCCAGCTCGCCGTGGCTGGCCGTGCCGGGAAACAGCTGATTGACGGCATGCATGATCTCGTGCTCGCTGCCGCTGCCGGGCCGGCTATCCCCGGCCACAGCCATGGCCATACCGGACAGGATCAGCGACTCCGCAAGGACGGTGAGGAACTCGTCCGACCGCGCTGAGTCGGGCTGATGCAGGATGGCCTGCGCTGCTGACCTGGCCATCGCGACGGCCAGGCCGTCCACCTTTTCCCCAAGGTCCGCTGCGGCCAGCTCCCAGTCAGCGATGGCACACAGGTTGGCGAGCACGTCGCCGACGCCTGCAACGGCAAGCGCACCAGGGGCGTGCCGAACCCGGTCAAGATCAACGATCACCGCTACCGGCATCGCCACGCCGAAGGAGCCGGTTCCAGATTCGTGCCGCAGCGTGCTGATCGGCGAGCAGATCCCGTCGTGGGACAGGCTGGTCGACACTGCCACCATCGGAATCCCGGCCATGTGCGCCGCGAATTTGGTCGCGTCAATGGTCTGACCGCCGCCGATCCCGGCGACGGCCTCGTACGATCCGGCCCGGAGCTGCTGCCCGAGGGTTGCGGCCGCATCGTGCGTGCCGGCCGGAACCCGGAAGATCTCCGCAGACCGGCCGGCCAGGCTCAGCTCAGCCGCGATCTGGTCGCCCTGGCCCCGCCCCACGGCCACCGCCACCCGGCCCTCGGTGACGATCCGGTGGTCGCTGAGCAGGCCGCCCAGACTGGCAATGGCTCCCGGCCGCACGTCGATCACCAGCGGCGACGGCAGCATCCTGGCCAGCAGCGGCATGGTCCTCCTTCGCTTCAGCGACGCGCCTGGCCGTCCGGCCAGGCAACCGTGAGACTAGCAGCGGGCCGCGATCTCCCTGGCCCGGCGCAGGTCGCAGTGATCATCGACCTCGACCCAGTCCACAGTCCCGATCGGGGCGACTGCCACCGCACCGCCGCGATCGGCAAGCTGCTGATACCCGTCCTCGTAATAGAGGCCGGGATCCCGGCGCCAGGTCGCCTCCAGCGCCGCGGCCAGCGAGTCGGCCGCGCGGGGCTCGATGAGTGTCGCGCCGATGTACTCGCCGTGAGCATGCGCCGGGTCCATCAGCTTGGTGATTCGCCTCATCATGCCGCGCTCGTCGAGCACGACCTTCATCTCCTCGTCCGCGAGCTTTTTCACGTCGTCAAGAGCCAGGATGAGGTCGGCGCCGGGAGCGGCCGCACGCGCAGCCAGCAGGGTGCGCTCGACGCTGGCGGGGTGGACGGTATCGCCGTTGACAAGCAGCATGCCGCGGCCGAAATGCTCGCGCGCCAGCCAGAGCGAGTAGGCGTTGTTCCATTCTTCGGCCCGGTCGTTGTAGACCAGCTCCAGGCTGACGCCGTAGCGCTGCTCGAGGTCTGGCGCACGATCCGCGACCGCGGCAGCCGCATAGCCGACCAGAATCACGACGTCAGTGATCCCGGCGGCGGCGAGGTTCTTCAGGGCAATGTCCAGGATGGTGACCTCACCGTCGACGCGCAGCAGCGTCTTGGGCAGATGGTCGGTCTCAGGACGCAGGCGGCGTCCTGCGCCGGCTGCCATAACCAGGCCGATCACGGGGGGCGTCCTCCTGGAGCGCCAGGCTGCTCGCCATGGCTTTGACACAGATGAGCACCCCAAGATATGCCGCCAGGGCCACGTATGCGAACGTCGCGATGCCCATGGCCGCAGCGAGGCCCGCGATCAGCACCCGCCCATCCCAGCCGAGTGCGCTGCCACGCTCGGCCCGGTCCTGGCCTGGCTCGCGCTCGCCTGCCAGCATCACCGGGCGGCCGGGGAATGCCAGATCAGCGTAACGCAGCAGAAGCGCTGCGATCAGGATGTACACCACCGGACCCGGAACCCCGCGGGCCAGCCCGATTGCGCCCAGATACAGGACTTGCGCGCCTAGGAGCAGCACCGGCACCAGCCAGTCCAGCCGCCCGGTGTGGGCGTGCGCCGACCCCGGCGCGGCGAGCAGCATCACGATGGCAGGGGCGATCATGAGGGCACCGGGCAGGCCGTGCAAGCCCACCAGGGCAAGGGCCGCGACTGCGGCGATCCCGAGAATGGCCGGCGGCAGCGGCACGAGGCTGCCTCGAACGAGCATGCCGAGGCCGCGCGCGAGCACGCCGTCGTCTCGAAGCCGGAGCAGCTGCGACGACGAATCCGGCTCGTCTCGTTCGCCGGCCGCTGCGGCGGCCGTCCGCCCGGCGATTCCGAAGCCGATCGAGATGATCGCCCAGTCAAGGAGCGCCAGCAGCGCGGTTCTGGCTCCCCACACCGGCGCCACGATGCCAACCAGCAAGATCCGGCCGCCGAGCGGCATGGTGAGCGCCGCCGCAGCGATCCGGCGCACGACGCCGGGCTGATCACCGAAGCCGGGCGGGTTCGAGCAGGCGCTCATCAGATTGCGGACCGCAACGAGGCCAGCCACGCCTACCGCGAGCGGCCACATTCGGGTCCAGCCTGCTGCGACTGCCCCGATGGCCAGGCCGGCGTACGCCACGCACTCCGCCAAGCACGCGGCCACCGCTGCCAGCCATGGCGCCGTCCGCGCCGGGTCGCTCAGCCACAGCGTTCCGGGCCATGATCCGCCGCCCCGTGCCCTCGACGCGTTCGCCCTGGACCTCTGAGCAGCCGAGCGCCGTACTCCTGACCACGGGCGTCCCGACCGCGGGCCGTCTGACCACGGGCGGTCTGACCACGGGCCGTCTGACCACGGGCCGTCTGACCACGGGCCGCCTGACCGCGGAACTCCCGACCGAGTCGCCTGGCCGGCAGGTCGCTTCCTTGCGTCGTCGCGTACCTCGCCGTGCAACGTCTGCGGTGCGGCCAGCCGAAGCCCTGGCGCGGGTGAGGGGCTGAGCTTCCGACCGGTGACGAGGACGAGGTAGCCAATCCCGAACGCGATAGCGCCGCGGATCATGCCGGTCGTGGTCCCGGCGGAGAACCAGGCGGCCGCGCAGACGGCTAGCGCCAGTGATATCCCGGCCAGCGAGGTCGGCCCGAGCTCACGGCGCCTCGCCCACGCCAGCCCGGCACGAGAGATCGTCGCCAGCAGGCCGGCCCCGCTGTCGGCGAGCTGTCGGACGTCGTGCCCTGCTGCCACACGTTCACGCAGCGCTCTCCGCCGGTCCGCGGCGCTGCCCGCAGCGCCGCCTGCCGGAGCACCGCCCGGCGCGATATTGCCCGGCGCGAGACTATCGGTCCAGACAGCGCCAGCTCTGGCATCATCGTCAGCCGCCAGCCGGCCAGTGCTGGCCAGCAACCCGATCTGGATAACCGGCAGGGGCGGTCGCTCGACGAGGGCGTGATCAAGGAACCCGGCGCTGCCAGGGTCGGCACTGCCAGGGTCGGCACTGTCGGGTTCGGCACTGTCGGGTTCGGCTGTGCTGCCGGCCTCGTCCAGGGCGGCGCCAGCGGCGTGCGACTCATCAGCGCCGGTGTCGGCGTCGTCGGTGACGGGATCGGCGCCGGGCTGCTCGTTCCCGCTAAAAGTCGCATCGTCCTCAGCGGCTGCGGCAGCCGCGAACTCCGCTGCCTCGATCACGGACCCGGCAGCGTCCGCCTCCGGAAGCCCGTTCTGGGTGTCCGCAGACGCGAGGCCGGGGTCCGCGAGCTCCTGCTCTGTGAGCGGAAGGTCGTCAAACGCGACTTCTGGCACTCCGGCAGCTTCGGCCGGCTCCAGGGCGGGCATGAGTCTGTCAGGCGGCGCAGGTCCGGCGCCGTTGCGGCGCGGGCGACGGCCGGTCCGGCCGGGCGGACGCGCGACAGTGCCGGCCGGCGGTGTGCCAGCGGCCGCGGTCGCGTTCGGATCAGCCGCTAGCTCCCTCGGGCCAGCGGCGGCTTCGTCCTCCGTGTCGATCGTCCCTGAGAGAATCCCTGGCTTGCCCTGTCCTTATGCCCGCGACGGCGCCGTTTAGTAGCCGCCGGCCGGGACGCATCCGATCACCAGGTAAGGTCCGGCCATGCGCACCGTGGCGGTAGTACTGGCCGGCGGCTCCGGGAGCCGGTTCGGCTCGGCCAGGCCTAAGCAGCTCGGTGTCCTCGGCGAACGGAACTTGATCGAGCACTGCGTGCTGGCTTTCGACTCGGCCCCCGGTGTCAACGCCGTGCTCGTCGTGACCACGCAGGGCACCGAGGACGAGGTAGGCCGCGCGGTGGCCGGTTACCCGAAAGTAGCCGCGGTGATTCCCGGCGGCCGCACCCGCACAGACTCGACCAGGCAGGCCATCCGCTGGCTTACCTCGAGGGGCAGCGCAGTCGGGGTCGCCGCGACCGGCAAGCCCGGCGAGCCAGGGGAGCCCGCCGGGCCAGACGACAAAGTCCTGTTCCACGACGCCGCCCGGCCGCTAGTGGACCAGCGCACGATCGCGGACTGCCTCTCAGCGCTCGACAAATGGGATGCCGTAGGCGTCGTCGTGCCGTCAGCCGACACGATCGTCGAGGTCGACGACGGTGTCATCCGGCGCGTGCTGCCGCGCGACTCGCTGGCGCGGTGTCAGACTCCGCAGGGCTTCAGGCTCTCGGTCATCAGCCGGGCGTACCGCCTCGCCGACGCGGATCCGGCATTTGGCACTGTTCCCGCTACCGACGACTGCGGCGTGGTGCTGCGGTACCTGCCGGAGGTGCCGGTAGCGGTCGTTACGGGGAGCCAGCGCAACCTCAAGATCACTTATGCAGCGGACCTGGCTGTTGCCGAGGCCCTGCTAGGCGCTCCCGACCCGGCCGACCCGCCCGGACCTTCGTAGGGCGATCACCGCGCTGCGGTCAGGCCGTCGGCCGTCCGCCGCCTGGGACCAGGCTCCGCGGGCTGGTCAGGAAGCCGCTGCCCCAGCACATGTGCATGGTGGCGAGCGCGAGCGGAATCCGGACTGCCACCCGTGACGGCAGCCGCCTGGACGCGGCGACCGCTACTGCAACGACCGCCGCCGTGTACCCGACGGGAGCGGCGAAGCCGATCGTCAGCAGAGCTGGCCAGGTGCCTGTCGCGCCCGCAGCGAGGCTCGCGAGGCCGGCCAGGCCAGCCAGAGTGCCGACGGCTACCGCGCCGACCGCCACCGGCGGTGCGAGGTAACGCAGGTTGATCGTGCCGGCGTGCTGCCGGGCAACCACCCGGCGCCACCTGCCGTACCGGAAGAACTGCACGCTCAGCTCAGCCACCGTCGCCCGCGGCCGGTAGGTGACGCGGAGCGCCGGCTGGAACCAGATCAGACCGCCGGCCCTCCGTATCCGGTGGTTCAGCTCCCAGTCTTCCGCGACAACGAAATCCTCGTTGTAGCCGCCGACCTGCTCGATCGCCTCCCGCCGGAAGACCCCGAGGTACGCGGTGTCGGCCGGGCCTGGCTCGCCACCGGTGTGGTTGCTGGCAGCCCCGACGCCGAACGGGGAGGTCATCGACCAGGCCACCGCCTGCTGGAACGGTGTCACGCCCTCTGCCGCCATGACCCCGCCGACGTTGACGGCGCCCGTCTCCCGCAGGGTGTTCACGGCAGTCCGGATGTAGCCATCCGGGAGCATGGCATGGCCGTCCACGCGTACCACGACGGCGTGCCGGGAGGCGCGGAGCGCGATGTTGATCGCCGCCGCGATGCGCGCGCTCGGGTTGTCCACGATGGTGATCCGCGGGTCGGCCGCTGCGAGCTTGCGGGCAACCTCGGCGGTCCGGTCGCGCGACGGGCCCACGGCGATGATCAGTTCCAGTTCACCGTCGTAGTCCTGACTCAGGATCCGCCCGACCGACTCAGCCAGGTACCGTTCCTCGTTGCGCACCGGCATGACCACGGAGACCGGCTCGCGGAGGCCGATGGCGGACTGCGAGGCGGGACCGCCGCTGGGTGCATCACGCAGGTGGCTCATGACGCAGCAACCGTACCCGCCCGTGGCCCGTTCTGCGACCCGGCCCGGTTACAAGCCCGAGTCCTCCAGCATCTCCGTGACCAGGGCAGCTATCGGCGAGCGCTCCGACCTGACCAGGGTCACATGCGAGAACAGCGGGTGACCCTTCAGCTTCTCGATCACAGCCACGATGCCGTCGTGGCGGCCCACCCGGAGGTTGTCACGCTGGGCGATGTCGTGGGTGAGCACCACCCTCGATCCGGCGCCGATCCTGGACAGCACGGTCAGCAGCACGCCGCGCTCCAGCGACTGAGCCTCGTCCACGACGACGAAGGAGTCGTGCAGTGACCGGCCGCGGATGTGGGTGAGCGGCAGCACCTCGAGCATGTCCCGGTCGATCACCTCGTCGATGACGTGCTGCGAGGTCACCGCGGAGAGCGTGTCGAAGACCGCCTGCGCCCACGGATTCATCTTGTCGGCCTCAGAGCCTGGCAGGTAGCCCAGGTCCTGTCCGCCAACCGCGTACAGCGGCCGGAATACCACCAGCTTGCGATGCTGCCGCCGCTCCATCACGGCCTCAAGCCCGGCGCACAGGGCCAGGGCCGACTTCCCGGTGCCAGCCCGGCCGCCCAGGGAGACGATGCCTACCTCGTTGTCGAGCAGCAGGTCAAGAGCGATCCGCTGTTCGGCGCTGCGCCCGCGGAGGCCGAACGCCTCCCGGTCGCCGCGCACCAGCTTGACCGACTTGTCCGGCAGGACCCGGCCGAGCGCGCTGCCCGCTCCGGAGACGCCGGAGATGAGGACCAGACCCGTATGGCAGGGCAGGTCGCGAGCCCGGGCAAGCTCCAGCCTGCCCTTGTCGTACAACTCGTCGATATCCGCAGCCGTGACGTCGAGCTCAGCCATGCCCGTCCAGCCGGAGTCCGGCGGCAGTTCGGCCCGGTATTCCTGCGCTGTCAGCCCGACAGCCGCGGCCTTAACCCGGAGCGGAAGGTCCTTGCTGACCAGGATCACGGTCTCGCCCTCGGCAGCCAGGCTGCAGGCGACCGACAAGATCCTCGTGTCGTTGTCGCCGAGCCGGAAGCCGGCTGGGAGCACCGCCGGGTCGGAGTGGTTGAGCTCGACTCTCACGCTGCCGCCCAGGTCCCCGGTCGGCAGATCGGCATCGAGGCGACCGTACTCAACCCGCAGATCATCGAGATACCGGAGCGCCTGGCGGGCGAAATAGCCGAGTTCCGGATGATGCCGCTTCGCTTCCAGTTCGGTGATCACGACGACCGGCAGCACGACCCGGTGCTCCGCAAACCTGCCGATGGCCGCCGGGTCCGCCAGCAGAACGCTGGTGTCCAGAACGTAGGTACGGCGCGAGCGATCACGGGTGGCCGCTAGAGCCCTTCTGGACTCCTGCTTCCTGTCGGACGCTGCCTGCAGCCCCGCCGTCACTCCTCGTCCGGCAGACCTCCGGGACGAATCCGCCTGAGCCGAGACTGCCTGGCCCAGGGCGGACGCAGCTGAGCCCGCGCGGGCTGAACCCCGTCCTGAGGCCGCCCGGCGTGAGCCGGACGAAGCGGAGGCCAACTGGGCTGGGCCGGACTGATCCGGACCTTGGTCGCCGTCTGACTGACCCTGACCGCGCTCGGCCGCCGCAGCCTGGGCTGCCGGAGCAGTCGCTGACGATGACTGAGCAGGATCGTGCTGGCGGGTTTGCCGTACTGAGGAACTGGCCACTCGTTCTCCCCTGGGCGCCGCAGCGGCGCCGCGTTCTGACACAGCGGATGTGTCGGCGGGACCGGGTCAGCCCAGTAGCGGGCCGGGAACCCGGCCCATCGCTCATCTCGCCTGCGCAGGACGCGAAGCTCGAGGATCTCAAGGGCCTTCCCGGCGGGCGGCTACCTACCGCCCGTCACTAATGACCGTACCTAAGGGATCAACCTGCGGGAAGTACCGTAACGACGTGTTCATGCCGAGCGAAATCAGCGTAACGCAGTGTTCACGAAGTCCGGGTTGCACCGAATAGACGATTACGCTACGTGCTGGGCAGGTTACGGCCATAGGTGAAAGCGCGCCGCCAGCCCGATCTCAGGCTCCGAACCGCCGGTTCCGGTCGCCGTAAGATCGCAGCGCCCGGAGGAAGTCGACCCGCCGGAAGGCCGGCCAGAAAGCGTCGCAGAAGTAGAACTCCGAGTGCGCGCTCTGCCAGAGCAGGAACCCGCCGAGCCGCTGCTCGCCAGAGGTTCGGATGACCAGGTCCGGGTCTGGCTGACCGGCCGTATACAGGTGCTCGGCAATGTGCTCGACGTCCAGGACCTCGGCCAGCTCCTCGATCGTCGTTCCCTTGGTCGCGTGGTCCTGCAGCAGCGACCTGACGGCATCGGCGATCTCCCGCCGGCCGCCGTAGCTGACCGCCACATTCACGATCAGTCCGTCATATCCTTCCGTCGTCTCAGCTGCGGCCTTGAGTACCTGGGCGGTTTCGGCTGGCAGCAGGTCGAGGGCGCCCACCGGCTTGACGTGGTAATTCTGGCTGACCA
>Ga0335075_10013712_pt1 | contig 12201 bp, 13 predicted proteins | sample Lox_Sample_24_FD_206723 | JGI IMG/M metagenome (GOLD analysis project Ga0335075, IMG submission 206723) | Soil microbial communities from Loxahatchee National Wildlife Refuge, Florida, United States - Lox_Sample_2.4 | ecosystem: Environmental > Terrestrial > Soil > Wetlands | place: USA... | reverse complement strand
CGATCGAGATCATTCCCGCGCTCGCCCAGCGCACGCGGGGCGTCTACGACCGGCTGATCGCGGCGGGCTATCGCGAATATTCCGACATCGCGACCCGAAGCGGCGACGGCTATTACGGCTGGCCGGATGCGGCGCCGTTCGACAAGATCATCGTCACCTGCGGCATCGACCACGTCCCGCCGCCGCTTCTGCAGCAATTGAAACCGAGCGGAATCATGGTCATTCCCGTTGGCCCGCCGGGGGCGCAGCATATTCTCAAGGTGGTCAAGCGGGTCGGCGCCGGCGGCGAACTTTCGGTCGCGCGCTCGGACATTTTCGGCGGCAAGATCATCCCGTTCGTGCCGCTCACCGGCGGGCATCAGAGCGAGGGCTGATCGCGGCCGCCCGACCAAGACGACGGCGCGCCATGAGGGCGCCACGAGAGGATGTTTTTGAAGGCTCGCGGGCGAGCGGCGCCTCAAGGAGGGAAGTCTCAATGGGTAACATGCTCTGCCTGTTCGCCGCCGTTGGAATCCTGGGCGTGGCCCCCGGAGCCCTTGCGGGGGACGCAATCCATCGCACGACCGGGACGATAAAGTCCGTCGACCTGATGCAGCATGTCGTCACATTGAAAAACGGCTCGACCTACAAAATCGCTGATGGCGTCAACATCAGGCGGATAAAGGCCGGCGAGAAGGTGACGTTGACCTATTCCGGATTCGGCGGGAGCATCGAGGCTTCGCGGATCACGCCGGCGGTCGACTGAGCATGGGGCCGGCGAGCCCGTTTCCAGGGCCCGCCGCTCAAGCGCAGCGAGCGCGCCGGGCTTGAGGGGAATGAGGCCGGATGGGCGAGGCCACATCGGGGTGGGGACGACGCGCCGCGGGCGCGTTCTTGCGTATCCTTATCTCTGCGCTCGTCATCGCTCCGCTTAGCGCGTGGGGCGCCCTGGCGTTATGGTTTCGCCTTCCCGCGCCGGAGGCGTTGAGAGCGGCTGCGGCGATTGTCTTCGCCATTCTCGGCCTCGCAACGATCGCGGCGCTCTTTATGCGCCGCAGCCTTGTCGGGATCGGCGCTTTCGCAGCCGCGTTCTGCGCCTTGCTTATCTGGTGGAGCACGATCAAGCCGCCGCTTGACGGCGACTGGGCGCCGGACGTCGCGCGGCAGACGACCGGAACAGTCGCGGGCGACATTCTCACGCTCTCCGACGTCCGGGATTTCGATTGGCGGACAGATCACGACTTCACCGAAAAATGGAGCAAGCGCTCCTACGACCTTTCCAAGCTCAAGACCCTCGATCTCTTTCTCGCCTATTGGGCCGGGCCTGAGATGGCCCATGTGATCATGAGCTTCGGCTTCGAGGACGGCGAGCATATCGCCTGGTCGGTCGAGGTTCGGCGCGAGAGGACAAGCGCGTTTTCGCCGATCGCCGACGCGTTCAAATCCCACACCCTCATCTATCTCGCCACGACCGAACGCGATTCGGTCAGGCTGCGCGCGAACGTGCGCGGCGAGGATGTTCGCCTGTACCGGCTCAACACTCCGCCCGAGCAGGCTCGCGCGCTCCTCATCGAATATGCTTCGCAAGCGACCGCGCTGGCTGAGCGGCCAAAATGGTACAATTCGATCACCGCGAATTGCGCGACCGTTGTCTTCAAGATCGTGCGCGCGGCCGGAGGGACGTTCCCGTTCGACTGGCGGCTCGTCGTCAACGGGTTTCTGCCCGGCTACCTCTATGACCATCGGGTGGTGGTCACGACGATGCCGCTCAGCGAACTCATGGAGCGCGCGCGCATCACCGAAAAGGCGAGAGCGGCGGATCAATCGCCGGATTTTTCGCAGGCCATTCGGGTCGGCGTGCCGTCGCCGTGGGACCCTCCCTAGAGCTTCCGCGCCGGCGGGTCGGCGGACCGGCATTTCCGAGTCCGTTTTGAGCCGGTTCGTCAGGAAGAAACTCGTTTTTTGTTGAGCGCTGGCGACTTGTAAAGTGTAGTCATAGGGGCTATATTTTCCCCGGCGCTGATAGGGACGCGCCACAACCAACCGAAGGAACACCCCCATGCCCATCATGAACAAGATGGATCAGATAAATGCACATTTACCGCACCCGGTCGTTCCTTCGCCAAGCAGCGAAAGAGGGCCTCACTGACGAGGATTGCCGAGAGGCGATCCGCAAAGCCGAAAAAGGCCTTATCGACGCCGACCTCGGCAAGGGCCTCATCAAGCAAAGGATCGCAAAAGGCCCACGCGGCGCGGCCAAAGGCGCCCGCGCTATTGTTTTCTACCGGCGAGGCCGCATCGCAGTTTTCCTGCACGCCTTCGCCAAAAACCAGAAGGCCAATCTGACCAAATCAGAGTTGGCGGCGTATCAGCAGGCCGCCCAGGCGCTCGCCAAGCTGACCGATGAACAGCTAGGCGCGCTGAGCGCAACACAAGGATGGAAAGCGCTCGACACATGACCCGTTATCGCAGCCCGGCCCTCCGCTCGCTTCACGAGGCTATGCAGGACCTCCACGCGGTCGGCGCTATCGACAAGGCCACCATGCGCGACTTCGACGTCGCTTGCCTCACCCAGGTCAAAGACCTCGCCCCCGAGGCCATCCGCGAAATCCGCGAAAAAGCCCGCATGAGCCAGGCGACTTTCGCGCTCGTCCTCAACGTCTCCAAAATGCTCGTCAGCAAATGGGAGCGCGGCGAGGTCCGTCCAAGCGGCCCCTCCCTCAAACTCCTCGCTCTCGCCGACGCTAAAGGCGTCGACGCAATCCTTTAGACGATTCTATCGTTCTGCCTTCTTCGTCGCGGTCAGGTGGGCGTCGAGCGCGGCGGGGTCGGCGATGAGGTCGGCGCTCGGCGCGGCGTGCGCGATCGCCCCGCGGTCGAGCACAATGGCCTGGTCGGTGAACGGCAGGATCTTCTTCGGCTTCTGTTCGACGATGATCATCGATAAGCCGCCGCGGCCGAGTTCGCGCAAAGCGGCGAGCAATTCGTCGACGATGATCGGCGCCAATCCCTCGGTCGGCTCATCGAGCAGCAGGAGGCGCGGGTTGAGGACGAGCGCCCGGCCGATCGCCAGCATTTGCTGCTCCCCGCCGGACAATTGCCGGCCCATTGCGCGGCGGCGCTCCTTGAGGCGGGGGAAAAGCCCGAAGACGCGCTCGACCGTCCAGGGGCCGGGGATCGCGACCGCGGTCAGATTTTCCTCGACAGTGAGGGAGCGGAAAATATTGCGCTCCTGCGGCGCCCAGCCGAGGCCGCGCCGCGCGCGAAGGTATGGCGGAAGGAGCGCGATGTCCTGGCCAGCGAGCGCGATCCGGCCGCCGAACCGGTCAGTGACGCCGATCAGCGAATCGATCAGCGTCGTCTTGCCGACGCCGTTGCGGCCGAGCAGCGCCAGCGACCGGCCGTCTTCGAGCGCGAAACTGAGCCCATGGACGACCCGCGCCTCGCCATAGCCGGCGCTTAAGTTCTCGACCCGCAAGAGTTCAGCCATGCGCGTCTTCGCCGAGATAGACTGCGCGCACGCGCTCGTCCGCTGCGATCGCCTCCGGCGCGCCCTCGGTCAGAAGCCGCCCCGCGACCATGACCGAAATGCGCTCGGCGAAATTGAACACGAGGTCCATGTCGTGCTCGATCAGAAGGATCGCGACATCCGAGGGAAGCGCGGCGAGCGCGGCCAGGATATCGCGCCGTTCTTCCTCCGGCACGCCGGCGGCGGGTTCGTCGAGCAGGAGCACGCGCGGGCGCGCGGCGAGCGCGAGCGCGATCTCGAGCAGCCGCTGCTTGCCATAAGGGAGCTTCCGGGTGGGCAGGTCCATCTCAGCCTCGAGGCCGAAACGCATCAGCAAGTCCGCGATTTCAGCCACGATCGCGGGCCGCGAGCCCGCTGCGCGCCAGAAATCGGCGCCCGAGCCATTGCGCTCTGAGATGGCGAGCCCGAGCGACTCGGCGGGCGTCAGATCGGGAAACAGCTGATTGATCTGGAACGTGCGCGATAGCCCGAGCCGCACCCGCGCGCTCGACGCAAGACGCGTGACGTCGCGGCCCGCGAGCCATACCTGGCCCGTATTCGGCTTGATCACCCCGGTCAAGAGATTGATGAGCGTCGTCTTGCCCGCGCCGTTGGGTCCGATCAGCGCCTGCCGGGCGCCGGGCTCAATCGCGAACGACACGTCGTCTGTCGCAGTCAGCGCGCCGAAACGGCGGACGAGGCCGCGCGCCTCGAGCACGGGATCGCTCACGCCGCGCCTCTCTCAGCCGCGCGCGGCGCGATGAGGGCGATGAGCCTGCGGGGCGCCGTCGCCACCCGCTCGCGGCCAGCCAGCACCAGAACGATCAGAGCAAGCCCGATCCAGAATTCCCAATATTCGGGGGTGGCGGCGGAGATCACGTCCCTCAGCACGATGAACGCCGCCGCGCCGATCAGGCCGCCGTAGAGATATCCCGTCCCGCCGATGATGAGCATCAGCATGACGTCGGCCGATCGATGGAAATCGAACAGGTCGAGCGAGGCGATCTGTGTCGTCTGAGCGAGCAGCGCGCCCGCGGCGCCCGCGTAGGCCGCCGCAACCGTATAGATCGCAACGAGGCGACAGCCGATCGCTATTCCGAGCGCATCCGCCCGGAGGCGGTTCTCACGAATGGCGGCGAGCGCGAGCCCGAACGGGGAGCGCGCGAGGCGCCGCGCGATCGCGAACAGAATGAAGAGGATCGCGAAGCTGTAGAGCGCCGCGTTGCGCTGCCCGGTGAAGTCGATCGGGAACAGTCCGAGCAGCGGCGCAATCGAGAAATTGAGGCCGTCCGTGCCGCCGGTGAGCCAATCCAAGCGGTTGGCGAGTTCTCCCAGCATGAGCGAGACGCCCAGCGTCACCATGAGCCGGGTCAAGTCGCCGCCCCGAAGCAGGAGCGGCGCGGTCACGAGGCCGGCGAGGGCCGCGACGGCGGCGCCAAAGGCGAGCCCGAGCATAGGCTCGGCCACACCCTTGCTCGCGAGAATGCCGGCGGCGTACGCGCCGAGGCCAAGGAACGCGGCATGTCCGAGCGAGACGATCCCGGCAAGTCCCAGAATGAGGTCGAGCGACAGGGCGAACAGGCCCGCGATGAGCACTTCGTTGATGATCCCAGCGCGCGACGGCAAAGCGAAGATTGCGGCCAGGATTGCGAGCCAGAAGAAGATCTCGGGCCACCGCCAGCGCGTGCGCCGATGCAAATGCGCGGCGAGGCGGCGAGTGGTGGCGGCTGCGCCGGGCGCGCTCACCGTCCATCCCCGGACGCAAACAGTCCCTGCGGCCGCACGATGAGGGTGACGACCATCACCGCATAGATGATGAAGGCGCCGATCGAGGGGACGTAATATTTGCCGGCGACATCGAGCACGCCGAGCATGAGCGAGCCGAACAGGGCGCCCATGATCCCGTTCGAGCCGCCGATGGCGGCGACGATGAGGAAAGTCACCAGGAACTTGACCGGAAACGAAGGATCGATGCCGCCGACGACATCGGCGGCCAGCGCTCCGCCCAAGCCCGCAAGCCCGCTGCCGACCGCGAAAGCGATCGCAAAGATGCGGTCGACATCGATGCCCAGACCCTGAGCGACGCGCGCGTCGTCCACCGCCGCTCTGAGCTGCGCGCCAAACCGGGTCTTGATCAGGAAGATTTGCAGCGCCGCGGCGATCGCGCCGCAAACCGCGATGATGAATAGCCGGTAGATCCCGATGCCGACGCCATGAATCTCGACGCGCCCGTCGAGCCAGGCCGGCAGATGGACCTGCCGCGGTTCATCGCCGAGAAGGTAGGCGGCGATCGGCATCGCCACCAGAATGAGCCCGATGGTGAACAGCACCTGATCGAGCGGGCTTGCGCCGTAGAGCCGGCGGTAGAGCGTGCGCTCGAGGACGATTCCGAGGATCGCCGGAATGAGGAAAGCCGCAGGCAGCGTTAAGAGAAAGGGAACGCCGGCGCGATTCATGAGCAGCGCCGTCACGTAGCCGCCGACCATTGCAAAGGCGCCGTGGGCGAGGTTGATGAAATTCATCAACCCCAGCGTCACCGACAATCCGCACGCCAGCACGAACAAGAGCATGCCATAGGCCACGCCGTCGAGCAGGATGGTCAGCATGCTGCGGCATCCCCCTCTCTCTCCGGGAGAGGGGTCAGGGGTGAGGGTTTCACGCTCAGCGATCGAAACGTCACGACGCCCTCATCCGACACCAGAGCCGTCGAAAGAAGGGCGTCTTTCGACGCGCTCAAGCGCCACCCTCTCCCACGGGGAGAAGGGCATGCTCAGTGCTTGGCGGCCTTGTAGGGGTCCTTCACATTGGGGATGGTCGCGAACTCGACATTGTAGAGCGCGCCGTCCTTCTTCTCGACCTTGCGCACGTAGATGTTCTGCACGATGTCGCGCGTTTCAGGATCGATCGACACCGGCCCGCGCGGGCTCATCCAGCTCATCCCCTTCATCGCCGCGATCAGCTTATCGCCGCTCGCGTCGCCTTTGGTCTTTTCCAGCGCCTTATAGACGAGCGCCATGCCGTCATAGCCGCCGACCGCCATGAAATTCGGCCGCATGCCGTTGTTGGCCTTCTCGAACGCCGCGACAAACGCCTTGTTCTCCGGCGAATCGTGGGCGGCGGAATAATGATGCGTGGTCACCGCGCCGAGCGCCGCATCGCCCATCTGCGCAAGCAGGTCGTCGTCGGTCACGTCGCCTGTGCCGATCAGCTTGACGCCGGCCTTGTTGAGGCCCTGCTCGACGAACTCCTTCATGAACACCGCGCCCTGGCCCGAGGGCACGAAGACGAACACCGCGTCGGGCGCGTCGTCCTGCACCCGTTGCAGGAACGGGGCGAAATCCGGGTTCTTCAGCGGCACGCGGATCTTTTCCTTGATCGTTCCGCCGCCCTTCTCGAACGCGCTCGCGAACCATTTCTCGGCGTCGATGCCAGGGCCGTAGTCGGTGACGAGGGTGACGACCTTCTTGATCCCGTTCTTGGCGGCCCATTGGGCCATCGGGACGGACGCCTGCGGCAGCGTGAACGAGGTGCGGACGATATAGGGCGATTTCTCGGTGATCATCGCGGTCGCGGCGGCGGTCACGATCTCCGGAACCTTGGCCTGCGTCGCGACCTGCGCCGTGGACAGCGCCAGCGGCGTAAGCCCGAAGCCCATCAGGACCTTGGCATGGTCGTTGCCGACCAGCTCTTCGGCGAGGCGCTTGGTCACCTCCGGCGCGCCGGTGTCGTCCTTGACGATCAAATTGATTGTCTTGCCCGCGATCGTGTCGCCATGCTCGTGCATGTAAAGCTCGACGGCGGCGCGTTCCTGCTTACCGGTCGAGGCGAAGGGGCCGGTCATCGGCAGGATCAGCCCGATGGTGACAGTGTTATCATCCGCGCGAGCCGCACCTGCGCCAAGCGCCGCGCCCAACGCGGCGCCGAGCATCCAATATTTCAACATCGGCGCTTCTCTCCCTTTCGTTCATTAAGCGCGGGCGATCCCAGGCTTATCACCTGTCGTGCGGGGACATTAGCCGGTCGGCAGAGGAAGCGAAAGATCGACCTTCGGATCGGCGCTCGAGCTCTCGGCGGCCTTCGAATCGAGCGCGGCGAGGATCCGGTCGGCGAGAGCGCCATAGTCGGCGAGCTCCGCCTCGCTCGCGCGCAAACCGAGTTCGCCGATCGCCTGCTGCCAGCCGACGCAGGCGCGCGACATCTCGCCCTCAAGCCCAAGCAGGTCGACGGTCAGCGCGACTTCGCGCATTTCCGCCGCCCGCCGGACTCCATGCGTCATCACCCGCTCCAGCATATAGGCGGCGCGCTTCTTCCAGCCGAAGCCGGGATAGGTGTCTTCGAGCGAATCGAGCACGGTCTCGATGACGCCTGCCTTCCGTCCCGCCAGCACGCATTCGCAGATGAGCGCCTCGAGCCCCTTCATCATGATCGAGCGGATCATCTTGACCGACGAGGCGGCGCCGACGGGACCTTCGTAAATCTTCGCCGACATGCCGAGCGAGGCGAGCGCGGACGCGGCGGCTTCGACATGCGGGCCGCTGATCAGGAGCGGCGTCCGGCGCCCGCTTGGATGGACTGGCTGCATCACTGCGACGTCGACATAGCGTCCGCCCGCGGCCTCGACCTCCGTGGCTGTTCGCGCCTTGGTCTGCGGCGCGCAGGAATCGCAGTCGAAGAACAGAGCGCCTTTGGCGAGGCCAGGCAGCGCCGCTATCGCGGCTTCGTGCGCCTGATCAGCGGTGACGACGGAGAACACCGCCTCCGCCCCCGCAACCGCTTCGGCCGCGGTCGAGGCGCCGAGCACATGCGCCGCCGCATAGTCGGCGCGCTTCGCGGTGCGCACTTGCGGGTCGGGCGAATCGGTCTTGATGTCATAGGCGCAAATGCGCGCCTTGAAGTCCGGGCTCGTGCGCCAGCCGTCGAGAAAGGCGCGCGCCGCCTCGCCGAAGCCGAGAAAGGCGATGGAGCCCGAGCTTATCGTTGAATCCGGCATGGGGTCACCGCGCTTGAGAAAGCTTTTCGCGCTTCAGTAATCAATGAAAGGAGCGCGCGCCAGCGGTTTGGAGGCCGCGGGCTCAGCCGCCGCGGGGCAGACGTTTGCGGCGGGATCGCGCTTCGCTAATATGCCGACGTAGGTCAGGGAAGAGTCGGCTTCGATGAATCAGGCGTTCCGAACGGCCCGCTTCGCGCTCGGCGCCGCCCCCCGGCGAAGCGCATGAGCGGACGGCTCACCGGACTATCTTCGATGGCCACCCGGCGCATCCTGGCGGATCTCGCTCGCGACTATGAAGCGCGCAAGGGAACTCAAGTCGAAATCCGCTCGATGGGCGGCGTCGAAGCTGCGAAATTGGCGCGCGCGGGCGAGGCGACGGACGTCATCGTGCTGGCGTCCAAAGTGATGGCGAGCCTCGAGGCTGAAGGCCATCTCGCGAAGGGCGGCGTGAGGGACTTTGCGCGGTCGGAGATCGGTGTTGCGGTCCGTGCGGGGTCGCGGCGGCCTGGCGTCGAAACCGAACAGGCCGTTCGGCAGGCCATGATCGAGGCGCGAAGAATTTGCTATTCGACCGGCCCGAGCGGCGATCATTTGCGGGCTTTGTGCGAGAAATGGGGCCTCACGGATTCGGTCCTGGCGCGCGCGCTTGTCGCGCCGCCGGGCGTGCCGGTGGCGAGTCTGGTGGCTAAGGGCGACGCCGATCTCGGCTTTCAACAACTGAGCGAGCTCATCGGCCAGCCTGGCGTCGAGGTGGTCGGTCCCCTGCCGCCCGAGATTCAGGCCGTGACAATATTTGCGGCCGGCGTGGCGAGCCAATCCACGGACCCTGAGGGCGCCCGCGCTCTCGTGGCTTTTCTGGCCTCGCCGGAGACCGCCGGCGCGAAGCGACGCTACGGCATGGAGCCGGCATGAATCCGAAAGAGGCGCGCCCATGATCATCGATTGCCACGGCCATTACACGACCGCGCCGAAGGCCCTCGAGGAATGGCGCAACCGGCAGATCGCCGGCATCAAGGATCCGGCGCAGAAGCCCAAGGTCGCGGAGCTCAGGATCAGCGACGACGAGCTTCGCTCCTCGATCGAAGCAAACCAGCTCAAGCTGATGAAGGAGCGCGGCTCCGACCTCACGATCTTCAGCCCGCGCGCGAGCTTCATGGCCCATCACATCGGCGATTTCGCCGTCAGTTCAACCTGGGCCTCGATCTGCAACGAGCTCATCTTCCGCGTTTCGAGGCTCCTTCCCGACCATTTCATCGGCGCGGCGATGTTGCCGCAGAGCCCCGGCGTCGATCCGAAGACTTGTATTCCCGAGCTGGAGAGATGCGTCCGGGACTACGGCTTCGTCGCCATCAACCTCAACCCCGACCCGTCCGGGGGACATTGGACCAGCCCGCCGCTCACCGACCGTCACTGGTGGCCAATCTATGAGAAGATGGTCGAATACGACATTCCAGCGATGGTGCATGTCTCGACCAGCTGCAACGCCTGCTTCCACACCACCGGCGCCCATTACATCAACGCCGACACGACCGCGGTGATGCAGTTCATCCAAGGCGACCTGTTCAGGGATTTCCCGACGCTCCGCTTCATCGTGCCGCACGGCGGCGGCGCCGCGCCCTATCACTGGGGCCGCTATCGCGGGCTCGCGCAGGAATTGAAGAAGCCGCTCCTCACGGAGCAATTGCTCAAGAACGTGTTCTTCGACACCTGCGTCTATCATCAGCCGGGCGTCGATCTCCTGACCAGGGTGATCCCGGTCGACAACATCCTGTTTGCGAGCGAAATGATCGGCGCGGTGAGGGGCGTCGACCCTGAGACCGGCCATTATTACGACGACACCCGGCGCTATATCGAGACGACCGGAAACCTCAGCCCCGAGGATCGCGGCAAGGTCTACGAAGGCAACGCGCGGCGGGTCTATCCGCGCCTCGACAAGGCGCTGAAGGCGCAAGGGCGATAGCGCCGCCGCCGGGGGGGCGGGGGCGCAGATGCAACCAGAGCGCGCGAATTGTCGCCATGCTCGATGAGCCCGCCGAGAGACCGGCCTCCGAACGCCCTAGGAGCGCGGCGGGCGCGACGAACGGTCGCATCCACAGCAGCGTGGCTGACGCGGTCAGCGACCGCGTCCACGGGGGTGGCGGCGATTGGGTCTTGTCCCGATTCGATGGAATTGCAGTCCGCTCTAACCGCCCGGAGAGGCTTGACCGCAAAACCAGGACCTCGACGGGTTCGCCGCCGAACACCGCTATACGCGGTCCGGGTTCCTTCTGCAGGCGGCGAAAAGGGCGATCGAGGCCCAGCGCGAAAGCAAAAGCAGGCAGTAACATCCCTTCGCTTGCGTGCGAGCCTTCGCAGCGCCACATAACGAACAGCAGACAGCAGAGGCGGAGCCCTAGTCATGAGCGAAGCAGACGAAATTCTGACCATCGACGTCGTCAGCGACGTCGTATGCCCGTGGTGCTATCTCGGTGAGAAACGCCTCGAAGCGGCGCTTGCGGAAGATTCGCGGCCCGTCGCGGTGCGCTGGCGACCCTATCAGCTCGACCCGACGATCCCCGAAGGCGGGCTCGATCGCACGGAATATATGGAGAAGAAATTCGGCAAGGGCGGCCGGCTGCAGTCCGCCCACGACAACCTCACGCGACTCGGCGCGGAGGTCGGCCTTCCCTTCGCCTTCGACAGGATCAAGCGCTCGCCCAACACCCTCGACGCTCACCGCCTCATCCGCTGGTCCGGCTCGGCCGGCGTGCAGGAAAAGGTCGTCGACCGGCTGTTCAAGGCCTATTTCGTCGAGGGGCGTGACATCGGCGACCGCAACGCGCTGATCGAGATCGCCGACGAATGCGGCCTCGAAGCCGGGCTAGTCGAAAAGCTTCTGGCCGACGGCGCCGACGCGGACCTCGTGCGGCAGGAGATCGAGCAGGCGCAGGCGATGGGCGTGAGCGGCGTGCCGTTCTTCATCTTCGGCGGGCGCATCGGCGTTCCGGGCGCGCAGGAGCCAACCGTTCTGCGGCGGGCGATGGCGCAGGCGCGGGCTGCGATGGCCGAATCCGCCGACGAAGCGCCGGCCGTGTAGCGCGGCCTCAGTTCGTCCTTCGAGACGCGCCGCCTGCGGCGCCGCTCCTCAGGATGAGGTCCGAGGACGGCGCGGCGAACTGGTGGAGCGATGGCGAGCGACTGATCTCAAGCCGCGTCGTCGAAGGGGGCGACAAGCTCCGGCGGCAATTCGACGGGCGGCGCTTCACATTCGCCTGATGGCGCATCGGGCGCGTTGAGCTCCAGCGGCGGCGCTCGCCCTTCCGGAGGCCAGTCGAAGTCCGCGATCAACTTCGGCGCTTCGCCCCCGCTGTCGTCGTTGACGGCGGAGAAGTCTAAAATCTGCGGCAGCCTGCCGGGCGAAGCGGTCGCCGCCGCTTTGCGCGCGAAGCCTGCGGCTTCCGCCCTCGCCGCCTCGGCGGCGAAACGCCAGAGCAGCGCCAGAACCTTGGCGAGCGCGGGATCGTCACGCGCCTCGCATTGGTCGATGACCTTTTGCACGAGCTTGAGATCGAGACCGTCGCGAGCCTCGCCGGCGTGAGTCCTCAGCGCGTCGAGCGCTGCGCTGAAAGCGGGCAGGATCTCGCTCTTCAGGCCGGCCTTGTGGGCGAGCGCGGCGAAACCTTCGCCGTGCGGCTCGAGGATGAAGGCCGCCACGCGCGGCGCCGGCAGGCCGGACAATTCCGCC
>Ga0335075_10013711_pt1 | contig 12201 bp, 7 predicted proteins | sample Lox_Sample_24_FD_206723 | JGI IMG/M metagenome (GOLD analysis project Ga0335075, IMG submission 206723) | Soil microbial communities from Loxahatchee National Wildlife Refuge, Florida, United States - Lox_Sample_2.4 | ecosystem: Environmental > Terrestrial > Soil > Wetlands | place: USA: Florida... | reverse complement strand
TGTATCTTAGCGACGAGCGACGAAGAGCTGGGGAAAAATGGCCCCGTCCCTGCGGGTTGCGGGCAAAATCCGGCCATCCTTCATGGTCGGCCTTGACGGTGGACCCGCCACAGCCTGCGGCCTCCGCGTCGTCTGGCCGGATTTTTCCTCGCAACGCCTGCGATCCCTATAGGTCGATACACCCTGGGGGCTGGATTGTTGCCTTCAGCGCCAGGCACTCATCCAGCCGCTTTCCACGATGAATGGGGGATACGTCCCGATAAACGCCCTCTTCCCCAGCGACCTCCAGGATTGCAGCGCCACCGGAACCCCAGCGCTTCCCGCTGCGCGATGCACCCACGCTCGCCCATGATCTTCGTACCGTGCCGCCCTCCGATTCTCCTTGCCTTCCATTTCCTCCCGCGCCTGGCCTTGAAAATAAGGAAAGCCCCGTTCTTCGGAACATGGCTTTTTCCCTGGTGCCGAACGGCCCCGGAGCGCCGCCCGGCCGAGGTTTAGAAATCGACGCGCAGGGCCACCTGGCCCGTGCGGTTACCTCCCTCGCCCTGGGGAAGAGCCGCGCTCAGCACACCAAAGCTGCTGGGTTCCCCGAAGTTCAGCGACGGCGGAGCGTAATTCGTATGGTTGATCACGTTGGTAAAGGTGGCTTCGAAGCGAGCATGCATCCGCTCGCCGAGATTGAAGCGTTTTGCCAGACCCCCGTCCACATCGGCCATACCCGGCCCCTGCAGAATACCGACGCCGCAGGTCCCGAAGCGCCCCGCATTCGTCGGCGGCAGAGCGAAGGCATTGAGCCTGAAATAGTGCCGGTTCGTCTGGCCCGCGTACGGGCTCCCAACGCAGTCCGGACGCGCAATGGCTCCGCCCGTGGTTCGCTCGATCATGTCCGTGTTGGATTGATCGTCGGCTGCGGGCATCGTGGGCGTCAGCCACTGACCCGTCTGCAGGGTCGTCACCGAGCTCAGGGTCCAGCCCCCGATGACTGCATTCAGGATTCGAGGTCCGGAGAAAGTCTGTCCCTGTCCGAACGGCAGTTTCCAGGAGCCTGTCACCATGAAGCGCTGGCGCGGATCCGCTACGACGTTGCCGCGGTCGTACTTGATGTCATAGTGGTTGGCAATTTCCGAGGCATAGGGCTCCTCGCTTGCGTAGACAGATGGAGCATCGCTGCCTTGCGCATCGCTGATGTTTTTCGTGAAGGTATAGTTCGCCTGGAATGTGATCCCATGCCCCGTTTTATGCGTCACTTCCGCTATACCCGACTCATAACTTTGCGTGCCGATGCTTTCCGACTCCATCAACAGCAGCCAGTTCTGGAAGGGCGCGCGAGGATCCACGACGGAGTATCCGTTGTTCGGAACTTTGTAGGGCGTGGTGCTCGCCGGAATCTCGTTGTTATCGATGGTGATGGGAAGATGGTACGCTCCCTGGCCGGTGTAGCTCAGCCGGACCACCGTGTTGGGAATCACTTCCCGTTCCACGGTCAGGTTCCATTGTGCTGACGAGGGATCCTTCCAGTGCGGATCGTTGGCCTCTTCGAAATCGCCGCCGCCGATTGTTGCCCCCGCATTGGGAGGCGATGTGTTGGGAAACTGGAACGCTGCTGCTCCGTTCGAGACGGAGTTATTGTAGGTCAGCAGGTCTGAGAGCGCGATGATGCCGCTGTTGAAAGACATCGGACCAAGAGTCGTCATCGTATAGATGCCGAACCCGGCGCGAATCACCGTCTTGTCGTTGTTGAACGGACGCCAGGCGAAGCTGATGCGCGGATCATAATCGCGCCAGTTCCAGTCCCGAAGGCCCTGCGGAAGCCCCGCCGCGCTCGCTGTTTCGATATTCGAACACGGCAACGGGCTCCCGGTCCCCAGCGCACATGCGTTGAATCCCTGGAGAAAGCCCGTGTAGATCTGCTGGAGGAGCGGCTTGTTCGCAATGAATTTATAAAACTTGTCAGGGACCACAACGGTCAGGTTGTTTCCCGATGTGAGATAGGTGGCTATATCCCCGTTGCTTTCCACAAACGGCGGAAGCAGCTCCCACCGTAAACCGAAATTGGCCGTAAGTCGGCTGTTCACCTGCCATGTGTCCTGACCGTAAACACCCCAGTGGACGCTGCGCGCGTCCATTTGTGGGCCGATCACCGCGAAGTAAGACGGATCTGGCAGCCCCAGCAGGAAATCGCCAACAGAGTAATTGGTCAGGTTGCCGCTGAAGGTGAAGTCGCCATAGTCGTCAGAAGGCGCGAAGTACATCAGCGCATTGAAATGCTCTCTGCGCGCATCGAATCCGAACCGAAGCGTGTGCTTGCCGATGACTTTGGTGAGATTGTCGGTGAACTGAACGTTCCCCGAAATGGTGGTCCCAACCTTGTCCTGACCGATGTTGGTTACGGAGCCGTCGGCAAAATTGAAGGTCGGGAAGGCATCGGCCGTGGGATGCGAGCTGATACCGATGGGATGATCGAAGTTCAGCCCGAGCTGGGAAATGGCCGTGGCCCCTTCGATCGGGAAAGTGTCATTCTCGTTGTAATTGGCGAACCCGAAACGGAATTCGTTCACCAACGAAGAAGTGATCGCGTAATTCCAGGAAGCCACGAGGCTGCGATTTTGGTCGTGGGCCCCGTCGTTCGGCAGGAAATTATTGGCCGGGGCAACGACGCCGGCGCTGTTGGACTCGCTATAGAACGCGTCCTTGAAACTGTAGCGCACGTAGACCTGCTGCTGGGTATTGAAATTGTGATCGATGCGGACATCGAAGCCGTTGGAATTCGAGGGGTCCGGCACGAGCGTCTCATAGTTGTAGGACGGGTTTAACACGCCCACGTTGGCGTTGGGCAGGGGATAGTACTTCAGCAGAGCCTGAGCGACCGGGTTGATGCAGGCCGCGCACGATCCCGTCGGGATAGTGTTGTTCGGGAAAGGCGCGCCGGTGAACGGGTTGAGCAAAGGTCCGGCTCCCAGCCCCTGCACCAGATCGTTCAGGTTCCCGGCCCTGTCCTCCGCCGACGGCACAAGAAGCTGCTCCGGATCCGATTGGGTCTTGCGATTTCCCTCGTAATCCACGAAGAAGAACGTCTTGTCGCCTCCTTTGTACAGCCTGGGGATGATCACGGGGCCTCCCAGGCTGCCCCCGAATGTGTTGAAGGTCCGTGGAGCCTTCACGTTGAAATGCAGAACGCTGGCATCCAGAGCGCTGTTCTGGAAATATTCGAACGCGCTGCCGTTCAACTTGTTGGTTCCGCTCTTTGTCACGAAGGTGACGTCCCCCATCTGAGCGAACTCCGCGTTGTTATCGAACGCCGTGATCTTCATCTCGGAGATGCCTTCCATGGATGGATAAGTGTCCTGCAGCGCGCCGTTGTATCGGATGTTGGCCGTGGAGATTCCATCCACCGAGAAGCCGGTCTGCGCCGACGTCGCGCCCCCCACCGCGATATTTCCCTCCGAGTCCCGAGTTACTTCAGGAGATACCGCGAGAGCCGCCAGAGGGCTGCTCGACACGGACCGGGAGTTGATCGGCAGTTGAGTAAGGTCTTCGTTCGAAATCGTATTGTTCAGCGTTGCATTCTCGGTATTGATCAGCGCCGCATCGGCGCTTACTTCCACAGTCGTGGCCTGGGAAGCAATCGAGAGCGAAATCGGAAGACGCAACTCCTGGCGAGCGTCCAGATCAGTCGAAACCACCGTATCGGCAAACCCGCTGTGCTGAACCGTCACTTTGTAATGGCCGGCCTTCAGATTCTCAACGACAAACTCGCCGGCGCTGTTGGTGGTGGTTTGGCGGTTGTCGCTTTCGTCGAGGGAGTGGACGGTTACGGTGGCGTCCGGAATGACTGCGCCCGAGACGTCCGCGACCGTGCCTCGTATGCTGCCGAAGGTGGACTGGGCATGCGCCGTCCGGGTAGTGAGGACGAGCAGCAGCATGATGGCTGCGAAGGCGATGCCGATTGCGCGCTGCACGACGGGCGGTGTGGGTTGAGCGCCGGGCGCGTTCTCCTGGTTCAGGAGCGAGAGCGATACGTTTGCCGCTGGATGCATGGGTCCTGCCTCCTTGAGTGAGGTGGGGCCCGCCCTCAGATCTGAGCCGAGAGAAGCCCTTCACCTTGCGGAATGCTGTGATCCGAGACACTGCGGCCTCGGGTAGCTTCCAGGCCTGCGTGCTAACGGCCGGAAGCGGGGACGACGTGTCGCGACGGCTGCCGGAGATCGACCGGGGGGTGCTGCACGAGACCGCTGGAAGAACGACTGCGCCGGCACGACAGGTCGGACAGCTGGAGAATTCGGTTGTTACGTCTGCTGCTTGTGCGAATAGTCTGAGGAATCTGGACCTTCGCGCTGCACACACGTCACGGTGTGGGCTGCCATGGAAGGAGCGACGTCAGGCGTACTGGCAGTTGTCATAGCTGCGGATTCTGCCTCTGCCGGAATCGCGAATTACTCCCAAGAAGAACCCGGAATACCTATAGTTCTCGCAAGGGATTCGCAAGGGTTTTGTAAGTATAGGAAGCGTTTATGAAGCGAATAGCGAATGGCGCCTGCGACGGGTACCCCGTGCGGCCTGGGAGTGAGGGATTGCTCTGCGAGGCAGTCACCCAGGTTGTCGGTTGCAGGCTCCCCAATTGGCGCGAACAGTCCAAATCACTCATCCCGATTGAGTTCAGCGTGGGCGGTAGAACGGATATCGGGAAACGCCTTTTTCTCCGGCGAACGCCAGGGTTCCCGCGCCGCTGGCATCACAGCGCTTCCCGCTGCGCGACGCACACACTCTCGCCCATGACCTTCGTACCCTGCCAGCCTCCGATTCTCCTTGCCTTCCATTTCCTCCCGCGCCTAGCCTTGAAAATAAGGAAAGCCCCGTTCGTGAGAGCGGGGCTTTTTCACGCAGAGGTGCCGCGTTTTTCTGAACGCTGTTCGCTGTACGCTGAACGCTGAACGCTGAACGCCGCACCCTGAACGCTGAACGCTGCACCCTGAATACCGCGCGGCCCAGGCCGCGCCCCGCTCGCTCTTTGAGAAACCAGACTCCGGCAGGACCTGCGATGAAAGCCGCCTTCGATCCCATCGCGGCCGCCAACTCATCCATGAGGACCTTGAAGGAATCATTCAGGGGCTTCAGGGAACTAACTTCGATGCAATCATCTGCGTCCATGGCGGCCCTCAGTTGATCATTCGAGGCCGTGACGTGATCACAGAGGGCCGTTGCCCCATGTGACCGCGGCTCAATTACCTGCAGTGCTGGCCCGCAAACGGTGTCCGCTAAGTACCCGCTTTTCAATCACCCTTTGACACGTAAAAAAATTTCTCGCAAAGCCGGGAGCCGAAAGCCGACGCAGCACATCTCGTGGCTCTCCGCTCGACGCGAATCGCAGAGGCGCCGGAGACGAGAGAACGGAAGGCTGTGTCTTACATTTGCTATACTGTAAGACGTTATGGCCACCCATGCACCTGTAAGCACAACCCACGCCACCGTCAGCACCAAGGGGCAGCTCGTCATCCCGGCCGAACTCCGCGACGAACTGGGCATTCGTCCCGGCACGCGCATCGCCATTCTTCGCGAGGGCAACCGCATCATCCTCGAGCCGGTGAACGCCGAATACATCCGCTCGCTGAAAGGCAGCCTCGCCGGGGGACCCTCCATGACGGAGGCTCTGCTGAAGGATCGCCGCGCGGAGGAGCGCCGCCGCAAGTGACGACCTATGCGTTCGATGCCAGCGCCATGCTTCGCTTTCTGGAGAACGAAGCGGGCGCCGACCGCGTGGAGAAGATCTTCCTGGATCAGCTTGCCGGCAAGGCCGAAGTGGTTGCGTCCGCGCTGCACTGGGGCGAGGTAGCCGGGCGCGTTTATCGCATGCGAGGCCGCGCTGCTGCTGAGCTGGCGCTGCAAAGACTGCTGGGCCTCGGAATCGAAATCATCCCGGTCACCGCGGAACAGGCCGTGAATGCTGCGCTCATCCGCGCTGATTACAGGATCCCCTATGTCGATGCATTCGGAGTCGCGTTAGGCGCTGCCCCCGATCACGTCTTCGTCACCGCGGACTTCGACCTGAAGCCGGCAACGAAGCTCGCCGCCATTGAATTCCTGCCGGTGAAGTAGACGCTCTTCGCGTGAAGCCGCTCGGGACTGCCGGAGCCTAGAACCGCAGCAGATACGACATCTTCACGTACACGTTCTTCCCGTCGTTCATCAGCGACGAGCCCGTCGGCGCCAGGATCGGATCGTCGGGATTGCACATGCCGTCCACCTCCCGCGTGCACAGCGCGCGATCGATGTTGGCGAAGTTCCCGATGTAGCCCACGTAGAGCGCCGTCCCCGGGTGCGGCATATACGTGAACAGCGCGTCGGCAAACAGCGTCTTCGAGTTCGCCGCGTCGGTCAGTTGCTCGTTCGGCAGCGTCGAGATGTACTGCCCGATCAGGTTGAACGACGCCGCTTTCGTCAGCTGATAGTTCCAGCGCGAGATCAGCTCGTGGTTGTCGTACACCGTCGTCCCCGTCCCCGGATCGGTGAAGTGCGTGTACACGTAGCTGTTCTGCAGGTCGAGGCCGCTCGCCGGCTTCACTTCCACGTTCACGTTCGGCGTCGACACATCCACCGGCCCCGGCCCCTGATTGCCGGGCGGCGAGTAGTTGATTCCCTTGCCCTGCGAATACCCGCCGCCAATCGCCAGATACGGCACCGGCGACGTGTACACGTTGAACCCCGCGGAATTGCTGTGGTACTCCACGTCGCCCGGCAGCGCGGAGTAGTCGATCGGCCGCAGCCGGTCCTGCCCCAGCGTTGCCCAGCCGTTCACCGAAGTGCGGCCCTTGAAGCTGATGCTGTAAGAAGGATTGAAGTAGTAGTCCAGCGGCACCCCGGTGTGGTCCCAGATCCGCTCCGTATACACGCTCGGCCCGTGCGACAGGATCCAACCGCTCTTCGGCCGGAACGTGTACCCAACGGCTCCGTCCGGCTCCCGCACATCCGGCCGCCGGAAGAACCCTGTGTCCGTCACGAATCCCGCCGAGGTGTCGCTGTACGCCGTCCACCAGCTCCAGTGCAGATTCGAGTAGCTCACCTGCTGGTAGTACGCCTGCCCGCTGCACGTCAGGTCGTAGGTCTCGCACTCCTGCTCGCCCGGCGTCGCATCGCTCTGGTTCTTCGTCTGCGAGGTGACGGCCTGGCCGGTCACGGTCCAGCCTCTGCCCATCCGCGCCCGGTAGTCGAATCCCCCCGCCCGGTTGAACGACCCCGTGTACTCGCGGTCCGCATAGATCAGCCCCACGTCCGAGAGCTTGCCGATGTCGCGGTTCAGCCGCCCCACGTAGAACTCCGCCCGCGAGTTCGCGTTCGGATCGGTCGCCGGCACCAGTTGCCCCGGGCTGCGATCGTCGACGGCCAGTACGCCCATCGCCCACGGCCCCAGCTTGCCCGTCAGCCGCGTGCCAAACTGCGGCGTCACGATGTTGTTGGTGTAGTAGAGGCTGATCGGCGTCTGGAAGTAGCTGCTGTTCTCGATGAAGAACGGCCGCACTTCCGCGTAATAGGGAGGAAACCGCTGATTCGGCGTGGCCGGATTGTCGATGCCCACCTGGCTGAAGTCGGGATTCACCGTCGTGTCGAGCACCAGGCTGTTGTGCAGGATGAACTTCGCGTCCAGCCCGGCGTAGCCCTGCAAAGGCTCGTCTTCGAAGTATGGATCCTGGGGATCGACCGTGTTCAGCTGCCGCCGGTTCCTCGCCAGCGAGTACGGCTCGATCTGCATGTTCTGCGCATGCTCGACGTCGCGGAAGCCCTCGATGGCCTGGTCCTGCGTCAGCCGGCCGGCGATGTCGTGATTGCTGCGCGGCCAGTAGTCTGACTCGTTCAGGTGCGATTCGTTCCGCCCGAGGATGATGCCCCAGGTCCGCATCTGACCCGGGTCCGCATCGGCGAAGTACAGGCTGGGGAACGGAATCCGCATCAGCACCACATAGCCCGTCGCGGTGCGTTTGCCCCACGTGTCCCACACCGTGTCGAAGGAGAAGTCGTACCCGGTCTGCTCCGTGTAGAGCGCGTCCGACTGGATCCCCAGCGGATTGCTCTGGAAGAAGAACGCCCGCCGCTGATCGTGGAACGTATCGAGCATCACGAAGACGTCGTCGTCGTCACCGGGCGCGTCGCGCGCCAGCATGTGCGACCGGATCAGCGCTGGAGTCTTGTCGTGGCAGACAAACGCCACAAAGATCGCCTCGTGCGTGTAGCCGAGGTAGGCCACGGTCGGCTCCGGAGGGCGCTCGCCGTCTTCGGGATAGCGTTCGACGAACTCGTGGATGCGCAGCATCGGCGTCGCTGCAGGCCCGAGGCGGTCGCCGAGGAAGTCGGCCAGTTTCGGCTCGAGGTCCAGCCGCGGGATAACCAGGGGGCCCAGCCGATGCAGGGAGATCACGCCATTGCCGGGGTCTGCTGTGGTGTCGGAATGGGCTGCCGAGGCCCGCGCGTTGTCGGACGGGCCGCCGGGGGCGCAGGCATGCGCCGGTCTGGGAGCCAGCGCCACCAACGAAAAGAGAAGGACCAGGAACCGCAATGGAAAATACCGCATTCAGCGCGCCAACGGCTCTCTGGTTGCCCGGAGAACCCAATCGGGCAGACTGCCATTCCGCAGCCGCCCCTTACTCTCTTATACCGTATCCCTGTTAATCAAGTGTGCAACATGGGACGTTTAACCGGAACCAACCCTGCTGTCTCAGCTGCTGATTGGATCAGGACAGGCACTCCTGGGATTCCACCAGATCCCTTGCCAGAAGCCGCCCCGAAACGGTTTTTCAAATGGGGCATCGAGCAAGCTGCTCATTCTGCAAGACATCGGAGGTGCGCAGGTCACGAGGAGCGGGGTTCAGGGAACCGGGATCAGGATTGGAGATCCTAACCGACGCCCCAGTCAGAGATTTATTTGGCGCGAAAAGCTGCTCCTCTTGCTTACCGAGGGAAGACGCGCTATGATCCCTCGGTAACCGATAGGAGAGCCCATGAGCAAGCCTTCAGACCTCGTCCAGGGAACTCTCGACCTTCTGATTCTAAAAATCCTCGCCCTGCAGCCTCTCCACGGGTGGGCCCTCAGCCAACGATTGCGGCAGGTTTCCGGGGAGGTGCTGCAGGTGAGCGACGGGTCGCTCTACCCGGCTTTGCACAAGCTGGAACATCAGGGCTGGATTCAGTCGGAGTGGAAGCCGACAGAGAACAACCGAAGGGCGAAGTTTTACTCGCTCACGCGGCTTGGGCAGAGATATCTCGACCAGGAGGCCGCGAACTGGGAGCGCATCTCCGCCGCCATTACGAGCGTGATGCGGCTCAAGGAGGTATGAGCGATGCGAATCAGGCACTGGCTCCAGACGCTTCCGCTGCGGATGCGCTCGCTGCTGCGCCGCGATCGGCTCGACGCGGAGCTTGACGAGGAGCTGCGCGATCACCTCGATCGGCAGACGGAGTTCAATCTCGCGCGCGGGATGAGCCCGGAGGAAGCTCGCCTGGCCGCGATGCGCAAACTGGGAAATGCGGCGCTGCTGCGCGATCAGACAAGAGCCATGTGGAGCTGGGGCGGCCTCGAGCAGTTCACGCACGATCTGCGTATTGGAGCGCGCACGCTGAGCCGCACGCCGGGATTTACGACGATCGCCATCCTGGTGATCGCGCTGGGCATTGGAGCGAACGTAGCGTTGTTCACTGTGGTTCGCAGCGTTCTGCTCAAGCCGCTACCGTATCGCGATCCTGGCCGGCTGGCTTTGATCTATGAAGCCGATCGCGAGCATCCGCACCCGCATCCGTGGTTGCCGGTCGACGCGGGCAGCTTTTGGGAGTGGCAGCGGGCGACGCAATCGCTGGCCGAGATGGCGATGGTCTCTCCTTTTCAGGGGTACAACGTCTCCGGCGAGGGCGGAAAGCTGCCGGAAGTCGTTTTCGCAGCCTGGTGCTCGGACAATTTCTTCTCGCTGCTGGGCGTGCGTCCGATGATGGGGCGGGAATTCACAGCCGCGGACGATCAGCCTGGCGCAGCGGCAACCGCGATGATCACCGAGGGCTTCTGGAAGCGCCGGTATGCGTCGGACCCGGCGATCGTGGGCAAGACCATCTGGCTGGATGCCAAACCCTACACCATCATCGGGGTTCTGCCGTCGACGTTCGTGTACTCGGGAGCCTTTGGCGGCGCTGCGGACCAGATCTGGACTCCGGTGAGGCATGAAGCGCCAGCCTCGCTGCTCACGACGTACGGCGATCACGAATTCCAGGTGGTCGCGCGGCTGGCGCCCGGAGTCTCCTTGTCCGCGCTCGAAGCGCAGCTCGACGCACTACAGAAGCGGATCAAAGCGGCTCACCCGGAACCTTCCACGCATCCAGGCGCGATTGCCAGAACCATGCTCGACGACGCGGTGCAGGACTACAAGACGCCGCTCTATGCGCTGCTGGGGGCCACCGGGTGCGTGCTGCTCATCGCCTGCATGAACGTCGCCGGTCTGCTTGTGGCGCGCGCCGCCGCGCGCAGCAAGGAGTTTGCGATCCGCTCCGCGCTGGGCGGCGGCCGCCTCCGCCTCATCCGCGAACGGATGACGGAAAGCCTGCTGCTCTCATTCGCCGGAGGCGCGCTGGGGCTGCTGCTGGCTGCGGGCGCGGTGGCATGGCTGATGCATGCGCGACCCGACATGAACCGCGTGGAGCAAATCCACTTCGACGGCATGGATGCGGCCTTTACTGTGGCGGTCGTCTGCCTTGGCACGCTGTTCTCCGGTATCGTTGCCGCGCTCAGCTCGAGCAGGGGCAATATCCTCGGCGGATTGCAGGAGAGTTCCCGCTCGCACAGTGGCAGCCGGTCGCGCGCGACCCTGCGCCGCGTTCTGCTGTCGGTGGAAGTGGGGCTGACGGTCGTACTTCTGGTGGGAGCCGGGCTGCTGCTGAGGAGCTTCGAGCGCCTGCGCACATCGGATCTGGGCGTGCCGGTCGACAATGTTCTGACCATGGGCGTCAATCTGCCGACGGCGCGATACAAGCAGGACTATCAACGGGCGGCCTTCTTCGATCAGCTGATTGCACGCGTGCGCGCGTTGCCCGGCGTCTCCGCGGCCGGTCTGGTGAGCACACCGCCGGGAGAAGGCTGGAATGGCGACGATCTCATGTGCATCGTCGAACATCCGCCGCTGCCCAAAGGCCAGGGGCTGGATTTTCAGTTGCGCGGCGCTGATCCTGGTTATTTTGCCGCGATCGGTCTTCCCATTCTTGAAGGCCGAACCTTCAACGCGAACGAACGGCTCGATCGCGCGGGCGTGATTCTCATTAGCCGGGGCGCGGCGCGGGAATTCTTCCCCGGCGAAGATCCGATCGGCAAGCATGTGAAGGCGATCGACGGCTCGGGCACGTGGCAGGTGATTGGCGTGGTCGGCGATGTGCGATGGACGGTCGCGAAGCCGCCCATGCCCACGCTCTACTGGCCGATCGATGGCAACGGATACAACTTCGCCTCCATCGTGGTGCGGTCGCACCACGATGTCGAATCGCTGGCGGTTCCCGTGCAGAAAGTCATCGCCGGGCTGGACCGGGACCTGCCTGCCTGGAATGTGATGACGCTGCGCGAAGCGATCGGCAAAAGCACCATCGACTCGGAGTTCGACTCGATTCTGGTGCTGGCTTTCGCGATCATCGCCCTGGTTCTTGCCGCTACCGGCCTGTACGGCGTGCTCGCTTATCTGGTGGCACAGCGCACGGTCGAATTCGGAATTCGGCTGGCGCTCGGCGCGCAGCGCAAGGCGCTGCTTGGGCTGCTGGTCTTCGACGGGCTCAAGCCCGCGCTGGTGGGACTTGCGGTTGGCTTGCCGGCCAGTGCAGCCGTGGTGCAGCTGATCCGCAGCATGCTCTTCGACACCCAGCCGCTGGATCCCACGGTGTTCGCAGGCGTATCCGGAGTGATTTTGCTCGTGGCGGCGGCGGCCTGTCTTGCGCCGGCGTGGTACGCATCGCGCCTCGATCCGATGCGCGCCTTGCGGACCGAGTAGGAAGACGCTGCGGCAGACCCGGCAACTCGCGGCTGCCACCACCTCACCCCAGCTCCGGGAAGGCGGCTACGGCAGAGTGCTGGTGGCAGCCTGGCGCTTTGCCTGAATCTCGATGTAGACGTTCACGAGGCTCAGCGCCGCTGGAGTGACGCCGGGGATGCGGCTGGCCTGGCCGATGGTGGAGGGGCGGACGCGGGTGAGC
>Ga0335075_10013709_pt1 | contig 12202 bp, 12 predicted proteins | sample Lox_Sample_24_FD_206723 | JGI IMG/M metagenome (GOLD analysis project Ga0335075, IMG submission 206723) | Soil microbial communities from Loxahatchee National Wildlife Refuge, Florida, United States - Lox_Sample_2.4 | ecosystem: Environmental > Terrestrial > Soil > Wetlands | place: USA... | reverse complement strand
CGATCAGCGCCGGCGTGGGCATGGTGCATCAGCACTTCATGCTCGTCCCGGTCTTCACGGTCGCGGAGAACGTCACGCTCGGCGCCGAGCCGATCCGAAAGCTCACCCTGCCCGGGGTGAACGTGAGCGTGCCATCGCTCGGGCTGCTCGACCGGCGCCGGGCGCGCGCCGAGGTCCGCGAGCTGTCACAGCGCTTCGGGCTTCGGGTCGATCCCGATGCCTACGTCGAGGACCTGCCCGTCGGCGTGCAGCAGCGAGTCGAGATCATCAAGGCGCTGCTCAGGGACGCCAGGATGCTGGTGCTGGACGAGCCTACGGCGGTGCTGACGCCCGGCGAGACCGAGGAGCTGTTCCAGATCATGCGCCAGCTGCGCGACAGCGGCCGGTCGATCGTCTTCATCTCGCATAAGCTCCGCGAGGTCCAGGCCATCGCGGACAAGATCACGGTGCTCCGCCGTGGCCGAGTCGCCGCCGAGCGCCCACCGACGACCAGCGACGCGGAGCTCGCCGCCCTCATGGTCGGCCGGGCCGTCCAGCTTCGGGTCAGCAAGGAGACGGCCAGGCCGGCCGAGGTCATGCTCGACGTCCGTGACCTCAGCGTGCCGGCCGAGCACGGCGGCCTGGCTGTGGATTCGATGTCCTTCGAGGTGCGGGCGGGCGAGATCCTCGGCGTCGCGGGGGTGCAGGGCAACGGGCAAACCGAGCTCTGCGAGGCTCTGATGGGCCTGCGGCCCTCGACCGGGTCGGTGCTGCTGGCAGGGGCGGACATCGCCGGGGCGAGCACCCGCGAGCGGCTCCGCGCGGGTATCGGCTACATCCCTGAGGACCGGCAGGAGGACGGTCTGGTGGGGGCCTTCCCGGTCGCCGAGAACCTGGTGCTCGACGTTTACGACCAGCCGCCCTACGCCACCCGCCGCATCGCGATGAAGCCGGATGCCGTCAGGAAGGCGGCTGTCCAGCTGGTGAACTCCTACGACGTCCGCACGCCGTCGGTGATGACCTCGGCCGGCAACCTGTCCGGCGGCAACCAGCAGAAGGTCGTCGTGGCCCGCGAGCTGAGCCGGCCGAACAAGCTGCTGCTGGCCAGCCAGCCCACCCGTGGCCTGGACGTCGGGTCGATCGAGTTCGTGCATTCGGAAATCGTCAAGCAGCGCGACCAGGGGGTCGCAGTCATCATCGTGTCCTCCGAGCTCGACGAGATCTACGCGTTGTCTGACCGGATCGCCGTCATGTACGAGGGCAAGATCGTCGGCATGTGCGCGCCCGACGTATCAGAGCAGGAGCTTGGCCTGCTGATGACCGGCGCCGGGAGCGCAGGGTCTGACGGCCAGCCGGGCAGCGGCACAGGTCCGCACTCGCCCGATGCCGACGAGATCCTGGAGATGCCCGGCACGTCGCCCGACCAGACCGCGCCCCGAACCGAGGAGCCGACGCCGTGACTGAGACCCCGGCGACCGGGCCTGACCCGGCGCCAGCCTCGACCGGCTCAGCAGCGGCCCAGCCGGCCGAGCCCGCCGAGCCAGCGGAGGCCGGGCCGGCCGAGGCCGGGCCGGCCGAGGCCGGGCAAACCGAGCTGGGCACGCCGGGCAAGCCAGCCGGGTCGCGGGCCAGGCTGACCGGAGCCGTGATCATTCAGGCGATCACGCAGGGCAGCTCCGCCGTGATCACGATCCTGGCGATCTTCCTGGCGCTGGTCGTCGGCGGCTTTCTCATCGTGTTCAGCGACCCGGTCGTGACCAAGGCGTGGAGCACGTTCTTCTCGTACCCGGTCTATGCGCTCGGCCAGACCTGGGACTCGGTGTCGTTCGCCTATTCCCAGATGTTCGAGGGCGCCATCCTCAATCCGTCCACGGTCAGTGCGGCCTTCCACGGCGGCTCGATCGCGGCCATCTTCTATCCGCTGTCATCGACCTGCGCCCAGGCCACGCCGCTCATCCTGACCGGCTTGTCGGTGGCCATCGCGTTCCGGGCCGGATTGTTCAACATCGGCGCGGCCGGCCAGTGGGTGGGCGGCGCGGTGGTGGCGACCTGGCTCGGCTTCGGAGTCAGCCTGCCACCGGGCATCCACGTGATCGTCTGCGTGATCGGCGCATTCGTCGGCGGCGCCGTCATCGGCTGGGGCGTCGGCCTGCTCAAGGCCAGGACGGGCGCGCACGAGGTCATCGTCACGATCATGGCCAACTACGTGATGTACGACCTGCTGGCCTATCTGCTGTCCCACCCAACCATGCTCCAGCAGCCGAACCAGACAAATGAGATCGCGCCGTTCATCGCGAACGACGCCAACCTCGCGCATGTCGGCGGCCCGCCACCGCAAGTCGGCATCGGCTTCCTGATCGCGATCGCGGCCGCGATCGCGGCCGCCTGGCTGCTGTCCCGCACGACGACTGGATTCGAGTTCCGTACCGTGGGCGCCAGCCCGAGTGCCGCGCGCACGGCCGGCATCAAGGTCGAGCGGTCCTGGATCCTGGTGATGCTGCTGGCGGGCGGGCTGGCCGGGCTCTCCGCGGCGACGGTGATCCAGGGCACGAATACTCAGCTCACCTACAACAGCTACGGCACCTACGGATCCGACGGCATCACGGTTGCGCTGCTCGGCCGGGCCAAGCCGATGGGAGTCGTGCTGGCCGGACTGCTGTTCGGTGCGCTGCACGTAGGCGGTACCTACGTCGAGGCGGCCACGCTCGGCCAGGTCCCGGCCGACATCGTTCAGGTGCTCGAAGGACTGATCGTGCTCTTCGTCGCCGCGCCCGCGCTGATCCGCGCCGTCTTCCGGCTGCGGAGCACCGCGGGTACCGGCATGGAGGCGGTCGCGAAGGGGTGGAACGGTTGACCACGCTCGCCGCAGCGGTACGCGCACCGCTGACCACGGAACGTCGGCACGTGGCGGCTGTCACCTTCATCGTCGTCGGCCTGATCAATATTGGTGTCTTCGGCGTGCTCGCCCATGCGGGCGACGCCGGCTTCGAGCTGTCGCTGGCGGCAGCGAGCGTCAAGATTCCGGTGATCAGGGTGGCGGCCGCACCGGTCTGCTACGCGCTGGGAGCGGTGTCGCTGGGGCTGGGCGTGCTGCGCGCGACGGTGCCGCTGCGCCGGCTGGCCAAGCGACTGGCCATCGCCGGCGTGCTGGTGTGCTTCCTGCTGTCCCTGCTGTGCTGGGCCGACGCCGGCGCGATCCCGCTCAACGTGATCATCATCTCGCAAGGGACGTTCACCGAATCTATCCCGCTGATTCTGGGCGCTCTGGCGGGCTGCCTCTGCGAGCGCTCCGGCGTGATCAACATCGCCATCGAGGGGCAGTTGCTGTTCGGGGCGTTTACCGCCGCGATCGTGGCCAGCGCGTTCGGCGGGCTGTGGGTCGGGCTGGTGGCCGGATCGCTGGCCGGCGGCCTGGTCGGAGTGCTGCTCGCGGTGTTCGCGATCAGCTTCCTGATGGACCAGATCGTCCTCGGCGTGGTACTGAACGTGCTCGTTCTCGGCATGACGGACTACTTTTACGACCGGCTGATGTCCACGAACCCGAACTACAACACCGGGATCACGTTCGGCAGCATCAAGATCCCCGTGCTCAGCGAGATCCCGATCATCGGCCCGATCTTCTTCGATTCGACCATCTTCTTGTACATCACCTACGTCGCGATCATCGTCATCCAGGTGGCCCTGTTCCACAGCCGCTGGGGCCTGCGGGTCCGCGCGGTCGGCGAGCACCCGACCGCCGCTGACACGGTAGGAATCAGCGTGCTGTGGATCCGCTACCGCAACGTCATACTCGGCGGGCTGGTGGCGGGTATCGGCGGCGCCTACCTGACCATTGGCTCGGTCGGCAGCTTCATCCCGGATATCAGCTCGGGCTTCGGGTACATCGCGCTGGCGGCACTGATCTTCGGCCGGTGGACGCCGCTCGGCGCGCTGGCCGCGGCGCTGCTCTTCGGGTTCTGCGAGGAAATGGCCCTGGTGCTCCCGACGGTCAACCCGGTATTGCCGGCCCCGATCATGAATATGGCACCCTACGTGGCCACGATCATCGCCGTGGCCGGCCTGGTCGGCAAGGTCCGGCCGCCCAAGGCCGACGGCCAGCCGTACGTCAAGGCGTGACCGCGTCAGCCCTGGCGTGAACTTCGGCCTAAGTGCGCGCAGACCATTAACCTGCCGATTTGATCCTAGTCTGGACTGTTTGTCACGATCATGGTGGCTGAGCCGCTTATGGGGCTACGCTCCGGCTCCCGGCGAGGCGGCAGTCTGCCTGTGCTGTGCTCTGCCGGACAGGTTCCGGTCGCCTTAGCCTCAGCAATCCCAGGATTCACGCCGTGCCGCCGGGCACGCCGATGTAAGCGGATCTGGTGTCGCCAGGCGTGACCCTTCGGCGCTTTCATGCCGGGCCTGGCCTCGATGCCAGGCCAGCGGTGGCACGGTTCAGCCCCCGCGAATGGTGGCGAAAGTGTGTCTATAAGGGACACCGTGCCGACCAGCAGCGGCCGGCGCGCAGCGCCAGATCGCCGCCTGAACCGGCACAGGCAGCCACAGCGAGATCACAGCACAGGGCCCGTGCGCCGAACCCGGGCTGCTGTTAGTTAGTCCCGAGCCAGTAGCCAGACCGAGCCGACAGTCCGGGTAACCCAACCACTTGCGGCTTACTGTCCATCCCGTAACTCATCGCGGATAAGCAGAAGGGACTAGTGACAAACCCGCATGCCGACCTGGCGACTGAACGGGCAGGCAGCGGTTGGCTGGTCGTGCAGCGGGATTTTAACCCAACCGTGCCGAACGTCGCCCAAGTCTATGACTGCTTGCTGGGTGGATGCTTCTTCTAAGCACACGCTATGCAGTGGGTTTTGTATCGTCCAGCAGCTCGTCGCGAGCTTTGAGGATGAGGGCCTTGGCGCTGCGGCCGAACTTGGCGGCCCGCTGCATCTGCTCGAAGACGGTGACGTAAATCTCGATTTCGTCGGGCCTGGTGATGTCCAGCGCGGCGGTCAGGGTCTCGACTTTCACCAGATCCTGGTCAAAGATCCAGAATGCGGTTTGCGTGTGAGCGCCCAGCCCGGCGGTGGCGGGGATAATCCCGAGGGATACATTTGTCAGTGACATGACGCCAAGGACGCGGTCAAGTTGCTCGATCATGATCTCGGCCGTGCCGATCCGCGTGTGGAGTGTCTGCTCGGCTAGCAGGAACGCGAACTGATGATCGCCGGAGCGCAAGACTCGCTGGCGCTCAAGGCGAGCTGCGGTAGCTGCAGCGCGGTCGTCGGGCAGCTTCAGAAGCTGTGACCAGTAGGTCATGCTTTCCGCTGAATACGCCGCTGTTTGGAGCAGTCCGGGAATGCTCCAGTGTTCGTGGATGCGGAACAGCCTCGTCTGCTCGTAAAGAGGACCGATGGTTTCCTGCAGGCGCCGCAGTCCGCTGCGTGCCTGCCGTTTCCATTCCCGGTACAAAGAATCGGCCGCCCGTGCCTGGGCGATCAGGGCGTGGATCTCATCGCTGGCATCACAGACGGTGCACCATGTGCGGATGTCAGCATCCGACAGCCCTTGGGCACCGTGCTCAGCCCGCGAGATCTTCGTGAAGTGAAAGCCGGTGCGCTCCGCGAGCTGCCGCCCGGTAAAACCCGCGTCCTGGCGGATCTCGCGGAGCCGGCTCCCGAATGCCTCCTTAGCGCGTTGGGCGTCACTGGTCACGGCATCAACTGCCGCCTGTCACGCAGGCTGGTAGTCGTTGTGCGGGATGGCAAGCTTCCAAACCGCCTCGAAAGCTGACGTGCACAGATCGACATCCCCGAGATCGGTCGAGGTCGTGAAACCGGTACTGGCCCCGTTGCCCGCATAGTGGTGAAACACGACAAGACGGCTATCGAACATCCAGAAGTCATTGCCGGGGAATGCGATGGAAGACACACGACGGCGCGGCATCCACCGCATATCCGTTCCTGCGTCGATGTGCGGTTGCATGATGCTGTAAGACCAGCGCTGATAATCTGACAGCGGCTCGGAGACGACGTGCACGCGCCGGTAGGTCTTGCCCCAGGCCACGTTGGCGCGGACCTCATCGCACCATGGGCGAAGCCATTCCAGGTCGTCGTGCTCACCGGTCGCCCACTTGGCCATGTGCGGCAGTTCGACCGCCGTGCCGTAGCTGTCGCGCATTTCCAGGTGGACCGCCTCGCGGTCGAACCGCGTGAACAGGGCCGTGAACTCCTCGTAGCCCAGCTCCAACCTATGTCTCCCGGAAGAAGGGGATCATCCGGTCGGGGATCTCGCAGGCGATCTCGCCCGGGGGAATGTTCATCTCAGCGAGCACGTCCGGATCGGTGACGGCCCAGCCCTGCACGACCCAGCTTCCCCGGTCGGTGCGGTACAGCGTTGGCGATCCCTGTGGCTGCGACCCGGGATCTTTCGCGACTAAGGTCAGACGCACGACGCCTCCTGATTGTAGTTGCGGATTATTGCGTCACAGATCACGCTAACAGACCAGCAGGAATCTCACAATAGTGCCTCTGATGTGGACCTATAGCAGACCTCTCGGAACTTGAAGCGCGTCGCAATTGAGCGTCTCGAAGTTCTGCAACTTCCTGCAACATCCTTGCGTGCGGCACATCGGCTCCGTAACTTCACTGAAAACCGCTAAGCGGCTCGATCAGGGATAACCCATCATCTTGACCTTTCACGCTCAACCCCGGCAGGCCAGCATCACGCTCCCGGCCACGAAGGAGGCTAACCACGATGCCCGAACAGGGAAGCCCTGCAGCCCTGCGCCCTGGAGACTCGGATGCCGTAACAATCCGGGCTGGATGGCGATCTGGTCTGCGCGCCGGGCGAGTACCAGGCCGTCCGTTATTCCGCGCCGGCCCTGGACCGTCGCTACCGGCACCACCGCCGGGCAGCTCACTGACCGTATGAACGCCATCGAGCAGGCCACCGCAACCCGCTTCTAGCAGTACGTCCCCGACACCACGCAAAAGCACGATCGGAGATCTCGCCATGCCTGCGTGCCCGGAGTCACCATCCCCCGGCCCGGCACTGCGCCTCGCTGCCGCTGACGGCGCGGCTGTTCCGTCACTTCGGGCCGATCCTGGCCAGCCGCGGGGGTACATTCCTACCCCGGTCACGGTGCTGGACCAGCAGAGCTTCAACCCCAATGTTCCAAATGTCGCCCGGGTCTATGACGTGCTGCTGGGCGGGAAGGACAACTTCGCTGCCGACCGCCAGGCCGCCGCCAGGCTGCTGGACGCTGTACCGGGCGCGGCGGTTGCGGCCAGGGAGAACCGGGCGTTTCTGGGCCGGGCGGTCCGGTTCCTGGCCGAGGAAGCCGGGGTCCGCCAGTTCCTCGACATTGGCGCCGGGCTGCCATGTGGCCGTGCCGTGCATGAGATCGTGCGCGGCTGCGTGCCGATGGCCCAGGTGGTCTATGCCGATCACGACCCCGTGGTGATCCGGCACGCCGACGCGCTGATCGGCGGCGCGTTGAACGTCGCCGCCATCCAGGCCGACCTGCGCCAGCCCCGCGCCCTGCTGGCCCAGGCGGCCATGAGCCACCGGATCGACCTGGCCGAGCCCATCGCGATCTTGCTTGTGGCCGTGCTCCACTTTCTGGAAGACAGCCACGACCCCTGGGCCATCGTCAACGTCCTCAAAGACCAGATCGCACCCGGCAGCTACGTCGTCATCTCGCACGTCACCGACGACCACATCCCCGCCGGCGCCGCGCAGCGGGCCCGGCAGGCATACCACGGTGCGTCTGCGCCTGGCGTGCCCCGGACCTGGGGCCACATCGCCCGCTTCTTCGGTGGCCTGGAGCTAGTCTCGCCCGGTTTGACGACCGTGTCGCGGTGGCGACCCGGCCATCTCGGGCCGCCGCCTGGCCCGGCGCTGTTTTATGCCGGGATCGGCGGCAAGACCAGCCCTGGGCGGCCCCGGTGACCGCCGGCAGCCAGGCCCGCCACGACGAGGACGCGTGCTGGCGGGAAGCAGCCCGGCTGCGCGCTGAGCACCGGTCGTGGATCATCATCTGGCTGGCCCCCGAGCGCTGCTTCCGCGCGTACCGACGGCTGCCCGGCGCCCGCCGCGATACCACGATCTCGGCCGCCACGCCCGGCGAGATGGCCGATCTGATCAGCCAGGCTGAGCAGGCTGCCCGAACCCCCACACCCCGCAAGGAAAGGCCGTGACCACCCCCGCCACCGGCCCCCGGGCCGAGACCGAGCAGCAAACCGAAGCGCGAATGCGTCAGGTCGCCGCCGAACTGGCCGCTGCCGGGCTGGACACCGGCGTGCATGAGACCCAGGGGGTCCTAGACGTGCGGGCCAGTTTGCGCCAGGAGGGCTTGGGGCCGGTGGAGGTCACCTACGACGGCGACGGGTACGTGACCGTGACGTTCTGGCATGCGCCCGGGGCCACGCCGACGCAGGTGGCCGCCACCATTAACGGTGTCCTGGCCGTGATCACTCAGTCGCCGTGACTGTTTGTGGTTAGTCCCTGTTCGATGTGAAGGTCCGGCAACTGTTTGCGGACGAGCGCCGGACCTTCGCCTCCCTTAGTCAAGAGAGGTGTACAAGTATGCCCTGTCGTGCTGCGGCCCCCTCCGGCCGCCGCGTGTTTTCCCGCTTTCTGGCGGTGCCTGCGGCCTGCGCGGTGCTGGCCGCTGCCAGCTGCGGTGCAGCCGCACCCCCAGCGGCCCAAATCCGGGTCAGCGGGGGAACGGCCACCATCGCGCTCAGTCCCGGGGAGGGCACCTTTAACTGGATCTTCCCGCTGGTTCCGTTCGCCAGCTCCTACCTGGCGAACATCACGTTCTCGGCCTACCTGATGTGGCGGCCGCTGTACTGGTTCGGCAGCCCCGGCCACGTCGGCCTCAACCAGGCCGAGAGCCTGGCTGACCCGGCTGTCATCACCGCCCGTGGTGGCCAGACCACGGCCACGATCACCCTCAAGCCGTACCGCTGGTCCGATGGCAGGCCGGTGACCAGCCGGGATGTGCAGTTCTGGTTTAACCTGCTGAAAGCGGAGAAGGCGAACTGGTGGGATTACGTGCCCGGGGAGTTCCCCGACAACGTCACCGCGTTGACGATCCTGAGCCCTTCCCGGTTCTCGCTCACCTTCACCGGCACCTATTCGGCGGCCTGGCTGTATAACGAGCTGGGGCAGCTCATCCCGCTGCCGCAGCAGTCCTGGGATAAGACCACGGCCACCGGGCCGGCCGGCAGCTATGACCAGTCACCGGCCGGGGCCAGGGCGGTGTATGCATTCCTGCTCGCGCAGAACCACAACACCGCCGCCTACGCCAGCAACCCGCTCTGGCAGGTGGTAGACGGCCCCTGGCGGCTGCACCGCTACGCCCCCGCCACCGGGGACGCCACCTACACCCGCAACACGGCGTACTCTGGCCCGGCCACCGGGTCACTGACCGCCATCACCATCGACAGCTACGCCAGCGACACCGCCGAGTTCGACACCCTGCTGTCGGACGGCGGCATCACCTACGGCTACGTGCCCTTCGACGACGCCGCGCAGGTCACCCGCGCCCGGGCCGACGGCTACACCACCCAGCCCTGGCCAGCCTGGGGCGACACCTGGACGAGCCTGAACTGCGCCAACCCCGCCACCGGGCCGGTGTTCGGGCAGCTTTACATCCGCCAGGCCATGCAGCACCTGATCAACCAGGCCGCCTACATCACCTCGTTCCTGCAAGGCTACGGCTACCCCGGCTACGGCCCGGTACCGCTGCAACCAGCCAGTGCGTTCGTCTCACCCCAGGAAAAACGCAACCCGTACCCCTACAACCCGGCCCAGGCGACCGCGCTGCTTAGCGCTCACGGCTGGCGGGTTGTCCGCGACGGCACCGACACCTGCGCCCGGCCCGGCACCGGCCCCCACCAGTGCGGCGCCGGCATCGCCGCCGGGGCGAAGCTGGCGTTCACCTTGCAGTACGCCACCGGAACCCTGGCCACCACCCAGCAAGCCGCCGCGCTCCAATCCGCGTTCCGCCAGGCCGGCATCACCCTGACCCTGTCCGGCGCGCCGTTCGCGGCGGTCGTCGGCGACGACGTGCCCTGCGCCAAACCCGGATGCTGGCAGATGATCTACTACGGGCAAGGCTGGTATTTCACCCCCGCCTACGACGAGCCCGACGGCTCAGCCATCTTCGCCACCCACGCCCCGTCCAACGGCGCGTCCTACTCCGACCCCCACGCCGACGCGCTCATCGCCAAGCTGCCGTCGGGTGGCGTGCCCGCGCTGTACGCCTACCAGGACTATCTGGCCAAACAGCTCCCGGTCTTGTGGATGCCGCAGGTCGACTACCAGATCTCAGCGGTCAGCGACACGCTGCGCGGCGCCTACCCCCAAGACCCGTTGTCCAACATTTACCCCGAAAACTGGTACTACGTGAAGTAACGCTTTCGTGTTAAGCCGGATATAGGACCCCAAACCGGGGTTCCGTACAGAGCGTGGCTGCCGGGCCGGGACCGCCTCAACCATGAGCCGGCCCGGCAGCCACCCCACCCCGCCACCACGATGAGGAGGCAGCACATGCACCAGGTCCAGTGGGTTAAAAGCAGCTATAGCTTTGCGAATGGTAACTGCGTCGAAATAGCGACGCTGGCTGATGGCATGGTCGGTATCCGCAACAGCAAAGACCCCGATGGCCCGGTCCTGCGGTTCACACCCGGCGAATGGAACGCATTCCTGTCTGGCACGCTGGCCGGGGAATTCGACCAGGCGGGCCGGTGTAGGTTCCCCGGATGATGTAGCAATTCCCGGGATCGGCTAGCAGTCCACCCGCAATTGCTAGGTAAGTTACGGCAGTTGTAGATCGTTATCCGGGCAGCTCATCGGCATAGGCATGCCAGCGTTGGTGGGCTTGCCTCGCGTAATACTGGTGGCGGCGTCGCCATAGCGACCAGCTGTCGCGTTGGCGCTGGTCGCGGCGGGGCTCGGGGATGACGGTGCCGCGGAGCTGTCTGAGCAGCTCAGGGATGGTGACGGGGATCAGCTCGAAGATTCCGGCTTGCTCGTCGCGGGCGCGCTGGAAGGCTGCGGCGACGGCGAGGAAGATGTGGGCGAGCAGGCTGATCGCGGTCCAGCGGTGCCAGGAGGTCCAGGTGGTGATCTCGATCATCGCCCAGTTGTAGTCCTTGGCTCCCTTGGTCGCCGAGCCGGTGCGCATCCGCTGCCACATGGCGGGTTTGACCAGGGTGGCGGCCTTCTTCAGGGCAGGCGCCGGCCTGGGGACAGGGTCACCGTGTAGTTGGAGCGGACCGCCAGGACGTAGCCGGTGCCTCGTTCCCGGATGCTCTTGCGCAGGTCGCGGCCGCCGTAGACTTCGTCGCCGGCGACGAACCCGGCGCGGGTGCCCTGGTCGTGCGCGTGCCGCAGCAGGTCGCCGGCGAGCTGCGGTTTCGTCTTGAAGATAACCGCGTCCGGGATCCCGGCCAGTTCGCGGCGCTCCTCGTCGGCGGCCCAGTTCTCGGGCAGGTACAGGGCGCGGCCGATCAGGGCGTGCCCGGCCGGGGCGGCGTAGGTGAGGGTGACCGCGACCTGGCACAGGGCGGTGCCGCCGACAGTGCCGCTGTACTGGCGCGATGCCCCGGCGCAGCAGTCCGATGACTTCTCGTCGGCGGTCTCGTCCACGATCAGCACCGCGTCCCCGCCGTCCTGGCCTGCGGAGAAATGACCGACGGCCCAGTCCGCGGCGGCATCGAGCATCCGCTGGTCATCGCAGCGAGCACGAGACAGCAGGTGCTGCATCCGGTACGGGCGGTCGTCACCTGCAGCCTCCGCAATCGTCCAGCAGTTGCGGTCTTCGAGTTCGGACAGCAAGCCCTTCACCATGTCCTTGCAGGTCAGCCCGGTCTCCCGCCGGGCGAAGCATGACGCGACCCGCGCCATCAGGTCCTCGAACAGGCCCGCATGCGCGTGGCGGTCTACGCTGGCACCAGCGGCTGCCGGGTGATTTGTCTTTGGGTGTAGCTCTTCTGCAGGGACCGGCTGAACTAGGAAGACGCGGGCTGGTTGACCGTGAGGGCGTGTGCCTCGGGCATGGGCGGCGGCTGGGTAGGCGGGTTCAGGGGAGACGATGAGACGTTGCCGCCTCCTCTGAAGGGAGGGGCGCCCGGTGGTGCAGTCGGGTGGGGTCCGGGGAAGTTAGGTCAGGTGGTGCTGGCGCGGGTGGCGGTTACCGCTGCGGCGGTGAAGTGCATGGTGAAGCTGC